>ERZ1031347.5-NODE-5-length-197125-cov-59.106175_pt1 | contig 197125 bp, 155 predicted proteins | sample MGYA00517106_ERZ1031347 | MGnify/ENA primary metagenome ERZ1031347 (study PRJEB33719, sample SAMN04261392) | wastewater metagenome | biome: periurban shantytown; feature: human; material: feces | host: Homo sapiens | place: Peru: Lima | collected 2012-07-19 ...
GTGGTGTCATAATGATTGACTCTTTTTGTGAGTCAACCTTTTTCAGGCAAATACACAAGGAGTGAAATTTGTTATATCTGCGAGTAATTCAATAAGCAGAACGATTATGGTTGACGAGTCTTTATATCCATATATGCGTTCGCAGCTGGAATTGACCAGAAGCGATTTTCATCGTTATCTATATGACGACATAAATTGGAACGCCCGTATGGTTGCCATTACAGGAGCACGAGGCGTCGGGCAAATCAACCATGGTCTTACAATATCTGAAAACCAGGATATCCGACAGCAAGGTCCTATACGTATCGGCCGACCACACATATTTCAGCACACATAAATTAGTCGAAGTGGCAGATGAGTTTTCAAAAGAAGACGGAAGGCTCCTTGTCATAGACGAGGTCCATAAATATCCTGAATGGTCACGAGATCTTAAGCAGAAGAAGATGCTCGCTGTCATTTCCACACTCGCTCCATACAAGCCGAATGCAGACAGTCTGGCATCGGAAATCGGCATCAGCAGAAATAGTGTACAAGACTACCTCGCCCTTCTGGAAAGGGCACAGTTGATCGTACAGCTCAGGGTTGATACTGGTGGAATGAGAGGCCTGGGAAAAGTCGAGAAAGTATATATTGACAATCCTAGCCTGATGAATGCCCTGTCAGGCGGAAAAACCGATGTCGGAAACATGAGGGAAACGTTCTTCTATAATCAGATGCGAGTAAGGAATGATGTGAAAGACGACATCGAGTTCGCCCAAGGCAACGTCATTCCTCTCTGGGCATTCGGGATGAACTACTAGATGGTAGGGCTGGAACTTTTTTTTTGTTATTTTTGTAAGTAAGTTCAGGGGATTGTAACGAGTAGTTCAGAAGTATTAATTGATTAAAATGCCCAACAATATGAGACGCTTGGTCATAAAGAATTAAGGATGGTGTAGATATGTTCTTCAATTTCGAGATGTATGTATGAAGCGGAAAATCTTGAACGTAATGCCTGAGTGCTATGTTGATACAAACCTGATAGATTTTTTGTTGGACAAGCAGTACGAGACAGATATTTCTGAACTGACACAGATTTTTGGCGCTGAAGCACAAGGGATATAGGAGGATAAGACATGTTTAAAAGCATTGAAATTGAACACTTTCGTGGCATAAGTCACGCGAAAATAGACGGACTGAAAGAAGTTAATATATTCTTTGGAAAGAACAATTGCGGCAAGTCTTCACTGCTTGACGCCATCTTTCTGATATCAGGCTTGTCGAATCCGAAACTGCCGATCAACATCAATCTGCTGAGGAACTACCTTCGATTCGAGCCGTCAGACCTGGCATTGGATTTCTATACACTTGACACTTCGCGGCCAATCAAGATCAAGGCATCAAACGACGAAGTGCGGGAGCTTATGATTTCTCTGTTCGAATCAGCTGCCAGCCATATAGACTTGCTTGGAAACGAGAATAACATATCTTCAACTGATACCAAGAACCGTTATGGTCTTGTGTTGAAATGCAAGATAAATGGGCATCCAGTCGAGTCGTCCATCACCCTTTCTCATAAAGGCGTAGAAAACAACGATTACGAGCAAAGTGTCAAATATGATTCAGATTATAAAGAGAATCTAACTTGTCGATATCTTTCACCAAAGTATGACTTTTACACTTCAATAGAAAGTCTGACAGAGATTCTTAAAAACAAGGATGAACAGTTCATTCTCGAAGCGTTGCGCATTATCGAGCCGATGATAAAAGACATAGTACTATCACAGAATGAAGTTCTCGTCGATGTCGGCCTGAACAAGCGCATACCTATCAATGTGATGGGAGACGGTGCCCGCAAGATTCTCTCTATCCTTACGACGATTTATGAATGCCGTAACGGAATCGTCTTGATTGACGAAATCAGCAATGGCTTCCACTATTCCGTAATGAAGGATTTATGGCGCATCATTTTGTCCGCATCCAAGAAGAACAATGTGCAGATATATGCGACAACCCATGATTTGGACTCAATAAAAGGTTTGCGGGATGCCGCTCTTCATGATGAAGGTGACAAAGTGGCATTCTTCAAGCTCCAGCATACAGCCGATGCAGAATTGAAGTCATACAGCTACACCACCGACAGTATCGATTACATGTTGAACCAGGAAATCGAGGTAAGGTAGGATGAACAAGATATTTATAGAAGCGAAGAAACCTCAAACTTCTGAGTATTGTTTCTTGGAAACCATCTTGAAGAATGAATTTCCGGACAAAATATACAACATAATCTGCATGGACGGCGTGGACAATCTTTTTAATCAGGGCATTTTGACTCTGATCCGGACCTTTCAGGATAATGGAGATAAGGTGATTGTAATTCTAGACGCAGATACCATTGACAAGAAATGGGGATTTGAGGCAAGAAAGAGTAATACGATGGAGAAAATGCAGGAAAACGAGATTGATTTTCCATTTTTCCTCTATCCTAACAATCACGATGATGGAGACTTCGAAGTTTTACTCGAAACTCTAGCGAGAAAGGATCTTCACAACAAATGGTGGGACTGTTTTGCAGATTACGAAACGTGCATTTCAGGAATACGCGACGAATCTGGTGAGCCAAGATACATCGTTCCCAACCGCAAAGCCAAGCTCCACACCTATATCAGTTCTCAACGACTGAACAATGCCTCAAGAAAAAAGCTCGGTTCCGGCCAATGGTTATTTGACAATCCTGATTACTGCGATTTCTCGCGACCTGAACTTGAGCCACTTGTTGAATTTTTGAAGGAGAATTTGGAATAGTGGAGGATTTGCTCAAAGTGAAAACCCGAATTAAGAATAAATGGATACAAAGAAACTCATAGAAGAAGTATTATTGGACTTGGGCAACAACACGTCATTGAAGGATGTATCTACAAAGATTCAGATAATCGTCAGACTTTTAGGCGATGACAAACTTAAAGAATGGTACAACAATGAGTTCATTACTGGATATAAAGGGAAAGAACATCCTGATTATCGAGTAACGCAAGCAGCAGACATCAAGGCAACTTATATCGCACCGCAAGGATTTGGTGCTTTGCAAGTGACTGGACAAAGTGTACCTGTATTAAATTTAGCCTGAAAGCGTTATGATTAGATGCCTGCTGATATGTGTTGATTTGGTTGAAAGGGAAGATAGCGAATCACAGTCAAATTATATCTTTATTAATTAACACCACCATGGGAATATCCAATGTTATACGAGAATCATATTGTGCATGGAGCTGGTTCTTGCCACTAGCCACAGGAGCTATAGGCGCCTTAATCGGCACATACGGAGGAGCATGTTTTTTGCAGAGGAAGCAAGAACATAAGGTAAAAAACGTCCGTTTGATTGCAATCAAAGCCCTCAATATTTTTAGAGATTATTCTATTCAAAAAAAATATTACTCTGACACAGCAGATGAGTTTAACCTAAAACTTAATATTTCCGAAAAACGAGCAATTCTAGTAGCACTACATAAACTAGGAATACCATTTGAAACGCTTACGAAAGATATCTTTGATATTAAAAATATCAAATTGAAAGAAATCCCAATAGATAGTGAAGAGATTGCTGCGATGATTGAGCAAATTGATAGCGGAAATTGCGACAATTTGTTCTTTATAGATATAGAATCCTATTTTACGTCAAACCTACGACTAAATGCGGTAAGAGACGTTGGAAAAAAATACGTTAATGACGTCCTCGCTAAAAGTTATATAGACAAATCTACTCCTGACATCATTAACAATCCTATAGACTGGTTTAAAGCATTTACACCTGGGGAATTACAAATTCTCTCTGTCCTAAGGTATCGACTAGCTAATGCAGAGTATTTTTCAATAAATGGAAATCCTAATATGGAAAAGATTAACACTTTGCTCAGAGAGATTGAAATAGGTTTGTGGGATAGTTATTTATTCTGGGATTACGACTCCTTTATGAATATTCAAGCTCAAAACAAAATAGCGAGTGCTATGCAAAAAGTTTTTTCACAAAACCCTCAGATAGATAAGCTAGGGACTGTCGAGAAATGTCTAAAGGGAAAAGAAATTTCCCCAACCACCATCAAAAGTGAGAAATTGGGAGGGGCATCGCAAAATTAACCGGCACGTCATAAGTACGAAATTTTCTGAAATAGCGCCAAACATTGCGTTTCCGGAGTTCAGTTTTCACGAGTTCTACTATTCAAGTTTGCAAAAAAACATCCATCTGCATGTTGCATATTATAGTATCCACACGACAAACGGGGTTCAGCTGGCGGACAGGATAGAACAAAGGGCTCGTTAGATGGCTGCTTGACACTGAAACTTGCAGTCAATGCGGAACTCTTGTGGGGGAACTGTATCGCCATGAAAAACGGACAAAAAATCCGGCCGAAACGACCGGAAACAGATATAAAATTGAAATTTTGATGAGTCGGACGCAGAAATTGAAGGGATTGTCTGCTGCTTCGCTCAGATTGAAAACATTTAACGACAATCCCTAACTACTTGTAATATAGTGGGAACGCTGCATTAGTGATATACATAATTCAATATTATTAGAAAATTAATAGAATAGTGGTAAATGAAGGTTACAAAGTACGAAATAGACATGCTGGATGTGAAAGCAGCAGATGCTTTTCTTATCCATTTCTTCAACGATGAGAATCACTATGAATATGTTGTACTCATTGATGGTGGTAATTATGATGATGGTAAGACAATTGCTGAATTCATAAGAACCAACTATACTCAACATTATATAGACTTAGCTATTTGTACCCATTGTGATAAAGACCATTATGGTGGACTTATTTATCTTTTGGAACAACAAAGGGACGATGGGGATGATAACATGGACATACAAGAAATATGGGTAGATGATCCTGCCAATCATGTGGAGTTGAGAAAAATCAAATGGTATCGCAAGCAAGAAACTTTAGATATTGAGGCTCGTTCAGTGTTTGGTTTAGGTGATACTAATTTAATGGAACTTATAGATGAATTGGTTGATGATAAAAAGATTAAGTTCTTCGAACCTTTTGCAGATGCTGATAATTATTCAGTTGAATCTTATATCTCTTCAAAATGGTCAGGACTGATAACCATCATAGGTCCGACTGTAGATTATTATTCGGATTTGGTTCCTGATTTTCGTAATGATTTACAGAAGAAAGATTATGAAACTGATGAAAATGAAGACTCTTCTGTAGAATTGACAGAAGGTCAAGTATATAGCAAAACTCTAGAGGGTGCAGGAGATGACCCTTCTCCACATAATCAAAGTAGTGTTATTGTTAAGTTTGTTCCTGATGATGAAAAGGTGTTCCTATTTATGGGTGATGCTGGAAGAAAAGCTTTTGAAAATATGTCGAAAGAAAATATTGATTCTATTCAAAATGTATATTGGTTGAAAGTTCCCCATCATGGGAGTAAATATAATATAAATAATGATATGATAAATCATATACATCCTAAGGTTGCTTATATTTCAACAGAAAAGTATGGGCATTATTTGAGTAAGGCTTTGGTAAATGCTTTAAAGAAAACTGGTTCAGATGTGTATTCGACTAATGTGAATGGGAGTATGTGTCATCATCATAATACCATAACTCATGCAGGATATTCAAAAGCTAAGCCTTTATAATTATGACTGGAGAAAAGAAAATCGGCTTGGCTCTATCAGGTGGAGGCTATAGAGCTGCTGCCTATCATATTGGGACATTACGAGCACTCCATAAACTTAATGTCCTTGATAAGGTAGATGTTATATCGTCTGTATCGGGAGGTTCCATAACGGCTGCTTACTATGTCCTAAATAAGGATAAAGGATTTGATACGTTTGAGAAATCCTTTAAGGAGAAGCTGAAACATAATGTTTTATGGATAGCCATTATAGAACTTTTATTGGTAATTGGATCGATCATTAATATAGTTTGGTTTTCTCCAGATGGTTATGGCGTGGGGGCTTTTGTTGGATGTATAGTATTACTTTTATTGGTATGGTATTATGTTTTGCCAGTAAGTAAATTTATAGAATGGGCATATTCTTTGTTGTTCTTTAAAAAAGCAAAATTAGACTCCTTGCCAGATTCTCCAGTTCTTGCTATTAATTCTACGGATTTATCTACAGGTAATCAGTTTACTTTCTCACAGGATAGGATGACCTGTTATCCTTATAGAAAAAATATACAGTTTAAAACTTCAGGCTTTCCATTAGCAAGAGCAGTGATGGCATCGTCATGTATTCCACAAATATTTTCACCGATAAAGATAGGCAAAAAGTATAGGACGGGTAAAAGCCTAAGGAAACCATTATTAGTAGATGGAGGTCTTTATGACAACCAGGGTGCACATAAGTTTGAAAGTTCAGATAGTCACTATGCTGTGGATTATGCAATTGTAAGTGATGCCGGTAATTCAGAAATATCGTCAAAATGGTGTGTTAATCCTATAGGAACAATGATCATGACATCTGAGATATTAATGAAGCGTATCAGGAATTTCCAACGACAACACAATAGTTACATACCAGACTGTAAGAAAAAGGTATTGTATGCATACAATGATTTAATGTGGAATAATTATGAGAGTTTTCCTAGACGATTTGTTCAAAATATCAAGGATGGTTATATAACTAAACAAGTTCTTGATGCACATGGAATAACAAGCGAAATGCTTTCTCAATTAAATAGTGATGCTCTGACATCAGAATATGCTTTCAATGATATCCTTTCATTAGTAGAGAAAAATATAGGTTGGCAACAACTTTTGCAACGTGTTCCCAAGAATAATTTCGTTGCCGTAAAAGTTTGCACTAATTTGGTTGGGCTTACAGATGAAAAAATAAATGCTTTGATAGAGCATTCTGAGTGGATGACAGAAGTACAAGTACGTTTGCATTTTCCTTTCTTGTTACATAGTGACTGTCGTGAAATGTTCAAATAGTTTTTGGCTTTTCTAACGAATTGATTAATAAAGTGATATAAATTTCGTAACTTTGAAAAAGGAAAAAAGATTCCCCCAACCACCGACGAAAGTGAGAAATTGAGGGAATCGCAAAAATAATCTGCATGTCAAAGGCACGATATTATTCTGAAATAGCGCCAAACATTGCGTTTCCGGAGTTCAATTTTTACGAGCTCTACTATTCAACTTTCGAGAAGAGCGAATTGGGCAGGATAAAGAAGCTGCTCCCTCTCCGCGAGATGGCAGAGGACTTCGGTCTGGTAAGGAAAAGCATGAGGCCGAAACTGGGACACAGGTCGTTCTTCACTCCTGAAGGGAAAGTTGCCCTGATGTTCCTGAATATGTACACGGGACTGAGCTGCCCGAAACTGATGGAACAGCTGAACGGCAACATCCACTACCAGATATTCTGCGGCGTGATAATAGATCCGACACGCCCATTGACAAACTATTAGCTGTTGGACGATATAATGAAGGAACTTACCAGAGTGATGACGACTGCGATGGAAGGCTCGTTCGAGACACGGAATGAGCACTATAATCCCCGAAGGGTCAAGGCCAGGACAAAGCGGACGGAAATCCTGTACATCTTCTTCGGCATCCACACGGCAAACGTGGTGCATCTGGCGGACAGGATAGAGCAAAGGGCGCGTTTGGCGGCTGCCTGATAGGGAAACTTGCCGTCAATGCGGAGCTCTTGTGGAGGAACTGTATCCTCGCCATGAGAAACAGACAAAAAATCCGGACGAAACGACCGGATACAGATATAAAACTGAAATTTTGATGAGTCGGACGCAGAAATTGAAGGGATTGGCCGCAGCTTCGCTCATATTGAAAACATTGACAATCCCTAATCAACGCAAAACATTTTTATGCAACTTATATTACTTTCAGGCGGATCAGGCAAGCGTTTATGGCCACTGAGCAATGATACTCGCAGCAAGCAATTCTTACCATTATTGGCTTCTCCTAATGGTGGGGTGGAGTCAATGATACAGCGAGTGGTGCGCCAAATACGAGAACCAAAGCTTACTGATAATATAACGTTTGCGACTAATTCAGTACAATGTGATTATATCATTAATCAATTGGGCGAAGATGTCAGTGTAGTTACTGAACCTGAACGCCGTGACACATTCCCAGCTATTGCACTTGCAAGTAGTTATCTTTCTAAAGAAGAGAAATGTAGTAGTGACGAAGTCGTCGTCATTATGCCTTGTGACGTATATACAGAATCGAGTTATTTCGCGACTATAGGCAAAATGGTGGAAACTGTTGAAAAGAACGTTGCTGACCTTGTGCTAATGGGGATTACACCAACATATCCCAGTGAGAAGTTTGGATATGTGATGCCAAAGAAAGATGACTTGATGGACGGCATTGCTATGGTGGAGCGCTTTCTCGAGAAACCTAATGTTGAAAAGGCGAAGGAACTTCTTGCTCAGGGTGCATGCTGGAATGGTGGCGTGTTTGCGTTCCGTCTTGGTTATATGATGAATATCGTTGATCAATATTTCAAGACAGACACATTTAAGGAAACCCACAGACGCTATACCGAGTTTCCAAAAATCAGTTTTGATTATGAAGTCGTTGAAAAAGCAAAATCAGTAGCAGTCGTTCCTTTTGCCGGCGAGTGGAAAGACCTTGGCACGTGGAACGCCTTGTGTGAGGAATTGCCAAGTACTCATATCGGCAATGTGATGATGGGAGATAACAACGTAAATACACATGCTGTTAATGAATTGGATATCCCCGTTTTCTGCGATGGTTTGAAGGATGTCATTGTCGCCGCATCGCCAGATGGTATAATGGTGTGCAACAAGCAGAATTCGGAGAAGATAAAGGATTACGCCAACAAACTTACAACGCGTCCAATGTATGAGGAGCGTCGCTGGGGCTCCTACAGGGTGTTGGATAATTCGAAGTTTGAAGACGACACAAATTCTTTAACAAAGGTAATAAATATCTATGCCGGAAAAGACATAAGTTATCATTTGCATCATCATCACAGTGAGATATGGACGTGTATTGCAGGTGAAGGTGTCTTTGTGCTGGACAGAGAATGCAGGGAAGTCAAGAGAGGTGATGTGATGAACATTCCACTCGGACATCTTCATGCTATAAAGGCGATAACTGATATGACATTCATTGAGGTGCAAATAGGCAATCCTCATGAGGAGGATGATGTTGAAAGTCTTGAATGGAAGTGGAAAGAGTAGTATAGAGAAATCTGAGGCATTTGCTAAATGTTTGAGGTCGAGAGATACCATATAAATGGAAACTCGTAATTGATATTTTGATTAGAAATATGAAACAATTGATAATCAGTGTGATAAGCCATATTAGGGGGGGTATTATGGACTTAAAGCAACTATCGTAGAAAGAGTTATTCCGAGTCTCCCTAGTAAAACACTCAGAAATTGGCTAATTCGTTTATCTGGAGTGAAGGCATCTAAGAATGTTCATTTCTATCCAGGTTTCACTGTTAGGAATCCTAATGGGCTTGTAATTGAAGATGGCGTTAATATAGGTCCAAAATGTTTGCTTGATGCACGAAGAGGATTAACTATTCGAAGTAATGCAGTCGTTGCATATGAGGCGATTATTTGGACCTTAAACCATGATTACAATGATATTCATTTCAAAGGAAAAGGGGCTCCGACAGAAATTGGAGAATATGCATGGATATGTAGTCGTTCTATCATTTTACCAGGACTTAAGATAGGCAAAGGGGCTATTGTGGCGTCTGGAGCTATAGTTACAAAAGACGTCCCCGATTATGCAATTGTCGGTGGCGTTCCAGCAAAAATCATCGGTTATAGGGAGGAAAATAAATATCAATATGGCTACCATTATGAAAGTGACACAATGCATTTATATTAGCGTTTAATATGCAAACATCAACAAGAGTAATTTTTAATACCATCGTACTTTATATAAAAGTTATATTATCGTTAGCAATAGCGCTTGTATCGGTGCCGTTGGTTCTTAGAGCATTGGGTGCGAGCGATTATGGTCTATATAATCTTGTTGCAGGACTTATAGCAATGCTTGCTTTTCTGAATAACTCTATGACGGTTTCATCTCAACGGTTCATGTCCGTTGCAATGGGAGAAAAGAATGATGAGAAGATAAACTCAATTTATAATACAAGTTTTGTGCTTCATTTCATACTGGGTGTTCTTGTCGTCATAGCTTTTGAGATTATTGGAGTATTTGCTATTGATCGACTGAACATTCCAGCAAACAGAATGTGGTGTGCAAAAGTAATCTTTCAATTTCTGATATTTAGTACTTTTGCAAAAATCATATCAGTTCCGTTTGATGCTCTTATTAATGCAAAGGAGGATTTATTAGTATTTTCAATCATTGAATTAATTGATTCCATATTGATGTTAGTTGTAGCGGTATCCCTCACTTTTATATCTGGAGATAAATTGATTTTTTATGGTCTATCTGTTGCAATAATCTCTATTCTAACTTTGTTTATGAAATTTGGGTGGTGCAAAAAAGCATACAAAGAATATTCAATAGATATTAAAAGACACAGAGGAAAGTTTCGTTCAAAAGAAATGCTAGGATTTACTGGGTGGAATCTCTTTGGAGGGCTCGCGATTATCGCAAGAAACCAGGGAGTTGCTGTAATAATAAATCTTTTTTTAGGGACAATTGCAAATGCCGCCTATGGCATAGCGAATCAGATAAATGGAGCAATCGGAAATTTTTCTTCAACTTTCCAAAAGGCGATAAATCCCCAACTAATGAAAAGTGAGGGGATGAAGGACCGCAATAGGTTAGTTAGGATATCGTACATTTCATCTAAATTTTCGGTTTTGGCATTAGCTCTTTTTGCGGTGCCGCTTATAATGGAGATGGATGAAGTCTTATCTTTATGGTTGAAAGATGATATTCCTCCATTTACGATGAGACTAGCACAGTGTATTTTAATGTTATCCATCGTATATCAATATTCTGTTGGTATAATGTCTGCAATTCAAGCTACTGGTAATATTCGAAATTATCAGATAACGATGGGAATAATACTATTATCAAATGTGCCGGTATCGTTTCTGATTCTTAAGTTTGGATATCCAATTTATTATACAACAATGGCCTTTGTGTTGCTTGAAATTATTTCTCTTTTTGTTCGATTAATTATGGCATCCAGATTAACAGGAATGAAGATAAAAGAATATGTAAAAGATGTTATTATTCCTACATTAATTATTGTAATAATTCCGACTATAATTGCTTTAATTCCGCATTTTATAATTAAACAGTCAGTTATCCGACTTTTTTTTGTATGTGGCACTTATGCAATTCTATATATTATTTTGACCTATAGGTTCGCTTTGGATAAAAGTCAAAAGACACTTGTTGTTTCAAAAATTAACAATTACCTTAAAAGCAGAAAATGAAAATTGGATTATTAGCTTACCATGCCGCATGTAATTTTGGCGCTTTTTTGCAGTTGCTATCTACGGTAGAATATATCAAAAAAATAGGATATGATCCTATAGTTATAAACTGGGTCCCAAAAGATTTTCGAGAGGACTATGAAAGAAGATCTTTGGAGGAAGTCAGAAAATTATATTCGAAATTACAGCAACAGTATTATCATCTTTCTGAATTGTGCGAAACGGCAGTAGATGTTGCACATGTAATTAAAGAGCAAAGTATTAAAGCGGTTATTGTTGGAAGTGATGCTGTAACCCAACACCATCCATTAAGGAGTAGAATCGTTTTTCCTTGTAAACGAATTATTGCGATAGCGCATCCGACCAGTGATCGAATGTTTCCTAATTGTTTTTGGGGTATTTTTAATGACTATCTGGAGAAACCTGTACCTGTGGCTCTAATTTCAGGTTCTTCACAAGATTCTAAGTTTTATTACATAACGGGAAAGACAAAGGAACGTATGAAAGCTGCGATACTAAAGTATTGTTATGTGTCTGTTCGAGACGAATGGACTCAAAAAATGGTATCATATTTAACCGATGAAGAAATTCATCCTTCAATAACGCCTGATCCTGTTTTTGCTTTTAATCAAAATGCTTTGCACTTTGTCCCTTCAAAAGAAGAGATTCTTAAAAAATATTGCCTTCCTGATGATTATATGATATTAAGCTTTAAAGGGACTAAGTCGGTTAGTCAAGACTGGATTGATGATTTCCAAGTACTGGCAAATAATAAAGGTATTTCGTGTGTTAAACTACCATATGCCGATGCCCAAGCCTTTGGTAATGTTCAATATTCTGTTGGTGATGTTATAACACCTATTGAATGGTATGCTCTTATTAAATACTCTAGAGGCTACATAGGAAATAATATGCACCCAATTGTAACCTCTCTTGCTAATGGCGTTCCATTTTATAGTTTTGATAATTATGGAATCATCAAAAATCATGGACTAGATACTGATGGAGAATCAAGTAAAATCTATCATATCTTGAACGCTGCTGATTTTCTTTCCAATAGGGTATATATAAGAGGACCTAGGTATAAGATGCCTTTGCCGTGCCATGTTTTCGATTCCATTATGAATTTTGATAGAAAAAAAGAAATGATTTTTGCTAAATCATATTTGGATAAATATAATGAAATGATGAGACAGGCCATATCTTCAATAGAAGCCATATTGTGCCAAGAAGATATGTCAAAGAAATAAGATAATTATGAATTCAGTATTGAAAATAAGAGATACTAAGCTGAATATATATATGCTAATGTTGGCATTGTTCCCAGTATTTAACCTATATTATTTTGGCAGTACATCTTTTTACTTACCTCAAGTAATTACAGTATTATTATTTGGTATCTCTTTGTTTAACCATAGACCAATAAATCTAATAATACCTTGGACATACTTGCTGTGCTGGGCTTATGTCGCATTTCATGACATCTTTTTTGTTTCTCCATTCAAATTCACTAAATTGCTCCCTGGGGGAATAAATTTTTTTCTGTTTTCAATTGGATGGATATTGTTCGCCAGAAATTTCGACCTGAATAAACTCAGGAAGTACGTATTTTATGTTTTCGCTATCGCTGCATTGTTATTTTTCTACCAAAATGTTGCGTATTATGTTTTGGGACAAGGAACGTCTGTAATTTTGCCGATTTCTAATCATTTGAATTATGGAGATTTTACTTTTAGTGAGTTACAAGTCCATCAGAAGACACATTTTGCTGGCCGTTTCTCATCTATCTTTGCTGAGCCATCATATTGGGCGCAGTATTGTGTTGTTGCTCTGTGTTTGGAATTATTCAGTGAAGAGAACAGAATTAAATTGTTTTCCGGAAAAGCTTTGTTAATAGCTGCTGTTTTGTTGGCAATACAATCAGGAGTTGGTGTCCTCTGTTTAGGACTATTGCTATTAATTAAGTTATATCAAATTATATTCATAAACAAAGATGCTTCGAAAGTAAGATATCTAATTCTTCTTTTGCCAGTTGTATGCTATGCAGCATATGTCTATGTATCTTCAGACATTGGGCAAGCGTTGGTTGAAAGGGGCAATAATATAAGTTCCGTCCAGGGAGCAGGTGGAAGAAGTTCATTCTTAAGATTATTTTATGGATGGGAGTATTTGGCTGCACAACCTTTAGACACATTGTTTTTCGGTTCAAACGAACTTATTGGAATATCCTCTGATGGTGAATCTTTCTTTAATTGTGCGTCGTATTTTACATTAATGCATGGTATTTTGGGTTTTTCTCTTTTAGTGCTGTTTTATTTTTCTAGCGCAAGAAAAAATGGATTGCTATCAGCAGTTGCAGCATTAACGCTATTGTCGATATCTATGATGGAGGCTATTTATTTAAGTCCAATTATGTTGCTACTTACTGTAGTAGTTGTGGCATCTCAAAAAACAATACAGAAGGTTACATTATGAAAATACTATATTTGTCAACACCATCTTTTGCAGATTGTGACATACCATTAGTACGAGCTATGCAGTCGAAAGGTCATGACGTGACATACCTTTTGATGCTGGCTCCTCATAATCTACAATATACTATAATTGATATAAAGAAAAAGTATCCCCGTACAGGGGTATTCCCTTCAAGTGTTTATCCTGAACTTAAAGCCTTCGATGGTTATATTGATATGGATAAGTTCTTTGTTGCAAATAGAACTAGTAATAAGAGTTATTCACTTGCCTATTGGAAAAAGACGCTTGCGATATATCGTTTTATCAGGAAAAATAAGTTTGATATTATTCACACACCATGCTTATTTGGTTTAAAACGTATGCTCTTTTATTTTGCAGGCTGCAAAGTGGTAACAACAATACATGATCCTTTTCCTCACACTGGCGAAAAGAATAGAACATCTATTCAAAACAGGAAAATAGCAGTTCGTTATAGTAAAGGTATTATCTTGTTAAATAACCGACAGAAAGATGAGTTTTGCTCATTTTATAATGTTAGTCCGAATAGGTTATGTATTAACAAACTTGGAGTATATGAGAACATTGCATTGATGGCCTCTGATGTAAAAACTCTCAAAAAGAATAACATTTTGTTCTTCGGTAGAATATCACCATATAAGGGTATAGAGTATTTATGCAAAGCTATGGAAATTGTACGAAAAGAAGTTCCAGATGCAACTCTTACTATCGCTGGTAGTGGCAAGTTATACTTTGATATAAAACCATATCTAACTGAAGGTTATATAGATTTGCAAAACCGTTTTATTCAAACATATGAAATAGCAACACTGTTGAGGCAATGTGCAATATGTGTATGTCCCTATATAGATGCGACTCAAAGCGGAGTTATTATGACTAGTTTTGCATTATCCAAGCCTGTTATTGCTTCAAATGTGGGTGGTTTAGCAGAGATGATTGATGAAGGAAAATCAGGGTTATTGGTTGAACCAAAGAATCCTATAGCCCTAGCTGATGCAATAATAAAACTTTTAAATAATCCTAATGAATTAAAGCGAATGAAGGCATACATCACGGAATCTTATTATGAAGGTAAGAATTCTTGGAGTAGTATTGCTGATACATATTTTGATTTTTATAGCAGAATCCTATGATAACAGTGTTACAATTTATTTCTTCGCTTTCTGATGGTGGAGCCGAAACTTTGGTGAAAGATTACGGAATACTATTTAAGCGGCATTCTGAATTGCAAATTAGATGTGTGTTGGTCACTCTCCATAATATTAAAGATAGTGCGAATTACAGAAGACTTCAAAACTCTGGTGTCGAGATTGTCTCTATTTACAACCATTACAATAAACTGATTAGTTTACATAGACAGTTATTTGGTTCTTGGTATGTCCCGAGAAGACTCTCGCGGATTATTGAGAAATTTCAGCCAGATGCAATTCATGTTCATCTCGGTTTATTAAGATATCTACTTCCAATCAGTAATAGACTCAAGAACATCAAACTTCTATATACATGCCATAATGAGCCAGCAGTAATGTTTGGTCATGGTAATGGTGAAAAAGAAGCAGCTACGTTTCTTCTTAAAAACAATCATCTTCAAATGATAGCTCTTCATGAGGAGATGAGGGTTCAACTTAATGCTATGTTTGGAATTGATAATACTGTTGTGGTTAATAATGGAGTTGACTTCACATCATTTCGTGAAATAAAGGAGAATAAGGACCAAATTCGCATGGGATTAAATATTCCTAAAGATGCTTATGTTGTTGGCCACATAGGAAGGTTTACAAACCAGAAAAATCATCTGTTTTTGATAGAGATATTTGCAAAACTATACGAGAAGAACCCGGATTCATTCCTGTTGTTGATTGGAGCTGGCCCGACAAGAGAGAAGGTTGTTCAAAAAGCATTAGAGTTAGGAGTTCAAGGACGAATGCTTATCCTATCTAATAGGACGGACATCCCTCAGCTTTTAAAATGCATGGATGTCTTTTTATTCCCTTCGCTGTTTGAAGGGCTCTCCGTCACTCTAGTAGAAGCTCAAGTTGCTGGTTTGCGATGCGTTATATCTGATACAATTAAGCCGAATAATGTGCTAGTAGAATCGACGATACAAGTGCCTTTAAGAAGTTCAACAGATGAGTGGTGTGATGCAATATTAGATGTCAACCGTAAAAGTGCTTCGCATTATGATATATCTGCTTTTGATATGAATCAGGTTGTAGAATACTTAGCAAAACTATATAATGAACAATAAATATGGGAAGGACTATTAGAGAAATTATTAGAAAGCCCTCTCTGTTATTCATGACTTTTGGACATAGAGAGTTTTTTAATTGGATGGATGATGAGACTTACATCAAAAAGGTTTTCAAAATATCCATGGGAAAGGATCTTAATCTTGAAAATCCACAAACTTTTAGTGAGAAATTACAGTGGATGAAATTACATGATCGGAATCCTCTTTATACTAAGTTGGTAGACAAGTATGCGGTAAAGAATATCGTAGAACAGAAGATAGGTGCTCAATATATCATACCAACTTTAGGAGTGTGGGAAAAATTCGATGATATAGATTTTGATAAACTTCCTAATCGGTTCGTTCTTAAATGTACCCATGATAGTGGAGGATTGATTATCTGTAAGGATAAAAGTAAACTGGATATAGATAAGGCACGAATAAAAATTAATAAGTGTTTAAAGCATAATTATTTTTGGGGAGACCGAGAATGGCCATATAAGAATGTGCCGCCAAGAATAATTGCCGAGGCGTACATGGAGGATTCCAAAACTTCGGAGCTCCGTGATTATAAGTTTTTTTGTTTTGATGGGCAAGTGAAAGCTCTATTTATTGCAACAAATCGGTCTAAAGGAGCTCAGGAAACAAGGTTTGATTTCTTTGATGAGAACTTCAATCACCTTCCGTTTACTAATGGTCATCCTAATGCAGATGTGATGCCGGAAAAGCCTATGTGTTTTGATGAAATGAAACAGATTGCAGCCACTCTTTCGAAAGGAATTCCTCAGGTAAGAGTTGACTTATATGAGGTGGATGGTAGGGTTTATTTTGGAGAAATGACTTTTTTCCATTGGAGTGGTCACATGCCTTTTGAACCTGAGGAATGGGATTACAAGTTTGGATCTTGGATTAACTTAAATAGGAAAAAGGATGAATAGAGTTATTGACAATGTCCTTCACCGGTTACTATGTATGAAGTGGCATCGAGAGTTAGATTGTCAGTATAGGAACGTATTGAAACTTAATAATATATCTAGTACTGATAAATCTAAGGAAAAGTTGTGGATGCGGAAATGGGGGGGGGTATAAAGTGCCTATCTCTGCATTGCAATATAGAGTGTTTCGTAATTATATCGGTGATGATATCAACATTGTTCCAGAAGAAGTGCTTCATTTGGTTATAGAGCCCGTACTCAATTCCAAAATGGCGGCTGGTTTTTATGGAGATAAAAACTTTTTTGAAAAGATTTTACCTCCGTCTTATCTTCCCAAAACAATACTTAGAAAGATAAGGGGACAGTTTTATGATAAAGATTATAAAATAATAGATTTGAATAATTTTCATATAGCGGAAATTTTATGTGGAGTTGAAGCTAAGAAACTAATAATTAAACCATCTGTTGATGGTGAGTCGGGTCGTGGGGTACTTCTTTTTAACTTTTGTGATTCGGACAAATGTTGGAAGTCAAATAACATAATTCTGACAAAAGACTATTTGACAAAGTATTCGGGTGACGACATAATCATACAAGAAGCTATTGAACAACATGCTGCAATTGCGAAATTTAATTCTTCTTCAGTTAACACTTTAAGGTTAGCTGTATATCGCTCCGTAAAAGATGAGCAGTGCCATGTTACAGGTGCTATAATGAGAATTGGAAATCACGGAAGTGTTGTTGACAATGCTCATCAAGGTGGCTGTTTCATTGGTATTAATAAAAATGGAAAACTAAATCATTTGGTTTGCAATCAATATGGACAAACTTGTCAAACATTTAATGGTATAGATTTTAGTCAGGATTTCTATTATCCGGAGTGGAAATCAGTCATTTTATTTGCAAAAGATGTTTGTAAACATATTATTCACCATAGATTGGTTGCTTTAGATATCGCCGTGGATACAAACGGATCGCCAAAATTAATTGAGTATAATATTACGCCGGGGTCATTTAGTAGTTGGCTTTTTCAATATTCCGTAGGGTCAGTATTTGGAGATTTTACTGATGAAATTTTGGAATACTGTCAGATGATTACGAATAGGACTCCAACATATAAGTTAAAGTAGAAATGCGAACACAATACGCATATATTGAAGACTTAATTATCTGAGATTTCTTTGAATTAAGATTTGTATTATTGAATAATTGAGCATTGCATGTTGAATACAGAAACGAAATTAATGTGTGTTGCGATCTGTTTGGAGTACTGATGAAATGCCAAGCCCGTAAGAAAAAAGCTAAAGTATTAAGATATCACCATAAACATTTACGTAGGATGAATACTATATATTTTGTAAGTCGTGCAAAAACGTCAGGTCCCATTAATCAGGGATTGAATATTTTAACTGGCATGAAACAGAATGGGCGAGTCCACTCTACTTTTGTTACTTTATCGCCAGAAGTCGCAGAAGACACATGGCTTTATAGATATAAAGAGGCAGGAATTAATATAGCGCAATTTAATGTGCCGTTGTGGAAGACATTGTTTGCAATACCAAAATTGCGGCGATATGTGAAAAATAACGCTATTGATGTTATTCATGCAAGTGGTTTGAGAGTATGCTTTGTTGCATTGTTTGCTCACACTAAGGCTAAAATAGTTATAACACAACGATGTAATCCAAATGAGATAGCAGAAAGGTATTCACCTTTGATACAGCCGTTCTTTAATTGTTTTTATTTATGGCTAATAAAGAAAATGGATGTGATTGTAGCATGCTCGAAATCAATACAGAAGATTTTGATAAAAGACTATCATATAAATGCAGAGTGTGTTCAAAATGGTGTTAATACAGAATTCTTTAAACCGCTCTCAAAAGATGCAAAGCAAAGACTTAGAAAACGGTTGAATTTGCCAGTTGATAAGAAAGTCTATTTGGTGTTAGGAAGTTTTAGACATAGAAAGAACAATGGTCTGATTGTTGAGGCTTTTAAGAGATTGAATCCAAAAGATTCTGTCGTAGTATTTGTAGGCCGTGGAGCTGAAGAAGAAATGCTTAAAGAAAGTGCTAAAGGATTCCATAATATTATTTTTATTGGGCATACTAATACACCTATTGACTATTTGCAATCAGCGGATATTTTGATATCTGCATCATTGGCAGAGGGCTTACCTAATACGGTATTGGAAGCAATGTCTTGTGCTCTTCCTTGTATTTTATCTAATATTGGTCCTCATGAGGAAATTGTTGAAGGTACAGAAGCTGGAACTATTTTTGATAAAAATAGTGTTGATGAACTTTGTTCTTGTATATGTGATGTGTCTTCATGGAATTTAGAAGAGAAATCTAAAATTGCACGTAATGTTGCTGTAGAGAACTTTGGAATAAAGTCACTAGCTGCAAAGTACGAGTCAATATATAAGGAAGTTATAAATATGAAATAATATAATAGTAATATGACTCCATTTTCAATAATAACATCAATATATAAAAATGATAAACCAGAGTTTGTGAGAGTAGCTTTGGATAGTATGCTCATAAATCAAACTGTAAAGCCAACAGAGATAGTACTTGTACGTGATGGACAGGTGCCTGAGGTACTTGATAAACTGTTGAATGAGTATGAGGCTCGCTATTATGAAGTATTCAATATTATACGTTTGAAGCAGAATGGTGGTCTTGGCAAGGCTTTGAAACTAGGAGTAGAGTCTGCAAAATATGATATCATAGCCCGAATGGATAGTGATGATATCTGTTTGCCGAACAGATTTGAACTTCAGTTGCAATATTTGGAACAGCATCCAGAAGTTGATATTATTGGTGGCCAAATGACAGAATTTATTGACACACCGGACAATATTATTGGCAAACGTGTAGTTCCTTGCATTAATGACGAAATATATGATTTCATGAAGGGTCGTTGTGCATTGAATCACGTAACCGTAATGTTCCGCAAGGAGGCGGTATTGAAAGCTGGTAACTATCAGGATTGGTTCTGGAATGAAGATTACTATTTGTGGATACGAATGATGATAGCGGGGTGCAAGTTTGCAAACGTGCCAAATGTCCTAGTTAATGTTCGTTCTGGTGCGGATCAGTATGCTCGTCGAGGTGGTCGTAAGTACTATGAGAGTGAAAAAGGTATCAAGAAACTCCAATTAGACAGCAGAATGATTACGAAGATGGAATATTGCTATTTTGTGATTCAACGATATATTGTTCAGATACTTATGCCTAATTGGTTGAGAGGTTGGGTCTTTAGAACATTTGCACGGAAGAAATAAACAAAGGTATGAAAATAGGAATAATCACTCACTATGATGTGCATAATCATGGCGCTATTCTGCAAATGAATGCACTGATAAAAGTACTTCGTCAGAAATTTAATGCCGATGCACACGCTTTACAGTTTGATAAGAACTATGATTTCTTGGGTAGAGAACTTAAAGCTAAGTATGAAATTGGAATTAAATCGGTAGGTATATATGTGAAGTATCTTTTTGAGAGAGGCTTGAAAGTGTTTTTGTTTAATGTAAAGAAGAAATGGTTGTTTGAAGAGTTTAAGAAACGTGAGGACTTGATAGGTAACTATTATAGTGAAAGTAAAAATCTTGATGCTGTAATTATCGGTAGCGATGAGGTTTTTGCCCTTCATACAGGTCCTACTCCTGTGATGTTTGGACATGCTCTTCCTACAGATAAGGTTTTTGCCTATGCGGGCTGCTTCGGTCCGACGAAGATTGACGATATCAAGAAATTGCATTGTGAGGCATTTGTTAGGAGTGGTTTGGCTTCAATGAAAGGATTGGCAATGCGTGACCAAAACTCTATTGACATCGCTAAGGAATTGACAGGTAGAGATTCTGGGTTAGTGGTGGATCCCGTTATTCTCTATGGATATGAAGAAGAATTGAAGAAATTAAAAGCCCCTAAACTTCCTAAGTATCTTTTGGTATATGCTTATGAGACTCGCATGAATGATCCAGAAGAGACCAAGAAAATTGTGGAGTATGCTCATAGTCATGGATTGAAGGTGGTATGTCCTGGATTCTATCATGGATGGGCTGATATCAATATCAATACTGATCCAGTGGAGTTATTACGTTACTTTAAGTATGCTGACTGTGTAGTGACAGATACATTTCATGGAAGTGTTATGTCTATCATTACCGGCAGAGAGTTGGCTGTTAAGATTCGTGATAATAGCAACAAGTTGCTGAATTTGCTGAAGGAGTATGGCTTGGAAAATCGTGTTATTGATGGTAGCTGGAATCTTGATTCTATCTTTGCAAAAAAGCAAGACAATGAATATGTAGCCAAAGAGGTAGTACGCAGAAGAGAGGAGTCTATGGCGTATCTGAAAAAAATGATAGAATTGTAAAGCCATGAATATTCAGGATAAGGAGACTTTGCATGAATGTACCAGTTGTCAGATGTGTGCTGCAGTATGCCCTAAACAGGCTATTCGCATTCATCTGAATCAGGACGGTTTCTACCGTCCTGTGATTGACGGGGAGAAGTGCGTGGATTGTGGTATTTGCAAGAGTGTATGCTATAAGTACACAAATATTCCAGAATATAAAGATGTAGACAAGCTTCTCAACTATGCAGCTTCAGCCAAGAGTGATGAGGTTGTTAGTGGTACAACGTCTGGAGGTCTTGGTGATATTCTTTGTGAACAGCTTGTGAATGAGGGGTACTTGTGTGTTGGAGTGACGTATAATACTGAGAAGAACATTGCTGTAGATGCAGTTGCTAAAACACGTGAGGAGAGTCTTTCGTTCAGAGGGTCGAAGTATATTCAGTCTTATACGTACGATGCGTTTAAGTCAATCGTAGACAATCACTTAAACGACAAGGTTGCTGTATTTGGTACTCCATGTCATATATTTGCCATTGACAAGTATTTGAAGAAGCATAAAAAACGTGATAACTTTGTCCTTATTGACATCTATTGTCATGGTTGTCCATCGATGAATGTATGGAAGAGGTATCTTGAATATGTGAATGATAAAACTCATGAAAAATCGTATGATTATGTGAGTTTCAGAAGTAAGGCATACGGATGGGGTAGTTATTATGTCGCCCAGATGAAGAAAGGTGGCAAAACTCTGTTTACAAGTCCCAAGATTAACGACAAGTTCTATACATTATTCTTCTCGGATGTGTTGCTTAACGAATCTTGTTATGATTGCAAACTCAGAAGCACGATGGATTCTACGGATATCCGTATTGGAGATTTTTGGGGAAAGGCTTACTTGAAGAACACAAGAGGTGTTTCGCTTGTGACTGTGAATCATGCATCAGAGAAAGGTAAGGCATTGTTTGAAAAAGTTAAGGATAAGATAACATACAAACAACATCCTGCAACAGATTGTATCAGTTATCAAAGTTGGGGATTGAAGTATGATATTGAATCGGAATTAAGAAAGAAGCTGTTTGCTTCTTTAGCAGACTCAAGGCGGACAATTGAAGATACAGTTAGGATTTTCTGGCAAAGCAGATCTTTGAAGACAAGATTAAAGCAGAAAGCTAAGAATTTCATCCTCTTGATGCCAAGACCGGTGGTAGCATTCATCAAAGGATTGATATGAATAAGCAATGTGTTTGCTTAAAATTGACATAATCTAGGTCATGTCGGGAATTCCTAAAAGACTTTTGGGTTTTATTAACTGACTGATTGATAATATAACGGAAATTCTCTAGCTTTGATAAAGGGAAAAGAATTCCCCCAACTACCGACGAAAGTGAAAAAAAGGAATCGCAAAATTAATCTGCATGTCAAAAGTGTGAATTTTTTCTGAAATAGCGCCAAACATTGCGTTTCCGGAGTTCAATTTTTACGAGCTCTACTATTCAACTTTCGAGAAGAGCGAATTGGGCAGGATAAAGAAGCTGCTCCCTCTCCGCGAGATGGCAGAGGACTTCGGTCTGGTAAGGAAAAGCATGAGGCCGAAACTGGGACACAGGTCGTTCTTCACTCCTGAAGGGAAAGTTGCCCTGATGTTCCTGAAGATGTACACGGGACTGAGCTGTCCTTAACTGCTGGAACAGCTGAACGGCACATACACTACCAGATATTCTGCGACGTGATAATAGATCCGACACGACCATTGACAAACTATAAGCTGTTGGACGACGTAATGATGGAACTTGCAGGGAAGTTGAAGATACAACAGCTCCAGGGCATACTCGCCGACAAGTGGAGACCGTACACGGAGAACCTGGACACGATGTACACAGATGCTACGTGCTATGAGGGCGAGATGCGTTATCCGACTGACGCGAAGCTGCTGTGGGAAGGGGTCGAGAAGAGCTATGCGACGATGTGCGCGTTGAGCGGCAGACTGGGAATCCACCGTCCCCGGACAAAGTTCCTTGACGTGCAGAAGGCGAACCTGACATACAGGAAACAGCGCAAGCACAGCAGGAGCCAGGCGAGGAAGATTACACGCAGGCTGCTTGACCTGCTCGGCAAGATACTGAAGGAGATACGTGAGATCGAGAGGGGCCATGAGAATGCAGAAAACCTGTTGACTGTCAGGGAGAAAAGTGATCTGGAAATCATCACGAGGATGTACCGCCTGCAGAAGAACCACTTACGGAACAATGACAGCAGGGAAAGCATTCCCAACAGGATAGTGAGTCTCAGCAAGCCACATTTGAGACCGATAGTGAGGGGCAAGGAAGTGAAGAGCGTCGAGTTCGGTGCGAATGTAAACAACATATTGGTCGACGGGATATCGTTCATTGAGAAACTGTCATTCAATGCGTTCAATGAAGGGTCCCGGCTGATTCACTGCCTGAAGATGCACAAGAGACTGTTTGGAGTCGAAGCGAAAAAGGTTGGAGGAGACACCGGCTACGCGGGAACTGAAAACAGGGACTACTGCAAGGCGAACGGAATACAGACATCTTTCGTAAAAAGAGGCCGTCCGTTCGGTGAGAAGAAAAAGGAGAAAGACCTTGTCCGAAAGGAGCTTGCCAGAGTGAGGGCGACTGCGATGGAAGGCTCGTTCGGGACACAGAAGGAGCACTACGATCTAAGGAGGGTCAAGGCCAGGACGAAGCGGACGGAAATCCTTTACATCTTCTTCGACATCCACACGGCAAATGTGGTTCAGTTGGCGGACAGGGTAGAACAAAGGGCGCGTTTGGCGGCTGCCTGACACTGAAACTTGCAGTCAATGCGGAGCTCTTGTGGGGAAACTGTATCCTCGCCATGAAAAACAGACAAAAAATCCGGCCGAAACGACCGGAAACAGATATAAAATTGAAATTTTGATGAGTCGGACGCAGAAATTGAAGGGATTGGTCGCTGCTTCGCTCGGGTTGGAAACATTAAACGACAATTCCTATTTAGAAATAGATAACTCAAAGAGATGTCCCAATATAGTTACTCATATGGTTACGAATCATTGGATGATGCGTTCAATGCGGTGAATAGAAAGGGGAAGATGCAAAAAAAGTATCTTTCACCTGAATATTTAGTTGCTGCTCAGGAATATCGAGATATGAGAACAGAACTAAATACGATATTGAGAAAGAAAAAGGCAGAGCGTAAGGAGGCAGAGACTAAAAGAGTTGACCAGTTGAAGCAATCAATGAAGGATAATGTTCAGCGACAGAAAACATTATTGCGAGAGCATCTTAGCGAAGTGTCTTCAAAAATTTTATCAAGTAATTTTCGTTTCAACCTTACTCCGGATACGTCAAAAGATTTGCGGAAGCCACTTTATAGTATTGGCGCTACCGCTGAAGAGTTTTTCGCGATGCAAGTCCTTTGCAGAAATGTAAAGAAACTGTTTAAAATCACCATGTCAGGTCGCCATGAAATACTTTCTCAGTTAAAGATTTTATTAAGGGAGGATAAGAGCTGGTTTTATATCATTCGAACAGATGTTTGTCATTGTTTTGAGTCTATACCGCATGATAAGTTATTTGAGTATTTAGAGGGTAATAATTTGCTTGATGTGAAGAGTAAATCCCTTTTACGAGGACTTGTCCGAAATGAGTTTGAAGCCAAGAATTTGCGCCCACTAGTGTTGACTGAAAAGACAGGTATTCCTCGAGGTTGTGCTATCAGTTCTCTTTTATCTGAATTTTATTTGTCCAAACTAGATGAGGAACTTAGACATACACTACCTGGGATTGTGTTCCTATCAAGATATGTTGATGATATTATTATAGTTATCCATCCAGATTTAGATGCTGAGCATCGGTGGCCATTGGATAAATATGTCAAAGTTCTAATTGATACATATTGTAAACATGGTTTGACAATTCATACACCTACAGATGGAACGAACAAATGCTATATATATGACTCCAAGGATACAAAGAGTTTAAAATTTAATCTTTTAGGATATACTATTCAGTCCATAAAAGGAGACAACGATAAGCAAGGCTTTTTCTCTTTGTCTAAGAACAAAAAGCAAAAGATACAAAATCGCATAACGAAGACTTTTCAGAAATTTGACAGTTTGCTGAATACTGTGTCTTATGATGTTGCAGCGCATTATTTATTTGATGCATTACACGTGTTGGCATGCAATATCAATCTGTATAATGCAAAGCGAGGTGTGAAGGTGGGTATATTTTACTCAAATCAACTGTTGGACAATGCGAGAGATTTGGAAGGATTAGATCGGTATCTTCAATATTGGTGCAGTCAAATATCATTGAGCGGAAAGGCCGGCGTTGATCCGGCCAGACAGTCACAGATAGAAGAGACCCTAAAAAAGCAACTTAAGCAAGTATCCTTTGTTAAAGGCTTTGCGAATCCTCATAAACGATATAAGATAAAGAAAAACAGACTGCAAATGATCAAACAATCGTGGGTATGAGAAAGAAAAAAAAGATAAAACTTCGCTATAGTAAAGAGCGAGTCCTCTTTTCTGATGTCTTGCCCTACGAGTGCCCTATAATATTTTCAAACAGATATTTATATCGATTTCTTGCCAAATATTTATGGACTGGAGAAGAACAAAAGATCGATAATGTCACCTGGAATGTCTTGAAACAATCTAAACGTTTGGATCAAAAGGATGCGAATGCTTTTGCTGCATTGCTTTTCGGTTGCTATGAGCATGGTAAACCAATACGCGATTTGAGGCACAAGAATAGCGCTCTATTCTACCCATATCAATTCAATATTGCCCACAAGATAAATAAGAACAGAACATTGTCAATTATTCATCCATATAACCAGTGGCAGGTAGTAGAGTTTTATGAGCAGTATAAGTATTCTATACTCTATCTTTGCAACCTAAGCAGTTACTCTATTCGTAAACCACATAAGATAGCTCAATACTTTTACTATAGAGATCGACTTCACCGGAAGTTATTGGGACATGAAAGTGATAAAGTTGAATTATTTTTCAACGAATATGAGAATTTGAAAACTTACTTCAGTTACGAGAAGTATTCAAATATATATAAGTTCTACGAAGATTACAGATACCAACGAGCGGAAAAGAAATTTAAATATCTTTTGAAGTTTGATTTACAGAGTTGTTTTGATAGTATTTATACCCATACCATAAGTTGGGCGACAGCTGGCGGTGCAGACAAAGTGAAAGTTTTGCATGGATATCATGGTTCATGGCTTGGCGATGCATTTGATAATCTAATGCAGTCTGTCAATGCTCGTGAAACGAATGGAATTATAATAGGTCCTGAGTTTTCACGAATCTTTGCAGAGATTATATTGCAATATATAGATCAAAAGGTTGAACAGGAACTATCTGGAAAAGAATTTCGTCAGAAATTCACCTATGAGTGTTATCGGTACGTTGACGACTATTTCCTTTTCTATAATGACGAAAATGTCAGAAATCTCTTCATGGAAAGTCTAACAAAATGGCTGAAGGAATTCAAATTGCAGATCAATCCATCAAAAACAGAAGTGTATGAAAAACCATTCATAACAAAAGTGACCATTGCCAAACAGCGAATCGATACTTTGCTTGGCAAAATATTCTTGATTCCACTTTGGGAAGAAATAGAATCAAATTTGAGTACGGAGATAGATGAAGAAACTGAAGATGAAGATTTGGATAAAGATAAAGACAAAGAAATATTAGAAAAAAAAATCAATATTTACCTGTCAGCAAACGACGTAAACACTCAAATAAAAGTAATAGTAAAGGAATGCGGAATTGAATATCGCGATATAGCAAACTATTTGCTAGAGAAGATGAGCCAACGCCTTGACTCTTTTCTTAATCGATATGAAATTGGCTTCAAGAAGTATGAGCGACTTATGTCAAAAGAGGAAACGAATAAAGATGATGTTGAAACTCACGCACAACGAGCACAAAGAAAGCTCACTAATTATCTTATATCTCTGATTGATGTGACGTTCTTCGTGTTCAATAGTAACAGGCAGATAAATACAACATTAAAATTGCAAAAGATAATGAATTCGATAATTATCTATGCAAAACGACATGGGAATTTCAAAGTTAATCATGCAGTTAGATTCCAAACAATAAGTAAAGATATTATTTTCAAGAAAATCCAAGATGAAATTGCCCTTGTGCTAGCTACAACGAATTCGCATCGAAACACCTTGCATGAGAGTCTCTATTTGTTAATATTGGCCAAAGAATTAGGTTATGCATATCTGTTTGCTCCTGAAGTTATTCAATCATTCATCAAGGAAAGTGAACTGCAGTATAATCTTTTCTCATGTCTTATATTATTGTATTACTATGCAAATCACAAGTGTTATGTTGCACAAAAGGATTTATTGAAAGATGAGATTTTGAAAAAATATAGGCTTGTTACGGAATCGGAGCGTAAACGCAATTCAGAGCTCACGATTCTCACTGCAGATATGATGACATGCCCCTTTGTGGATGAAACATATAAGCAAAACCTTCTTACATTAATTGGCATTACTGAGACGAGAGACCAGCAAATGATAATGCGCTTTGCTATGAAGCAAAAGTATATTTTCACTCGCTGGACAATGTTTAATTTGAATAAAGAATTACAGGCAAAGATTTCACAGGAGGTATATTCGTAGCTTCTGTAACAGCTGTTGGTCCAACTACATATTCACACACATAACCTTCACGCTAGCCGAAACGAAGCAGGAAGTTGCGTTTTTCGAAATGGTTGGTTAGAATTGTACTGAATGTGAAATCTCTTGCCTTTTTTAGCTTTAATATCCTGTCATCTTTTTCGAACTTGCATTATGGCTTTTCTTATTGTTTGGGAAATGGCAGTAATAGGTTTTCAGATGATTATACCGTGCCTTCGGGTTTGAAGTCAAAACTAGAAGATGAATATAAGAATAGGAGGAGTGTTGACAGATATGTTTTAGGTAAGTTTATGCACAATCTGGACGGCGCAATAAAGAGGGCTAGAGGCGATAACGATGCTATTGATGTGTAATGAGGAGGGCAATATCTATTTGGAAACTAACTGCAAAATTGCATCTTGTGATATAAAGGATTTCAACCAACACGGTAGAATGTTTTTTGATTTGAATGATTTACATTGATATTACGAATGATACTTAAATGGATTTTTGATAGGCTGGTGGCCTTGTTTGGGCTGCTGTTCTTGTGGCCAGTATTGGTGGTCGTGGCAATTATGGTTAAGGTTAAGATGCCGGGCGGGCCTGCGTTCTTCGTGCAGAAACGTGTGGGCAAGGATGGCAAACTCTTTAATTGTCATAAGTTTAGGACGATGACGGTCAAACATAATGGTTCGACGGTTTCTGTCGCAGGTGATTCGAGGATTACTCCTTTCGGAGCTGTTCTGCGTCATTATAAACTGGATGAGCTTCCTGGATTGTGGGATGTATTGATAGGCAACATGTCTTTCGTGGGCCCTCGCCCAGACGTTCCTGGTTATGCTGACAAGCTCGTTGGTGATGACAGGGATGTGCTGAAGCTTCGTCCGGGCATTACTGGTCCGGCGACATTGAAATATCGACTCGAAGATGAGATGATTTCCGAGTATGTGGCGAAGAAGCAGGCTGAAGGAGACTCTCGGTCAATGCAGGAGATTGCAACGGAGTACAATGATACTGTAATTTATCCGGACAAGGTGCGGCTTAACTGCTATTATTACAGGCACTATTCATTCATCAAGGATATCGAGATGATTTTCGCGACAGTGCTGCATTTCAAGGTAAAGTTCGCTGGTGAGGAAGTGTAGATCCGAGTATTTAAGTAGCTGATTCTAAAAATTCTAAAATAAATAATACTATGTCAGAGGAAAGAAAAACAATTTACCTTTGTCTGGCGCATATGTCAGAAGAGGGCTGGGAACAGAAATATGTCAAAGAAGCGTTTGACACAAATTGGGTGGTGCCGATGGGGCCGAATGTGAATGCTTTCGAGAAGGATTTGGAGGCGTTCGTGAATAGCAAAACCAATGAAACTGAGCCGCTTGACAGGAAGGTGGTATGCTTGTCTGCCGGCACGGCTGCAGTTCATCTCGCTCTCTTGGCTTGCGGAGTGGGTCCCGGTGACGAGGTTTGTGTACAGTCTTTCACATTTTGCGCATCTTCTCATCCGATAACCTATCTCGGCGCAAAACCGGTGTTTATCGGTTCGGAGCCGGAGACGTGGAATATGGATCCTGCGCTTCTTGAGAAGGCAATCATTGACCGAAAAGAAAAAACGGGCAAATATCCGAAGGCGATTGTCCCGGTGGCTCTCTATGGTATGCCGTACAAGATTGACGAGATCATGGCTATTGCCGACAAATACGGTATTCCGATTGTCGAGGATGCCGCTGAGGGCATGGGTTCGCGCTTCAGCGGTCAGGTGCTCGGAACTTTCGGCAAATACGGCGTGCTGTCGTTCAACGGCAACAAGATGATCACGACTTCCGGCGGCGGCGCTCTTGTCTGCCGCAATGCAGAAGATGCCAATGAGGTCATGTGGTATGCCACTCAGGCTCGTGACGCCTATCCTTACTACCAGCACACTGCCATCGGCTACAACTACCGAATGTCCAATGTCTGTGCGGGTATCGGCCGTGGTCAGATGACTGTCCTCGATGCCCACATCGCTCACCATCGTCATGTGCAGAAGCTTTACGAGGAACTGCTGGCCGATGTTCCGGGCGTACATATTCATAAGCAGCCTGAGGATCCGCGTTATGATGCGAATTTCTGGCTTTGTGCTGCGACGTTGGACCCTTCTGTTCATGTTCAAGGTCAGGAAAATGCCTACAATGAGGTGATCAAGACCGCAGTGGGCGGAGCTGCAGGTGTGATTCACGCCGTAGATTGTGCGACGACCGATTGTCAGCCGAACGAAAATGTGGAAGCTCTCCGCGTGTTCATGCTGGCCAAGAAAATCGAGTGCCGTCCAGTCTGGAAGCCAATGCACAAGCAGCCTGTTTACGCAGGTGCCACAGCATACACCAACGACGTGGAAACCGCTCTCTTCAAGATAGGCTTCTGTCTCCCTGCCGGCCCATACGTAACCGACGATGATGTCCGCTACATTGTAGATAGCATCAAAGAGGCGATTCGGTAGGGAATGTAACGGCTCAGAGTCCTGCAGACAGTTTCGATTTACCGTAGAATGTATCCAGATGGTCATAGGCTATCTGGATATATCCGTTTTTGAAGAGTTTGTTCTTGCGTTCCGGCCAGTTGTGGATGGCGGCGATTGTGTCCTCCAGGCTGATCCCGGGATTGTTGTGCCTGATGAAATCTACAGAGGCCAACACTTCAAGTGCCAAGGTGTGCGGATTTCAGTGATGACCACCCAGGCATTTCGGCGATAACCACCCACTTGAGTTAACTTTCAGTAAGCGTTCACTTCTCCTTCTCCGCCTTGCCTTTTGAAAAATAGGATTCACCTTTGCCGAAATCAAATTTCAAGGCAAATGGAAACAAAGAATCAAACAGCACAGGAATCCGCCTAGTCGGGCGTGGTTAATTATGCAGCGGCGCTGCGTCAGTATCACAGATACGGCCGGGGTCGTTCAATGAAAAAGTTTTGCGAGGACGAGGGGTACGACTACTGGAAGTTCTGCAAGCTGGAGAGAGAAGGTCAGAGCGAGATGGATGCGAAGATCATCGCGGACAAGCATCCCGTTTTCATAGAGGTAAATCCAGATGTGCCTCAATCATCGGTGCAACGCGATGAGCCGATGAGGGTTTGTGAGATCCGCATCCGGTTCAACAATGGTCAGGTTATGAGTCGCAAGGGCGGTGATGTGGAGGAGGTCATAAGTGCAATCCGCAAGATTCTGAACTGACAATGATATCGATAACGAGCGAATATGGGCTGTACCTGTACACGGGCAAGGTAGATATGCGGAAAGGTATCGACGGCCTTTGCGGAATCATCAGCGAAGACTTAGGTCACAATCTCCGGAAGCCCAAGAGCGTATATGTGTTTAGCGGGCGCAACCCCAGAGTGAAAAAGGTTCTCATACGCGAATACAATCGCTATGAACTAACGACGATCCGGTTGGACGAAGGCCGTTTTTTAAGGCCGCTGACGGACCCTGAACGTGTCGGAGGAAAAATTTGCTGGTCGGACTTTGTTATGCTGACAGAGTGCGCGGCAAGCACTTCTGCGGTGGTAAAACACATGGATTAGAAGGTTGTGTACGCGTCCACATTTCCGCATTGAGTTCTGAACAAGTCTGCGCATCTTTGTCTCAAACCAAAAACAGAGTCAAAGATGAAGGAAGATCCGACAATCAACTACGCGTTCGCGCTCGAGCACTACAACCAGAACGGCCGGGGCCGCTCGATGAAGAAGTTCTGCGAGGAGGAGGGGTATGACTATGAGAAGTTTATGCAATATTCACGCAGGGGCCAGAAAGATTACAGCGTCCTCAAGAAGGCCGACGATCGCCAGTCGTCTGGCGGGTTCATCCCGCTGGTCGTGGACAGAATGCCGGAAGTAGGCCTCGGCATCCGCGACGTGCGTGTGCGGTTCACGAACGGTATGGAGCTGTCGCAGTGCGAGGGCGACATCAGCGAGCTGTTCGGCATGGTCATGAAGATGCTTGGATAGTGGCGCCATGGTGATGATGTCGAGTGAATATTCCATCTACCTGTATCGGGAGAAGGTGGACCTGCGCAATGGAATATCCGGCCTGAGCGGTATCGTCCGCGATGAGATGAGGCTTAATCCGAACACCGCGAAGAGCGTCTACGTGTTCAGCGGCAGGAACTTCGTGCGTAAATCAGAGCGTAACGCCGGCCGAGGCAAGGATGACGAGGGGCTTTCAGTTCGCAGAGAGACTTGCGCAACGCCTTAAGCCGGGGGAACATGGCGGACATAATGAGGAGGATAGAGGAGCGTCTGGAGGTGTTCCGGAAGTCTGATTTCTCGGGCTGCGGCGAACTGCTGAGGAGGACCCTGAAATATGCGATAGGCGAATGGCCTGCGATGAAGAGGGTGCTTGAGTGTGGCGACGTGGAACTGTCGAACAACCTCAGCGAGCAGATGATGCGTCGGATAAAGATGAACCTGAAGAACGCCGGGAACATCGGAAGCGAGAGGTCGGCCAGGCACAACGCGTTCATGTACTCGGTGATCGAGAGCTGCAAGATGGTGAGGCGTAACGTGGAAGACTATCTGAAATACCTTTTGAATCGGCTGCGGACGCAAGGGACGGCGACGAACTGCCTGCCTTGTTATCTGCCCGCATAGCAGAAAAATCAAAATAATCGAAAAAAATAAGTTTAAGGAAACCGCTGAAAATCAGCGGCAAGCATCAGCTTGCGGAAAAGTGGACGCGTACGTCTATCCTGTACCTGCCGTCGATGGCATAGCGGCACAGGCGGTCGTAGTGGTCGATCGCATAGTTGATGGCCTTGCCTATCGGACTCTTGGGAAGAACCTTGGGAGCCTCGTTCTTGAGCCATACTTCAAACGTCTGAAGTATAGGGACCTAGGGACCGCAAGACGCATGCGGAGATCCCTGCGCTCATCGCATGTCAGGTTCTCGTCATCGGCCTTGCGCTCAACCTCATACAGGAGGCCGATCTGTTCGATGGCATACTTCGAGCGTGCCGCGTCATTGTTCATGCTCCTGTCGAACCCGCGTCGCGTATGGGCCCAGCAGTTAAGGCACAGGACCCCAGCCTTGCCTTCATAATAGTCGTACACGGCATAGCCGTCCGTCTGGAGCGCGCCCCTGAAGTGTGCGAACAGTCCCAGCGCCACGTCCTTAGAACGCGAGCCTTTGTCGTAATGGAAGAAAAGCAGTTTCTGTGTCACAGCGCATATCTGCCAGAGGTAACCCTTGACCGTCCTGTGCTTCTCGTCGTCAACTATCGGCACCGTCGTTTCATCGGCCTGAATGTAGTCAGTATCTATCACCAGGTCCCGTATTCGGTAATAGAGAGGCCTCAGCTGGTCAGCGACATCCTTGAACCAGTCGCACCTGTGGATAAGAATGGCTCTCGCAAACATGAGTTTTGCTAATTTGCCAGACGTGTTGGTGAATGTTCGAGTGGGTGAGGAAATGTACCAACGCCGAGGTGGAATGAAATACTTTAAAAGCGAGGCAAAACTGCAAGGTTATATGATGAAGCATGGCATCATTTCGTTGCCACGATATGTATATAATGTGGCGGGGCGATTTGCTGTGCATGTGGCTATGCCGAACAAAGTGAGAAGTTTTGTTTTTCAAAAAGTGTTCAGGAAATAAATCTAAGCCCAACTCTCCTTCTTGGTATGTACAGGATATGAAAAAGAAAATATGCAACTGAAAAGTAATTACATAGGTCAAGAAGTCCGTCGGGTGGTCTTTTCAATGAAGAGGCCATCGGGGGAGTTCGTGCATGTCTTCTCCATCTTCGAAAAGATAGAAGAGGATATGCAGGATTACGATGCGTTCCCTCCCAACTGTGGAAAGGAATTCAATGACTGCATCAAAAATGCACCAGGCAAGGAGGATAAGATTTTCTTTACGGTGGACAGAATTACAATGACGGAGGCATTGTATGATGAGCCTTGGAAGGATTACTATTCGGGAAAGGAGCAGCTCAAAACATTCACCGAGGATTACCAATGGGCGACAGACAAGAATGATTGGGAGATATTGTCTTCTGATGAGAATGACAGGCAGGAACTGGCGTCGATTCTGCCGAAGAGGTATGTGGCAAAGTATGTCCGATACTGTGTACCGAAAGCACTGCCTGATGATGTGGCAATTGCGTTGGGCAACACAAAACTAAAGTCTCAGTTATCGGAATTGAGCAAAAGAAATCTTGGCTATGACCTTACCGAGCATACGAAGTACTTGGGTGGGTTCATCTTCTTGACTTACGGCGAGATATACAGGAGAATCTATTTCACTGAGAAGGATACCTGTACGGGTATATATTGCCGGGTGGATTATAAGAACAGGAAACCGCTCACCATAATAGGCAAAAGAACTGGCAATGATGGCAATGTTACAGGAGTAAAACAGTTTGTCCTTGACGGGAGCAAGAATATCTATGAGATGGAGTTCGGCAGTACCTTCAAATCTCTGGAGGTGTCGGTCATTGACGATGAAGGAGATTTGATTGACTACTGGGACAAACTCGTATTTCTACACTCAATCCATTTTGATATGCGAATTGGGGATAGGGAGGTACATGTGCAAGACGAAGAGGGGAACACTATAAAAACAGTTCAAAAATACATTGACGGGGGGAGAAGTGTGGTTGGTGACAAAGTGGTCAATAATGGTCTGATGGACTCTTCTCCGGAGTTCTCGTACCGTAAATTTGAAGAGGCATTGGACTTCGTTTTCTACGATGGTGACCATGATAACACCGAGACTAACATCCGGAAATCCAATGATGACATTCTGAGAATACTCAATGGAGCCAGCACGAGGCTATATATCTGCGACGTTTTCTTTGACAAGAAATCGTTGCTGCGGTTTGTGTTGCCTATGGGAAGCCGGACAATCCCTGTGAAGATACTGTCGGGTAAAAAAGAATTGAAGAAAGATGGAAGGCGTGAAGAGTTGGCATCTGCTATTAAAGCAATGAATAAGAAAGGTATCGCAAATGTGGAGTGTCGTCTGCTGATTGGTGACAAGGCAGAATTGCATGACAGGTTCATAGTGGCAGATGAAAACGTTTGGATGCTGGGATGTTCGCTGAATGAGTTTGGCAGCAGGGCGACCACATTGATACGAGTCCCCAAGGAATATAGACAAAAATTGATTGACCGGGCAGAAGAATGGTGGAAGGACCAAGCACTCTCGGTGGATATAAACAGCGTGAAAGATGACACTACGACTAAGCGGAGATGTATCTTCTGTGAATGGCTCGACAAACTTTGTGGACGGTAAGAACTACCACTTCTACGACAGGTTGAATAACGACCAGCCCCCAAGGCTTTATCAGAAACTTCTAGGGCAAGCAACAAAGGACATCGAGATATGGGACCCACACTACACCGAAAACTGCAAAGAGCTATTCTGTGAAGTGGAGAAGGACGGTATTTGCGTAGAAGTGCTTACAATATGCCGATATTTTGAGACGAGGCAGAACATGGTGGATTTTGCGAACATTATTCTTAGGGCTATAGATAAGAAGAAGGTCCCCAATTGTAGAGTGACTGTTTATGCTCTGAATGCAATAGGCGGAACAAACAGGGGTCGTGTTGAATGGCACGATAGGTTTTTAATCGTAGATGAAAATGTTTACATCGTTGGAGCCTCTATGGACTCTCTAACTAGTAGAAGCCCAAGTTACGGCATAGAACAATTGCAAGACCCTAAGGATAAGAACTTAATAATAGGCAAATACATACAGTATAGGAACAATATCAAAGAAGATAATGGAGTGATAAGAGGTAACGGATATATTTGTTCAGTGAAACGAGGCAATGGAATATAGAGATAAATACAAAGCTGCCCATTTTATGTCATCGTTCCCCATGCGACAACGATTTCGTCTGATAGAGGAGATTGCGAAGCATGATAGAGGCGAGGATGGAGAATGGCAAAGACATAGCAAGGCAATAGAGGAGATTGCCGCAAAAATACTCACGAGAGAGCTAAATCGCTATAATCTGCATAATGACGAGTATGTCAAGACGCATTATGGCGTGGAGAACAATGCAGAATCGAATTTGGTGAGCGAGATGGCTTTCTATCTTGCAGGTCTAAAACGGAGCGAACAGAGTTACGCCCCTAATTTGGATTTCTTTGATGAGATTCATGAATATATGGATGGTGGATTCTACCTTGGGTATCAGCCAGCGAAGGAGGCTTTGTGCCAGTTGGTTGAGTCATTGAGGGGAAAATCACTTGAAATAGCGGCCAAGTCAAGAGACATAGATCGGCAAGAGGGAGCGTTGGAGCGGCAGTGCGTAGAACTGGAGAAGATTTCGGACGAGGATGAACTGATAAAGCATATAAATCAGTACAACGATGGCTCATACATGGAACTTTGGGGTGCCGTTTCGTGTCTGGCTGGTTATCTCATATCGTATGAGATGTGGCATGAGGTTTATCTGTTGGCAGACATTAGCCAATACTCCCCTTTGCAGCGAGGACTGATAAGGATGGTGAGATCCGTTAGAGACATTGTTGCCCTTACAGAACAATTTGAACTGGATGGCTGGAGAAAGTCGCTTTTCTACCTGCTCCGTGACCAATGGTTTCGGGTCTTCGCAGAAGAAAGAGAATTGTTGGAGAATAACTACGATGAAGACGGTTTGAGTGATGAGGATAAGGCTTACATACATGGCCTTATTAGAGAATTTGATGCGAAGAAGAAGGAGTGGATTGAAAAAGGTGTTTCAATATGGCTTAAAGTTTTCGGTAAAGAAGAGGTGTCGGTTTGGCTTGCGGATAAAACTGCTCAAGCAGAAAGAAAGCATGAGAAATACGGGAAACCAGAGCTGGACATACTGGAGTTGGTGAAAGGTGCTGTTCAGTTGACCAATGATGATATAAAGTGCTTTGACTTGGCAGACAAGGATTTGGCCTCTTTGCTTACCTTCGCAAGAGAGGCATCGGAGGAGAGTGTTGCAGATGCTGTGATTGAAGCGATTGCAAACTCTGTATTTGGTGAGAAATCCTATATTGATACCACCTTGAATGAAAAGTGGTTTGAGAATGCAAGGACTATTTATCGCTGCCTGGCCGTGTCATCGTATAACGGACAGGATCTGTTGGAGGAGCACAGGAAACCGATGGAGGGCTACAATGTGGATTTGGGAATGGCTCTGAGGAATGAGAAGCAGGAGGCTTACTGGCTGGCTATGCTGCTTTTGAGCCTTGAAGAGAATAGCGACACGGATTTGTTCCATGCGTATGTTGACATGCTGTTCAAGGATACCAGATTTGGCGTGAATTCATTGACGGACGATGTATTTACCCCTTACTATGTGGCAGAGATGCTGGTGTCGCAAGTGATGACAAGCGAGAAGGATGCATTTGAGGGTCGTTTGATAAACGAGGTTCCCTATCTTGTATTCGTCTTCAGGGTTTTGTCGGCTAATGAAGGTACAATGTCAGAAGAGGTTCGCAAACAGCTGTCAGAAAGAATAGCAAATGATTGGGAAACGGAAAGAAAGCTGTTGAGCCAGTACAATTTTGTGAACCATCGGTTCTACGATGAATTTGTGGAGAAGGTGAAAATTTAAATGAATATGCTATGTCTGTACTTTTAGCCATTAAGACATTTCTTATAGCGAAAGCCCCTGACTTTTTCAAGGAAGTGGCATTGTCTTTTGCTACAGATGGAGCGAAAGGCGGCATAAAGCGAATATTCTGCGGAAAGCCCAAAGACCCTGTTTTGGAGAATGTAAAAACGCTTAATGAGAAGGTTGACTTTCTGATTAGTCAGACTGCTAATAATAACAACGCCACTATCCGTGAAATCGCCGGCCAGCTGCAAGGTCTGGTTTCCAACCTACATATACGTACGGCTCACGATGTGCTTCTGAAGCTTAGGAATAACACTCCGACAAGCGACCAGTTGACATTGTCTTTGATAGACTTTGCTCTGGGTTGCTGCTCTCGTTATGTCAACAAGGAGGCTTGTATGGCTGAATTTGACAGGGCATACAGGGAAATGATAGGGGCGCAGAGAAGAGACCCTGACATAATTGCCGGGAAGCTATACTGCCTATGTCTGGAAAAAAAGAAGGACGAGGCTTTGCAAATGGCCAATGGCTTGAAGGGTCTGGACAGAATCCATATATGGGCTTGGATTCCTGAATTGGTGCTATCTGATGATATAGAATCGACATATAACCAGTTACCAGATGATATCAAAGCAAATGCGACGGTGCTCGCTAATGCTTGCATGATAAGGAAGGATAACATCAGCCTATGCGTTGACCTTTTCAAGTATCAAGTTAGCGGGCCTGAGCAATTGAGCTACGAAAACATACCTGTCTGGATATACAATCTTTCGGTATTGACAAACCGCTACTTACGAGAGTGGAACATGGATGCTTTCGCTGGTGACACCCCTGCGGGACTATTCTGCAAAGAGCTGTTTGACTATTCATCGCGCTTTATCAGTCTTTCCGAAAAGACCGAACTGGGAGAACTGTCCGTTGACGTTACGTTGTTTAACTGTATTACGGGTTATAAGGTTACAAAAGATGCAGAATGGTTGGAGAAGTTGAAAGCATGCAAGGCGACTGCTCAGTTCCTTCCTGTAAAACAACTTTCGTATGTGCTGTATTTGGCGAAGGAAGATAAATATGATGAAGCGAAGGCCTATCTTGAGGGTGGAAAAATTGTAGAAGATGCGAGCATTCATAATATAAGGTTCTATTTGGCCGTGGTGACGGCGGATGAGGAATATGCAGCAAGGTCACTCAAGCGCCTTGTGGGAAAACAAACAGAGATGCCCGGGAATATGTTGGTGTTCCTTCTGATGACTATTAAAGACCATAATGAGGCGTTGAAGGATGATGCCATGAATGTTTCTGTGGCGAGAGAGGTTGACTCTAAGGTCTATAGGGAGGTCTGTACTTCATTCTGCAAAGGGACACCGGATGTGAATTATCTCCTAAGCCATAAAGACGAGGCTGCATTTGAACTTCGTCCATTTATCGCCATTGCTCTGTATGATGCAGGGATGACGGAAGATGCTCTTAATTTGAGCGAGAGCTGCATCAGGGATGGGTATATTGATTTTTGCGGCCATATCTATTTCGACCTGCTTAAGAGGGCAAAGGCATACAAGAGGCTGGATGCGTATTTGAGGAAGGTAAGAGAAGGAGGCTATATCGGAAACCAGCTGTGGCTAAAGGAAGAATATGCGTTGGCAGCTAAAGAAGAGGATTTCCCCAGAATGTTGGAGATTGCTAAGGCACTTTATGAGCAGGACAAAAAGAATTACTCCTATTACACATGTTACTTGACAATGCTTTATCAGAACGGGCAGTTTGATAAAGTACGCGAGCTGGCGGCAAGCAGGAAAAACTACGATTTTTCCCCTCAGGCTGCTACAGAGGTTTTTAATGTCATGCTGCTCTCGGACATGGTGGAGGAATCAGTTGAGTTTCTATATGAGTATATCAGAAGTCATGACCCCGATGAGTCTATGGCGTTGCTATACCATAGTGCGGGGATTAATCCCAAGACCTGCGCTGTAATAAGAAAGGAATATGATGAAGTGGCGGAAGGGTTGTTTGTGCACTATAAGCATAATGACGAGGTTTTGGAGGATATTATTGTTCCCGGGCAGAGAACGGCCTGTATGATTGGGAAAAAGAAGGGAGAAACCGTCGTTCTGAAGGACAGACTTGGAAGAGACGAAACTTATGAGATTATTTCAATCACGAGCAAGTACAATCAACTTCTCATTGAAATAATGAGGGATATGCACGACAATAAGTACCAGTCAACCTTTTCTTTCAACATCGATGATTTAACAGCGAACGGTGGAGACCTCTTTGAGGAACTGGCTAAGGCGGCGGGACATGACAAAGAGTGGCAGCAAGCACATAAGATTGCACTTGAGGAGTACAAGAAGGGAGGGCAGACTATCAGCACTTTTTTCAATGGTGATGAGTATATTTCAGAGTTGTATAACCTCCTTTTCGGCAACTTCAAAGTTTATAACATTCCGAGCAATGATTTCAAGAATTTGTATGAAAAGCGCGATGTAAACCTTGACGAAATGGAGTTTGTGTTGGATTTGTCATCCTTGATATTGCTGTATGAGATTTATCTGAAATTCGGAATAGACTACAACGCCAAACTGGTTTTACCGCAGAGCGTTGTTCATCTAATTGACGGTACTATTGCCAAAGAGGAGTACGCTATGCCAGCTGCTTTTTTTGAAAAAGTGTTTGAAAAACTGGCTGTTATCAATGAATCCCCGGATGAATCGTGGTTTATGACTCGGCTGAAGGGTTTGAAAACATGGATTGAAGAAAAGATAAACGTAGAGATGGCACATGAGATGGTTGAGGTGGATATGAAGGAGATCTCTGTCTTTCAGAAATCACGTTACCTTACTTTGCAGTACCAGAGTGCTGCTTTGACGATGCGAGGGAACCGGGTGTTTGTGTCAGAGGATATGGCAATGACGGCAGTGTTTGGAAATGGCCTTGCTGTATCGGATATTAATATGTTCTTGTTGCATTTCCATCAAGAACGGTATAAGGAAATTTCTCGGTTTCTGGTGGAAGCTGCTATCTATGGTGGGGATATTGATTTGGATTATGTCTTTGAAGAATACGAGAAGAGCGTCAAAGGTGAAGCCTCTTATTTCGCTAACTGCAAGGATAATTTGAGCTTCAACCTATACCTCTATCCAGTGGTGCTAAACTTCTGTTCAAGAGTCCAGTTGAAACAAATCATTACACCTGTTGATACATTGACTGTGGGTTCGATGCTGAGTTTGATGTTCGGTAAATATGACCAAAAAACCGCCATGTCAATACTGGCTTCGGCATATAAACAGTTGCCTATGCTTAGGCAAGAACTTTTGACTGCCTATAAGACGGTTTATCCGCTGTTGTGACATATTATCATAGAGACTATATTGTGAAGTACGATAAGAAAATAATTGATGCTTTCTTTGAGCTGTTGAGAGGTGGCCTATGGCCGGACTGTGAGCACACTGCTGACAGCCTACTGCATAATTGGGCGGTGGACTGGCACAAGGTGTACCAGCTGGCGAGCGAACAGAGTGTGCTTGGGCTTGTTCTGGCAGGTATTGAGCGATTACCGCTGAATCAGAGACCTCCAAAGATGGTGTTATTACAATGGATTGGAGAGGTGCAGATGGTGGAATGGCAAAACAAGCAAATGAACCAAGAATTGGCTGAGTTCGCTTCTATATGCGAGAACGAAAACTTGGAGTATGTAGTGGTGAAAGGACAGACGATTGGATGTTTGTATCCAAAGCCGGGATTGCGTCAAGCAGGTGATATTGACTTCCTTGTGCATGGAGAAGAAAACGTGATTAATGATTTCTCGAAGGCACTTGGTGTTGATATTCCAAAGATGGTTGAATATGAGGTGGGCTTTGACAGAAACGACATTCGCTACGAACTGCACACGAGTTTGAGGGGATGGGCTGCGAAGAAACACCAGCAGAAGTGGGATGAAATGATAGATAACGAGTGGTCGAAGAAATACTTTGTGGATATTGATGGCGAAAGCATCAGAACACTGTCGCCAATGGTGAATGCTGCATATATTTCATTCATCCGTTTTTTCACCTAATACGGGAAGGAGTGTCTTTGAGGCAGTTGTGTGATTGGGCCTTGGTGCTGCATCACTATAAGGATGAGATAGACAGGGACATGCTTATGGCTATACTTCATGAGTTAGATCTCTTTGACGCATATTGCGCCTTTGAGACGATTCTGGTTGACAAGATTGGGCTATCAGCCAAGGAACTTGCAATCCCAATAAGTGATGACGATAGAAAGTGGCAAGGGACAATATTAGGCGACATTTTTAGAGGTGGAAACTTCGGAAAACTGAACCATCAGGCTCGCAGCTCTTGGAAATATAAGGTGGAGACAATGGGAGTAGCAATGAGGAATTCATTCCGCTATTACCGGCTCTGTCCGTCAGAGGTCGGGGGTATGATTCCGAGGTTGGTGAAAGTGAACTGGAAGATACTGATAAACCGAAGGAAATAGTCTTAATAACTGAATCGCAAATAATGAATCGCAAATAATGGCATCGTGGGAATAAATATTACAAGATACTCAATTAATAGAATCCCATGATTGAGAAAAGTTAAATACATTGTAATATGACCATACCAGAAGATGTAGTGAGAAAGTTGAACGAACTTCCGATAGAGGAGGTGGCGAGTGTATTAGGCATTACCGTCGCGAAGCATAAGGCCCGCTGTTTTATGCACGATGACCATAGGCCCAGCCTGTCGTTCAACGTTAAGGAGAACTTGTTCTTCTGCTTTGTTTGCAATAAAGGAGGCGGCCCCATACAACTGGTTCAGGAGCATGAAGGGTGGTCGTTCCAAGAGGCCTGCGTATGGCTTGCCAACCGCTTCAATATCTGGTGGCCGGAGGATAACGAGCAGAAGAGACCCGTAAGAAGGAGGGTGAAGCGGATATATCTACCAAAGAATGATGAAGTAACTTGTGAATTCGATGAAGAACTTTACAATTGGTTGATAGAAAACGCCAAACTTTCGGAACCAGCTCAAAGGTTTCTGTTCGAGGAACGACGCTTCAAGCAAGAGGTCATAGAGAGGCTTAACATCAAGTCGGTGACCTTCCCGAAGAAGGCTATAGCAACACTCATTGACCAGTTTGGGGAAGAGAGGTGCTTGAAGTCGGGACTGGTAAGGAAAGGACAATATGGGCTGTACTTCTATTTCTACACACCTTGTCTACTGTTTTCGTATTATGAGAGAGACGGCAGACTCGCAGGGGTGCAATCGAGATACTTGGGAGAAAAAGAAGGCGCTCCACGATTTCAGTTTCTGTCATCGTGAAAGACAAGATTGTACAACCTTCCGATATTGAATGTCCTGAAACGAGGCGGCAAGCTTTATATCAGTGAGGGTATCACGGACTGTCTGGCTATGTTGTCATCAGGAGAGAATGCGGTGGCGATTCCCAGTGCAACGATTCTGCCGTTGGAGGATTTGGTGACGTTACGAAGCTATGACCTGCACATGTATCCCGACCAGGACGAGGCTGGCCAGCTGGCCTTTATGGAGCTGCGTAGCTTCTTCGTGAACCACTATGCGATGCTGAAAGAAGAGAAATTGCCCGAAGGAGTGAAGGATTACTGTGACTACTATAGGCAGACTTCACAAAACGAAAATTAATCACACTAAAAACTGATTGAAGATGGGTAAGGAGGTCTATACCTTAAACCTGCTACTCAAGGACATCCAGGATGCTGCGATAGGTGACAATGAGGGTGAGGTGGATGAACGTGCCCAGCGGGAGTATCAGGACAAGCTGATTGTTATGCAAATGCTGATAAAACTTGCAGTAGCATATAGTGGAAAAGAGTACGAGAATGAAGAGAAGTTGAAGAATGCCATTGACGTAGTGCTGAAAGGCAATGAGCAGCTGTCTGGCTATATGTTCTTTATGTCGCAGAACCCGCAGTTCAACTACACGTGGAGCTATATGAGGAAACGCAGGGGACGTTACGGTGAGTATCTTGCTGAGGCAGTACGCTTTCTTAAAAATGTGGTGGAGGATATCAACCTGCTGGCAGGTGCTCCGAGAGAAGGGAAGGAGATGCATGTGGTGTTTGGCGACCTCATTGAGGTTGCCTTATTGGAAGGCACTCCATCCATGAGGAGTAGTGTGCTTTGGAAGAACTTTTGCCGCATGGCAACGATGAAGAAGGTGTATAATGTAAGTGTGAAGATGAAGGATAATGTGTTGGTGGCAGGTATCAGGAAAGAGTGTGCCGAAGTGGGAAGGCTGATGGATATGGCTTTGTATATTGTTAAAAACTCAATAAAAGAAGCGAAATGAACACCATGAAGTTGGTTGACAAAATACTGGACGGGCGGAACATCTTCAACTCCATATACTGCATGGAGTCGTATGTGTTCGACAAGGGGCTGTTGGACGAGGAAGACCTTCGCCTGTACTATGCCCTTGCGGATAAACACAATATGGATCTGATAGATGGCGTTATTGCTGCATGCCGTGAAAGGTTACAGTGGCTGTTCAAGGACAAGGATAATCTGTTCGTAGCTAAGGTCTATTTCAAGTTGAAGAAATATGACCCATATGAGCAGAAACTGAGCTTTCGCCCGATGCATACGGCAAAACTTATCGACCTGATATGCATGGTGAGCATCATGAACTGCTTGATGTTCGACGATGACCTTGATGCTGGCAAAAGAAACCTCTCCGACCTATCGAAGCTGCTACCTCATAATTTCTACGGAAATATTCCCAGCACTGATGTGCAGTACCTGTTCCACAGGTGGCAGACTAAATATAAGGAATACACCGAGGCGGTGGTAGAACATTGTAGGGCTTATCAAAAGAACCACAGTTACCTGACGGAGATGTGCCTTGATATCAAGAATTTCTTCCCATCGATCTCGCCAAAGATGCTGTATGACTATATCATCAGTAAGCTATCGAGGCGTTATGAGGATGATAACGAGGCTTTGAGTATGGCGGTTTCAAAGCTGCTTTATTTCAAAATACAGAAAGAGAATGTTGAGCCGTGGAAGGACTATTACTATCCTGAGGGAACTGATTTGACGGGGGTGGAGGAGTATATGAATTGTGGCATACCGCAGGGTTTGCCTCAATCGTACTTCTTCGGGAATCTCTGCATGATAGAGGTGAAAAACCTGCTGATGAAGGAGGGCCTGTTCAAGGGGGATGCCTATTTCTATGTGGACGATTCGGTGATATACATCCAGCCGAAGTTGAGCGATGATGAGTTCAAGGAGAAGATTGTGAATCTCAACAATGAACTTAAAGCGTGGTGTGAGAGGAATGAGGCAACCCCGAGTGATATAGACAACTATGTGGGAGCGGTTTGCTTGGCATTTCAGAAGAAGTTGACATACATCATTAAGTTCCATGAAGAGGGCAAGAGTGTCTTTACACATATCGATGACGCTGATAACCAGTATGGTCCGATAGCCAATATCACACGCGAGACTTCAATGCACTCGAAATTGGCGTACAATCTGGACGAGATTGATGACCATGTGTCCATGAAGAAGTTGCAGGCGTTGGATGATGTGATATCTAAGGAGATAAAAGAACTGAATGAAAAGCAGAAGGATGGTGAGGGAAAGGGACAGAACGGCGATGCAATTGCATCGAGGCTGAAACTACTAAAGCGGTTTAAGAAATTCTTCCTATACCGCAACCGTCTGTTGAAAATAAGGGAGGACGGAGGTCCGAACGAGGAGAAGGAGAGTTTTATTGAACGGTTCCAGTTGAATACGGGCAATGCGGAGGAGTTCTTTGAATTGTTTGATGAGGACATCTTCCAGTCGGAATATAGGCTGCTTATTCAGAAACTGTCGAAGAAAGAGGCGGAAGCTTTCCAGACACAAATACGTGACTTTGAGAAGCAGTTGATTGAGGGATGTAATATTGAAACAGACGGCAAGACAGACTGGATGTTTTATGCCAAGGATGTGAATGCGGCATACAGGATGAAAACGCTGTCACAAGACATCTATGCCTCATTGGTGAGATGGTCGAAAGAGAATTTCAGTGGATTGCGGAGCGTGAAATTGGAGAAGGAGATGGAAACATTCCGCGCATTCTTGGAACAAGGTGTCGGTGATAAGAAGTGTCCCAGCATCTATGACATGCAGGAAACAGGATTTGAGGATAGGGAGTACACGATGTTTGTGATGAAGGCATCGGCAGAGTATAAGCGCAGGATACTCAACGTGTTCTTCTCGGAGATACTGAATGTGGTGCCCTCGGATGCCCTGGCCTTTACCAAGATGAATGCAAGGAGGTTTAAGTATGCAGAACTTCGGATAATGGCCTACCTGCGCAACAGGAATTTCGATCTGGAGGAGTTTGAGGAGTTTATTGAACATCTCGATGAAAAGGACATCTCTAACCAGATGGGGATTGATATGGGTGTGCTGGAAGTGCTCAACATCTTCATCAGGAACGTGCGAAAGCCGAAATGGGTAGATGAAATGATAATGACACATCGTCTCATCAAAGGGCTGTGGTACAATGGCTCAAAGTTTCTAAACTCTTATACCCTACATAATGAGGAACATGCCGTGACGCTTATCACCAAGTCGCAGGAACTTACCAACAGAATAGATTACTTCGTACTGAATGATGTGGACTATTATATCCTGTTCCTGGCCTGTTATCTGCATGACATCAGTATGGTGATACACCCAGAGCTTGGACGGCTGAGCTCGGAAAATGGAAAGAACCTTGCTTTGATTTCGGAACGTATGAAGCAAATGCGTGATGAGACGGACAGGTTCTGGAAATATGATGAGAATGTGAAAAAGGATTCTCGATACAAGGATGCTGGTAAGTTCTTGGTGACCGTGTTCAATGAGGTGTATTCATATTTTGAAACACTTGTGCGAGATAATCATGCCAATGAGAGTGCAAAATTCATCAGAGACCACTCCAATTCATTGCTCGGATACTTGGAGCCGACACTGCTGTCATTCGTGGCAACGGTGTCGGAGAGTCACGGCTACGACGTGCTTGAAGTATATGGGGTGAAGTCGAAGGCAAAAGATGACACTGTCAGTCTGAAATACCTTATGATACTCATTCGTCTTGCTGACCTGTTAGACGTGGCAAATGACAGGGTGAACTACCACCTGCTTAGGCAAAACCTGAAGAACCTGTCGCCTGCATCGAAGTTTCACTGGATTTCGCATCTTGTGACTGACAAGATTGAATTGAACACCGATTACATTACCGACGGGGATGCCAAGATGGGTGAAAAGCCAATCACGGAAATAATCAATCTGGAACTATACTTGAATGTCAAACAGTTGACTGTGGCAAAGCAACATAGGAAGTGTAGAAGATGCCAGTTGGAGAAGGGGCTTGGTGGTAATGACTGTCTGGGTATCAGGATAGCGGAAGGTGGTGACCCCTCGGTTACTTGCAGTGAGGATGAGTGTACGGTGTTGTGCTATTGGATGATGCAAAAGCACGACTGGCTGATTAAAGAGTTGACAGCTTTGAACGACTATTTGTATTCGGTGAACAACTCACTGTTCAAGACTAAGATCAATTTTCTCATTCACTATCGTGATGAGATGAGGCTTGATGCTGATATGTTCGATAGTGTTCAAGAGTATTTAAACACATAAACTAATTGCGTAAGCCTCCGGTGATGCTCGTATTGCATATATCGAACTTTTAGTACCGACTCGATACGAGTTGGTGCTAGTTGGTGCTAGTCGTGGGCTATCGGGTACGAGTTGGGCCGAGTCGGTCACGAGAAGGACCTATTCATTTATGTTTTTCCAATTGTAGGGCAGGAGTTCCGCCAGATCCGTCCCCGCAACCCCATCTTGACGTGATTGCAGAAGAGTTATACCTTCGCGCAAAAACGGAAAAGATGAGAAAGAGACAGGAACCAAGTCCGGTCGAAAGACGCGGCCGGAAACCGGTATTCGCCGATGTGGTGTTGTCAGATGCGAATTCAAACAATGCCGGCAAAAGAGGCGGCATCGAATTGCTGTATCCCAATGGAGTGCGAATCTTGTTACCTCAGGGGATGCACGACGCAGAGGAGCTGATGAGTTACGTAAAAGCGTATGGAGAGTGATGGGAAGGATGGTGTGTCAGTTGGGCGGCAGCCTGAAGTACAGGGTGTATTCCCGTCCTGTGGATATGCGGAAATCGTTCAGGGGACTGGCGGGCATCGTCCATTCCGAGATAGGTCGCCAGCTCAGTCCGGAAGATGTGTATGTGTTCGTAGGAAAGAACCGCAGGACCCTTAAGCTTTTGCATCGTGAGGGTCATGGCCTGACATTGTATACGAGAAAGTTGGATGGCGTTTGTTTTCCCAAGATTGAGGTTGACGAGGAGAAAAACGAGTGCGTCATATCGTATGCGACGTTCATAAAAATGGCGATCGGAGAGAGGTTGTGGGGAAAAATGGGAGTTTACATTTGTTGGAGTTTGTGAAAATGGTGAGAAATTGAAGGGATTGGCCGCTGCTTCGCTCAGATTGAAAACATTAAACGACAATCCCTAAATACAAGATTATCCCATTCTCATCATCCCAGCCAACTGCACGAAATAATCATTTGACCAAATGTCAAGTTCCTTTGGATTGCGCACGAAAGGCAACACATCTTCTTTCACTTGTTTTATATCGGCTGTAGAGAGACGCTCAATGAGTTTCTCTTGGAATAACTTTGGAGTAATATCCTCATTGTTGAATTGCTTGCACCGTTCTGCTAAATGAGTGAAATCAAGTGGGACATTATGGCGTACATACCATTCAAAATCGTACCAATCACGACCTTTTACTCTGTTCTTCCACGCACGATATACTAATGCGTGCATCTTGCCTGCAAACAAGTCGGGAAGTGTAAGACAACGGGTCATAAATGAATATGGCTGAAGCAATAGCTTCTGTTCCGTCTTGAAGTTCAACGGTGGGCAAGTATCTACTTCTATCTTTATCTTTATAGACTTCTCTGTTTGGAAAGTCACATCATATACATCGGTGTTGTCTTTAAGAAATGCCGATTCGACCTTTCCGAAATTCCTCTTGTCTTTTTGCTTTATTTCAACCTCACGGCCTACCATCGCAAAGGCGTCGATGATAGCAGGGAAGTATTTTGTAAAATCGAAATTGTCATCTTGCGTAAGCAGTGAGAAATCCATATCCTCACTGAAACGCTGCAAGCCATGAAAGATTCTCAAGCAAGTTCCGCCATAGAACGCAGCCGACTCAAAGAAGCCTCCGGCATACAGGCCAGCAAGTATCACTTGTTGGTTTACTTCAAATATGGCGTTTCTTTTCTGTTGCTCTGTTGTTAAATCATAACGGGAGAGCATATTGTCGAATATTTCATTTTTCATCGTCTTAAGAATTTTAAAAGTGTCGAAATTGAATCAGCCTTTTTGCCTACATTAATATATTCTTCAAATATGTTTGCGTCCATATTATAGAACTCATCCATATCCATACGAATATCCTGCTCAAGATATGCCTCTACATCCTTCATATAACGAAGAATGACTTTTGAGGAATTGGCAATCAAATCACACAATGCCTTTTCCGGTGATGCGATAAGAAAAGCATAATTATCCTTATACATACTCCTTACTCCTATCGGGAATGCCTCTTTTGAGATATGTTTGTAGTCATAATAGCCGACCGGAGTTTGAAAGCTGCGGGAGTGCTTTACCGTCATTGATTGATGAACATATACAGCCTCGGGGATAAGTCCATAATATCGTAGTGCAGTGGACATTGAAATATACGAAGGTGTATAGAGATGATTGGCAATCAACTCACTTGATAGAGTCTTTCCTGAATGTTTGGGATTAGCCACATAAAGTCCCCGCTTCAGTCTGATGATAAATCCTTGCTTCTCAAGCCAAGTTACTTTCTTGTTGGCAGACTTCAGTTCCGGATATAACGATTCAATGATTGAAGTTGTTACTGGAATGGTTCCTATTTCACTAAATTCTCTCTTCATGCTGCAAATATAGCAATAATTTGAACAATAAAGGAAATACCGCTTCTTTTTCTGTTCAGAATATTACTACTAAGGCTATCTTGGCGACTGCTGTCACATAAGTCAGTGGCAGCCTTTCTTGAGAGTGACATGTCGGGGTATTTCGCAGACAAATCGGGATGAATGAAAGCCACTTCTATTACTGAAAGGTAGAACTATACGCTGTTGGGAGACATAATTCTGGAACTTGCCGGAGTGAGAGCGGCTGGCTGATTGCGGGTTTTTGCCCCCGTCGTTGGAACCACGTGTGCGGATCGGGCTCTTTTGCCCCCGTCATCCTGTTACGCGTTCTTCTTGGGTGCAGATCGTAGGTTTTTGCCCACGGCGGAAGGCGAGGTGAACTCCTAAGACGCACCGTTCGAATTCACGGGGGAGGGTGTGTCGCGGGGAACGGATGCCGAGGGAAAGGCGAGTGAGCCGGGAAGGTCAAGCCGATAAGCAAACATTTGCAAGGGACGGTTGGCTCATCTGTAAGGTGTGGCAAAAATTTGGAATTCAGTATAATTGTTTGTAAATTTGCCACAGATTAAAAACAACTAAAGCGCACGGAAACGCCATGGACGAAAGACTCATAATTGCAAAAAACATCAAATTGATGCGTGAAGTCAGTGATTTCACGCAAGAGAACGTCGCTTCATTTCTGGGGATAAATCGCTCTGCATATTCTAATTATGAATTAGGCACGAGAGAGTTGCCACTGGAATATATGGAAAATTTAGCTGACTTGTATGGATGTGATGCTTACATTCTATATGAAGAGAATCCAGATGTGGTTAAAAACATGTTGACTACGGCATTTAGGGTGGACAACTTATCTGCCGATGATATGGCGCAGGTAGCAGCGTTCAAGCGTATGGTGAAGAATTCTCTTATGATGGATAACTTATTGTCAAAATGAAAAAACTATCAATACAGCAAGCGGAAATATTAGCTGGTAGATTTCGTGCTTTGAATGAATTGGGTCCGTCCGAGCCAATAGAAGTAAAGACCTTATTGCGCAAGCTTCAGATTTCAATTATGTATCGCCCGTTGTCCAGCACGTCATTTGGCATAAGTTGCAAGTCACCAAGCAATAAAATGTTCATGCTGATAAACAGCAATTCTACCAGAGGACGACAGCATTTTACGATTGCTCATGAATTATATCACCTTTATTTCGATGAAAATCCCACACCACATATGTGCAGCGGAGCCACGACTATGGAGGAAAAAAACGCAGATTTGTTCGCATCGGTTCTGCTTCTTCCTAGAGAAGGAGTGTATGCGATGCTCAGCACAGATGAAATACTGCGGCATGATGTAAAACTCGCAACCATCCTAAGAATAGAGCAGTTGTTCCAGGTCTCCCGGTCAATGCTGCTTATCCGCTTGAAAGATATAGGGGTCATTTCCGAGAATAAACGTCAGGAGCTACAAATGATACCGGTAAAAGAGTCTGCTATGAATTACGGGTACGACAAATCATTGTACGAATCAGGAAACGATGGCGTTTTTATCGGAGATTTCGGAGAAAAAGCCAGATTGCTTTTCGAAACGGGAAAGATTTCCGAAGGGCATTATACGGAACTGCTAAACATGATATCGAATGGGAGAGAAAAAGACTAAGATAGTGCTTGATGCAGACGTAATCAATCACTTCGTCAGAGGGGGAAAACTATCATTGCTACCGAAGATATTTCCGGAATTTCAGTACATCGTTCTTGATGTTGTAAAAAAGGAACTTCCGATGTTGATACTTTCAGAATTAATCAAACAGATATCTCATGGAATAGATATTCGCGAAGAACTATTCAATGTTTCAGGAGAAGCGAAAAAGGAATACTTCAGATTAACGGCTACAAACGGGTTGCATCTAGGTAAAGGGGAAAGCGCCTGCATGGTGTACTGCAAATTTCACAACGATGTTGTAGGCAGCAGCAACACCAGAGATATAACCAATTATTGTAACGAACATGGAATAACTTATCTGACCACAAACGATTTTCTGTTTTACGCTATTCAACGCGGCTTGTTAAAAAAAGAAGAAGCCGAAGACTTTATACGTATTGTGATAAGCATGGGCAGCAATCCTCCAAAAGTAGACTTCGATCAGTATATTTGTTCAAAAATATAACTATCATCACCACTAATACTATCTGACAAGAGTAGAGTAGGGTAGGAGCTGTTTGGCTTGGCACCTTAGTGCTTGGCTTGAGCTACGCATGTGCTCCTTTCATTTAGCTAGCTCACGTTTAGGCTATCGGCTTTAGGCATGGGCGCTTAAATTCTAAGAAAATGAAAAGATATTGTCAAACACTTGAGCTGGTTAGGGACAGCCAGATGATTGAGAGCTACATCGAGGCTCACCGGCACGTCTGGCCCGAGATTCAGGAGGGGATCCGCTCAGTCGGCATCCTTGACATGCAGATCTACCGCCTTGAACGCCGGGTCTTCATGATCATGGACACCACCGATGACTTCGACTTCGTCGTGGACAACGCCCGTCTCGCCACCTTGCCCCGTCAGGCAGAGTGGGAAGCCTACGTCGCCCGCTTCCAGGGCTGCGACCCTTTCATGACTTCTACCCAGAAGTGGCCTTATGGAAAAGATCTTCCAGCTGGATCCTGCGGCAACCACGTCTGAAGGGCAGCGACCGGCAGAAGGATAAGTCTGGCTAAGTGAATATGCTCCCTCGTGCGCAGGACGGGCTGTTTGGCTCACGAGAGCATGCTGAGCGGCTCCCTCGTGCGCAGGACGGGCGGTTTTGCTCACGAGATGTTGCGGAACTGTTCCCTGGTGTGCAGGACGGGCTGTTTTGCTCACGAGAGGTTGCGGAACTGTTCCCTCGTGCGCAGGAAGGGCAGTCTTGCTCACGAGATCTTGCTGAGCGGTTCCCTGGTGCGCAGGAAGGGCAGTCTTGCTCACGAGAGGTTGCGGAACGGTTCCCTCGTGCGCAGGAAGATCAGTCTTGCTCACGAGAGCATGCGGAGCGGTTCCCTCGTGCGCAGGACGGGCGGTTTTGCTCACGGGAGGCACTGCATGTAGGCCTTTACAATCGAGATCACCACATCGTTGGTGCTTTCCTCCACCGACAGCGAATCCAGAGAGTTCCGCAACCGGCTCTGCCTAAGGGCGGTACGCAGACTGCCTCCGCTGTAGAGCGTCATGCCGGCGTTAATGCTGTAGTTTCCTGACCAGCTTGTGGCTTTGGATGTGCTGTAGACATCCGAACCGACCACGGTGCTGTTACCGCTTTCGGAGAAGGGTCTGTTGGTGACTCCCTGGCTTGCGGACGCGTTCAGCGACGGAAACATCGCAGCCTTGGCCTGGTAGGTGTCCTCAAGCCCGGACAGATGGGCGTTCCGGCTCTGCCTCAGGGAGATGTTGTTCTCCACGGCGTAGTCGATGCATTCCTGCAGTGTCCATTTCTTGTTCTGCGCGCCGGCGGCCATGCCTGTGACCGTCAGTGCGGTGATTAGTGTGACCGTCAGTGCGGTGATTAGGATGATTGCTTGTACTTTCATGTTCGTAAGAATCTTGTTCCGGATGCGAAACTAACGTCGCCGGAAAAGAATTTCAACTCAAATCGACGAACGCCCGCTTTTCATCGATGAAAATTCGTATCTTTGTCTCCTTCCAAAGGGGCGCTCGTCCCTTTGCGGACACGAGAACAATGATCAATGTATATTACAATGAAACTTTCAAAACTTATCAAGATGGCCGCCGTCGCGGCCGCACTGACTCTCGGAGGCTCGCCACTGGCCGGCTCGGAGTCCCGTTCTGATTGGAAGGCTCACTGGATCACCCCATCCCTGAGCCAGAGCGCGACCAACACCTGGATCTCCTACCGCAAGGAGTTCAAGGTCTCCGAATGTCCCGACAGACTGGTCGCCCGCATCTCGGCGGACTCGAAGTACTGGATGTGGATCAACGGTGAGCTGGCTGTGTTTGAGGGAGGCCTCAAGCGCGGACCGTTCCCCAACGGCACCTACTACGACAAGGTGGACATCGCCCCTTTCCTCAAGGAAGGCGACAACACGATAGCGATCCTTCTCTGGCACTTCGGCAAGCAGGGCTTCAGCCACAACAGCAGCGGCCAGGCTGCCCTGATCTTCGAGGCGGTCTCGCCCGGACTGGAGATTCTCTCGGACCAGTCCTGGGTCTGCGCCCTCAATCCTGCCTATGGCAGCACGGACGCTCCTCATCCGAACTACCGGCTCCCGGAGAGCAACATAAGGTTCGACGCGAGAAAGGATATGCCGGGCTGGAATATGCCTGGGTTCGATGTCCGCGGCAAGATGCACGGAGCCGACAATGTGGACGAGATGGCCTGGCCTGCGATGGGGCGGATGGCCGAGCGTCCGATCCCGATGTGGAAAGACTATGGACTAAAGGAATATGTTTCTGTGCGTCAATCCAATGACACGCTCTATTGCAAGCTGCCCTACAATGCGCAGGTCACTCCTTACCTGAAAGTCGAGGCCAAAGGCGGCGAGATGGTCAGGATCATGACCGACAACTACTTCGGTGGCAGCGCGAACAACGTGCGCGCCGAGTACATCACCCGGGACGGGGTGCAGGAATATGAAAGCCTGGGCTGGATGAATGGCCACGAGGTGTGGTACATCGTGCCTTCAGGAGTGAAGGTCGTGGACCTCAAGTACCGCGAGACCGGCTACGACACGGAGTTCTCGGGGGCGTTCGAGTGCGGGGACCCGTTCCTCAACGAGCTTTGGAAACGCTCGGCCAGAACGCTTTACATCACAATGCGTGACACCTATATGGATTGTCCTGACCGTGAGCGCGCCCAGTGGTGGGGAGATGAGGTAAACGAATTGGGAGAGGCTTTCTACGCGTTGTCACCGTCCGGACAACTGCTTGCCAGAAAGGGTATTCTTGAGCTTGTGAACTGGCAGGAGGCGAACGGGGTGGTCTATTCTCCGGTGCCGGCCGGCAACCGTGTGATAGAACTCCCGCTCCAGATGCTCGCTTCCGTGGGCTGGTACGGTTTCCACACCCAGTACTGGTTCAGCGGCGACAGCACCTTCGTGGCCGAGGTCTATCCTAAGGTGCAGCGCTATCTGCTTGGAAGCGGTCTCTGGACCTTCAAGGATAACGGTCTTCTGAATGTCCGTCAGGGCGACTGGAACTGGGGCGACTGGGGCGATGACATCGACACTGAAGTCTTGACAAACTGCTGGTATTACCTTGCCCTCAAGTCTCAAAAGGAATTCGCACGCATTCTCGGCAAGCAGAGGGATGCGGAGACTATCGAAGCTTTGATGAAAAGAATCTCCGATGCGTTTGACACGCAGTATTGGACCGGTTCCGCCTACCGTGACCCTAACTATAAAAAACAGACAGATGACCGCGCTCAGGCTATGGCCGTTGTCTCCGGCCTTGCCTCACCGGATAAGTATCCGGCTCTGTTCGAGACTCTTAAAAAGGAACATCACGCCAGCCCTTACATGGAGAAGTACGTCCTGGAGGCTCTTTTCCAGATGGGACATGCTGATTTCGCCATTGAGAGGATGAAATCCCGCTACGCCAAGATGCTCGCCTACGACTACACGACCTTGTTCGAGGGTTGGGGCATCGGCAGCGAAGGCTTCGGCGGCGGCACGGTCAACCATGCGTGGAGCGGAGGCCCTCTGACCATCCTGAGCCAGAAACTATGCGGAATCGAGCCGACGGCTCCTGGCTTCAAAGCCTTCGAGGTTAAGCCTCGGATGGGTACTTTAAAGACCGCCTCGGCCTCCGTGGAGACGCACTACGGTATGATCCGTGTCCAGCTCAGCCGTCGTTCGGCCAAGTCCGGCGTGGCTTCCCTCACGGTTGAGGTTCCCGAAGGGACAACGGCCACGGTGACGGCCTCCAACGGCAGACCAAGGACGCTGGCCGCGGGAACATATTCATTGAAAATCAAGGTTGACTGATGAGCGCTCGTCGTCTTATAGTTTGTGTGGCCGCCGGTATTTTGCTTGCGGCCACCGCGCTTTCCGCCCGGGAGACCGCGTGGAAGGCCCGCTGGATAGGAAAACAGGAGTACCGGAGCGAGACCAATTCCTGGCTCGCGTTCAAAAAGAAGGTCACCGTGGCGGAAGTCCCGGAAGTGATGACGGCCAGGATCGCCGCCGACTCCAAGTACTGGCTCTGGATCAATGACTCGCTGGTCGTGTTCGAGGGTGGCCTCAAGCGTGGCCCGGCTCCCGGAGACTCCTATTATGACGAGGTGGACATCGCTCCTTTCCTGAGGAAGGGGGAGAATTGCATCTCCGTCCTTGTCTGGTATTTCGGTCGCAACGGTTTCAGCCATGCCGGCAGCGGACTCGCGGGACTGCTTTTCGAGGCGGAGGCTCCCGGGCTGGAGATCCTTTCTGACAAGACTTGGGAGGCGACGGTCTTCGGCGCCTATTCGAGCGCGGGGGAGCCGGAGGCCAACTACCGTCTTCCGGAGAGCAACCTGCGCTATGACGCCAGAAAGGAGATTCCTGACTGGCGCGACCCTGCCGCCAAACGCCTCGGAAGTGCGATGGAGCTTCCGGTGATAGTCGGCCAGGCTCCTTTCGGCAAGCTTGTCAAAAGACCCATACCTCTTTGGAAGACAAGTGGTCTGCTCGACTATCCTGAGGTCCGCAGGTCGGGCGACACCCTGGTCTGCGCACTTCCGTACAACGCCCAGATCACGCCGTACCTGAAGGTGAAGGCGCCGGCGGGCAGGACGATCAGGTTGCAGACCGACCACTACAAGGTCGCCTTGGCCAGGACGCAATGCCTTTGGGCTGAATATGTCACCAAAGATGGTGTGCAGGAATATGAGAGCCTCGGCTGGCTGAACGGCGACAAGATGTTCTACATCCTTCCGCCCGACGTGGAAGTCCTTGACGTGAAGTACAGGGAGACCGGCTACGACACCGAGATCTCCGGCACGTTCGAATGTGACGACCCTTTCCTGAATGAATATTGGAGGAAGGCGGTTCGTACCCTCTACGTCTGCATGCGCGACACCTACATGGACTGCCCTGACCGTGAGAGGGCGCAGTGGTGGGGCGACGAGGTGAATGAGCTGGGAATGGCCTTCTACTCCTTGTCACCGTCGTCGTGGGCGCTGGCGGTAAAGGGAATACACGAGCTGGTGAACTGGCAGAGGGTGGACGGTGTGCTGTCCTCTCCTGTGCCGGCGTTCAACTACTCCGCCGAGCTGCCGTCCCAGATGCTCGCCGCCTTGGGCTGGTACGGATTCCATGCGCAGTACTTCTACTCAGGCGACGATTCCTTCGTCCCGGTCGTCTATGACAGGATGAAAAAGTACCTGCATGAGGTCTGGAGGCTTGATGAGAACGGGATTCCGGTCTACAGGACAGGGGACTGGGACTGGCCGGACGCCGACTCTCCGGTCGATCAGCTCGCCTTGATGCCGTGTCTGTATTACCTTGCGCTGAAAGGCGAGCTGGAGTTCGCCAGATTGCTTGGCAAGACCGGGGACGTGGCCATGATCAGTTCGGTCATGGAGCGGCTCAAGGATTCGTACAACAGGCTGTACTGGACCGGCGAGGGCTACCGCAGTCCGTCCTACAGGGACCGTACCGATGACAGGCCTCAGGCTATGGCGTTGCTTGCCGGGATAGCCTCGGAGGACAAGTACCCTGCGATCGCTCGTGTACTGAAGACCACGGACATGGCCTCGACCTACATGGAGAAGTACATGGTGGAGGCCCTGTTCGTGCTTGGAGAGCCTTCCGCGGCTCTTGACAGGATGAAAAGGAGAATGGCCACGATCATGGATGAGCGAAGCTCGACTCTCTATGAACATTGGAACTGGACGAATTCCAGCAACCATGCCTGGTCCGGCGCCAACATCATACTGCTCGGCCAGAAAGTCTGCGGCGTGGCTCCTTTGACTCCCGCCTTCGAGACCTTCTCCGTCCGTCCGCAGATGGGCTGGCTAAGGCGCGCCTCGACCTCGTTCGAGACTAAGTACGGCAAGATCAGCGTCTCCCTCTCCCGGAAGACCACTAAATCCAGGTCAGCCGTCCTTGAGATAGATGTTCCAGCCGGCACCAAGGCCGAGGTCGTCCTGAAGAATTCCAGGACAGCCATCCTGGAATCAGGGCATCACAAGGTGGAGGTCAAGATCTGACCCCATTGACAATCAGGATCCGGAGGCCTTGCTCAACAGGATTATTGCAAATATATTTGATTCAGCATGCTGAATTATCCGAAGATGTTAGTATCTTTATCAAACGAAATGACAAAACATTTTTTTTCGATTATGACATACAGAACTGTACTGGCAGCCGCCGCATTATTCACGGTTGCCTTCACCTCGTCCGCGAAGGACGGATCCTACAAGGTTGTCTCACCTGACGGCCATCTCTCGGCCACGGTAGTGGTTGGTAAGACAATCTCCTATTCGGTCTCAAGGGACGCTGTCGGCCTGATTGATGCGTCGGAGATCTCGATGACTCTTTCGGACGGCATAGTCTTCGGAGAGAACGACAAGGTGCGTAAGGTGCGTAAATCCGCTGTGGATCAGGTGATTCCGACAGTTGCCTACAAGAAGTCGGAGGTTCGTGACAACTACAATGAGCTATCTCTCATATTCAAGGAATTCTCTCTTGTTTTCCGCGCCTACGACGAGGGTGTCGCCTACCGCTTCGTCAGCTCGCTGAAGAAAGACGGCAAGGTGCTGTCGGAGAAGGCTCGCTTCAATTTCGCGAAGGACTGGAGCGCCTATGTCCCTTACGTGGCTCAGCACTTGGAAACCCTTGAGAGTCAGTACTGGAACTCTTTCGAGAACACCTACACGGTCACTCCTCTTTCCGGTTGGAACAAGGAGCGCCTCGCCTTCCTGCCGATAGCGGTTTCCGCCGATGACGGGATGAAGGTTTTGATCACCGAGTCCGACCTTCTGGACTATCCGGGAATGTACCTCTACAACGAGGGCGACGCCACAACCCTCTCCGGACGTTTCGCGCCGTACCCGAAGACTGTTGAATATGGCGGCCACAACATGCTTCAGGGCATTGTCAGGGAGCGCGAGGACTACATCGCGTCCTGCTCGGCCGGCGAGTCTTTCCCGTGGAGGATAATCATGGTGACGACAAACGATGCGGACCTGGCCGTCAACGACATGGTCTGGAAGCTCGGAACGCCCGCCGATCCTTCGGTGGACTACAGCTGGGTGAGGCCTGGCAAGGTGGCGTGGGACTGGTGGAACGCATGGAACATCTACGGGGTGGACTTCCGCGCCGGCATCAACAACGACACCTACAAGTACTACATCGACTTCGCCCAGAAGCATGGCATTGAATATGTCATCCTCGATGAAGGCTGGGCTGTCAACAAGAAGGCCGACCTGATGCAGATCGTCCCTGAGATCGACCTCCCGATGCTTTGTGAATATGCCAAGGCTCACAACGTCGGCCTCATCCTGTGGGCCGGCTACTATGCCTTCGACCGTGACATGGAGAATGTCTGCCGCCACTATTCTGAAATGGGAATAAAAGGCTTCAAGGTGGACTTCATGGACAGGGACGACCAGATGATGGTGGATTTCTTCAGGCGCGCCGCCGCCACCGCCGCCAAGTACGGTCTCTTGGTTGATTTCCACGGGGCATTCAAGCCGGTCGGACTCAACCGCACCTATCCAAATGTCATCAACTATGAGGGAGTCTTCGGTCTTGAGCAGATGAAATGGAGCAAGTCCGACGTGGATCAGGTGACCTACGATGTCACCGTACCGTTCATCAGAATGGCCGCCGGCCCGATGGACTACACTCAGGGTGCCATGCGCAACGCCATTCAGAAGAACTATCATCCTGTGAATTCCGAGGCTATGAGCCAGGGCACCCGCTGCCACCAGCTCGCTGAATATGTTGTCTTCGACTCTCCTCTGAACATGCTGTGCGACTCTCCGTCCAACTACATGGCCGAGCCGGAGTGCACCAAGTTCATCGCCGACTGCCCTACGACATGGGACGAGAGCGTGTCCGTCAACGGTGTCCTGGGCAGCTACATAACCCTGGCCCGCCGCAGCGGCGACGTCTGGTACGTCGGCTCTCTAAACGACTGGACCGCCCGCGACCTGACCCTTGATCTCTCCTTCCTTGGCGAAGGTGACTGGGTCATGGAAATCTTCCGCGACGGCATCAACGCCGACCGCGCCGCCCGCGACTACAAACGCGAGTCCGCCCAGCTTTCCGCCGACCGTAAGTTAACGGTCCACATGGCCCCCGGCGGCGGCTGGACAGCCCGTATAACCAAAAAGTAATGCACCACCACCTGCCGTCTGACAGACAGCAGCCTAAGGTCGACTTAATGTAAATGAGTCGGCCTTTTTTGTGTATTAGGCTCTGTATCGACTATTGCTCTTTTAGAAGACTTCGCCGCTTTATTCCTGCCTTTCACTGTCATCTTCGTTATCGTTGTACAGTAACTCGATGCCGTCTGCTTCTCTAATTACATTCTTTTGAGTTCGGGTTAATAGACCATTCGCCTTTTATGTCTTCTTTATGATTTAAGGTTGTCTTACCCTTTGAAATGTTCTTTGATACCCTAAAAAGCAAAAAAATATGGTATATTTGTAACACTTATATTGTTTTAGACCCTATGGCTAAATTGGTAAATGGCTATAAATCAAAGGAAGAAGTTCATTATTTCTCAGATGTGATAAAAGAGAATGAACTTCCTCTTTTCCATTCTGTCGGAGATATAGAACCTGGACAACTAAAAATGTTGTCATTGTTTTCTGGTTGCGGTGGAATGGATCTTGGTTTTGAAGGGGATTTTATTTGCAATATTAAGTCTGTGCCTTCTGACTTGGGATGGATTGAGAGAAAAGTAAATAAGAATTGGGTCCTATTGAAGAAAAATCGTTTCGCTACAATATTTGCAAATGACATTTTAGAGGAAGCGTATCTTACATGGACTAACTATATGGAGCGCTATGGAAAAGACCCTTCGATCTATCATCTTGATAGTATTGTGGATCTCGTAAAACTTCATCTGAGCGGCGAGAAAGTATTCCCTGAAGGCGTAGACATAGTAACGGGAGGTTTCCCTTGTCAGGATTTCAGTATTGCCGGGAAACGCCTGGGGTTTAATTCTATAACGTCACATGATGGTAGTAGGTTGCCTGATGAGGTCGCTTCAGAAGAGAATAGAGGAAAACTCTATTTTTGGATGAAACAGGTCATAGAGATAGCGAAGCCGAAGATATTTGTGGCGGAGAATGTCAAGGGATTGACTAATTTGGGAAATGTTAAGGATATTATTCAGAAAGATTTCTCGAAAGCTGACGGAGATGGCTATATTGTCTTACATCCGAGAGTGCTTCATGCTGGGGACTATGGCGTACCGGAGACCAGAGAGCGTGTTATTTTTATAGGGATCAGGCGTTCCGCTTTAAATGAAAAAGCCAGGAATATTCTCGAGGGCGATATTATCCCGGAAGAATATAACCCTTATCCTAAACCGACTCACAAATACACTTCTGGCTCAAAAGGATTATTGGCTCCTGTTTCTTGCAGGGACGTTTTTGAAGGAATCCTTGAACCAGAAGAGAGTAGCGATCTGTCGCAGCGGTTTTATTCGAAAGCCAAGTTTATGGGAAAACATTGCCAGGGGCAGACAGAAGTCCATTTGGATGGTCTTGGACCGACAATCCGCTCGGAACATCACGGGAATATTGAATTCCGCCGTTTGTCTGCTGAGCATGGTGGAAAAAACATCCGTGAGTTGGAGTATGGATTGCAGGAGCGACGTTTGACACCTCGTGAATGTGCCATGATACAGACTTTCCCTCCGGACTATCCATTTGTGAGATATAAAAGTCATTCTAAGCTTTTTCAGGTGAGTCAATCAGGTGCATATAAGGTAATAGGCAATGCCGTACCACCTGTTCTGGCATATAACATCGCCAAGCGCTTGCAGGATTTATGGCCTCTATATTTTGAATAGATATGATGGAAGATAAGAACATTATAGCGATCCGAAAAGAAGATGTTTCTGCCGCAGATTCTGCGTTTGCATTTCTGATGCAGAAAACGGAAGATTGCCTGAATGAGAAAGCGAGGGAGAATGTTCAGGAATATAAGAGTCTTACGGCTTCGGAGTTGGAGAAGGTGTCGATGTCAGTCATTCAGCAAAGTTGCGAAGGCACCCCTTTCCGTCATGACGAAATTAAGTTAATTTCTGGCCAGAAATTTCCCGACATAATCGCAGAACAGTACTATGGCGTAGAAGTCAAGTCGACCAATAAGAATCACTGGACATCAACCGGAAGTAGTATAGTAGAAACAACAAGAGTCGCTGATGTCGAAAGTATCTATATGCTTTTCGGCAAATTAGGCGGTACTCCTGCAGAGTTTAGGTGCCGCCCATACCAGGATGTCCTTAGTGAGATAGCGGTTACTCATTCACCTCGATATTTAATCGACATGGGATTAAATGCTGGAGAGACAATATTTGACAAGATGGCTATCATGTATGATGACTTGAGGTCTTCTTCAGATTCAATTGCCAAGATTAAGCGTTACTATAAAGCCAAAGCGGAAGCAAATGGCAATCAAATGCCTTGGTGGATCTCTGGTGATGACGAAGAGCGGTCTGTCGGAATGAACATTCGAGTATGGAAAGGTCTTTCTGCAGATGAAAAATCGGATATGGTGGCGAAGATGCTCGTCTTGTTTCCAGAGGTGATTTCCGGAAATTACGATAGAGCCGCCATGTGGCTTGCCGGAGTTCAAGGAGTTGTTTGTACGAATATTAGAGACCCGTTTTCCGCCGGAGGGAAAGTTCGACGTATTGATGGCAAGGAATTGCTAAGCCCTTTGCCGAAAATCATAAAGACACTGTCAGACAAGTATCCATTAATCATTCCATTACTTAAGGAAGATTCTTCCATTAGCGATTTTATTCAAGAATATAACCCTTCATTACTTGAAGGGACTATCAGTGACAAATGGTTTGAGATGGTCTGCAATCAATTGATGAACAAGGGAATAATTATTGATATCCGAAATATTTTAGAGGACGGATTAGATGTCGAGTAAGATCGATGGTCAGCCATGCCGGACACGATGACTAAGGAGCAGCGGCATTATTGCATGTCGCGGATCAGGGGGAAGGACACACGGCCGGAGATGGTTGTGCGCAGGGGGCTGCATTCGATGGGATTCAGGTACTCGCTGCATTCAAGGAGGCTTCCGGGGTGTCCGGATCTTGTGCTTAGGAGGTATCACACCGTGATATTCGTGAACGGGTGCTTCTGGCATGGGCATCCGGGGTGCGGGAAGTTCAGGCTGCCGCACAGCAACGTTGAGTTTTGGACTGAGAAGATCCGCAGGAACAAGGAGCGGGACGCTGCCGAGGCCGCCGCTCTTGAGACGCTGGGATGGAATGTGATTGTGGTGTGGGAGTGCGAGCTGTCGCCGGTGGACAGGAGAAAGACTCTTGAGAGGCTGGCCGCTACGCTAAGACGGAATGTCGAACCGGAGTCGATCCATCCTATTCCTTTGTCAGTAAGGAAGTTGTCCTTGGAGGAATGACGGCGGTACATGAATTTGGCAATGGTTTGTGAATATGATTGTTTGACTTTAGTAAGCGTTAAAAAATAAGTTGGTAAAGATTTGTGAAGAATTTTCGAGGATAGATTTTAAGGATTACTTAATAATTAGTTGGTTATGAAGTCTTTGAATGTGTCGCAAAAGTTGGCGGCGGCGATATTCATACTTTCGTCCGTGGCGAATCTGCTCGGCAAGCTTTTGGGTGTGAATATTCTTGTGTTATGCTCCAAGCCGCTGATTGTGCCGTCGCTGGCGCTCTTCTGCTGGCTGCTACTGACAAGGGAAGGCGTTCGCGGAAGGCGGGTGACCACGTTGATGCTGGCTATGGCGTTCGGGGCGTTGGGGGACATCCTGCTGATGTTCAACGGGCAGACCTTCTTCCTCGCTGGGCTTCTGGCCTTTCTCGTCGGTCACATATTCTATTTCCTGACGATTCCTGAGCCGCGAAAAGTTACAGGCACAAAGGAGGTGCTGATGAGGTTCATGATTCTGGCCATCCTGATCGCTGTCACGACCATCCCCGCCCACGCATTCGATGTCAAGGGATTCTTGGGAGGCTGCGTCGTGGTGTACGCAGGTGTGTTAGCATATGTCATCAACGCGGTGATTTTGGCAGCCGTCGAGACCAAAAACCGCCTCTACATCATGACCCTCGTAGGCTATATCCTGTTTGTCATCTCTGATGCGATCCTTGCCGCCGGCATGTTCACCGGCATACGCCTTCCGTTGCATGGCTTCCTGGTGATGCTGACCTACATCCCGGCGCAGTCGCTGATCGCCCTGTCGCTCACTTCTGTGGAGATCGGAAACCGCAAGGATCAGTCAGACCGGTGATCATAGTTATTATGGCTTTGTCTCACGAGGGGCGGTTTGTATGTCGCTGACCAAAGAAAGAGCGATGCGGATTGATAATTTCCCCGAAAATTGTTATTTTTGCATCGCAAAACACGGAGGATTGTCCGAGTGGTTTATGGTGCTTGTCTCGAAAACAAGTCGGCTGAAAGGCCCCACAGGTTCGAATCCTGTATCCTCCGCCAAATCGCTGTAATGAACTAATAGTCATTAGTTTTACTTTACTCTTTTTAGATGCTCTTCTTCCTTGTATGATGTGCCCTATGCTTTGTAGGATGATGCTTGTTACCCATCCTCCGATCTGGTATCCCGCCCTCAGCCTCCCGGCGGTGACTCTCCGAGCGTGAAAAACACCGAATCCCGCCCGTAGCCTCCCGGCGGTGACTCTCCGAGCGTGAAAAACCCCGTATCCCGCCCGCAGCCTCCCGGCGCAACCTCCTTATTGCTTTACGAATATTTATTACTATATTCGTTCGATTATATTTAAGGATTACTTATCTTGCAGAAACAATTGATTGATATGTTAATGAAGAAATCATCTTTCGCCGCTGCGGTGGCTCTCGCACTGGTGCTGGCCGGGTGCTCGGGCAATGGGCCTGACGAGAACATCGCATTGAACAAGGCGGCTTACGCATCGTCAACCTATGACTACAACCTTACGGCGCAACTGGTCACCGACGGGGTCGTCGAGAGTGGGGAGCCGGCCTGGCTGAAGGTCTCCACGCCCGAGGGCGAACTTCCTCGGCGCGAGAAAGAATGGACGGTGGATGCGGGACCATATTCAAGAAACACATTGGAAGGGTACAGCACCTTTCTTGAATATGAGTGGGGACGCCAGAGTTTTACAGCGTCCTGTGTCAGGATCCGGGGATATGTCGTCTATCAGGAACCTAGCTCTGAATGGTCAATTTCTTGCCGCGCTTCAGGCTCCGGTACGGATTTCCGTGAGGTCGGATTCATCGGAGGATCCGGGCTGCCGGGATCGCCGCGCCATCCCGAGGTGATCACTGACCCTAATAAGCAGGCTGAGACTCTGACAAGGCCGGCTAGGGAGTTGGATCTTGAGATACCTCTTGCCAATGCTGTGGATTTCAGTCGCTTCCATGTTCAGTTCGAGATGGAAGGCGCTCTTTTCTGGGTCATCAAGTCCGTGGATTTCTCCTCGGAGAAGTCCTTCGGCAGAAGTTCCGACACGGGGCCTTACGACTCAAAGGAGGCAAGGGGATTCAACGTGCTTCCTTCTGAGGTCTTTACCAGCGCATGGATGAGCGCGGACGGCGGCCCGCAGTGGATCAGCGTCGATCTTGGCTCAAAAAGAAAGTTCGACGAGATCCGGCTGCATTGGATCCATAGAGCCGAGGGCGGCTGGGTCGAGGTTTCGGACGACGCGAAGGTCTGGAGACGAGTCGCGGATCTTCCGGCGACGGATTCGCTGACATATTCATTCAAGGCGAAAGGGAACGCTCGCTATGTCCGCCTCCGCCTGACGGGAGCGGCTGATGATGGTGAGTGTCTGGCTTTGAGCGAGTTTGAGGTGTTCGGACCGAAGGTGAAAGACGGCAGGTCTGACGATGCGGAGTGGAAGCTTCAGAGAGCCTCGGCGGTGGCTTCCGGCGGTGAGGAGATCTCCTCCAATGAATATGACGACGCTGATTGGCTGCCTGCCGTCGTGCCGGGAACGGTTCTTTACAGCTACATCGCCGCCGGTGCGGTTCCGGATCCGGCGATCGCCGACAACAACCTCCATATTTCCGAATCCTACTTCAACTCGGATTTCTGGTACAGGTGGACACCTGCGACCCAGTCACTTACCCTGCCGAAGCGCCCGGGAGACCGCATCTTCCTTACCTTCGACGGAATCAACTGGAAGGCAGAGGTTTATCTCAACGGCAACCGGCTTGGAAACATCGCCGGCGCTTTCAGGCGCGCACGCTTTGACATCACGGATCTGCTCCGGGAGAACGGTAACGTGGTAGCGGTCCGCGTCATCAAGCCGGCCCATTACGCGGCGGTAAAGGAGAAAAACGCCGAGAGTCCTGACTTCAACGGAGGTCAGTTGGGAGCCGACAACCCAACATTCCATGCGACCGTCGGCTGGGATTGGATGCCTACGGTCAGAGGCCGTGACATGGGGATCTGGAACGATGTCAGGATCGAGCGGTCCGCTCCGGTGTACCTCAGCGACCCTCTGGTGCAGAGCCGCTTGAAGGACGGTCTGGCATCGATGACGGTGTCCGTCAATGTGGCCGGAGTCTCTTCGGAAGACGTTGCCGGAACCCTCCGTGGAACTATAGAACGAATTGAGTTTAAGCGGCATATCGTCGCCAAGGCGGGGACGGTCGAGACTCTGGCATTCACGCCGGAGGAATATTCACAACTGAAGGATCGCGAGATCGCTCTTTGGTGGCCGAACGGCTACGGCGAGCCGAACCTGCACAAGGCCACCTTCTCGTTCATTCCTGACGGGGCGGACGAGGCGATGACCTCCATCGAGTGGCTTGCCGGAATCCGCGAATTCACTTACGGCGACGTGATGAGTGACCTCAAAATGTTCATCAATGGCCGCCGCTTCTTCCCGAAAGGCGGGAACTGGGGGTTCAGTGAATATAATCTCCGCTACGGAGCTGATGAATATGACAACGCTGTCCGCATGCACAGGGACATGAATCTGAATATGATCCGTAACTGGGTCGGCCAGACGGGCGACGAGGAGTTCTACGAGGCTTGTGACAAGTACGGAATCGTGGTCTGGCAGGACTTCTGGCTTGCGAATCCGGCCGACGGTCCGGATCCGGACGACAACGGGATGTTCATCGACAACGCGAGGGATTATGTCAGCCTTATCCGCAAACATCCAAGCATCGGACTTTATTGCGGACGCAACGAGGGCTATCCTCCTGCCGCCTTGAACGATGGCCTTGTCATGACCGTGAAGGATCTCCATTCTGACATCGTGTACATCCCAAGCTCAGCGGACGACGGTGTCAGCGGTCACGGCCCTTACCGTGCGGTCGAGCCTTCCTTCTATTTCGAGAACCCAACGTCCAAGTTCCACAGCGAGAGGGGAATGCCGGCCATCATGGACTATAAGAGCCTGTCGCAGATGCTGACATCCGGGCATTTGTGGCCGATCGATGATGTCTGGGGGCAGCATGATTTCACCAGGACGGGAGCGCAGGGAGACACGGCGTTCATAGGGATGACCCGCAGGCGTTTTGGCGACCAGGCCTTGGAGTCCGCCGAGAGGTTCGCGAAGTATGCTCAGTGGATCAACTATGATGGCTACCGTGCCATGTACGAGGCTAACAATGTGAACCGCAAGGGATTGCTGATCTGGATGTCCCACAGTGCGTGGCCGAGCCTCGCATGGCAGACTTACGACTATTGGTTCCGTTCGACCGGTGCGTGCGCCGCTGTGAGGAAGGCCTGTGAGCCGTTGCACATCCAGTTGAACCCGGCCACTTGCCGGATTGAGGTTGTCAACGCCAGCTGCGGTGATCTTAATAACCTTACAGCCAGCGTTACCTTAGTCAATCCGAACGGTGAGGAAGTTTATTCAAAAGCAGTTCAGGTAAGTCCTGCGGAGGACACGACGACTCCGGTGCTTGACATCGCTGATGTGCCGGATGGTCTTTGCATCGTGACTCTCTCCCTGACTTCCGCTGACGGAAAACTCCTTTCGGAGAACCGCTATTTCCGTAATTTCCGGTCCGGCAAGGACACCGGCGACTATCAGGCGTTGGTCGGTACAAAGTGGCTGGATGATTCCATGCTCAGGTTCGATTGACGGGTGGGATGCTAAAAAGAAGTTGGCTGATTTTGGTAACGTGCAAAATCAGCCAACTTCTTTTTTGTATCCTTTAGTAATCCTTAAAAGATTACCTACTTGTTTTTTAACGCTTACTTAGTAACGTGAAAAAAATAACCGGCCTCAGATTAGGAGAAAATTTTCGAGGATAGATCTATTTTCGAAGAAGGAGTGTGCCGGTGGCACATGACTAATGAGAAAACAGATATAGACCGAAAAGATTCCTTAAGATGAGGCAGGTTATTTTTTGAAGGTTACTAAGTTTGCGCTAAGGATTACTATAAAGTCGTGAGGCGGAAATTGCGCCAGAGGACTTTGATGTTGTTGCCGTCGTGGATCTGGAGCATGATGCGGCCTGACTTTGATCCGATCAGCTCGTCATTGATGTCAACCATAGGCTCGCCGTTCAGCCATGTCTTCACATTGTCGCCCTCCACTCTCAGGCGAAGCGTGTTCCATTCTCCTTCCTTGAGGATCTCCTCCTTCTCGTCAGGAATCTGGACCAGCCATCCACGGCCGTATGACTCGTAGATGCCTGCCGTGTCATAGCCCTTCGGAGCGACCTCGCACTGCCAGCCGTTCACGATATTGTTCTGGTAGCCGCCCTCCACGAATGAGTGGAAGAAAAGACCGGAGTTGCCGTTGGAGCACTGCCGGAACTCTACGGTGAGGTCGAAGTCCTTGTAATATTCACGGGTTCCGAGATAGCCGTAGCGGAGGTCTTCTCCGTTCTCTGTCACGAGGTTGCCTTCCTCGTCCACACCGGTGCGCATGCTTCCGAACAACTCCCATCCGTGCAGATCCTTGCCGTTGAAAAGCTCGACCTCATTGCCGGCCTTGCGTGGCAGTTCCTTGATCTTGATGTTTCTGAAAGAGGCCGGGTCGCCGTGGTCCTGAAGACAGATCACGCCTTCGTGAGCGAGACCATATTCAGTGGCGTCGCCCCATTTCCCGCTTGCCTTCCTCTCGAACCAGTCGTCCGTCCAAGCCTCGAACTCAAGGATCTTCTCGCCGTTGAGCCAATGCTCCACGTGGCCGTTGTCGAAGACGATCTTCGAGTTGTTCCATTCGCCCTGAGGGTTGACCTTCATCTTGCTGTAGTCAGGAAGATGCATCGCGTAGTCCACGCCGAGTTTCTGCCACTCTTCCAGTCTGGTAGGGGCATTGACTTCTTCCCAACCCTCATTGTCAATCAGTTGGTACTCCGGTCCGGTGACATACGGAACCTTGAATTTAGGATTCTCGACCACGTGGTAGAGCATTCCGCTGTTTCCTCCGTGCGTGAGTTTCCAGTCCCACGAGAGTTCAAAATTCTCGTACTTCTTGTCCGTGACGATGTAGCCAGACTCGTCGGCTCCCTCTCCGGAAGCCTGGATGCAGCCGTCCACGACGGTCCAGCCGTTGGTCAGAGAGTCGCCGTTGTAGTCACGCCAGCCATTGAGGTTCTCTCCGTTGAAAAGGAGTACCCAGCCGTCAGCCTTCTCGGCGGAGGTCAATGTGTTCGGTTTTGTGCCGCAGGATGTCACCGCTGTCGCTAATCCGGCGACGGCAAGTGCCAAAATGATCTTTTTCATGGTAGAAATATTAAATATACAGTTTTGTGTCATTGTGAGTGATGGTTGTAAGCCAGTCAATTCAAGTGCAAAAATATGCAAATCTTCGAACGAATGCAAATAATGCTCTGGCGCGGAGTGGCTTACTGATGGTTGAAAAGCGGCTTCCAAGCACTTCCAGGCGTGTTTCGAGGCGCGGACAGTGTGTTTTTTTTATGTTGAAAAAAAGAGAATCTCGGGGAAATTGTGTAAACTTGCAACTAATTTTTGAAAAACGGACTGTATGAAGAAGAATCTGACAAGATTTGTCTATGGCTTTATGCTTTTGATCGCCACCTCTTGTGGCAAGAATGGAACAACCCCCGATCCGGCTCCCGCGCCGGAACCTGAGCCGGAGCCGAGTCCGGAGGTGGTTGCCGACAACCTAAGCAAGGACGGAACCTCCAATTGCTATCTCATCACCAAGGAAGGCGATTATTCCTTTGACGCGACCGTTAGAGGGAACGGGGCCGCCACGGAAGGTCTTGACGCTCCGGAGAAACTGTCGCCGGCATCAGCGGCGCTGGTCTGGGAAACATCCAAAGGGATGATCACGAACGTCGCTTTCAAAGACGGTAAGATAACCTTCAAGGCGGCCTCGCAGCCGGGCAACGCTTTGATCGCGGCCTGTTCGGAGGACAAGACGATCATCTGGAGCTGGCACATCTGGTTCCCGGAGGAAGCGATCGCCACGTCAACCTCAAAGACGGGTTATGAGGTTATGAATATGAACCTTGGCGCGATGACTTCCTCTTTCGGCTCGACTCCGGATGTAAGGCCCTATGGCTTGCTGTACCAGTGGGGACGTAAGGATCCGTTCCCGTCCTCTCCGACTCTCACCGGGGACATCAACACGGTCGGCTCGCCGGTCTACGGACCGGAAGGGAAGGAGGTCAAGATCTCTTACTCTCCTCGTAATTCGGTAGAATCCAACACGTTGGCATATTCAATAGCGAACCCGACAAAATGCTTTTCCAACAACGCGCAGTACGTCTCGTGCCGGGATTGGCTGAAAGCGTCCGACAGCAACGACGCCTTGTGGGGGAATCCTTATGGCTGGGAAAGGGATTCCGAGAACAAGTACCCGAACAAAGGTGCCAAGTCTTTCTTTGATCCGTGTCCTGTTGGCTACCGTGTGCCGCCTGCCGATGTTTTCAAGACGTTCACCGTGCCGGGAGGATATTCAGAGAACCTGGCGGAATTCGATGTCGATGATGTCGATGGTGACGGCTTGGTCACCGCGAAGGACTTCAATTACGGATGGTCGTTCAAAATGAAGGAAGGTTCCCTGCTTTTCCCTGCCGCTGCCCGCTATGACGGCACTTATGCGATGCTGTATGGCTCCAAGAGCGGACTTTGGGGTGCCTACTGGGGAAACTCCTCCGCCAAGTCCACCGCAGCCAAGGGGCTTGGGTTCTGTGTCCTCGCCTTCAGGTGTGAGCCTACCGGAGTCTCCGTGTCGCCCACCGCGGCGGCTAGTCGCGCCGACGCCTATTCCGTCCGCTGCGTCAAGGAGTAGCGGAGTCGGACATTGTCGCCTTGCCTGGCGGTTGGCTTATTCCATGAACCTGATCATGTCCTCACGTCTTGGCTTTGCCTCCGGAGTTTCGTCCGGGTAGCCCAAGGCGATGCAGTAGAGCAGTTTGTAGCCTTGTGAGAACGCCATCTGGTCGAGATAGGGCTTGGCCGATGGCGAATCGAGGAGCCAACGCGCTGAGCTTCCCAAGCAGCAGGATCCGATGCCCTTTGCCCAGGCGGCGAGGATGATGTTCTCGCCAAGCAGACCGCAATCGATCTGTGCCATGTCGTACTGTGTGTCGTAGGCTATGCAGATGACGCACGGGGCGTTCACGAAGATATTCTTGAAGCCTTTCCGCTCCGCGATCCTCGGATTGTCCTTCACCACGGCTCTTGTGATCGAGTCGATGAGGGCGGGGGAGTCGATCACCCTTATCTCATACGACTGCAGGTTCTGACCGTTCGGCGCGTTGACGCCGCATCTCAGAATGTCGTTCAAGGTCTCCCGGCTGATGACGGAGTCCTTGTAGGCGCGTATGCTTCTTCGGCTCATCATCAAGTCGGTCACGACAGTTGCGGTATCAACATTTGCCGTAGTTTCCTGCTGCTTGTTTTCGTTGCATGCCGGCAGCAAAAACAGTGTGGCAGCTATGCCTAAAAGTGTCTTTTTCATAATCGTCTTATTATCAATAACCTATTAACTGCTGTGCTGTTCAGTGCGGTTTTAAGATCCCGCGGACGAAGCGCCGTCAGTCTTCCATTTTCTGCCAACCCCGATCCGTCCCTCTGAACAAAAATACACTTTTTCCGAACATCATTCAAGCGCTTGCTGTTTTTTCAACGACTGTCCGATGATTTTTTTAAATGTATTCTTGTCCTGAATTTGTGCCTTGCTGATTTTGAGGCAAACCTGTTGGGTGCCGAAGGCTCGTAGATCGATGTGGGCATGGATGGTGCTTAGGCAGATTCGGCGACCGACGAGGGAACCTGCGGGAGTCTTCGGCGGGTGCGTTTTACAAAAGACGTTCAGCCCAAATGGCTTTTGAAGGCGGTGGGACTATGAATATGTTGAAAAAGTATAGGGTAAGATCGAGAGTTTTTCAGCATATTCTTTAATTGACGGCGTTCTATGCCCTTTAGCCCTGAACGTGTTTTGTAAGATTTAAGATTCTGGTGCTGGTCATGTTGCCAGAATATGCCGCCGGCCAGCGTTAGATCACTGCCGCTCATCGCCGCGGCTGGCCGCTTGGATAGGGGACTCAGAATAAAAATGCCTCTCGGGTGACTGAGAGGCGGATTTTTGTGGAGCATAGGAGGATCGAACTCCTGACCTCAAGATTGCGAACCTTGCGCTCTACCAGCTGAGCTAATACCCCAATTGGACTGCAAAGATACAAAAAACTTCATTTATACAATGAATTTCATTCGAGAATATTGCGCAAAACAATTATTGATTGTGACAACGGATGTCCTGCGTGCGATTCAAAGTGGAGGATGGTTACCGTGTGGAGGCAATGAAATCCTTATACTTGATGAAATCATCCGGAAGCGGCATGTCATAGACTTTGCTTCTGAGGAAGGAGCCGAAGTCCTTGATGTCTGAATATTTCGACTGCTCCTCCACGGTCAGAGTCTCTCCGACGCCGACTCTGATCCTTCTGTACCTCTTGTTGACAAGTTCGTGCGGAAGCTGCATCAGGCGCACCCTCCAGTCTATCAGCCCAAGATTATAGAACCATAATGAATTATGGTCAAAAAACCGGATAGGGACAATCGGAACCTTGGCTTTCTGAATAAGCCTCAGAACCGCTTCCTGCCACTCTCTGTCCTTGATTTTCATCTCTTTAAGGCTGAGGTCGGACACGGCACCTGACGGGAAGAATCCCACCGGTTCACCATCGTGAAGCCTTTCCAGAACCTCACGGACTCCCTGGATGTTCTTGGCTGTTATTCCCTTGTTCAAGTTGTTCTTCGGATTGACAACGATGAGACTTGGGCGCAGCGCTTCGACAAGGGCGAGGAATTCGGTCACCATCACCTTGAAGCCAGGCCTGATGTGTCCGATAAGGTCAATTAGAATGACACCGTCCATTCCTCCGTAGGGATGGTTGCTGACCGTGATGAACGGCCCGTCGGGCAAATTCGCAAGCCTTTGCGAGCCTCCCAGCTGGTAGTTGACCCCAAGCTTGTCCAAGAGTGCGCCCGCGAAATCCGTCCCTTGATGTTCATCAATCGTGTCGTAAATGTCGGACAGTGTCTTGATGGACAGGACTTTTCTTAGGAAACCAGCGGCAGTGTTGCCGATTTTTCCCTTGAAAACCGGCGCAAGTTGCTCAATCTGTTCTACTGGAAGAAGAGGCATTATTTGTCTTCCCTCTTAGGCATCGGATCCATCTTGGCGTAACCCTTTGCGTCACTGAAAATTGTCACCAGATAAATGATCACAAGCAAGGCCAGGATCACAAGACCTGCCACGTCAAGCGCCCTGAGGTCGATGTCCTTGCCGAATATGCTGACCACTGTGCTGAACTCCCTGAGCGGCTCTATGAATATAAAGAGAGATGTCAAGATAATGGCGATCACTCTGAACTCGGTCGGTCCAAGTTTGGCGTAGGTGAGCCTGAACTCGCTCTTGAGGTGGGCGTTCACGCTGACGTTGACAGTTAGGCAAAGATAGAGCACGAATATCATCAGCGCCAGATCCAGCCGCATAAGGTATGACAGTCCGAGGCCTACGAACATAAAGGCTTCGTTTATGCAATCGACAGTGTGGTCGAGATAGTAGCCGTAGATCGGTCTCTGGGTCTTGCGGACTCTGGCAAGAGTGCCGTCAAGGGAGTCTCCGTACCAGTTGACTATGAAGCCGAAGCAGCTGAGCCAAAGGAAGTTGACGTTCACGCTGCAGAGGATGTAGCCGGCGCCGATCATGATCGCGCCAAGCGTGCCGATGAATGTCAGTGTGTCCGAAACGACCCATTTCGGCTGCCTCTCGGCCAGCCAGACAAGGGCCTTCTTCTCGACCCCGTTCAGGATGGAGGTCTGTATTCTTTCCGCTTTCTTGTCTGCCATATTCAATAATGTTTAGAGATTCTTTACGTAGATTCTTGCCCTCTTGTGGAGGTGGTGCTCAAATTTGCCCCACAGGTTCTGCACATTGTGGTTCTCCTCAAGCTCGCGGGTGCTCTCGACGTACTTGATGCCGTTCTTGTGCATCCCGCGGCCGATCTTGGAGATGATCATCGCATTGACACCCTTGTCCTTATATTCATTGGAGATGGCTATCAGCAAGGCATCGATCGTGTCGTTGTGACGCAACGCCCTGAGAATGTGGATGAAACCGAACGGGAACATATGCCCTTTCGCTTTCTGCAGAGCCTTTGACAGTGATGGAAGGGTGATCCCGAAGCCGACCACCTTGTCGGTCTCGTCAACGATGACCGAGACGTAGTCCAGATTGAGGTTCGGGAAGAACTGATCCTTGAGATCCTCGCATTGAGCGGGGGAGAGCTCGGAGAATCCGTGAAGGACGGAGTAGCACTCGTTCATGACACGGAATATTCCGTCGGCATATTTATGAAGCAGCTCGTTCTTGTTCTTGTAGTCGCCTTCCCTGAGGTTATAGCGTTCCCCGATCATCTCGGCGAAGTGGAAATAACGGTCAAGATTGTCCGGAACAGTGATCTTATATTCCACGAAATCAGTCTCTTTCGAGAATCCTTCTTTCAGGAGCATCGGCTCGTAGTAGGGAGCGTTGTACTTTCCGTAGGCGGTGGGAAGTTGGTCGAAACCTTCGACAAGAACTCCGGAGATGTCAAACTCAAGGAAACCGACAGGGCCTTCAATGATCTCCATTCCTTTTTCCTTGCCATATTCCTTCACCCTTTCCATCAGGGCGTGTACCACCTCCTGTGATTCGATGAAGTCTATCCAGCAGAAACGGCAGATCTTCTTGTCAACCTTTTTGTTGTACTTATAGTTTATGATGCCGGCGACTCTGCCGACAATCTTGCCGTTTTCATCGTATGCCAGCCAATATTTCCCTTCGCAGACCTCAAAGGCCCGGTTTTTGCCCGGAGTGAGGGTGTCCATTTCCATCGACTCGATCTGAGGAACGTAGTATTCGTTGTCCGCATACAACTCGTTCGGGAACCGGACGAAACGCCTCAGATCCTGTCTGCTGATCACTTCCTTGGTTGTAATAGCCATTGTTCTTTTACTTTACAATCCGCTAAGGTAGTAAAAAATCATAAAATATTCTATTATCGAATATACAAAATAGTCCCGCCATTTGTGGGTGACGGGACTTATTTATCTATTAATAAATTTTAAAACATTTCTACAATGGGTTACTTTTTCTCGTATCCAACAGGATGGTTCAGCAAAAGTTCCTGTCCTTCCTTGAGGCCAAGGGCGGTTTTGACAGCATCGTGGTTCATGCTTCCACGCGGGACTGTGGCCAGTCCGAGAGCCTCGCAGGCAAGGCAGATGTTCTGGGATACATAGCCGGCGTCGATGGCTCCGAAAATTGCGGTTTTCTCATCGCGGAACTTGTACTTGTTCAAGTCGCAGACAATCACGAGAAACAAAGGAGCTTTTGCCACAGATGCCTGACGACCAGCCAGATCCGAGCGGATGTCCTTTCCGGAAACCTTCGTCAAGATGTTTTCCTGGGCGTTGAAGAGCCATGCGCCGTCAGCCCGGCATACATAGACACTTTCCTCCTGTGTGTTCATGGCTGATGGTACGGTCAGCCTTCCGTCCTCACGGTTCACTCCGCATGCGGCCCATAGCAACTGGGACAGAGACGCGTCACTGATCTGTGCGTCTGAATATTCACGGACAGAGGCTCTTTGCTGAAGAGCCTGATAGAGAGTCATCGACACATTCTTGTCAGGCTGCGGAAGCTTGATGACTTCCTGGGCGAGTGCGGAAGTGGCCAGCGCGGCGGCTGCCAAAGCAAGGATGATCTTTTTCATATTCATGGATTTAAATGTTTGAGACTTTGATTGTGTGAAGCGGCGCGGCTCCGGTTGACGACTGCCACTCCGCTGAAAACCATAATGATGGCTACTATTTTCTGCCAGGTCATCGTGTCCATCCCGCCGATGACGCTGAGCAGGCAGGCCAGAATCGGCTGAAGGTAGGTGTACATCGCCACGATGGTCGGGCGGACGCTTTTCTGGCCGACCGGAATCAGAAAGTATGCGACAAAGGTGGCAAAGAAGATAAGATAGCCTATCTCAAGGGCTTGCGGCAACTTGATGGCGGCGTAGTCGGTGTGGAGCAGATCCTCAAAAGACAGCGGCAGCGACATCAGAAGCGAGAAAAGAAACATCCACTTCATAAAACTGATCACTGAATATCTTTGAATCAGCGGCCTGAACGCTCCGAGGTACAGCGAGAAGCTGATGCTGTTCAGGAACAGCAGAATAAACCCTAAAGGCTGCGTGGCCTCGACCCCATTGTGACTATGTACGGAATTGAATATCAGGAATATGATTCCGATGAAGCTGATTCCTACTCCGGCGGCCTTCTTCGCGGTGATAGGCTCTTTTACGAATATGAACGCGAAGAACATGGTGAAGATCGGGCCGAGTGTTCCGATGATGGACGCGTCTATGGTCGTGGCCATCGTGATGCCTTTGAGGAACGTGTATTGGGTGATGAACAGACCGAATATGGATGCCAACGCAATCTGTATCAGATCTTTGATCAGGACTTTCTCTTTAGGCGTGAACAATGAGATCAGCCAGAACAAAGCTGACGCTCCGATGGCTCTCAGCGTGAACAATGCGATAGGGGAGACAACCGCCGAATTGGAGATGTCCTTTGTCAGTACGATGTTGACGCCGAAGATCGTGTAGGCCGCCAGCAGTGCCAGATGCCCTTTCAGATTGCCGCCCGCCATTCCATTCCGATTACTGTTCGCCATAGCCGTCCTCCGAGCATTGCGGGCATATTCCTTTAATAAGGTAGTTCGCCGTGGTTTCTGAATATCCCGCCGGGAGCGTCACAGGGGGGATGTGAATGTCCTCAAGGCAGAAGGTGCGGTGGCACTTCTCGCAGAAAAAATGCACGTGCGCGTCCTCGTCGCGCGCTGAGTCGTGGCTCAGGCAGAGCTCGTAGCGGGTGCCGTCGCCGCCGTCCTCGATCGCGTGGACAAGGTGGCTCTCCCTGAACAGGATGAGGCTTCTGAATATTCCTGATTTGTCGATGGTGCCGATCTTGTCCTCCAGCTCCATAAGGCTCAGCGGACGGCCCTCGGTAAGGAGCGCCTTTGCCACAATCAGCCTGTTGGCCGTGGTTTTCACCCCGTGCCTCTCAAGCAATTCCGTCAGGTCTATGTTCGGCATATCTCCTATCTGTTTTTATATTACGCATCGCAAATTTACTTAATTTTTTGAAGTATTGTATTCCGTTCGATAGAATGACAGGAGCGAAGCGACAAGTCGGCTTCTGCCGACCGGCCATAGGCCGAAATCCTCCAAAGGGGGTGCAGGGGGGTATATGTTGCAAATTTTGGTTTGACCAAACCAAAATTTGCAACCAAGTTGCAGAAATGATTATCGACCTTTGCACCGTTGAAATCAAAGTCAAAGAAAGAATATGGAGAAGGAAAACAAAATCAGATTCGCGAGAATCATTCTTTCAGCCGCCCTGCTTGGCGTGGCAGTCTTGGTCGAGAAGAAGTGCGACCTCAGCGTCTGGCAGCTTCTCCTTGTTTATTTAATCCCTTATCTCATCGCCGGTTACGACACCTTGCTTGAAGCCGGAGAGAAAATCATCAAAGGTGACTTCTTCGATGAGGACTTCCTGATGAGCATCGCCACCATCGGCGCGCTCTGCATCGGATTCCTTCCCGGAGCGGAGACCCAGTTCCCGGAGGCGGTCTTCGTGATGCTGTTCTTCCAGGTCGGAGAACTTTTCGAGGACATAGCAGAAGGCCGGAGCCGCAAGTCAATCTCGGCATTGATGGACATAAGACCGGACACGGCCAATGTTGAACGTGACGGGAAAGTCTTGACAGTCAATCCAGAAGAGGTGAAAGTCGGCGAGACGATCGTTGTGAGGCCTGGAGAGAAGGTTCCGATGGACGGTTTAGTCCTCGAAGGAACCTCAAGCCTTAACACCGTGGCCCTGACCGGAGAAAGCGTTCCACGGAGCATATCTAAAGACGATGACATTATCTCTGGTTGCGTGAACCTTACCGGAGTCATCCGCGCGAAAGTCACGAAGGCGTTCGGTGAGTCAACCGCATCCAAGATCCTTGACCTTGTCGAGAACGCTTCCGAGAACAAGTCCAAGAGCGAAAGCTTCATCTCAAGGTTCGCAAAGATCTACACCCCGGTTGTCGTGATCGCCGCATTGGTGCTGGCTTTCATCCCGCCAGTCCTCTCCGGAGATTTCGGCGACACTTTCGCCACCTGGCTCTACAGGGCTCTGACATTCCTGATCGTCTCCTGTCCGTGCGCCCTTGTGATTTCCGTTCCGCTCTCATTCTTCGGTGGCATCGGCGGAGCGTCATCCAAAGGAATCCTCGTCAAAGGATCGAATTACCTTGAGGCCTTGGCCAAAATCGGAACGGTTGTCTTCGACAAGACCGGCACACTTACCGAAGGCGTGTTCGATGTGACCGCCGTGCATCCGGAAACGATTGATGAGAAGGAACTTCTGCATCTTGCGGCACACGTGGAGAGATATTCGTCACACCCGATAGCAATCTCACTTAAGAACGCTTATCCTGACGAGGCCGATGGATGCTCGGTCGAAAATGTCGAGGAGATCGCCGGTCACGGAGTACGCGCTGTGGTGAACGGAAAGACCGTCTGCGTGGGCAACACCAAGATGATGGACGCGGTCGGAGCGAAGTGGAAACCTTGTGAGAAGAACGGCACGATCGTACACGTCAGCGTCGATGGAACATACGTCGGACATATTGTGGTCTCTGACAGAATCAAGGCTGATTCCGCCGATGCGATCAAGGCTCTCAAGGCCGAAGGCGTCACAAAGACTGTGATGCTCACCGGAGACAAGCGTGAGGTCGGTGAATATGTCGCCTCGGCCATCGGGCTTGACGAGTTCCACGCCGAACTCTTGCCGGCAGACAAAGTCTCTGAGTTAGAGAAACTTCTTGATAATAAGCCGTCCGGAAAGACGCTCGCCTTTGTGGGTGACGGCATCAACGACGCTCCTGTGCTCGCAAGAGCCGATCTCGGAATAGCGATGGGCGGACTCGGATCCGATGCCGCGATAGAGGCCGCTGATGTCGTGCTGATGGATGACAAGCCGTCAAAGATAGTCGTCGGCGTGAGGATCGCCCGCAAGACCCTTCACCTGGCAAGGGAGAACACCTTCTTCGCCATATTCATAAAACTTCTCGTCCTCGTCCTTGCCGTCCTTGGCATCGCCACAATGTGGATGGCCGTCTTCGCCGATGTCGGCGTTACCGTCCTCGCTGTCCTGAACGCGATGCGCGCCCTGAAAGTTTAGGGATATTTCCGGATTCCCCTTACTCTGCGTCGTCCTCCGGCTCAAGGTGAAGGGAGATCTGGGTCTCAGGGCCGAATTCCTTGCGGAGGGACTCCTCGACCTTCTTGGAGATGTTGTGGGCTTCTTTGAGGGAGATGTCGGAGTGCAGGACGAGGTGTCCTTCCATGATTATTCCCGGCCCCTCGCGTCTGGTCTTAAGCTCGTGAAGCTCAATGACTCCTGGGATAGTCTTGGCGGTCGCCTCGATCCGATCCTCAACCTCGTCCGGAAGCGACACGTCCAGAAGTTCCTTGATCGCCGGCACGGACATCCTCACCGCCATGACGAAGATGAATATGCTGATGACGCAGCCGGTGACCGGGTCGAGGATGACAAACTTGTTTCCAAGGAATATGGCGCCGCCGATGCCGATCAGCGATCCGATCGAGGACATCGCATCCGAACGGTGGTGCCAGGCGTTGGCGATCATCATCGGGCTGTTGAGGGCTTTTCCTTGGATGATTGTGTAGTGGTAGAGCGCTTCTTTAAAGACTATTGAGGCCATGGCGGCCCAGAACGCTATCATACCAGGCGAGCTGACCTGCTCTCCGCCAAGGATGGCCTTGATCTTCCCTATGCCGCCGGACATCAGGTTCGCCGCCACGACAATCAGCATCAGGCTGATGATCAGCGTTGCGAAGGTCTCGAACTTGCCGTGGCCGTAGTCGTGGTTCTTGTCTCTTCCCTTGGATGAGATCTTCACGAACACTATCACGATGATGTCGCTCAAAAGGTCTGACAGCGAGTGGATACCGTCGGCGATCATAGCCGTGGAACGCCCCATGATCCCCGCAAGGATCTTGAAGACCGTAAGCACGATGTTGACCACCGAACCGACCAGTGTCACGAAAGTCACTTTTGATGTCCTGTCCATTATGAGTATCGTTTTGGGAATCTGAATATGATCGAGAGACATGCCACCGCGCATAGCACGAATGGATAGAAGAGGCACGGGATGATCTGCGTGGCCGCGATGCCGGCGAATCCTGAGGCCATCAGCAGCTGCGCTCCGTAGGGGATTATGCCTTGCACGATGCAGGAGAACGTGTCCAGCAGACTGGCGGATTTCCTTGGGTCAAGGCCGAATCTTCCGGTGATGTCGCGGGCGATGTCTCCGGTTGTCAGAATCGCTATCGTGTTGTTGGCCGTGCAGAGATTCGACAGTCCGACGAGACCGGCGATGCTGAATTCGGCTCCACGTTTGCCTTTGATGCCTTTCGTAAGGCCGCGGATGATGAAATCCAGGCCTCCGTTATGCCTGATCAGCTCCAGCATCCCGCCGGAAAGCATCGTCACGATGATCAGCTCACCCATTCCGCCGATTCCGTCCCCGACACTGCCGAGAAATCCGAGCCACGTCATCCCGTCCAGGAATCCGATCACGGCGCTCAGGACCAGACCGATGCCAAGCACCACAAGCACGTTTATCCCGCACAGCGCCAGCACGATGACCGTCAGATAGGGGATCAGCTTGACATATTCGATCTGCCCGATCTCCGGGGTGGCTCCGTGGTTGAGACCGATGATGAGATAGATGATCGTGACAATCACCGCCGCCGGGCCGCAGATCCAGATGTTGGCCTTGAACTTGTCCGACATGGAGCATCCTTGTGTCGTGGTCGAGGCGATGGTCGTGTCGGAGATAAAGGACAGGTTGTCGCCGAAGAAAGCGCCGCCGACAATCAGTCCGGTGAGCATCGCCAATGAGAGGCCGGACTGGCCGGCGATTCCGGATGCGATCGGTACAAGGGCCACAACGGTACCCACACTGGTGCCTATGGACATCGAGATGAAGCACGACGCCAGGAACAGCCCGGCGAGCAGCCATTTGCCCGGCAGAATGGTAAGAGTGAGATTGACAGTCGCTTCCACGCTTCCGATCGCTTTGGCGGTGGTGGCGAACGCCCCCGCCATCACGAAGATCCAGATCATCATCAGCACGTTCTTGTTGCCCGCGCCGCTTGAGAATATGCTTATCCTCTCACTCACAGTGCCTTTCGTGATCAGCATCGCATAGACCGACGCGATCAGGAACGCCGAGGCGATCGGCACCTTGTAGAAGTCGCGCGCCACCAGCGATGACACCAGATAAGTCACAAGAAAAACAGCCAACGGGCTAAGTGCCAGCCAGCCGTTCATTTTCAGTCTGTTGATAGTTCGTTCCATAATACTTTGCAAATTTAGTAAATTACAGAATAATATCTATCTTTGTCTAAAACCAAATACTATTTGAGATGAATAAGAGAATTTTACCATTCGCCGTCGCCGCGATGGCCCTGACCCTGACCTTGGCTTCCTGTTCTGACAATGAGACTGAGGTCGCCACTTTTGCCAACACTTACGAGCAGACGCTCGCGCAGAGTGACTCCGCTTCGGTGCAGATAGTTCATTCTGTCGAGTACTACAAGAGTTTCGAGGGCGGTAACGCTTTGAAGAAGAAGATCAACAACTCTATCGTAAAGGCTTGTTTCGGAGAGAAATATGACGGTTTTTCGGTGGAGGAGGCTTCCGATGCCGTGTCGGACACGTTGATTGCCAACTACCAGAGGGAGGCGGGAAGTGTCTACGACGATGCTGTCGCCTACGCCAAGGAGAATGGATTAGACTATGACTATAACTATAGCGCGGCGATGACCTGCAACTGGTACTACACCGTTCAGGGAAAGTTCGCGGAAGGGTTCATGGATCTCCAGACCTACCAGGTGTACAGCGAGAACTACCTTGGCGGAGCCCACGGAATGCATTATCTGATTCCGGACATCATCAACCTGAAGACTGGCGAGATCGTGACGGAAAACGAATTGTTCAAGCCTGGCTATGTCGCTCCGGTAACGGAATTGATCAAGTCCAAGCTTGCGTTGGACAGGGGAGTTGAAGACATTAATGAAAGTGTGATGTTCATTGAAGGCCTGGTCCCTAATGGACATTGCGGTGTGTCAGGCGCGGGAGTGACTTGGTACTACCAGCCTTACGAGATCGCAAGCTACGCTGAAGGCATCATCGAGGTCACGGTCTTCTGGATTGACCTGAAACCGTATCTCAATCCTGAATTCGTGAAGTTCTAGACGGTCTCCAGCTCGGCAAGGTTGCCGGCGATCCAGACAGTGTCTCCAGCCCGGAATCTGAAATCAGGTTCCGGGTTTGTTATGAAGTCATTGTCCCTCAGGACACTGATGACCATGCAATGATACTTCCTGAGGTTGATGCCGCGCAAAGTCTTGCCGGTCAGGAAAGAGTCCTCGGTAAGCACCTCCGGGACAATCCGGAAGCCCCAGCCCGACCGCATGGTCGCGGATTCTGGGATGATCGCCGAATCCAGCATATTCCTTAATGACTCCAGTTGCGCGGTGGTGCCGATCGCGAGCATCCTGTCTCCCGGGAACAGCACCTCGTCGCCGGATGGCACGATGATGTTCAAGGATCCTCTTGCGATCTTTATGATGTTGGCTCCTGTCCGCGCCCTGAACGGAATGTCCTTGAGTGCCTTGCCTGCGTAGGTCGAGTTCGGGCTGAGTGTCATCGTCTCCGTGTGCACGTCGTAGTCGGCGAGCTTCTGGCTGACGGAGGACGCGATCGGCTTGCTACGGCGTTCGTTCTCCTCCTTCTCGTTGTAGTTCGAGAGGAAGCGCATCTCAAGGGCGGAGTACTTGTGGAGGGAGCGTCTGGCGAAGAGGATGAATATGATGCCGGCGATGAGGATGGCCAGCACCGTCCATCCGGCAAGCTCGAAATAGGACGAGAGGACTCCAAGCACTATACCTACGGCGAGAAAGGATCTTGCCAGGATCAGTCCGATCAGAGGCCAGATGTTGCTTGGCTTCTCTTTCAGCAGCTTCGGGGCCGACATGCTGATGGATCCCGTGTGCACTCCGAGTCCGAAGAGGAATGGTACCATCACTATGAGGGTTATTCCGACCTCTATCATCTTCTGGACATTCACTCCAAGTTCCGGAAGGAATCTGGCGACCGCCGGTCTTAGGTACAGTTTCGATCCGATGTAGATGGCTATGATGATGACTCCGTAGAGGATGATTCTGGTGAAGTAGGCGTTAAGTAGGGATTTCCATTCGCTGCTCTCGGCGGCGGTGTGTCTGCCGGATGAGTCGTCCGTCTGCCTGAGACGGTTGATCCAGGACGGCGGAAGTCTCTTGTTCAGAAGATTATAGCAAGGTGTCGCCAGCTTGATCATGAACGGTGTCGTGAATGTCGTGATCACCGAGACGGCGATGATCACAGGGTAGATGAAGTCCCTCATCACGCCCAGCGTGCAGCCGACACCGGCGATGATGAATCCGAACTCTCCGAGTTGAGCGAGGCTGAATCCTGTGTGTACGGCGTTGTCAAGCCCGTTGCCGGTAAGGATGATACCAGCGCCTGCGAACACGATGTGGCTGATGATGACGATCACCGCAAGCAGGAGTATGATGCCCCAATGCTCAATGATCACCGACGGGGCGACCATCATCCCGACGGAGACAAAGAATATCGCCCCGAAGAGGTTCTTGATCGGTTCTACGATGCGGTCAATATGCTCGCTTTCAGCTGTTTCTGCAAGGATGGATCCCATCACAAACGCTCCCAGAGCGGAGGAGAAACCGACTGACGTGGCCAGCGCCACCATTCCGAAGCATAGTCCGATGCTGACAATGAGCAGGATCTCGTCGCTGAGATATTCCTTGGCCTTCTTGAGCAGTGTCGGGATGATGTAGATTCCGACGAGGAACCAGAGAATGAGGAAGAAGACCAGCTTGGCGATGTTCATTATCAACTCTTTGCCCGCGAAGGATTGGGAGACGGCCATCGTCGAGAGGAGTACCATCAGGAGGATGGCGATCAGATCCTCCACCACCAATGTGCCGAACACCACACCGGCGTAGGGCTTGTTCTTCAGCCCGAGATCGTCGTAGGATTTGAGTACCACCATCGTGGAGGACATCGACAGGAGTCCGCCGAGGAAGACGCTTTCCATAAAGCTCCATGAAAGGGCCTGTGCGGTGACGAAGCCGATAATGAACACGCCGACGAATTTTACCGCCGCCGTGACGATGGCGCTTCCGCCGACCTTGAGTAATTTCTTGAAACTGAATTCAAGACCAAGTCCGAACATCAGGAATATGATGCCTATCTCCGACCATTGGTGCATGGTGGCCTCGCTGGATATTCCAGGAAAGAAAGTCACGTTGGGGCCGATGAGGAAGCCGGCGAGGATGTAGCCCAGGATGAGAGGCTGCTTCAAGGCTTTGGAAATTATGGTGAACACTCCCGCCGAGATCAGTATCACGGCGAGGTCACGGACTATGTTCAATTCTTCGGACATCGTTCTTTGTCTTGGTAGGATGTGACAAATTTACAGAATAGATTGGCTTTTTGTTCATGGAGAAGGCATATTTCACGAATTTTGTGTAAGTTTGCCGACCGAAACACAAGTCTGATGACTGGAAAGTGGTTTAAGTTAGGCAAAAGATTCATCGAGTTTTCCGCGTCGAGCCTCCTTGGAACGATCGTGGACACTCTCGTGCTTTGGGTCTGCTCCAAGTGGCTTTTCAGCACTTATGTGGGCGAGTACATCATCTCGCCGGTCATCTCTTTCGAGTGCGCCGCCGTGACCAATTTCGTCGTGGCCTATTTCCTTATCTGGAAGGACAGGGTGTCGCGCCGTACCGCAAGGTCGTTTTTCCGTCACCTGGGCGGCTACAACCTCTCCTGTGTCGGTGCCTTTCTTGTCAAGATGGCCTTCCTGCTTCTTATACAGAAAATGTTCAAGTGGAATGTCGTGTGGTGTAACCTGCTGGCGCTGTGCGTGTCGGGTGGCCTGAACTTCTTCATGAACGAAAGGGTCATATTCCGTAAGAAAAAGGCTCTCCCACCGCCGCGCGAGGAGAATTCCTGACCGATAGCCCGCCGCGCGTCTGATTCCGGAGAATCCACCGTGACTCCGCTGGCGCTGTTTGCGGCGAATCCCGCCCGTAGCGTCACATTTGCGACTCCGCGGGCGGCTTTTACGGTGAATATGTTCCCGTCTAATGTTGAGTCTGCCGATGCATAAGAACAGAGTCTGAACCATAAACCTCCGGCATAGTTTCTAAAAGATTTATTGTATTTTTGCACTATGGTTGAGACAGAAAACACGACCGAGGTTCTGGAAGTCGCCTCGATAGCCGGACACATCCTCCTTGAGAACGGAGCGGAAATCTCCCGTGTGGAGGACACGATGGAACGGATCGCCTCGCATTACGGGGTGGATTCCGGCCATTTCTTCGTGCTCAGCAACGGCATATTCACAACCGGCTCGCTTGGTAGGTACGCCAACGTGGAATTCATCCCCATACGTGGAATACAGCTCTCCAAGGTAGTGGAAGTCAACAAGCTGAGCTATGAGATCGCCGCCGGGAAACACACTCTCTCCCAGACCCGCGAGCGGCTGGAGGCGATCAGGACCGCCCCTCCGAAGCCCGCTTGGGAACAGATTCTCGGATCGGCCTTCGGAGCCGCCGGATTCTGCGCCGTGTTCGGTGGCGGCTTCATGGACTGCGCCGCCGATTTCGTCATCGGAGCCCTCCTCTATGTCTTCTGCCTCTTCGTAAGCGGCTCGTTGTCGAAGATTGTCGGCGGCATCTGCAAAGCCCTCGTAGCCACCGTCCTGTGTCTCGTCTCTTTCCGTCTTGGCTTCGGCGAGAGTCTCAGCAACATCATCATTGGTGCCGTGATGCCCCTGATTCCGGGAGTTCCGTTCGTGAACGGTGTCAGGGATCTGGCGAACTCCGACTACATCGCCGGCCTTACAAGGCTGACGGACGCCATGCTCGGCTTCATCTGCATAGCCCTTGGTGTCAGCATCAGTTTCGTGGCCGACGGATGGCTGTTCGGCGGGATGATCAAACTCAGCGGGATGACAGTGAACCCTCAGACCGCAGGTATCCTTTGGCAGTGCCTCGCCGCCTTCATCGGGACCTTCGCTTTCGCCATCCTCTTCGGCGCGCCGAGAAAGCAATACTTCTCCGCAGGAGCCATTGGCGCGATCGGCTGGGTCATCTACCTGATGCTCACGAGATTCTGCCACTTCGGCCCCACAGTCTCGATCATAGCTGCGACCACCGTCATCTGCATCCTTTCCCGCTTCACCGCAGTCAAGGACAGATGCCCAAGCACCGTCTACCTCCTTTGCGGAATATTCCCGCTCGTCCCCGGTGCCGGAATATTCTGGTTCACCTACTACCTTGTCTCCAGCCAGTTCTTCCTCTCCGCCTCAGCCGGCTTCACCGCCGTCAAGGCCGCCATCGCGATAGTCCTGGGCATAATCATAGCGATGGAACTCCCTCAAAGAGTATTCTCCGGCAGGAAGTAAGTATCACCCCGTCATCCTTGCGGGTTGAATGCTCAACCTTATCCAGTTTGACACGCTAAACCGCTTGTCTTGCCATGTCCGTTGCCGGCACACCTTCCATGCGTGGGTGGCGGATTTAAGGATTTGCGGATAAGTGGTCAGGATGTGTTAAAATCTGAAAGAAATTTTTGAATAATTAAGATTTTTCGTAACTTGTAGCCGTAATAACACAAAAACTATAAAACTGCTATAAGTTATGTCGGAAAAGAAACTTCTTTTGGGTGACGAGGCTTTGGCTCTTGGAGCGTTGCACGCAGGGCTTTCCGGCGTGTATGCCTATCCCGGCACGCCTTCGACTGAGATCACGGAATACATCCAGGCTCACCCTCTTACCAAAGAGCGCGGAATCCATTGCGACTGGTCTTCCAATGAAAAGACCGCGATGGAGTCGGCGCTTGGCGTTTCATATTCGGGTAAGCGCGCGCTCGTGTGCATGAAGCATGTCGGGATGAACGTGTGCGCCGATGCCTTTGTCAATTCCGCGGTGACCGGAGCGAACGGTGGTCTCGTGGTCGTGGCTTGCGATGATCCGTCGCAGCATTCCTCGCAGAACGAGCAGGATTCCAGATTCTACGCTGACTTTGCAATGATGCCGTGCTTTGAGCCGTCCAACCAGCAGGAAGCCTATGACATGGTGCGTGAGGCGTTTGACTATTCCGAGGCCAATCATATTCCTGTACTGATGCGGCTTACCACCCGCATGGCGCACTCCAGGGCTGTCGTGGAGGCAGGGGAGATCCGCCGGGAGAACGAGCTTCACTTCCCTGACGAGGCTCACGAGAAGAATTGGGTGACGCTCCCGGTCAACGCCAGGAAGCGCATCCTCGGACTGGCCGGTGAACTGATCGGCTTTGAGAAGGACTCGGTTGCCTCAAGTGACAACAGCTATGTTGACGGGACCGACCACAGCATGGGTATCGTTGCCTGCGGCATCGCCTATAACTATCTGATGGAGAATTATCCGGACGGATGTCCTTATCCGGTCCTCAAGGTCACGCGCTATCCGTTCCCTAAGGCTCTCGCCAGGAAGATGGCGGAGTCGTGCGGCACCATTCTGGTCATGGAGGAAGGCCAGCCGCTGATCGAGGAGCGTCTCCGCGGCATCCTCTACGATCCGGAGGCCAAGGGAGCCAGGATCATCAAAGGCCGTCTGGACGGCACTCTTCCGAGGACGGGCGAACTGAATCCGGACAGCGTACGCAAGGCTCTCGGGCTTGCGCCTGCGGAGACATATTCAAAATCAGAGGTAACCGTTCCACGCCCTCCGGCACTCTGCCAGGGCTGCGGTCACCGCGACTTCTACACCGCACTTAATGTGGTACTTAAGGAATATGCTCCTTCGGCCCGTGTGTTCAGCGACATAGGCTGCTACACGCTTGGCTACATGCCGCCGTTCAACTCCTTCCAGACCTGTGTGGAGATGGGTGCTTCCGTCACGATGGCGCTCGGGGCCGCCAACTCAGGCGTGTGGCCGGCTGTCGCCGTGATCGGTGACTCGACCTTCACCCACAGCGGTATGACCGGTCTTCTGGATTGTGTCAATGCAGGGGCGAGCGTCACGATCTGCATTTCCGACAACCTTACTACCGGCATGACCGGAGGGCAGGATTCCGCCGGCACAGGCCGACTTGAGGAGATCTGCAAGGGGCTTGGAGTCGATCCTGCGCACATAAGAACCATTGTTCCTCTCCCGAAAAACTATCCGGACATGGAGAAGGTCATCGACGAGGAGATCAATTACAGCGGCGTTTCGGTCATCATCTGCCGCCGCGAGTGCATACAGACCGCCAAGCGCCACGCCGCCGCGGCACGCAAATAGATTTAAGGAGTAACTGTTATGGCAAAAAAAGACATCATACTTTCAGGCGTTGGAGGACAGGGCATCCTCTCCATCGCTACAGTGATTGGTTGGGCGGCGCTCGACCAGAACCTTCACTTGAAACAGGCTGAGGTGCATGGCATGAGCCAGAGAGGCGGGGATGTGCAGAGTAATCTGCGCATCAGCACCGACACGATCTGGAGCGACTTGATTCCGGAAGGGGAGTGCGATCTGATCCTCTCCCTGGAGCCGATGGAGGCGCTCCGCTACCTGCCGTGGCTTTCCAAGGGCGGCTGGATAGTGACCAACTCCACACCGTTTGTGAACATTCCGAACTATCCTCCTGTCGAGGAGATCACCGCTGAACTCCGGAAAGTAGGCAACGTCATCACCCTGGACTGCGACGCCATCGCCAAGGAGGCGGGATCGCCTCGCAGCTCGAACATGGCTCTTCTTGGAGCGTCGGCTGCCGTCATGGAGATACTTGAGCCGGAGAAGCTCCGCGAGGGTATCGCCAGCGTGTTCTCCCGCAAGGGCGACGCGGTGGTGGAAATGAACATCGCTGCCTTCAATGCCGGCCTTGAGGCCTCCAAGAACTTCTCGAGATGAAACCGGTTTCCAGACAAGTTGTAGATGAGGTTCTCCGGAGTCTTGACATCGCTGACATAGGTCACGCGACAATCCGTCAGTGCGTCAATGTGTCCCATGAACTGGAAAGGATCTCCGGCGAAAAGTTCGTCCATCTGGAGTTCGGTATCCCTGGCCTGAAGGCCTGCGGAATCGGCGTGGAGGCGCAGATGCGCGCCTTGGAGGACGGCGTGGCCTCTGTCTATCCTCCGGCCTGCGGAATCAAGGAGATGAAGGAAAACGGCTCCCGTTTCATCAAGGCCTTTGTCGGTGTTGACATTTCACCGGAAGGGATCGTGCCGACGGTAGGCTCCATGCAAGGATGCTACAACCTCCTTTTGGAAAGTGTCCAGGCAAATCCGGAGAAAGACACGGTCGTCTATCTGAATCCTGGATTCCCGTCGCATTATGGCCAGGCCAAGGTGCTTGGCGTGAAGTCAAGGATGTTTGATCTCTATGATTTCAGAGGCAAGGCGTTCAGGAAGAAACTTGAAGATGTGTTCGGGGACGGACGAGTGGCCGCGATAGTATATTCAAATCCTAACAATCCGTCCTGGTGCTGCCTGACGGAGGAGGAACTCAAGGATCTCGGAGAGCTTTGCACCAAGTACGATGTGATCGCCCTTGAGGACATGGCCTATCTATGCATGGATTTCCGGAAGGATCGCTCGGTGCCGTTCCAGCCTCCGTTCCAGCCGACGGTGGCGCGCTACACCGACAACTGCGTGCTGATGATCTCCGCATCCAAGATATTCAGTTACGCCGGGGAGAGGATCGCGATGGTGGCGATCTCCGACAAACTCTTCAATCGTGAGTATCCCGCCCTTCGCGAGCGTTACGGCATAGGCCGCTTTGGCGACAACTTCTCTCTGACATACATCTATGTCAACTCGTCAAGTTGCTCACATTCCGCTCAGTACGCCTTCGCTAAAATGCTCGGAGCGGCGGCGGACGGGGAATATGACTTCGTGGGCGAGATGCGTGAATATGGCCGCAGGGCTACAAGGGCCAAGGAGATATTCCTTCGTCATGGCTTCCACCTTGTGTATGAAAAGGATCTGGACGAGGATGTGAGCGACGGCTTCTTCTTCACGATCGGCTACAAGGAAATGACAGGCAGCCAGCTGCTTCTGAATCTGCTCCGCTGCGGAGTCTGCGCGATCACCATGGTTTCGACAAGAAGTTCCCGTGAGGGGATCAGAGTCTGCGTGTCGCTCCTGAACTCCGAGAAGGATTTCCGCGGCATGGATGAGAGGCTTGGAGCGTTTGTAAAGCTTCAAGAACTTGGTAATTAATTATTTACTCAAGTTTCGCATTTGCGAAACACCACTCTTCTTCACTGCTTGCAGTGAAAGCAAGTCCCTCCCCCGAGGGGAGGGATTTAGGGAGGGGGTAACGTTAAATGATGTGGGTGGGCAATCACCTCCGAACGTGAGATAATGTATTTGACAGCAGGTGATTGCCTACTTGCGAAAGTTGATTTATTTATTGAACATTATTTTATGAAATACGTTAGCGCTGACGAGGCCGTAAAACTCGTAAAGTCAGGTGACTGGGTCTTCTTTCAGGGCAGCACCGCTGTTCCTGTGATCATCCAGGAGGCTCTTGCCCGCCGCGCGGATGAGCTTCGCGGAGTCAACATCCTCTCCGGATTCAACATCACCAAGGGTCCCGCTCCTTTCTGCAGGCCGGAGTACAAGGAATCATTCTTCGTGAACAGCCTTTTCCTCTGCGCGGATCAGCGGGAATATGTCGCACAGGGCTACGGAAGCCTTATTCCGGGTTTTCTGGGCGAACTCCCGTCGCTCATCCGCCGTCATGAGATTCCTGTCGATGTGGCGTGCATCAACTGCTCGCTTCCTGACGAGAACGGCTATTGCAGCTACAACATTTCCGCGGATCTGGCGCAACCTGCCGTGGAGTCCGCCAAGATTGTGATCGCACAGGTCAACAAGAGCATTCCGTACCTCTACGGCACCGCCATGATCCATGAGTCGCAGATCACAGCCGCCGTCGAGTGTGACGATCCGCCGGTGGACATGCAGTTCGGCACGCCGACGGAGATCGAGTCGGCGATCGGCTCCTACATCGCCGCCGAGATTCCCGACGGCGCCACCCTCCAGATCGGTGTGGGCGGCATCCCGAACGCGACTCTGAACGGCCTGAAGGATCACAAGCACCTCGGTCTCCACACCGAGGCGATGACGGACGGCGTGTTCCGCCTTATGCAGTCGGGCGTTATCGACAACTCCTTGAAGAAGATCGAGCCGGGGCGCAGCGTGGCCTGTCTGGCTCTCGGCTCCCGCCACATGTATGAGTACCTGGACCATAACAAGGATGCCGTCTTCTACGATGTCAGCTGGACCAATGACCCGCAACGGATCCGTCAGAACCCTAACGCCATGGCCATCAACTCGGCTATCGAGGTTGACCTTACCGGTCAGATCTGCGCCGACAGCATAGGCGAGAAGATCTTCTCCAGCGTCGGGGGACAGCACGACTTCATGTATGGAGCCGCCCTGTCCGAAGGAGGCAAGACATTCATAGCCCTCCCTTCCCGCACCGGGAAAGGCCGCGGCAAGATTGTCGCCAACCTGGCTCCGGGAGCCGGCGTGGTCACCACCAGATTCCAGACGCAATACGTTGTGACTGAATATGGTTGTGTCTATCTCCGCAACAAGAATCTCGCCGAGCGCGCCCGTGCCCTGATCTCCATCGCCCACCCGGACGACCGCGAATCCCTTGAGCGCGCCGCCTGCGAACGCTTCGGCTACTCCTTCCTCCGTATAAAGTAGATCCGATCTTACGGAGTAAGGTTGTGTGTTAGGCGGAGACGGTTCGATCTCCGGGATATTTGTGAGTCAGGCGATAGTATTTTAGGCGGAAAGATGAAATTTGTGCTATATTTGTAGGAGATATTAAGAAATCCTATGGCTCTGCTTATAGTTTACATGCTGGCGACGCTGGGTGTGTCGTTCCTCTGCTCGCTACTGGAATCGGTGTTGATGTCGACGCCGATCTCTTTCATCACGATGAAGAAGGAGCAGGGGTACAAGCCGGCGGAGAAGTTCCTCAAGTACAAATCCGATCCGGACAGGCCTCTGGCGGCGATCCTGTCGTTGAACACGATCGCCAACACCTTGGGTGCGGCGGCAGTGGGCCGTCAGGCCACAATACTGTTCGGTAGTACTTGGTTCGGTATCATCTCTGCTTTGACCACATTGCTTGTGCTGGTCTTCTCGGAGATCGTGCCTAAGACCATCGGAACTACTTACTGGAAGAATCTGATGGGCTTCGTGACCTCGGTGATCTCTTTCCTGACTGTGCTGATGTGGCCTCTTGTGATCATGGTGCAGTTGATCACCAACTTGTTGAGCAAGGATGATGACGAGGCGACCGTCAGCAGGGAAGAGGTGACCGCAATGGCTAACATCGGATTGGAGGAAGGCGTGATCGACTCCGACGAGAACAAGGTTATCCAGAACATAATGAAGCTGGACAACGTGCAGGCGTGCGACGTGATGACTCCGAGGATCGTGGCGATGACCGCCCAGGAGAACATGACGCTGAAGAACTTCTACAAGAACGAGACTTACCTGCATTTCTCCAGGATCCCTGTCTACGCCGATTCGCCTGAATACATCACCGGCTACATCCTTCTGAGCGATGCCCTTGAGGGACTGGCGGACGATGAGTTCGACAAGAGGCTGGTGGAGCTGAAACGCCCGATCTCCTTCTTCAAGGAGGAGGACTCCTGCGGCTACATCTGGGAGGAACTGCTCAAGAAGCACGAGCAGATCGCCCTCATCATTGATGAATATGGCTGCTTCCAGGGCATCATCACCATGGAGGACATCATCGAGACGATCCTCGGTCTGGAGATCATCGACGAGAACGACCAGGCGATCGACATGCAGCAGTTTGCACGCGAGCGTTGGGAACGCCGTCAGAAACGCTTCCGCCCCATCGTGCTTCCAAAGGAAGACGGTGGCAATCAGGAATCTGTCAAGTAATATTTTCCCTGAACCGGCTGCTTAGTAAGCGTTAAAAAATAAAAGGATTACTTAACGGTTGCCGAAGCGCCAGCCAAGACCCAGCATCAGATTGTTCGGGTCGTGGAAGTCGTGGAGTTTGTAACCAATGTGAAGGTACAGCCCTTTGTGGATGTCGGTTTTCAGGGCAAGAGTCTGATAGAACCCCTTCAGCTCGTCTCCTTTATAGATCACGTTGCGGCCAAAGCCGATGTTGACCGATAAGACCGGCATGACGAACTCGGCTCTCAACGAAACACCTATGCCCAGCTGTTCGTTCAGCGGCGGGCGGAAGAAACGGATGTTTCCATCCTCACCGGTCCCGGCGACATGGTCGATGACATTGGCGCTCTCGTCGTACTGGACATCAAGTGACGCGCCGGCTCTGAAGAATTTGTTCACACGGTATAACGGGCTGACATTCAGTCCTAATATTCCGAAACTGCCTTCCGCGATGTAAGGGGAGTCGTGCCAGATCAGCCCCTTGATCCTGCCGGCTCCGTACAGAAGGATGTCGTAGGTCATCCTGGAGGCAGGTCTCGTGCCATCAGTAAAGGAACAATCCGAAGACCGCTTTGCCTTGGATGTCAATAGGTGTCCCGAAGGACCGAAACTCCGTGTCACGCCGACTCTGCCTCCTATGGTGTTCACCCCGGCGTTCGGATAGCTTGTGTTGCCGTTGGAGAAATGGGTCAGGTCGGCTCCGGCGGAAAGTGTCCAGTTGTCAAAAGGTTGCCACGAAAGCAGCAAGCCGAAATTGATGTAGGCGTTGACCCTTGATCCGACAACGAGGTTCATGCTGTTCTCGTAGCCGAGAATCTCGCCGTTCGGATCGTAGGGATGCCATCCGAAGGACACGCCGAAATTCCATTCGTAGTCCAGGGACAATCTGGGCGCGATGCTTGCCAGCCTTGCTCCTTGAAAAACGTAGACGGCGGCTGGTGAGCCTATTTCCTTTTGGTCGAAGAAGGTGTTCCAAGCTAGTCCTATTCCTTGATAGGCAGTCGGATATGTTTTTCCGAAACGGCTGCTTTGCGGAAATGAGAAGGAATACTGAAGGTGGGCGGATCCGCTTGCGGAGAGCCGTTTCCCCAGTTCGTTCTCACCCCTGAAGAACCTGTGCGTCGGCATGATGTGCGACGGACGGACATTCACTCCGACACGGTGCGTGTACTTTGTCGAATCGGCCTGCCGCGCGGAGGCGTCAATCCCGCCAATGAGAACGGGAAGAAGCGCCAGGAGTGGTTTTATGAATAGTCTTAAGTTCATTTTTTCTCGTTGATAAGGAATGACTCTCCATTTGGGGATTTGCTCGTCATCGTCCCTTCTATCCTCAGGACATTGCCGGTTGATCTGTTCCTTATCCTGAGCGTGTAGCCGACCCGATAGGCGTCAATGCTCCAGAAGATCCGGTAGCACTTGGTGTAGGAGCTGTCAGGAGGGAAGAACATCCTTGCGATCTTGTCATTTTGATAGGCATATTCAGTGTCTGAAAGGCTGTAGTCTGCCATTTCTCCGCTGAATTTCAGAGTGTTGTCTTTAGTCAAGGCTCCGTCCGGCACAGGAATGTCAAGGTTGCCGCCATGCATACCGAACCCGGAGTCTCCCGTAAAGGTTATAATCCTTTTCGCCCCCTCAAAAACCTTATTCTCAACCCACAGCGTGTCGGGAGTCAGATTCTTGAAGCACAGCCCCCAAGCCTCCTCGATCTCATTCAATGGATTCAGGCGGACGACCTCCTCGCTCCAGACCAGATCCTCCAAGTCGTAACCGGACGAGGCAGGCTGCCTGACAAGTACGGAATCCTCTTCGTAGTTGTTGGCAATGAATATCTTGACATCGTTCTCCGCATCGGAGAAGTTAGGATCGAAGGTCACCGCCAACTCTTTCCCGCCGTTTTTTCTGAGATGGATTGTGAAGTCGCCGAGAGTCATCTTGCCGTCCGATGTGGAGGCATCGATGCCGTGGTAATATCTCTGACCCTTTCTTTCGACAGCCGTGACTCTCCAATCACTTGACTTGAAGCGGATGAGCAATGAGTCACCGTCTTCCTTGATCGTGAAGTCGCGTTGTGAAGGGTCAATGTGCCTGACGAAAACGTCCGGGTTGCAGCCTGTAAGCACGGCAAGCCAGAGGATCGTCAGCGAGAAGAGCACGGAAAGCTTACGCCTTGTCGGCTCATGAGATGTCTTATAAGAGAAAATTCTGAAGTTCATCATAGAATCTTTGGGTAGGAAAGCCCATGACATTGTAGAATGATCCGTCCAGACGAGTGATGCCGATGTAGCCGATCCATTCCTGTATGCCGTAGGCACCGGCCTTGTCGAATGGTTTATAGTTATCGATGTAGTAGTCTATCTCACTGTCGGACAAATCTTTGAAATAGACATCCGTGCTGACGGAGAAAGTCTTTTTCCCGCTTCTGTCGCGGATTGTCACGGCAGAGATTACCTGATGCTCACGGCCGGAAAGCAGTCTGAGCATCCTTACCGCGTCCGCCCTGTCTTGGGGCTTGCCAAGAATCTCGCTACCGCACAGCACCATCGTGTCGGACGTGATGAGAATCTCGTCGCTCTCCAGCTTGCGGTGGAACCCAAGGGATTTACCCTCTGACATCAGCTCAGGGATCTTAACGTGCGGAGTGTCAGGAGAATATTCCTCGACAAACGAAGTGTCCGCGTCGACGGTGAATTCTATGCCAAGGCCAGCGAGCAGCTCGCGTCTTCGAGGGGAGTTGGAGGCCAGGATGATCTTCTTTCCGTGTGTGTCCATATTCAGGGAGCTTTTAGAATTTTTTCTTGTAGGCGAGCGCGTCGAAGACCCAGCGTCCCTGCGCCTTCATGGTTTTCTCCATGTACTCGCGTACGCAGCCTTTTCCGCCCGGGCGTTCCGAGACGATGTCGGCGGCTTCCTTGACTTCATCGACGGCATCGCTCGGACAGACACCGATTCCGGCTGCCCTGATGACTTCGATGTCCGGGATGTCGTCACCGAAATACATTACTTCTTCGGGCTTTAGGTTATGCCTCTTGCAGAAATCCTCAAAGTCCTCGATTTTGTTCCGTGAGCCGAGGTAGATGTCCTCGGGATTGATGCCGTTCGTACTGAACCGCGCTCTGATGCTTTGTGAGCGCCCTCCGGTGATCACGCCGACAGGAAAGCCGTTCAGACTGGCCATCCTGACGGCGAACCCGTCCTTGGCGTCGAAAGTCCTGTAAAGCTGCCCCTCAAGATCGGCGAGTATGCCACCGTCCGTCATCACGCCGTCTATGTCGAACGTAAACGCTTTGATGTTCTTGAAGTCGTTCATCTTAAGTTATGATTTAGCTCCGTTAGGGCCGAAGTTAGGCAGGTCACCGAGGTTGAATGTCCCGTCGCCCTGCGGCTGTCCGCCTCCGAGCTTGATGAGACCGAATTGCGATTCGTATTTCGTGACATTGTCCATCAGGGCGTTCAACAGACGCTTGGCATGCTCCGGTGTCATCAGGATGCGGTTGCTGATGTCCGGTTTGTCCATACCCGGCAGGATGGTGGCGAAGTCGATGACGAATTCGCTGTGCGAGTGAGAGATGATCGCAAGGTTTGAGTATGTGCCTCTTGCGATTTCCGGTCTGATCTCCAATTTGATTTCTTGTTTCCCTTCCATAGTATCTGTGTGTTTTTAAGGCAAATTTAGTGAAAAATGTGCTATATTTGTAGACTTTGTATATTTTTAGCAAAATATGAGCGAGAAAAAAGAGCTTTCCGCGAAGTACAATCCGGCGGAAGTAGAAGACAAATGGTATGCCTGGTGGACCGAGCATAAGTGCTTCCACTCGGAACCGAACGAGAAAGAGCCGTACACTATAGTGATTCCGCCGCCTAACGTGACGGGAATCCTTCACATGGGTCACGTGCTGAACAACACGCTGAACGACGTGCTGATCCGTAAGGCGAGGATGGACGGGAAGAACGCCTGCTGGGTACCCGGGACCGACCACGCCTCCATCGCCACCGAAAGCAAGGTCGTGGCCAAGCTCAAGGGTCTGGGAATATCGAAGGAGGATCTGACCCGCGAGGAGTTCATGAAATATGCGTGGGAGTGGAAAGAGGAACACGGCGGCATCATCCTCCGGCAGCTCCGCAAGCTGGGGGCGTCCTGTGACTGGGACCGCACGCGCTTCACCATGGAGCCGGCCTTGTCGGACGCTGTGATCGCCACTTTCTGCTATTTCTATAAGAAAGGTATGATCTATAGAGGAGTGAGGATGGTGAACTGGGATCCTGTGGCTCTGACCGCTATCAGTGACGACGAGGTCGTGCACAAGGACACGAAGAGCCATTTCTATCACCTCAGGTACTACATCTCCGACGGCAACGGCAATCCGACCGACAAGTATCTCGTGATCGCCACCACACGTCCGGAAACCATCATGGCCGACGCCGCCATCTGCGTGAATCCCGCGGACGAGAGGCATCATTGGCTGAAAGGGAAGAAGGTTCTGATTCCATTGATCAACAGGGAGATCCCTGTTGTGGAGGACAGCTATGTCGAGATGGATTTCGGAACAGGCTGCCTTAAGGTCACTCCGGCGCACGACGCCCACGACTACGAGATCGGACTGCGTCACAACCTTCCTGTCCTGGACATCATCGATGATCACGGCAGGTTGAACGAGAAGGCTCAGATCCTGGTGGGTGAGGATCGTTTCGAGGCCAGAAAGAAGATTGTCAAGATGCTGGAGGAGTCCGGCAATCTTGAGAGGATAGAGGAATATACCTCGCCTGTGGGTTATTCTGAAAGGACGAACGCCGTGATCGAGCCGAAGTTGTCGGCCCAGTGGTTCCTCAGGATGGAGGATCTCGCCGCCAAGGCTCTTGAAAGCGTGGAGTCTGGCAGGATCAAGCTCATCCCCGACAAGTACCGCAACACTTACCGCCACTGGATGGAGAACGCCCACGACTGGTGCATTTCCCGCCAGCTCTGGTGGGGACAGCGTATCCCGGCCTACTATCTTCCTGACGGACAGATCGTTGTGGAGGAGACTCCGGAAAAGGCCCTGGCCGCCGCGCGGAAGATCGATCCGTCGCTTACCGCGGCTGACTTAAGGCAGGATGACGATGTGCTTGACACGTGGTTCTCAAGCTGGCTGTGGCCGATCTCTGTCTTCGACCCTGAGAAGCCTGGGCATCCTGACCACAAGCCAAACAAGGATCTTGCTTACTATTATCCTACAAATGACTTGGTTACGGGTCCCGACATCATCTTCTTCTGGGTGGCGAGGATGATCATGGCCGGAGAGGAGTTCATGAACGACATTCCTTTCGGGAACGTCTATTTCACCGGAATCGTGCGTGACAAACTGGGCAGGAAGATGTCCAAGACTCTCGGCAACTCCCCGGATCCGCTTGACCTTATCGCCAAGTACGGCGCCGATGCCGTGAGGATAGGAATGCTCCTTTGCTCCTCTGCCGGCAACGACATCTTCTACGACGAGTCTCAGGTGGAACAGGGCAGGAATTTCTGCAACAAGATCTGGAACTCTTTCCGCCTCGTGCAAGGATGGACTATTGATGCGTCGCTTCAGCAGAGTGATGTCAATAAGTTGGCGGTCAAGTGGTTTGGCAGTAAACTTAACCAGACTGTCGAGGCAGTCGAGGATCATTATTCGAAGTTCAGGATCTCCGACGCGCTGATGAGCATCTACAAGCTTTTCTGGGATGACTACTGCGCCTGGTACCTTGAGGCTGTCAAGCCGGCTTTCGGCGAAGGCATCGACAAGAAGACTTACGACGCCACGATCATATTCTTTGAGAAGCTTCTGAAGATGATTCATCCTGTGATGCCGTTCATCACGGAGGAACTCTGGCAGTCGATGGCTGAGCGTAAGGAAGGGGAGACCATCATGTACCAGCCGACCCCGCGTGCCGGGGAGGTCGATCGCAAGGTCATCGAGGAGTTCGGCATCGCCCAGGAGTCCGTCAACGGTATCCGTGGCATCCGCCAGCAGAAGAGCATCTCTCCGAGGGAAAGCCTTTCCTTGAAGGTGAAAGGTGACTTCCCTATGAATATGCTCCCGCTCGTCACCAAGCTCGCCAACGTCTCTTCGGTCGAGAAGGTCGCTGATTTCGGCGAGTCCGCCGGAGTTTCGATGCTTGTCCGTACGGTTGAGCTGTTCGTTCCACTGGCCGGTCTTGTGGATGTGGAGGAAGAGGTCAGGAAGATCGAGGCGGAGCTTGAGCACCAGCGCGGATTCCTCGCTTCCGTGAGGAAAAAACTCGGCAACGAGAGCTTCGTTGCCCATGCGCCTGAGAAAGTCATCGCTCTCGAACGCAAGAAGGAGGCCGATAGCCTTTCTAAGATTGAAAGCTACGAAAAGGCTTTGGATACATTGAAAAGCAGGTAGTGAAACAAAGTTGTTTTAGGTATTAACATTTTTGTTATGGTATATTCCGAGACTTCTTTCCCTGTCAGGTACTATGAAACCGACCAGATGGGCATTGTCCACCACTCGAACTACATCCGTTATTTCGAGTGCGCCAGGAACACCCTGATGATCGACTGCGGGTACCCTATAGAGAAATGTGAGGAGGATGGCGTGACCATACCGATCGTCACGGTAGAATGTCGTTACAGGCTTCCGGCCAAGATGGGTGATGTGATACGCGCTGTCGCCATGATAGATGAGGTTCCGATGGCCAAGCTCCATGTAAGGCAGGCGGTCTACAATCAGGACGGCGCGCTCTGCGTGGAGGGTAAGGTCACCCTGGGCTTTCTCAACAAGGCTACCGGACGCCCTGTGCGCTGCCCGGACAAGTTGGTCAAAGCCATCGAGGCCCACATCAAAGACAGATGATTTGGATAAACTTTTAATCTTTGAATTGTTCCTTGAGGTGAAATAATCCTCGGACAGACAAAGCTGATTCCTTAATTTTTGAAGAATATGTTTTTTATTGTTCCTCTGGGCGTTGTAGGCCCTTGGCAGATTGTGATCATTGCCCTTGTGATTGTTCTTCTTTTCGGAGGCAAGAAGATTCCTGAGCTCATGAAAGGCCTTGGAAAAGGTGTGAAGAGCTTCAAGGATGGTATGAATGAGGTTGAGAGCCAGATCTCTGACATCGACAAGGATCTCAACTCCACGGCGAAGACTCCGGACAAGATCGAGAAGATCGACAAGAAATAATGGCGGCAGGAGACGCTGAGATGTCCTTCTGGGACCATCTGGAAGTACTGAGGGGAACGTTGTTCCGTTCGGTGCTGGTTGTTACGCTTGTCAGTGTCGTGGTGTTCTGCTTCAAGTCCTTGGTCTTTGACGGCATCATCCTGGCGCCGACGCACAGCGACTTCTTCATCTACAGATGGTTGCGGATGGGCGACATGCAGATGTCGCTTGTCAATCTGGACATTTCCGCCCAGTTCTTCGTCCACCTCAAGGTGGCTTTTGAACTGGGTTTTATCCTGTCTTTTCCCTATGTGTGCTTCGAGATCTGGAAATTCATAGCCCCGGCCTTGTACAAGAATGAGAAGAAGACCATAAGAGGCTCGTTTCTGGCGGCTTCCTTCCTCTTCTACCTTGGGCTTGTGATCGGTTACTACCTGATCGTGCCGATCTCGCTGAATTTCTTCATGGGCTACAAGATCAGCCCGGAGGTGGTGAACACGATCTCACTGAATTCCTACATCTCGATGTTCACATCGACAGTCCTGGCTTTCGGAATAGTTTTCGAGTTTCCTATCGTCGTCGTGATCCTGTCCAAGCTGGGAATTGTCACACGGGACACCTTGGTGAAGTACCGCCGTCATGCGCTGGTGGTGATTCTGTGCATAGCCGCCATAATCACTCCTGCCGACCCGCTTTCGATGTTGATCGCCGCGGCTCCTCTCGTACTTCTGTACGAGGTCTGCGTGTGGTGCTGCAAGCCGGCGTCTGATCGGGAGGGAAACGAAAACGAGATTATAGAGGAGGGGAAGGAATGATCTCCATAAACGGATTGACAGTGGCCTACGGAGGCTACACGTTGCTCGACAGCATTGACTTTCACATCAGTGAGAAGGACAAGATAGGTCTTGTCGGCAAAAACGGTTCCGGCAAGTCAACCATAATGAAGCTCATCTGCGGGCTTCAGTCCCCGACTTCCGGAAGCATAGACAAGCCGAACGACCTTCGCATCGGCTATCTTCCCCAGATCATGGAGCATCACAAGGGTAGGACGGTGCTTGAGGAGACACTGACGGCCTTTGACCAGATCTCCCAGATGCAGTCCGAGTTTGACAACATCAATTTGCAGCTTGCGCAAAGGACTGACTATGAGTCGGATGAATATCTTTCGCTCATCAATCGCCTCAATGACTTGACGGATGCGATGGCCATAAGCCAGTCAGAGCCTCCCGAGGTCCTGGCCCAGAAGACGCTGCTCGGTCTAGGCTTCAAGGACGAGGATTTCGGCAGGAAGACCGAGACGTTCAGCCAGGGATGGAACATGCGCATCGAACTGGCCAAGATTCTGTTGTCGGAGCCTGATGTCCTGCTTCTTGACGAGCCGACCAACCATCTTGACATTGAGTCTATCGAGTGGCTCGAAGACTATCTGAAAAGTCACCGGGGTTCCCTTCTTCTGGTTTCCCATGACAGAAGGTTTCTCGACACCGTGACCAACCGCACGGTGGAGATCATGCTCGGGCATATTCATGACTATAAGGTTCCTTATACCAAGTACCTGGAATTGCGTCAGGAAAGGCTTGCCCAGCAGACCGCCGCCTACGAGAATCAGCAGAAGATGATTGAGAAGACGGAGGATTTCATCAACCGCTTCCGCTACAAACCGACGAAGTCGAATCAGGTCCAGTCCAGGATCAAGCAGTTGGAAAAGCTTGAGAGAGTGGAGATTGACGAGACCGACAACGTGACGCTGACTGTCAAGTTCCCGCCCGCCCCTCGTTCGGGCGACATTGTTTTCCAAGGAAAGGATCTTACTGTGGGCTATCCTGGAAAGGTGGTTTTCAGAAATGCCGGGATTGAGGTCAGAAGGGGAGAGAAGGTTGCGCTGATAGGCCGGAACGGCGAGGGTAAGACAACACTCATGCGAGTGATAATGGGACAGTTGCAGCCGATCAGCGGTGAGGCCAGGATTGGCCACAATGTCTCCATAGGCTATTACGCCCAGAATCAGGAGGACATCCTTGACCGCAATCTGACGGTCTGGGAGACCCTCGACAACATCGCTGTAGGGGATGTTAGGAACAAGCTCCGTGACATCCTTGCCCAGTTCCTTTTCCGGGGTGAGGACATCGACAAGAAGGTCAGCGTGCTTTCCGGAGGCGAGCGCGCGCGTCTTGGCATGGCGAAGTTCATGCTCCAACCGTACAATGTGCTGGCGCTTGACGAGCCGACCAACCACATGGACATAAAGTCCAAGGATATTCTCAAACAAGCCCTGAAGTCCTATGATGGCACTCTTATTGTTGTCTCCCATGACCGTGACTTCCTTGAGGGATTGGTTGACAAGATGTACGAGTTCCGCGACGGACGCGTGAAGGAGCATCTTGGGAGTGTCCATGAGTTCCTGGAAGAGAGGAAGATAGAGAACCTTCAGGAGCTTGAGAGGCGTTTTGCGCCGTCTAAGGATTCTTGTGTCAAGGGCGGATCTGCCGATGATCGCTCAAAAGGGGAGGCGGCAGTCCAGAAGGAGCAGGCGCAGAAGGAATTCGAGCAACGGCGCAATGATTCCAAGGAAATCCGGAGGATCCGCCACAGGGTTGAGTTTCTGGAAACGGAGATAGGCAAGGTGGAAGCCAGGATGAAGGACATCGAGAAGATCCTCTCCAACCCCGGGCCTGATGACGACATCATGGAACTTACGAGAACCTACCTTGAGGACAAGCGCGAACTCGACCACAAGACTGCCGAATGGGAGTCCTTGATCGAAAAATTGGAAGAATAATCTTTAAATAGTTAGTGTTATGAACATCAAGTCTTTGCTTGCGGCTACCTTTGCCGTTGCTTCAATGTCGACGCTTTCAATGGCGCAGACCAGAACAATAGAGCATGAATATTCAGAATTCGACGCCATCTCGGTGTCGGACGGTTTTAAGGTGTCATTTGTCGAGAGTGATGGCTACAGCGCCAAATTCAAGGTCAACGATGCCTTTGAGAGTTATGTTCAATGCTACGTCAAGGCTGGCACACTTTACATCGGTGTTGATGACAAATCAATTCCGAAGGAGGTGAAAAAGTCGTTCAAGGGAAAGAACAGTGATGATCCGGTACTTGAAGCTACGGTTTATGTCCCGTCACTTAAGGCTGTTACGTTGAGCGATAACTGCACGTTCTCATGCGATAAGGACATCAATGCTCCGAAGTTCACGCTGGAGCTTTCCGGCACATCGAGCGTCTCGAATCTTAACATCCATGCCGGTGAATCCGCCGTGATTACTGTCAGCAAGAAGGCGAAGCTGTCGTCCGTCAATGTGAAGGCGGAGGACAAAGTCACTGTCAATGCAGAAGGAAACGCGAGCGTTGTTCTGGAATATTCCGCCAAGACACTTGAGGTCAACAATTCCGGTTCCGCCGAGCTTGCCATCAACGGTCAGGCGGAGACCGCCTCCGTCAGTACGGCCGGCAGCGCCAAACTATCCCTTTCCGGCAAGGCCAACACATTGAATGTCACTGGTAAGGGCGGCTCCTCAAAGATTGACGCAGTCTCCGTGTCTGTTGACGATGTGGCTGTCTCATTGGATGGGGCCGAGCTTACCGTCACTCCAGGCATGAATCTCTCATTGGATCTCGGCAAAGGTGCGAGTGTCTGCTACTCAGGAGATCCTAAGATCAAGATCGTGAAGATCCAGAACGCTTCAGTGACACGAATATAATGTTCGTCCTTGACTCTCATTGCGACACGCCCACGATGATGATGCGCGGGCGTGACATCGGAAAGAACAACAGCAGGGGGCATGTCGATCTGCCGAAGCTTAAGGCCGGCGGGGTCGATGCCTCCTTTTTCGCCTTGTACACCTCTCCTGATCTGGCTCCGGATGCCTCCACAAGACATGCGCTGGAGATGATCGGCGCCATCTATGATCAAGTAGGAGCGAACCCTGATCTTGCGGCGATCGCCACGAGTCCGGAAGAGGCGCTTGAGAACAAGGACAAAGGCTTGACCTCCATATTCATAGGCATGGAGAACGGTGCGCCCATCCAGAGGTCGCTCCCGCTTCTTAGGGTGTTCCATCGTCTGGGAGTAAGGTATTTGACGCTCACGCACAATGCCGACAATGAGATCGCTGACTCGGCAGCGCAAGGCACACGCTGGCACGGTCTCAGTCCGTTCGGAAGGGAGGTGGTCGCCGAGATGAACCGCCTCGGAATGATCATAGACATAGCCCATGCCTCCGACGAGACATTCTACGATGTGCTGCGATGCTCAAAATCACCGATTGTCTCCACGCATTCCTGTTGCAGAGCCTTGGCGCATCATCGCCGCAATCTCTCGGACGAGATGCTTAAGTCGTTGGCGGACAACGGCGGAGTGGTACAGATCAATTTCTATCCCCTCTTTCTGTCGGATTCTTTCGCGAAGATCCTGGCTGATTCCGGCCTTGAGTCCAAAAGCTGGACCGAGCAGGACTGGATAAGCGACCCGTTTAATCCGGAGAAAGCTGCGGCGTGGAACGCCGTTCAGGATGAGATGGCTGCTTTGCCGCGGCCTTCCTACAGGGATGTCGTCGATCACATCGACCATGCGGTTAATGTCGCCGGCATCGACCATGTCGGCCTCGGATCTGATTTCGATGGCATAGAAGTGACTCCCCAGGGCCTTGAGGACGTGTCTAAGATACGGGTGATCTTCGATGAAATGGCAAGAAGAGGCTACACCGATGAGCAGATAGGGAAAATTGCGGGCGGGAATTTCCTCAGGGTCTTCAATGAGGTGATTTCCAAGTCCTTAAGATAGGTTTTATTGGCTACAGTCAACACTTGTAACAAAAATGTTTATGCGTTAAACCATTTTGTTACAAGTGTTGATTGTTATTTAGATAGGTCTTTGAGAACTAAGAGCCGCAATTCATCGAGTGCGGCTGCCGCAAATCTCTCGATGTTCCTCTTTCGGTCATTCTTGTAGACCTTTTTCACCGTTCTGGTCCCGTTAGGTCCGGCGACTCCGATCCAGACTGTACCGACAGGGTTGCTCTCGTCGCCGCCCGGCCCGGCAAGTCCGGTGGTGGAGACGGCGTAGTCGCTTCCGGTCAGTTTCCTGACCCCTTCGGCCATCGCTGCCGCGACTTCGGAACTGACGACACCGTGTTCATTGATCGTGGACCCTGGTACCCCGAGCACTTTCTCCTTGACCGGGATGGCGTATGATGTCACTGAGCCGAGGTAGTACTCTGATGAGCCTGGCACAGAGGTGATCAGCGAGGAGATCTTGCCGCCCGTGCAGGATTCAGCCGCGCTGAGTGTCTTCCCGGAGCCTCGGAAAATCGCCCCTATGGCGCTTTCCAGCGTGTCGTCCTTGTATGAATATATCTTCTCTCCAAGAAGCGGTCTCAGCCGTGCGAATTCCGCGTCTATGCGCTTTTCCTCATCCTCCTTGCGGCCACCGTAGATGGAGAGCCTCAGGCGGACGCCGGTCAGCGGGTTCGGAAGGTACGCAAGATGCATGTCCTCCGGCAGACTGTCCTCCCATGACTCTATTACCTTCGACAGGGCGGATTCGGCCAAGCCGAAGACCATCACGCATTTATGGAATATGTCGGAGAGGCTTTCGTGCGTCCTTATGTCTTTGATGATGTCCGGAATCGCGCCTATAGCCTCGAACGGGACTCCGGGGAGCGCATAGAGGGTGGCTGCGTGGCCGAAGCGCGAGGCAGGGAAGCGGAACACCATGATGGGTGCTGTACCGAGGTGATTGACTATTACTTCGCAAGTGTCGGGAACAAGGGCCTGGGCCTTGTTGATGTCCAGTACATCGAGTCCCCGCGCGTGAAGGATCTCGTGGACGATCTTGAGCTGAGCCTCGTTCACCACGTAGCCCTTGCTCCCGGAGATCTCGGCGAGGGCTGCCTTCGTGATGTCATCCTTGGTCGGTCCGAGGCCTCCGGTAGTGATGACTATCTGATTGGCGCTCAGTTCGTTTGTCAGGTTGTTAACGATCTCGTCGTGGGCGTCTCCGATCGAGAGCATCCGTGTGACCTTGACTCCTATGTCCTCAAGGGCGGAGGAGATGTGCGATGAATTGGTGTCAACTATCTGGCCGATCAGAATCTCGTCGCCGATAGTGCAGATTGACGCTTGTGTCATGATGATTCAGAATTACTTAGCCAAACTTGTGGCTTCCAGGTACTTGTTGATTTTCTTTACAATTGACGGCCCCTCGTAGATGAATCCCGTGTAGATCTCTATAAGGCTCGCTCCCGCGTCAAGCATCTCCTTCGCCTGCCCGGGGGTCATTATGCCGCCCACGCCGACGATCGGAAGCCTGCCGGAGGTGAATTCATGAATATGCTTGACCGTGGCGAGGCTTTTCTTGAACAAAGGCGCTCCGGAAAGCCCTCCGTTGCCGATCTTGTCCACTTTTTCCTTGCTTGTCCTAAGTCCTTCCCGTGATCTGGTCGTGTTACCGGCCACAATGCCGTCGATACCTGACTGGAGGCAGTACTTGAGAATCTCGTCCAGTTCTTCGAACGGTATGTCGGGGGAGACCTTGACCAGAATCGGCCTGTACTCGTCGTAGCAGACTCTCAAATCAAGCAAAGGGTCGAGAATATCAGATAGATAGGAAACATCCTGAAGGTTCTGCAGCCCCTGCACATTAGGACAGGAGACATTGATCGTGAACAAGTCCACGAAGTCATACATGTAGGAGAAGGCTTTCTTGTAGTCCGCGATGATGTCCTCGTCGGAGGCGCTCACGCTGTTCTTCGCTATGCTGGCGGCGATGATGGTCTTGGGAGGGTCTTTTTGAATATGCTCGATCGCGTTGTGGACTCCTTTGTTGTTGATACCCATCCTGTTGATGATGGCGTTGTCCTGCGGGAGCCTGAACAGTCTCGGCTTGGGATTGCCTGGCTGGGCTTCCGGAGTGAGGGAGCCGATCTCGATGAACGAGAATCCGAACCACGACAACTCATTGTAATGCTCACCGTTCTTGTCCAGACCGGCGGCAAGGCCTACAGGAGAAGGGAAGTCTATCCCGAAAAGGTTTCTTGACAGGGAAGGTGTCTTATGCCTGTAGATAAGTTTCATCAGCTTTCCGGCGAACGGAATCCGGCGAAGGAGATCCAGTCCTTTGAATGTCAGGTTGTGTGCGGTCTCCGGCGGGAACTTGAACAAAATCGGTCTGATGAGTTGTCTGTACATTTTGCGCTTTTGATTAATCGAACACAAATTTAGACAATTTCAACAGAACGCCGAAGACTTTTTCTCCAAACATTTTCCCGCCGACGAACTATTCAATCTCCTTGAACGTCCCGTTGTCGTAAAACACCAGAATTTTGGTGATCCTTGGCGGATTGTCTTTAGGTTCGGCAGGGGAGACTGGAGTCGTCACCCCCTTATTCTCAGAGACTTCCGTCTCTTTTGGGAACAAATCAGGCTCGTGGGAATCGAATAAAAGACCGCTGTCCTGGTCATAGGCAGGGGATTGGCGATTCTCAGGGACTTGCGGAGCCGCCACCGCCGGCTCTGTCCCCTTGTACATTCGGCCCTTGCCTCCGATCAGCCAGTCAAGGTTCAGATTCGGATAGCAGGCTGCCATATTCTCTATAAAATCGAACCCCGGTTTGTTTCTACCGGAAAGGATGTGTGAGACACTCGCCTTGGTCACACCGATCCTGTCCGCGAACTGCGACTGGGTGATGTTCTCCGCCGAAAGGAACTGCTGCAATCTCTTGTTCATTACAAATGTGATTTGTTTACAAAGTTAACATTAAATAGTGTAAATACAAATAACATTTGTAAAGTTACAAAAGTAAACAAAACTAAAGAAGTAAGACTGACTTGTTTAGAATAGAATTTAGATAGATTAGTATAAGATTCTTATTATTAATGATATTCATTATAGACAACAGCTTAATTTTACCCTCATTCCCGTGCTATCTGGCTAATTAACACGAAAGAAGTTATTCGCCTATGTAGGTAAATAGATAATATCCTCTGATAATCAATAGTTTAGATATTTAAGTTCCGTTTAATCAGAATTAATTATTATACGATTCTTAACTTTGTTCATATTTAAGTTTTGTAATCAAATATTATTGTAGTATTTACGATTGTAAACCCAAATTTCCAACTAAACATTTTAATAATATTTACACAATTATAGAAAAGTCCCGCTGTCTGTGGCAATGATGAGAATTTGATATTTCTATTACTTAAGTTAACTTTGTGCGGATTTTAAACTCTCATGACGATGATACCTTCAATACATATTGAGGACTATAATTACAATCTTCCCGACGAGCGCATCGCGAAATATCCCCTCGCCGAGCGCGACGCATCCAAACTGCTCCGCTATGAGGACGGCAAGGTCGATGAATATGTCTTCAGGAATATTCCGGAATTGCTTCCGGAAGGAGCCTTGATGGTCTTCAATGACACCAAGGTCGTGCCGGCCAGGCTTCATTTTCAGCGCGAGACCGGAGCGCACATCGAGATCTTCTGCCTTGAGCCGATTGATCCTCCGGAGTACAACACCGCTTTCGCCTCGACGGAGCGTTGCAGATGGAAATGTGTGATCGGCAACGCCAAGCGTTGGAAAAACGATTCCCTGACTCTTTACAATCCCGATTCAGACGAGATTGTCGCCGCTATGGGGCTGAAGGCTGATCTTGTCGAGAGAAACGGCGAGACCGGCATAGTGGAGTTTTCCTGGCGGGACGGCAACCCCTTCTCGCGCGTTCTGGAACTTTGCGGAACCGTTCCTATTCCTCCTTATCTGAACAGGGCTACGGAATCCATCGACACCGAGCGCTATCAGACTCTTTACGCCAGGATCAGGGGCTCTGTCGCGGCGCCTACCGCCGGTCTCCACTTCACCCAGCGGGTGCTTGACGGCATTTCCGCCAAGGGAATCGACCGTGAGAATGTCTGCCTGCACGTCGGAGCCGGCACATTCCTTCCCGTAAAGAGTTCCGATGTCGCCGACCACCCGATGCACCGCGAGCCTTTCGTGGTCTCATTAGACCTTCTAAAGCGTATCAGAGACAACAAGTCAAAGCTGATAGCGGTCGGCACCACCTCCGTAAGAACGCTTGAGTCATTGTATTATGTCGGTGTCAGCTGCATCGAGAAAGGAAAACCCGAGGATGTCGGGCAATGGGTTCCGTACGAACGGGACTATGAATATTCAGTGAGGGAATCGCTCGGCGCCATCATCTCCTATCTGGAGAAGAATGATCTTGACGAACTGAAGGTCGGCACCAGGATCATCATCGTGCCGGGCTTCCGCTTCAGGCTTGTGGACATTCTGGTCACGAACTTCCACCAGCCGGAAAGCACACTGATTCTGTTGATTTCGGCATTTGTGGGCGGAGACTGGAAGACCATCTACGACTATGCGCTTTCCAATGGTTTCCGCTTCCTCAGCTACGGTGACAGCTCGCTCCTTTTCCGCCGCGGTTCCTGATGGACGCGGTCCAGCCTTTGTAATATTAAGTAATTTGATTACATTTGCACATTACAAACGATGATTTATTATGGCTGATACATCTGAATTTGACAGCATCTGTCCTTATAATGACGCCGAAGCGGTCGAGGCCTTGAACAAGGTCGCGAATCATCCCGCGGTACTTGCTATTTCTGAATATCTTTTCCCTGACGAGCCGATGACATTCCTTCGGAATGCCTTGAAGAGTGTTCATAATATTGATGAGTTTCAGGAGATTGTGATGAACAGGGCTGTGTCCTGGTGCATGGATCACACCATCCACAACTTCTCCTATGACGGCATCAGCTACATCAAGGAAATGAAGGGTAAGTTCCTGGCGATGTCCAATCACAGGGACATCATCCTGGATCCCGCCATCACCCAGGTCGTTTTGTTCAGGAATCACATTCCGATGACCGAGATCTGCGTGGGCGACAACCTGATCAAGCAGAGCAAGACTGTAGAGTACCTCCTTCGTTCCAATAGGATGATCCGCGTGATCAGAGGCATCTCGGCAAGGGAACTATATCTTTCATCCCAGGTGCTGTCCAAGTACATCCGTCAGACAATCACTTCAGGTAAATCTTCTATCTGGTTGGCACAGAGACAAGGACGCACGAAGGACGGCATCGACACGACGGAGCAGGGACTCCTCAAGATGCTGGACATGAGCGGTACCAAATCCTTCGCGGAGAACTTCGCCGAGCTGAACATCATCCCTCTGAGCATCTCCTATGAATATGAGCCGTGCGACATCCGCAAGGCTCGTGAGATACTGATCTCCAGAACCCAGAAGTATGTGAAGACCAAGACGGAGGATCTGCACAGCATTGTTATGGGCATCAGGCAGCAGAAGGGTGACGTTCATCTGAACTTTGGCCTTCCCATCACTCCGGACGAGATCGAGCTTGCCTCGCATTGCGACAAGAACGACCGCTATCAGGCCATCAGGCATGCCGTGGACAAGCGGATCATCGCTGGCTACCAGCTTTGGAAGACCAACTACATCGCCTACGACCTTGTCAACCGTTGCTACAAGTACGCCGAGCTATACACACCGGAGGATGTGGAGAAATTCACCGACTACACCGAGCATAAGCTTGACAAGGTGGAGCGCCGCCTGAACCGCGCCGACCTCCGCGACATATTCCTAAGAATCTACGCCAACCCTGTGGAGTCCAAGGAGCGTCTCGTCTCTGGTGAGCCGCTTCGTCAGGAATAATTAACGCTTTTTCCGAAACGATAAGGGCGTTCAAAAATAGAAAATTCCAAAATTTTGCACGTTATCAAAATTTTGGAATTTTTATTTTCTGAACGCTGTGTATATTCTGCCCAATAATTTGGTATGGAGTATATTTTACTGTCTTATAAGTATTGAAACAGATTAGTTATCTATATAAATATTTTTTTTCTATAACACTTTCAAGCAGCAGAAAAACTGAATTTCAAATTTTGGTAACGTGCAAAATTTGGAATTCAGCTTTTTGCTGCCCGAACCTGGCGATATATCACGATTTAAAACAGCCGGTCGACACTGGCGATCACCTCTTCGGCGGAAAGATCCGTGCTGAGAATCAGGTCTGGCTTCTTCATCTCGAAGCCTTTGCTGGTGGCGTTCAGCATACCCGCGCCTGTGATGTTCAGCATCACGGTCTCGTCTCTCTTCACCACACCGTCCTCCAGTGCATTCTTCAACGCCGCGACAGCGCAGGCCGCCGCCGGCAAGATGTCGTATCCCTCCTTGTTGAAGAACTGGAGCATCCAGTAGACGATCTGGTCGTTGGACACCTTGTAGAAATCTCCGTTCGACTCCTTGAGGACATCGAACAGGCCGCCGGCAAGGCTGTAAGGCGGTTTTCTGTTGGACAGAACCTTGGCGAGAATCACCTCGGCCTTTCCTCTTGACTCCTCGGGAGTGATTGGTACAAGCTCTCTTGACCCGGCTTTCCATGAATCGTACATCAGGGTGAAAGGAGAGTTCTGCGCGCAGTAGACCCTCATCCTGTTCTCGCCGAACCTACCGTCCTTTGCCAGTCTGCATGCGTTCTCCCAGGCCGCGATGGCTCCTGTTCCGCTGCCGACAGCCTGGAAATAGGCGTCAGGAATACGTCCGATCACCTCGACAGCGCTGAGTATGGTGGTTCCCATGCCGTCTCTGCGGGCGACGTTCTTCGCACCTCCTTCCGCAAGATAGCGAGGGTCCTTGCAAAGCTTCTCCCCGAGCGCGATAGCGTCGTAGTAGTCCGTGCCGTTCGGTGTCGCGATGACCTTTACGCAGGACTTCAGCTTCTTAAGGAACCAAAGGTCGCTGATGTTGTCGTTCGGGATGCAGATGACGACAGGAATGTCATTGTCCGAGCATACGCGGGCGAATGCCCTTGCCGTGTTGCCGGCTGACTGGACGACAAGTACACGCTTGTCGTTCTTCGGGAGCCTCGCGCAGACGGAGAAAGCCTCTGTTTCCTTGAACGAGCAGGTTTCCATCCTTGCCCCGCGCTTGGGAACATAGCCGGACAAGGTGATGTAGAGGTTCTCCATGCCGAGCAGATCCGCCAGCCCCTTGCTCTTGTAGGTCACAGGGGCGTGGGAGTTTCTGAGTGTACGTCTGACCGGAAGCCATTCGGCGTACCTGTAAAGCCCCTTCAGGTCGTCTTTGGGCGTGAATTTCTCGTTTTCGTAGACAGCTCTGACCAAGGAAGGTGAGGGAGCCTGCGGGTCTGCAAGCGACCAACCGGCATCCTCGAACTCTTTTCCGGTGCCGACATTCACAAGCCGGTAATCAGTGGGTTTGAATTTCATTATTGATGTAAGTTAATATATTCATTTACAGATTGATGATCAGCCAGGCCATGTAGGCGGCGTAGCATGCGAGGAAGACCAGGCCTTCCGCTCTGTCCAGTTTCCGTCCCTTTCCCGTGAATGCGATGACAGAGAGGAGGATGGCGCTCAGCAGCAGGATGCCGAGATCGGCGAATGTCATACCGCCGAAGGACAGGCCGGAAGGAGAGCCGGCATGAGGTCTGAACGCTACGGACGAGGCGCCGAGTATCAGAAGGATGTTGCAGATGTTGGATCCTATGATGTTACCGAGTGCCAGCTGGCCTTTCTTCTTGGCGGCGGCGACCACGCAGGTTACAAGCTCCGGCATGGAGGTTCCTCCCGCGAGGATCGTCACGGCTATGAATTTGTCACTGATGTTCAGCATACGGGCTATGCTGGTCGCGCTGTCCACGAATTTGTCGCCGCCGAAGATCAAGGCCGCAAGGCCGCCGACAATCATCAATGCGGCCACTCCTGTTTTCCTGTTTGAATCTTCCGGCACTTCCTCGTCGGACTTGCCTGACTTGAAGGACCAGTACATGTAAGCGGCGAAAAGTATAAGGAATATAATGCCGTCCATTCTGGTCAGGGTGTCCTCGCGTCCGATGCCGAACAATGTAAGATGCATTCCGAACACTATCAGCAGCGCGGTGACACCGATGTTCAGCGGTATGTCGACGCGGACATTGGCCTTCGTCATCTCTATAGGCCTGAGCAGCGCGGTTATACCAAGTATGAGAAGAACGTTGAATATGTTTGAGCCGACAACATTGCCTATGGCGATGTCCGCGCTTCCTTTAAGTGCGCCGGTCATACTCACCACGAATTCCGGCAAGGATGTTCCGATGCCGACGATCGTGAGGCCGATAACGAACTCGCTCAGGCCGGCTTTTCTGGCTATTGTGGAGGAACCCTCGACAAGCCAGTCGGCTCCGAGAACAACCAGCGCAAGGCCGGCGAGCAGGATGAGAATCTGAGTAATCATCTTCTTTGGATGTATTAAGCTGCAAACTTACAAAAAAAATAGTAAAATGTGTTACTTTTTGGAGTAGTACTTTGGCCAGCATGCTTGCAGATAGGCTTTCAGCCTGTCTTCCTGAGGGTTAGATGCAGGTTCGTAGAACACGGTTCCCTCAAGCCCCTCCGGCATGAACTCCAGATCAGCGAAATGTCCCGGGAAGTCGTGGGCGTACTTGTAGCCGTCGGCGTAGCCAAGTTCCTCCATCAGCTTCGTGGGGGCGTTCCTCAAATAAAGAGGCACTGCCGCCTGCTTGTTCTGTGAGGAAAATTCAATGGCTTTATTGATAGCAAGATAAGCGGCATTACTTTTAGGAGAGCTTGCAAGGTAGATTGTGGTTTCCGAGAGAGGGATGCGGGCTTCCGGCATGCCGATCTGATGGACGATCTGGTAGCAGGAGTTCGCAAGCAGCAACGCGTTCGGGTTGGCAAGGCCGACATCCTCAGATGCCGATATGCATAGCCTTCTCGCTATGAAAAGGGGATCCTCGCCGCCGTCCAGCATCCTGGCGAGATAGTAGACCGCAGCGTTCGGATCGGAGCCGCGGATTGACTTGATGAATGCCGAGATGATGTCGTAGTGCATCTCGCCGTCCTTGTCGTAGATCGCCATGTTCTCTTGAAGGCAGTTTGTAACCGTCTCATTGTCAATGACGATGCGCGACCCGTCGCCGGCGGATGAATCGACCACAATCTCAAGGACGTTGAGCAGTTTCCTTCCGTCGCCTCCGCTGTAGCGGAACATCGCCTCGGTCTCCCTTATCTCTATGTCCTTGTCCCTCAGAAGCACATCGTTTTTCAGTGCATGATCCAGCAGAGTTTGCAGATCTTTGATTTCCAATGATTTCAGCACGAAGACCTGACAGCGGGAGAGTAGCGGTGTTATCACCTCGAACGACGGGTTCTCGGTCGTCGCACCTATTAGTATGATGGTACCGTTCTCCACAGCGCCGAGCAGAGCGTCCTGCTGGGCCTTGTTGAACCGGTGGATCTCATCTATGAACAGGATCGGAGCCGCCCCGTTGGAGAACACGGAAGCGCTTCTGGCCTTGTCGATGACATCCCGCACGTCCTTCACGCCGGCGCTGACCGCCGACAGGGTGTAGAAGTCTCTGGACAAAGTCTGGGCGATGATTCCGGCAAGAGTAGTCTTGCCGACTCCCGGCGGCCCCCAAAGGATGAACGACGAGAGGTTCCCGTTCTCGATCATCTTCCTCAGGATGCATCCTTCCCCTACAAGGTGCCTCTGCCCGACATATTCCGACAGGCTTTTAGGCCTCATCCTTTCAGGAAGAGGGGGGAGCATCATGCTTTTGCCCGAATCTTGGTGTATGTCTAACATATTCTATAAGTATATTGCCTATTAATAGGTAAAACAAAAATGTTTACTATCGGAACATTTTTGTTAGTAGCACTTTGGCGTTTATTTTTGGCTTATCATAACGCAAATTTAAGAAAAAGCGGAATAAGTTTCGTAAATTTGTCTATTACTTGTCGAGGTGCGGCCAGCGAAGAACCGGGCCGCATACGGACAGAAGGTTTTATAAACGATGAGACTATCTGAAAGAATCCGTTTTGTGGGAGTCAATGACCTGCAGACAAAACTCTTCGAGCGGCAGTGGCCGCTTCCTTATGGCGTCAGCTACAATTCCTATCTTGTTGTGGACGAAAAGGTCGCGCTGATTGACACGGCAGCGGTGGCGTTCAAGGACGAATTACTGGCCAACATCAAGAGCGAGATAGGGGACAGGAAGGTTGACTACCTGATTGTCAACCACATGGAGCCAGATCATAGTGCGCTTCAGGCGGTTGTCAGACAGGAATATCCCGAATGCGTGATTGTCACCAACGCCAAGGCTGTACCGATGATCGAGGGCTACCAAGGCATAACGGACAACATCAAGGTTATCAGGGAAGGCGAGAGTCTCTCCTTGGGAAGCGTTGATCTTCAATTCTTTATGGTTCCCATGGTACATTGGCCGGAGACTATGGTCACATGGTGTCCGCAGGAGCGCACCTTGTTCTCCGGTGACGCCTTCGGCTCCTTCAGAACCTTCCCGGAAAGCGTAGTAGACTCGCAATCAGACATATTCAATGAATATAAAGACGAGATGACGAGGTATTACTCGAACATTGTCGGGAAATATGCCGCTCCGGTCCAGGCTGCGCTGAAGAAGCTTTCCGGTTTGGAAATATGCCGGATTTGCAGCACCCACGGCCCTGTATGGGAGAATCATATTCCTGAGGTTGTCTCATTGTATGACAAGTTCAGTCGTTATGAGCCGCTTGAGCACGGTGTCTGTCTGGCTTACGGGTCGATGTACGGCAACACGGAAAAGGCCGCTCTGGCGTTGGCTGAGTCCCTGAAAAAACATAACATTCCATTCTCGCTCCATAATCTGAATGAGGAGAGTTATTCGTTCGCTTTGCGCGACGTGTTCAGGTACGACACGGTAATTCTCGGCTCGCCGACATATAATAATGGAATATTGCCGCCTGTCCGTCAGTTGATGGAGGCAATCTGTGACAGATTGGTCAAGAACAGACGTTTCTTTGCCTTCGGATCGTTCACTTGGGCAGCCGCCAGTGTTCGATTGCTGAACGAGATGGCGACCGTGGCCGGAATTGAGATTCTCGGTGAGGGAATTACATTCAAACAAGGATTCTCACCAGCCAAATTCGATTCTGAATCAATAGTTTCCCTTGTGTAGCGGCACTCGCCTATTTGTTATACAATTTGGATTATGTTAACTTACATGTGTGCTAAACACTTCCCTGTGATATGATTCTTCAACTGCTGACTTTATTTGGTGCTCTGGCGCTCTTTGTCTTTGGACTTGAGATGCTTAGCTCCGGTATTCAGAAATCCTGCGGCGACCGGCTGAGGAGATTTGAGAAATGGATGACCTCCAGGTCGCCTCTGAAACAGATTTTATCCGGTGTCGGCATCACCGCTGTCGTCCAGTCTTCCAGCGCTACGACTATCATGGTGGCCAGCCTCGTGGGTGTCGCTACCCTATCGCTGCAGCAAGGTATCAGCGTGATTATGGGAGCGAACATCGGTACGACCGTAATTGCTTGGATCATAGCGGCTACGGGCTTCTGGATCAACACCGTTGTCCTTGCTTTCGTGCTTCTGGGAGCCGGTTTTGTCATGTCGTTGACAAAGAGGCCGATTGTCAAGAACATCGGCCAGGCCATCCTCGGACTTGCGCTTGTTTTTGTTGGACTGATCTACATAAAGTCCTCAGTACCAGAGATTGACACTGTTCCGCAGATGGCCGCCTCCATTGCGGGAATATCTTCTCACGGAATCGGTTCCGCGCTGATTTTCATGCTGATAGGTGTTGTGATAACCTTCGTCCTCCAGTCCTCAAGCGTCACCGTCGTGCTCACTATGGTACTCGTCTATTTCGGCTGGATCTCCTTCCCTATGGCCGCGGCGATGGTGCTTGGCGAGAACATCGGAACCACGATCGGCGCCAATCTGGTCGCCAGCAGGGCAGGTGTCCAGGCCAGCAGGGCCGCGCTCGCCCACTTCATATTCAATGTGCTTGGAGCCGCTTTCGTGTTGATTTTCTTCAACATATTCATTAAGATCAATCTTTGGCTTGTGTCGCTTTTCGGTCTGGACGCTCAGATGACTTCAGTGTTCGGTGTCGCTTGCGTCCACACCCTCTTCAACGTGACGGCCACCGTTGTTCTTGTTTGGTTCAGAAAGCCTTTCGCTGATTTTCTTGCCAGATGCATCAAGGAGCCTGCTCCGAAGAAAGGCGATTTCCGTCTGAGGTTCATCGGCAGCGGAAGGATCATCGGCACGCCGTCCATCTCGATCGAGCAGGCGTTCAAGGAGACTGTCAATTTCGCCGTGAACGCACAGGAGGGTTTTCAATACGTCAAACTTGCTCTGAATGAGGCGGATCCTGACAGGTTTGAGGAGTACCGCCAGCGCCTTGTAAAGTGCGAGGAGGTGACCGACCGGTTTGAATATGAGATAGCTGCGTTCCTCAATGGGATCCCAACTGAGTCAATGAACGACCAGGAGGCCCGTGAGGTCAAGGTCATCTACCGGGTGATCAGTGAGCTGGAGAGCCTTGGCGACAGTTGTGAGAACATCAGCCGCCTGCTTACCCGTCTGCGGGTCCATAAACTGGAGTTTGACGAGGAAACGATCAGCAAGCTGAACCTTCTGCTCGGCAAGGTCAACCATGCCTTCGCTGTGATGGTCTCCAACATGAAATTGGCCGTGGAGGGAGAACTCAAGGACATCAGCAATGCCTACAACGCCGAGGACATCATCAATGTGACCCGTGACGCCCTTCGGGATGAAGGCATCCTCCAGATCGAGAAAGGTGCGGACAAGTTCCTGGCAATCAACTACTACCTTGACATGTTGGCGGAGCTTGAGGCCATGGGAGACTTCATGATCAACATCTCCCAGTCGCTTTTCCATGAATTTGACAATTAAGTAATGAATATATGTCCCGTAAAAGAGTAGATCTGCTTTTAGAGAACATAACTATCGAGGCTTGCGCCGCCGAGGGCAAGGCGCTCACCCATTGGAACGGAGTCGTTGTCTTTGTCCCTTTCGCCGTTCCCGGCGATGTGGTTGACATCCGTGTGACCAAAAAGAGCAAGAATTATTACGAAGGGTTCGTGGAAAGGATCGTGACTCCGTCCAAGGATCGTCTGGAGCCTTTCTGCCGGCATTTCGGGGTGTGCGGCGGCTGTAAATGGCAGCCTCTCCCCTATCCTATGCAGCTTGAGGCCAAGCGGCAGCAGGTTTATGATCAATTGGTTCGTATTGGTCATCTGGATGTGCCGGAAATCCGCCCGACCATTCCTTCGGACAAGACCCAGTACTATCGTAACAAACTGGAGTTCACGTTCTCGTCGAAGCGTTGGCTGCTTAATGGCGAGGATCTTGACAGCGTGCCGGAGAATGACCGTATGGGGCTTGGCTTCCACGTGGGCAAGTTCTTCGACAAGGTGCTGGACATCAGGCATTGCTACCTCCAGAAGGATCCGTCCAACGACATCAGGCTCTTTGTTAAGAAATATGCTGTCGATAACGGTCTGGATTTCTTTGACATACGTCAGAATGTCGGCTATGTCAGGAATATGTTTGTCCGGACCACGGACACAGGCGATCTGATGGTCATCATGTGCTTCTTCTACGAGAATCGTGAGGACAGGGAGAAAATGCTGGATGCGATCGCTAATGCGTTCCCTCAGATAACCTCTCTCTACTACATCATCAACAATAAGTTGAATGATTCGATCGGTGATCAGGAGTGCATTTTGTATAAGGGTGAGCCGACAATCCGTGAGACAATGGAGAAGCTGACGTTCCGCATCGGGCCAAAGTCGTTCTACCAGACCAATTCAGGGCAGGCGTACAAGTTGTATTCCGTTGCCAGGGATTTCGCGGAGCTGACCGGCGGCGAGATTGTCTACGACCTTTACACCGGGACCGGTACGATCGCGCAGTTCGTCTCGGGCAAGGCCGCCAAAGTGATTGGCATTGAATATGTTCCCGAGGCGATTGAGGATGCCGAGGTGAACGCTGCCAGCAACGGGATCACTAATTGCGAGTTCTTCGCCGGTGACATGAAGGATGTCCTGAGCCGTGATTTCATCGATGAGCACGGTCAGCCGGATGTAATCATTCTGGATCCTCCTCGCGCCGGCATCCACCCGGATGTCGCCAAGGTCATCCTTGAGGCCTCCCCTGCCCGCATGGTCTATGTAAGCTGCAACCCGGCCTCCCAGGCCCGTGACCTGGCCCTTTTCGCCGACAAGTACGAAATCACCGCCGTCCAGCCGGTTGACATGTTCCCTCACACTCAGCATGTCGAGAATGTCTGCGCACTGAGGTTACGATAGGTGTTGTCATTTGAAGACTATAAACACATAGATCCTTCATAATGAGCGGAGACCTCCAATTCCCGAATTTTGGTAACGTGCAAAATTCGGGAATTGCGAGTGTCTTGCTCATCAAAACAGAGATGTTTATGTTCTAGAACGGATACCCGACACCGAAGTGGAGGGTGTAGCCGTCTTTCTTTAGCCATTGGGACGGGGAGCGCCAGCGGGCGGTGTCGAGGGACGGGTCATAGACTTTCATACCCATATCGAGACGGAGAATCAGGAAGTTAAGGTCCACACGGAGGCCTATTCCCCAGTCGGCGGCAAGGCTGGCGGCGAGGTTCTTGAGGTCGAAATGGGTGTGGGAGCCATCGTCTCCGTCGGTCTCTTTCAGGGTCCAGATGTTGCCGACATCCGTGAAGACGGCACCGCACAACTTCCAGAACATCGGGAAACGGTACTCCAGATTGGCTTCCAACTTCACGTCACCGGTCTGGCTTGGGATCACGAACGTCGTGTCAGCCTTTGAGTTGCCCGGGCCAAGGGAACGGGCCTGCCAGCCACGCATACTGTTCGCGCCGCCGCTGTAGAACTGTTTCTCGAACGGAATTGTGGATGAGTTGCCGTAGGCGTAGCCGACACCTCCGAGAAGGCGTATCGCCAAGGCTTGCCCTCCATTCTTGCCGAACACAAACGTCTTGCCCAACGTCAGTTCCGTGCGGATGTACTGGGAATATGGAGTGTTCCAGATATGCCTGGAGCCATATTCATCACTTTTCATCGCTTTGTTGAACAGGCTCAGGATATTGCCGGAAGCGTCAAGCTGAAGCCTGAGATATTCATAAGTCTCCTTGGGCACCAAGGAGGAACTTGTGGTGTAGTAGGCCACGAGTCCGGAACCGACGTCGAAGTGGTTCTGGTAGGCGTCTCTCAGGAATGGATTTCCGGACAATGTGGTGTAGAAGTTCTGGTCAAGATTGGAGAGCCTTACTATCTTAGCCTGAATCGGATAGAACTGATAGTAGAACTTTCCTTTGCGGAGGGAGCCGGAATAGCCGAAGGAGGTGGAGATCATGTTCCTGGTGTACTCCGGGCGGTTCTGGTAGTTGTACGAGGCGTTGATCTCGGTGCGTGGCACGGACGGGCCGTGGAAAATGGAGTTAGGCAGCCCCAGGAACTCCGGGAAACTGAGTCCGGCGGAGACTCCGAACTCGTTGGATTTCACACTCCTGTCGTCGTACTTGAACTGGAAATTGCCGAGGAATCCAAGATTCAGCCATTGGCCTCCGTGGAATATGTTCTTGTGGTAGTAGGAGACCTGAGGGGAGATGCCGATCAAGCCTGTGGAATTGGTGGAACCCTCAAGGTTGACCTTGAAGCCCTGCATCCTTGATTTCGTCAGGCTGATGTCGCAGTCCACTATTCCGGAGTCGCGGGGATTGAGCGCCACGTTCACTCCGCTGAAAAGCCTGAGGGCGGAGAGCCTTGAATATGTCGTGTTCACTTCCCTCTCGTCGTACATGGCGCCCGGACGGATGGTGCAGATGTTTTTCAGAACCCGGTCATTGAATTTCAGATCGTTGTCGTAGGAGATGGAGACGTCGCCGAAGAAGTACTTCCTGTGTGGGCGGGCATATTCGGCGGTCTGGTTCCTGGTATATTCCTTGACGGTCATGAGCAGGTCGGCGGTGTCCCTGCGCGCGAGGGTGTCCGCCTCGAATGAGAAGTAGTTCTTCGTGAAGCCGAAGTAGCCCTTGCGGCGGAACATGGACGCGGCGCGCTCGGTTTCTTTCTCAAGCGCGTCCTCCGAAAGAAAGTCGCCTGGTCTGATGGAGACCGCGGCGGTGTCGGCATAGAAGTCCTCCTTGAACTCGCCATCGGGGACGGCGAAGGAGACGTTGCCTATCCTGTAGCGTCTGCCAAGTGTCACTGAATAGGTTACCGTCACTCTTTTACCATTGACTCTCACCTCGCTCCGTACATCCGAGCCATAGTAGCCGAGGTACTCAAGATGCCTGTTGATGTTCTCCACGGACGCTTCCACCTGCGATGGCTGGTAGACCACCGGGGCGGTGCCTATCTCCCTCAGGAACTTGTTGATCCCCTTGTCGGCGTTCTTTCCGGACCAGTTGTAGATGTTCAGGAAAGGGTTCCAGCCGAAGATTATGTAGGAATTGGGCTTTTGCTTGATGTAGGATTCGATCTCTTTCGTGTTGAATTTCCTGTCATTGTCCACAACGACCTTGTTGTCGGCAAGACGGAACTGCCCGTCCCCGAGAACCCGTGTGGTGCTGCACGAGAAACTGAGGACGGCGGTGGCCATAACCGTGGCCGCGAAGAGACAAAACGAAGGTTTTTTCCTCATATTCTACAAAAATAGCAAGCCTTTCTGACTTTTTCTTCAAATATGAGGTAAAAAATGATTTTTCGTACCTATATTTGCACCCCCGTATCTGTTTTTGCCGACGGATACATTATTTATGTCGAACATTTAGGTTACAGTTGTTTTTAGAATGAAGAACAAGTACATTGATCTTGTCGATCAGACTTTTGATTTTCCTCAGGACGAGTTCAGGGTTGATGACGGCAACCTTTTCGTCAATGACATTGACATGATGGAAATCATCAAGGAGCATGGTACACCGTTGAAACTCACCTATCTTCCGAAGATCACCTCACAGATCCAGAGGGCCAAGAGAATGTTCCGCAACGCCATGTCGAAGGTCAGCTACGAAGGTGACCATCACTACTGCTACTGCACCAAGAGTTCCCAGTTCAAGTTTGTCATCGAGCAGGCTCTCAAGAGCGACGTGCATCTTGAGACATCGTCCGCCTACGATCTTGACCTGATCCGCAAACTGGAGTCGGACAAGTTGGTGGACAAGAACTTGATCATCATCTGCAACGGTTTCAAGAGGCCGCAGTACGTCCAGAACATCGCTAACATGCTCAACGAGGGCTGGCACAACATCATCCCTGTGCTGGACAACAAGAACGAGCTGGAGGATCTTGACGACCTGATCGACGTGCCGACGCAGCTTGGCATACGCATCGCCTCGGAGGAGGAGCCTTCATTCGACTTCTACACTTCCCGTCTGGGAATAAGGTACTCGGACATCATTCCGTTCTACCGCAACGGCATCAGCAAGAATCCTAAGTTCAAGCTGAAGATGCTCCACTTCTTCATCAACACCGGCATCAGGGACACCTCCTACTACTGGAACGAACTGGCGCGCTGCCTGAACCTCTACTGCGACCTCAAGCAGATATGTCCGGACCTTGATTCTTTGAATATCGGAGGAGGCCTTCCTATAAAGACTTCATTGGCAGTCGATTATGACTACAAATATATGATCGAGGAGATCGTGTACCAGATCAAGTCCGTGTGCGACGCTCACGGCGTGCAGGTTCCGGACATCTACACGGAGTTCGGCAACTTCACCGTCGGCGAGAGCGGGGCGACAATATTCAAAGTCCTGGATGTCAAGCAGCAGAATGACCGCGAGTGCTGGTATATGATCGACAATTCCTTCATGACGAGCCTTCCGGACACCTGGGGACTTCATCAGAGGTTCATCCTCTTCCCTATCAACAAATGGAATGAGGAATATCATAGGGTGTTCATCGGCGGGCTTACCTGTGACAGCAAGGACTTCTACAACTCCGAGGCGCACTCCAACGCGATTTTCCTCCCAGTGATGAAGAACAGAAGGGATCCGCTTTACATCGGCTTCTTCCACACGGGTGCCTATCAGGAGGCCATATCCGGCTACGGCGGAGTGAAGCACTGCCTTCAGCCTTCACCTAAGCACATCCTGATCGACAAGGACAAGGACGGCAAGATCACGACAAGGGTCTTCGCTCCGGAGCAGAGCTCTGACTCGATGCTTAAGATTCTCGGATTCTAGGCCATGCGGTCACCTGTCTCAAATAATGAGATAAAGTTTGTCAAGTCCCTTAGCCATAAAAAGTTCCGGGACGAGAATGATCTTTTTGTGGTGGAGGGCGAGAAGATGGTCGAGGAGGCTGTCCGCTCATCTTTTGAGGTCAGGAGAATCTACCGCTCTGAGGAGATAGGTGACACTGCGATGGAGAGGATGAGCCTGCTCTCATCCCCTTCCCCGGCCCTGGCCTTGGTCAAGAAGCCGGATGACATGACAATTAATAAGTTCGAGGAGGATTCGCTTCCTTCCAAGGGGCTATTCCTTGCCCTTGACGGCATCAGGGATCCGGGCAATCTCGGGACGATCATCCGCATTGCCGACTGGTTCGGAATCGATGCGGTCTACGCCTCCCCCGACACCGTTGACATATTCAATCCCAAGGTTGTGCAGTCCACGATGGGCGCCATATTCAGAGTCCGGTTCCATTATTGCGACATTCCGGATCTGTGCAGGGGCGCCGCGTCCGCCGGAGGGCATGTCTATGGCACATTTCTCGATGGCGAGGATCTGTACGTCAAGGAGTTGGCAACGGGAGCTGCATCAGCGTCCGTCATCGTGATAGGCAACGAGTCGAACGGTATCTCCGACGAGGTGGGCGGACTGGTGACCGACCGGCTGTTCATTCCTCCGTGGCCGCGTGACGAGAGGGGCTCAGAGTCCTTGAACGCCGCTGTCGCGACAGCGGTGACCGTCGCAGAATTCCGCCGCAGGGGATGATTCCCGCCTTTCAGGCCTTTTCGGGAGCGGAATCTTAAGGCAGACACAAGAATATTCCGGAGATTTTTCGTAATTTGCGTTCGTTAAAACAACGAAGCGAATGAACGAAGAATCCTTGATGCGCTCCAGGATCAGGAAGATCCTGATGATCTGCAGCAACTACGACGCTTTTGCCTTGGAAGAGGACGGACGAATTGAGAATCAGGTCAGAAGCGAGTACCGCGAGCTGAATCTGAGCAATCCGCCTAAATTCATCTGGGCGAACTCATCACAACAGGCAAGGGAGATCGTAAGCTCCGAGACGGAGGTGGACATGATCATCTGCATGTTCAATGAGCAGGACAAAGGAATATTCCCGTTTGCGTCTGAGCTTAAGGAAGAAGGTAGGGGCATCCCGTTCGTTCTCCTGATCCATTACTCCAAGGCGGTGAGGCAGAGGGTGTTGGAGTCGCCTCGTCCGGGCGTGGACTTCGTGTTCAGCTGGCACGGCAACGCCGATCTTATCCTTGCGATCGTCAAATTGCTTGAGGATGCGGCGAACGCTGACAACGACGTGTTCGAGGTAGGCGTCAAGGGCATTCTTCTGGTGGAGGACTCGATCCGCTACTACTCGAACTATCTTCCCGAACTCTACAAGATTGTGCTCACCCAGAGCCGCGAGTTCCTCAAGGAATCCCTCAATGAGGACCAGAAGAAGTACCGCAAGAGGTCGAGACCGAAGATATTCCTTGCCACCTGCCTTGAGGAGGCACTCGCCTACTTCAGGAAATACGGGCGCAACCTGCTGGGTGTCATCTCCGATGTCGGGATGGTCGTCCATAAGGGCGATGATCCAAAGACCGAGAAGCTTGACGCCGGCATTGACCTTGTCAAGGTCATCCGTGAATATGATCCCCTGATGCCAGTCCTTCTCCAATCCTCGCAAGGCGGACTTGCCAAGGTGGCGGAGGAACTTGGCGTGGGATTTCTTAAGAAATATTCAAGCACGCTCTTCCTTCAGCTCGGCGACTACATGAGGGAAGAGTTCGGTTTCGGTGACTTTGTGTTCAGGGACGCAGGCGGTGTGGAGTGCGGCAGGGCCGCGAGCCTTTCGCAGCTGGAGAGGATCATCAATGACATTCCGGACAAGGTGCTGGTCAGCAACACATCCCGGAACATGTTCTCCAAATGGCTCTACGCCAGAGGTTTGTTCAATCTTGCGGAGACTTTCCGGGCCGAGCATCACACCGACGCATCCGAGTTCAGGAGTTTCCTGCTGGACAACATCCGCCGCTATCACAGGAGCATCGGCCAGGGCATCATCACCGAGTTCCACAAGGACTCCTACGAGGACTATTTCTGGTTCTCACGTGTCGGTGACGGCTCGCTGGGCGGCAAGGCCAGAGGTCTGGCGTTTCTTAACCACCTGATCCAGAAATATTCACTGACAGACAAATACGAAGGACTGAGGATCTCCATCCCGCGCACGATTGTGCTTACCACGGACTGGTTCGACAAGTTCATCCTCGGCAACGGACTACAGTATGTGATCGACTCGGAGCTGTCTGACGACGAGATCCTTTCCGAGTTCGTGGCATCGACGCTTCCGGAGGAGCTGGTGCAGAACCTCAAGGCCTTTCTGGCGACGGTGGACGGGCCGCTGGCGGTGCGTTCAAGCTCCAAGCTGGAGGACAGCAACTATCAGCCTTTCGCCGGTGTCTACGCGACCTACATGTGTCCACCTGTCGAGAACAAGGACAGGATGCTCCGCGAGTTGGGAAAGGCTGTAAAAAGCGTCTATGCGTCCACTTATTTCAGGGGAAGCAGGAATTACATCCAGGCCAGCGGCAACCTGCTCGGCGAGGAGAAGATGGCCGTGATCGTCCAGACTATCTGCGGCACGGCGCACGGGAATGATTTCTATCCGATGATGTCCGGTGTTGGAAGATCCCTCAACTCCTACCCTATCGGGGCGGAAAAGGCTTCCGACGGGGTTCTGAACGTGGCTTTCGGCCTTGGCAGGACAGTGGTTGACGGCGGCAGATCCCTGAGGGTGGATCCTTTGCATCCCAAGAAGATACTCCAGCTGTCCAATCCGCGGCTTTCACAGCGTGACACCCAGAACGAGATGTTCGTGCTGGATATGAGTCCGGCAGCGTTCAAGATCTCCAGGAATGACGGCGTGAACCTGAGGCGGATTCCTGTCGCGGAGGCCTTGGACTCCTACGACCATCCTGAGCTGGTGGCCTCCACCTATGACGCTCTGGATGACAGGATGGTGCCGGGAATCGGGATCCGGGGAGCGCGGGTGATCTCCTTTGACGGAATATTCCAGTATGACAGGCTGCCGCTTGCGAAAGCGCTGTCGGAGGTCATGTTGATCTGCAGGAACGAGCTGATGAGCGAGGTTGAGATAGAGTTCGCACTTGACCCGGATCCTTCCTCCGCCGGACGGGAGGCTGATCTCAAACTGCTTCAGGTGCGCCCGGTGTCAAGCGGTACCGGCTCGCAGACATCCTCGATCGAGGATGCGGAATCCTCTATCGCCAACAAGCTGATATGCAGCGACAGCGCCCTGGGGAACGGCTACTTCACGGAATCGTCCAGGATAGTGGTCATCATGCCGGAATCCTTTGACAAGATGAAGACCGCGCTGATGGCGGAGGAGGTCTCCGCGATCAACTCCGGGATGATTGCCGACGGCCAGACGTACTTCCTTGTCGGCCCGGGCCGCTGGGGATCCTCGATCCCGACCCTTGGCGTGCCTGTCGCATGGACAGACATCTCGGCGGCGAGGATGGTTGTGGAATATGGAATCGACGGGTTCAGGATAGATCCGAGCCAGGGAACGCATTTCTTCCAGAACATAACCTCGCTGGGCGTGGGCTACCTTTCCGTGGATCAGTACGCCGGCTCGGGAATGATTGATTTCGAGGCGCTTGGGCGCTTGGAATGCGTGCATGACGGACAATTCGTCAAGGTGTTCAAAGTCGATGGGCTGACCGGTTTCATCGACCGTAACAAAGGAAAGGCTTTGATCGGTTTCTGACAATGGGCAAGATGATTGTTTATCAGGTCCTTCCCAGGTTGTGGGGAAAAGGCAAGTTCTCGGAGTTCGATCCGATGACGCTGGATTACTACAAGTCCCTTGGCGTGAGCCACGTCTGGTACACAGGTGTCATCAGGCACGCCACGACAGTCTCCGCGGAGGGTTGTCCGGCCTCCGACAGTCAGATCGTGAAAGGTGCCGCCGGCTCTCCCTACGCCATCACGGACTACTATGACGTGAATCCGTATCTTGCTGACACTCCGAATGAGAGGATGGATGAGTTCGAGGCTTTATTGAAGCGCACGCACGCTGCCGGACTCAAGGCCGTCATCGACTTCGTGCCGAATCACGTCTCCCGTGACTATGGCAAGGTCGACCTGGTCCGTCCGGACGTGGCTCCTCTCGGGGCGGACGATGATCCGACCGTCCACTGGAGGCCGGAGAATGATTTCTACTACTATCCCGGTCAGCCTCTCGCTCTTCCTTTCGCGGGACAGACCTACTATGAGAATCCGGCGAAGGCATCGGGCAACTGCTTCTCGCCCTCCCCTTCCGTGAATGACTGGTACGAGACCATCAGGCTGAACTATTGTGATTTCCACACACGGACGTGGGACAGGATGTACGAGATCGTGCGCTACTGGTGCGGCAAAGGTGTGGACGGGTTCCGCTGCGACATGGTCGAGATGGTTCCATGGCAGTTCTTCAAATGGCTGATAGGCCGGATCAAGGCCGAGTACGGCAACGTAATGTTCATCGCCGAGGTTTATAATAAGGACTTGTACGCCAAGTATATCCACGAGGTGGGCTTTGACTTCCTCTACGACAAGTCCGGGTACTATGATGCGGTAAGGTCGGCTGTGGAAGGTCACGGCACGGCAAGAAGCCTGACCTATAACTGGCAGTTCCTCGGTGATTTGCAGCCTCGTATGCTGAACTTTCTGGAGAATCATGACGAGCAGCGTTTCGCGTCCGATTTCTTCGGGCGGGACGCGGGAAGGACTTTCGCGGCGCTCGGAGCCGGCCTATTCCTCAACACTGCTCCGTTCATGGTCTACTTCGGTGAGGAGATCGGCGAGCGGGGAATGGATGCCGAAGGCTTCAGCGGAAGGGACGGAAGGACGAGCATATTCGACTGGTGGACGATACCGTCAATCGGCAGGTTGATCAGGTATATTCATAAAAAAGAGGGACTTACGCCACATGAGACGGCGCTTCTGGAAAAGTGGCGAGGCTTTTTGAATATGGCTTCGTCGGTTCCGGCGGTCGCTTCCGGCAGGACATTCGATCTTTGCTACTGCAATCAGGATTCGCCGGGATTCGACCCTGACAGGCATTTCGCCTTCCTGCGCTCCGGCGGCGGTGAGGTATGGCTTTTCGTCTGTGACTTCTCCCGTGACGCGGCGCTTCGGCAGGAAGCCTCCCGGCCACTGGACATGCCGCAATGCCGGCAACGGGAACGGGTGTCCATCCTCATCCCGCGTGAGGCGGTCGGATATCTTTGCATAAAAAACCTCGACCCGGAAAAACGGATCGAGGTTGAAGTGTCATGTGATGACTGTGCTATCGTAAAGCTCAACTAACTGAGCCTTAGGTGTTCAAGTCTCACCAGTTAAGGATCTTCTTGAAGTCATACTCCTCAGGATTGGCGATGAAAGCCTTGGCGGCCTCATAGTCGGCAGGAGTGATGTAGTGGCAGATGTGTCCGTAGTAGTTGCGGGCTATTCCGCCTTCGATGTCCACACGGCGAGGAGGAATCTTGCCTTCCTCGTTCTGGAGATCCTTCAGGTAGAGAGGGTTGGCGTTGCCGTTCTCGTCCACGTAGACCATGCATCCGGTCTCGCCCTTTGAGAAGAGCTCATAGACTCCGAGCGCAAGCTCCGTGCAGTAGGACAGGTCGTAGGCCACAGGATCCTGGCAGCGGACATCGTAGCCGATCTCCACAGGACGGGTCTTCACCTTGATGCCGATCTTCTTGAACTCCTTCTCAAGGATGTCGTTGAAGAGGACGGCCTTGGAGATCTTGCCGAGCTCCGGATGGCCGTGCTCGTCGTAGGTCATGTGCACGCCGGTGGCCTTGATGTCCTCAGCATCAAGGTCATGGAACACGCCTTCGGCGACAACGACCGTACCGTAGTGGATGCCGAGGATCATTCTCTTGATGATGGTCGAGACTGTGAGCTTGATGATCTTGTCAACAGTGATCGTGGTCTTGTTGAACATCTCCGGGATGATGGTCATCGGGCAGTGCGTGGCCTCGCCGATTCCGAGGGCGAGATGACCCGCGCTGCGGCCCATGGCCGAGATGAGGAGCCAGTTGCCTGATGTGCGGGCATCCTCATAGACGGTGCGGGCGATGTGCGCACCCTCGTTCTTGGCGGAGTTGAATCCGAAGGTAGGGGCGTTGTGAGGCAACGGAAGGTCGTCATCAATCGTCTTAGGAACGTGGATGTTGCAGATAGGATAGTTCTTGGCCTCAAGGAACTTGGCGATCCTGTTGGCTGTGGAGGCGGTGTCGTCTCCACCGACGGTGACGAGAAGCTTAACATTGTTGTCCTGGAAAAGGGCCAGGTTGAAATTCTCCTCGAAATCCTTGTCAGTCGGCTTGAAGCGGCTCATCTGGAGGTAGGATCCACCCCTGTTGAAGTAGGCGTCAGCCTTTAGGAAATCGATGTCTTCGGTGCGGGCGTCCTTACGGAAGAGTCCGGTGTAGCCTTCGTGAAGTCCGATGACCCTGTAGCCGTTGGAAAGGAAAGTCTTGGCGACTGAGAACACGACGGTGTTCATTCCCGGTGCCGGGCCGCCGCCGCACAGAATGATGATAGAATCTTTCATATACGAATGATTTAGAAATTTGTATGTTCGTTAAATCCGGCCACAAATTTAAGAAACACTTTTAATTTTTCAAAAACTAATCAAATGAGACCTGCCTTGGTCATGTCAGAAATCTTCAATAATCTTCCGGGGTGATTTTAGTAAAATGCCGACATTTTTCGTTAAATTTGTAATCTTTACATAGAATATGGTCAACATGGATCACGGGCAGGCAAAAATACGTATCGAGGAACTCCGGAAGACTCTCTGGGAGAACAGCAGGCGGTACTATGTCGACAACGCTCCCACGATGAGCGATTTTGAATATGACCACCTGATGCGCGAGCTGGAGGATCTTGAGAGGCTGTACCCTGACCTTCAGAGTCCCGACTCCCCTACCCAAAGGGTCGGAAGCGATCTGGACCAAGGTGTTGGCGCCAACGCCGAGCCGGCTGTACGCAAGGAGTTCGCCCAGTACCCCCACAAGTATCCCATGCTCTCGCTTGGCAACACCTACAACATCGGCGAGATAGAGGATTTCGTCCACAGGGCCGAGAAGGATCTCGGAGATGTGCGGTTCACATATTCATGCGAGCTTAAGTTTGACGGGACGGCTATCTGCCTGACCTACAGGAACGGTGTGCTGTTCCGGGCGCTCACCCGAGGCGATGGTGTGGTTGGTGATGATGTGACGGCCAACGCCTTGAGGATAAGCAATATACCCGAGCGGCTGAAAGGCTCCGGCTGGCCCGGGGAGTTTGAGATCAGGGGCGAGGTGCTGATGCCGTACGAGTCCTTCGACCGTCTGAACAAGGAAAGGGAGGACAACGAGGATCCGCCATTCGCCAATCCGAGGAACGCCGCCTCTGGATCGCTGAAACTTCTTGATCCTTCGGAGGTCGCGAGAAGAGGACTCATGTGCACGCTCTATCATATTCCTAGTCAGGGAGTCTCATTCGCCACCCACGACGAGGCATTGAACGCCGCCGCCTCCTGGGGGCTGCCTGTCTCGGACAAGAGAAGGATAGTCCACGGGATTGACGAGATCGAGGAATATATCCGCTACTGGGACACAGAAAGGAAGTTCCTTCCCTATGCCACTGACGGTATCGTAATAAAAATCAACGAGCTGGCTTATCAGAACGCGCTTGGCTACACCGCCAAGTCGCCGCGGTGGGCCGTGGCTTTCAAATTCCAGGCGGAGGAGGCGCGCACAAAGCTTCTTTCGATCACCTATCAGGTCGGACGCACCGGAGCCGTGACCCCGGTAGCCAATCTTTCGCCTGTCCAGCTGGCCGGAACCGTGGTCAAAAGGGCGACGCTTAACAATCAGGACTTCATCCGCCAGATGGACATCCGTGTGGGCGACACCGTCACGGTCGTCAAGGGCGGAGAGATCATACCGAAGATCATCGACGTGGATCTGTCGCAGAGGCCAGCCGGCGCATGCCGTCCGGCCTTTCCAGAGGTTTGTCCGGATTGCGGCACAGCCTTGGTCAAGGAAGAGGGAGAGGCCAAGTGGTTCTGTCCCAACATCGACGGCTGTCCTACGCAGATCAAGGGCAAACTGGTGCATTTTCTCAGCCGCAAGGCGATGAACGTGCTGGCCGGCGACGCGACGATCGAGCAGATGTACAATCTCGGTCTCGTGAGGACTCCGGCGGATTTCTACTCATTGACCAAAGGGCAGCTCCTGATGCTTGACGGCTGGAAGGAAAAGTCCGCCCAACGCTTTCTGAGCAGTCTGGAAGCGTCCCGGAAAGTGACGTTCGACCACGTTCTCTTCGCCCTCGGAATCCGTTATGTCGGAGAGACCACCGCCAAGGAGATCGCCCGGCATTTCGGCGACATCGACGCGGTCGCCGCGGCCACCAGGGAACGGCTTCTTGAGGTCCAGGACGTGGGCGAGGTCATAGCGGACAGTGTCTATGAATATTTCCGTGACCGGAAGCACCTCGAAGACATCGACAGGCTCAAGGCCGCAGGAATCCGCTTCTCGATGGAGAATGGAGCCGCCGCCTCTGACGCGCTGGCAGGGATGACGATAGTGATTTCCGGCAATTTCAGTGTCTCCCGTGACGAGATGAAGCGTCTGATCGAGGCCAACGGAGGCAGGAACAGCTCATCGGTGAGCGGCAAGACTTCCTACCTGCTGGCGGGAAGCAAACCGGGACCGGAGAAGATGAAGAAGGCTGAGGAGTTGGGCGTGAAGGTGATAGGCGAAAACGAGTTCAGAGCCATGATCCCATCAGCTGCCACAGGCAGCGGGCAGGCCGAGGCCGAACCGGATTTGTTTTCAGGATTGCTATAAGGGAAGATGATGCTTAAGTGTCTTGTGGATAATTGCGTAAGGTTTTTCCGGAGGATGGTGGATTTCTTCCGGAACGGCATCTGGTCGATCGAGGTGACCGAGCTGCCAAAGGCCAAGGCACGCTTTGTCCGGATGAGCAGGGCCGTCACCAAGACATTCAAGGACTTCGCTGACCACGCCATCGGTTTCCAGACCGTGGCGCTCAGCTACTTCTGCACGATGGCTTTTGTCCCGTTCATCGCCGTGGCCTTCGCGGTCACCAATGGATTCGGACTTGCCGACAAGCTTAAGGATCTGCTGTACTCATCGAATGTCAATCAGGAGATCATCGACATGATCCTTAATTCGGCTGACAAGATACTGTCTTCCGCCACCAACGGCCTGTTCGGCCTTGTGAGCGCGCTGGCGTTCGTCTGGCTTGTGATCTGGATGATGATGCGCGTGGAGACAGTGTTCAACAATGTCTGGCATGTCCGGAAAAGATCTTTCTTCAAGAGTTTCGGACTGGATCTCGTGCTGCTGTTCCTGACACCGTTTGTCGTGCTTATCCTATATTCCGGAACCATCGTCTACTCACACGTGCTTGATCTCGTGCCTAACTGGATCGGTGTCACCGCATCGATAAAATCCTTCCTGGGCTGGGTCATCACGGGAGCCGTGGCGACCTTGATCTTCTCGGCGATGTACAAGTACATCCCGGCGACCGAGGTCAGGTACGGCAACGCGTTCAAGGCGGCCATCATAGCGGGTGTCGCTTTCACTTTGCTCCAGTACCTTTACCTTGAGACACAGGTGTTTGTGATGAGACTCAACGCTGTGTACGGAACTATCGCGGCCATCCCCCTCTTCATGATCTGGATGAGGTTCGGATGGCTTATAATTATGTATGGGGCGCAGTTCTCCTGTTCTTTCCAGACATTGGACGAGGAAAGCCGCGGCCTTTCGGAGATCAACAAGACTGGTGATAATGATTTGGTAGAAGTATGAGTTTCTCACAATTCACAGAACAAGACTACGAGCTGATCCGGCAGAGTTATGCCCAGCTTAAAGCCGCGGCGGAAAAGCGCTGCGCCAACCAGCAGGAGCTGGATGTGGTGCAGAAGGCTTTCGATTTCGCCAACGAAGCCCATAAGAATGTCCGCAGGCGCTCCGGCGGCCCGTACATCATCCACCCTATCGAAGTGGCCAAGATCGTCGTCAGCGACATCGGTCTTGGCTACAAGTCCATAGCCGCCGCCCTTCTCCACGACGTTGTGGAGGACACGGACTACACCGTGGACGACATCCGGAGCCAGTTCGGCGACAAGATAGCCAGTCTTGTGGACGGTCTGACCAAAATCAAGAACGTGCTGGACAACGAGGACCGCAGCAAGAAACTCAACGAAGTCGACGCCAAGAGCATCCAGGCGGAGAACTTCAAACGGATCCTCCTCACCCTCAATGACGATGTGAGGGTTGTGCTGATAAAGCTGGCGGACCGCCTTCACAACTGCCGGACCATCGAGTTCATGCCGGAGTACAAGCGCGACAAGATCCTCAGCGAGACCATGTTCATATTCATTCCTCTGGCTCATCGTCTCGGTCTTTACGAGATCAAGTCGGAGATGGAGAACATCTGGCTGAAGTACAAGGAGCCTGATGCCTACAAGGAGATCAGCGGCCTGATCAACAGTAACCTGAACGGGTTCGGGAAGCAGATCGACGACTTCATCAAACCTATCGACTCGGCTCTACGGATGGCGGGATTCAATTTCGAGATCCGCAAAAGGGTCAAGACACCATACTCGGTGTGGCACAAGATGCAGACGAAGAACATCACCTTCGACCAGGTCTACGACCTCTACGCCTTGAGGATAGTCTTCACTCCCGACGCTGACAGCAAGGAAAGCGAGCGTGACCAATGCTACCACGTGTTCTCGATCATAACCGGCATCTACCGTTACAAGCCGGATCGTGTGAGAGACTGGGTGAAGCATCCCAAGAGCAACGGCTACGAGGCGCTGCACTGCACATTGATGAGCGAGACAGGAATCTGGATCGAGGTCCAGATCAGGACAAAGCGGATGGATGACATAGCGGAGAAAGGAATCGCCGCCCACTGGACCTACAAGCAGGAAGGCTACATCAGCGAGAATGACAGCGAGATGGACAAGTGGCTGGCAAAGATCAAGGAGATACTGGTCAATCCGGACGTGAACGCCCTTGAATTGCTGGACATTATCCACAATGACTTGACCAGCAGCGAGATAACCGTCTTCACTCCTAAGGGAGAGCAAAAATCCATCGTCAAGGGCTCCACCGCCTTGGATTTCGCCTACAACATCCACACGGAGATCGGCAACAAGGCCATAGCGGCCAAGGTCAACATGAAGCTTGTGCCTCTGTCGCACGTCCTTAAGAGCGGTGACCAGGTCGAGATCATCACAGCCGAGCTTGAGCATCCGAAGAAGGAGTGGCTTCAGTTCCTTCAGACAAGGCATGCCCGCAACATGGTGATTGACTATTTTAAAGGTCAGAAGAAAGAGATCGCCGAGTTGGGAAAGAAAATGCTCGCCGACCATTTGGAGTCACTGGGCTATAGGATGAACAATGACACCATCGGCATATTAATCAATCATTTCTCTATCCCGGGAGGCAATGTGGAGGAGATGTTCTTCCGCATCGGCATCGGGACGGTGAAGCTGGGCGCTGACCTGCCGGAAGTACTTGCCTCCGGAAAGGCGGACAGGAGCCATTCGTGGTCGTTCCCTTGGTTCGGCAAGAAGAGGATGAGCGTGAAGAAGGAGAATGACGGCTACACCATCGCCACATGCTGCCGTCCGATACCCGGGGATCCGGTGATAGGCATCAAGTCTCCTGACGGAACCGTCACCGTGCACAAGAAATCCTGCCCGGTGGCCGACAGCATCGCCTCCAAGCACGGAGACTGGGTGGTTGTCCCGCAATGGGAGGATGACGAGAAGAAGTCATTCCTAGCGCGCCTGTCCATCAACGGTCTTGACAGGGTCGGTCTCCTTAACGAGATCTCACGCTACATCACGCTGGTCATGGGCGTGAACATCCGCAAGATCTGCCTGAGTTCGGAGGAGGGAATATTCTCCGGCTACATCGACCTCTATGTCCATGACAAGGCGGTTCTGGAGCGGATGATCCGTAAGCTGAGTTCCATCGATGGCATAAAAAGAGTCGTCCGAACAGAGATCTAAGTCCGATTTTTGAATATTCACGATCCGCAATGAAAAATATACTTTCAAGATTCTTTCCCATAATTCCGGCGGCGGCGCTTCTGGCGCTGTCCGTCTTCCAGCCATCGTGCGCCAACACCACGCAGGCTCCGACAGGAGGAGCGAAGGACACCTTGCCTCCGGTGATCAGAAGAGTCGTCCCGGCTCCCGGAACCGCCTCGGTACCTGTGCATGGCACCAAGGTCGTCTTCACTTTTGACGAGTATGTCACGGTCAAGGACCCCAAAGGCATATTCCTCTCCCCTCCCCAGAAGAAGAGTCCAAAGTACAAGATAAAAGGGAAAAGCCTGGTGGTCTATTTCGAGGAAGACCTTCTCCCGAACACGACCTACACCCTTGATCTCACAGGCGCCATCGCCGACAACAACGAAGGGAACATGTTCCCTGGCTTCACGACGGCTTTCACCACGGGAGAGACCGTGGATTCCATGTTCGTCACAGGTATCGTCCAGGACTGCAACAATTTGAGGCCGATAAAAGGAGCAACGGTCATGCTCTACAAGGATCAGAGCGACTCGGCGGTGTTCCTGCGGAGGCCTGTCGCCGCGGTCAAGACCGATGACTGGGGGTACTTCTCACTGAGGAACATCCAGGACACCGTCTTCCGTGTCTACGCCATCGTGGACGGCAACGGCAACAACATCTATGATCCGGACGAGGATCGCATCGCTTTTCTGGACACATTGTTCAGACCCGTCAATGTCGTGAATGACACTGTGGCCGAACTCAGGAAATACGACATGAAGGACACCCTCGCGTGCCAGTCGAGGAAGGCCGAGCTGAGGCTCAATGTCTTCAGGGAAAAACCGTCCAAGCAGCTGCTGATGAACAAGGTCAGAACCGGCGCGCGATCTGCCTACGTCACGTTCATGGCTCCTGACACAAGGATAGACTCTCTTTGGTTCCATGGATTTCCGGCGCGTGATGTGATCACAGAATTCAACATCGAGAAGGACAGCCTTCTTCTTTGGCTGAACAGCCAGAGGAGTATGCCGGACTCTCTGCACCTTTTTGTAAAGTACTGGAAGACAGACACTCTTGGCGTGCTTCAACCGGTGACGGAGAAAGTGAGTCTGGTGGAGGAAAACAAGCCGAAGTCCAGGAGCGCCCGGAAGAAAATCGAGCATAAGGACACGATCTGCGGGTTGTCCCTTAAGGCCGAGCCGGAGACCTTCGAGCAGCATGGCTTCTCCCTGGTGTTTGACAATCCTCCGATTCTGGGTAACTTCGACTCGTTGATCTTCAAGTCGATCAACCCGAAGCAAAAGGAACAGATCGAGAAATTCACCATCCGCCGGGACTCACTGAACCTCAGAAAATACGACATAACCCCTCTGGTCAGGATCCAGGCGGGCTATGAATATTTCTTCAAGGTTCCTCAAAGATCATTCATGGACATCAACGGCTATTGGAATGACAGTACGGAAGTTAAGGTGTCCCTCCCTAATGGTGACGACCTGAGTTCGTTCACCCTTAATCTTACCGGCGTGAACGGCAACAAGTACATCATCGACTTGCTGGACGAGAGGAAAGCCAAGATTCTCAGAAGCTATATCGTGGAGTCTGACACGTCGCTGCTCTTCCCTTATCTGAAGAAAAACAAGTATTCCCTGAGGATCACCGAGGACTTGAACCGCAACGGCATCGTGGACACCGGTAACCTGCTGGCTCACAGGCAGCCGGAGAAGGTCAGATTCCTGATGACAAAGGACAGCGATCTGTTTGAGGTTCCGGAGCGCAGTGAGATAAGTCAGGATCTGGACTTGTCGGAGTTCTTCAAATAATCAAATGTAGTCGCATGAAGTCAATCAAACATATTCTTACATCCATCGCCGTCCTCGTCGGCTTTGTCTGCCAGGCCCAGAATCCGGTCGATTCCTTGGTTGTCCCCGTGGCTACCGCTGACAGTCTGACGGTTCCGCAGGAGTATTCGGACATCTATCTGGACACGGTCAAGGTAGACAGGGTCTTCGAGATCAACGACTATTCCATGATCGGCGTCGAGTACGGCGTGTCGTTCAACAGGATGACATTCAATCCGCCCTACACGCAGACCACATTGTTCGTGCCGAACACCTTCGGAGTCTTCTACACAAGGTACGGAAAGATGTTCGGCTACCTCCCCTACTTCGGTTTCAAGGTGGGTCTGCGCTACAGTCACGAGGGCTACAAGTTCAAGGAGAACAAGGACACGCAGACCACTCCTGACATCGAGGGCGCGACCCAGGCCATAATCGATGTGGCTGAGCTTCCTTTCATGGCCCACATGCACATCGACGGACTCCACTACAAGGTCATGGCCGACCTGGGAATCTATGCAGGCTACAGGCTTGGCATCAGAAGGACAGGCGATAACGTGGACGAGGCCATCCTGAACTCATTTCTGGAGACGGACAGGCGCCTTGACTACGGCATCTGTGGCGGGCTTGGTTTCGGACTTGTGTTCGATCCCGTCGAATTCCACATCAACGCCAATCTGAGATATTCCTGGGGTACGATCTACGATCCGGACTACGTGAGCAAAGACTATTACAGGTTCGCCTACCCGTTTGACGTGGTCGTGACCGCCGGAGTCTATTTCCAACTGACAAGAAGAACAGGCCGCAACAAGGCCCAGCTTAGACGCGAGGCCTACCAACAGGTCTACAATCCTACTGTAAAATGAGAACGATAACGGCAAAGGTGGGCGACGTGCTGATCGGAGGAGACAATCCGATCGTTGTCCAGACAATGTGCAACACCCACACCTCGGATGTGGAGGCCACTGTGGCTCAATGTGTGAGGCTGAGGGATGCGGGAGCGGAGATAATCCGCATAACGGTTCCTGGCCCGGCGGACGTAGAGTGCGTCAAATCCATCAAGTCCAGGCTCGGAGAACTTGGAGTCACGACACCCATCGTGGCGGACATCCATTTTTCATCGCGGACGGCGATCATGGTCGCCCCGTTTGTGGAGAAGGTCAGGATCAATCCCGGTAATTTCCACAAGGATCACCAGGAGGCGCGAAGGCAGTTCGCCAGGCTGATCGAAGTGTGCCGTGAGAATGGCACGGCCATCAGGATAGGTGTCAATCACGGCTCCTTGGGCGAGTACATCACCAACCTCTACGGCAACACCTCCGAGGCGATGGCAAAGGCTGCGATGGAATGGCTTCGGATGTGCATGGACGCCGATTTTCTCAATGTTGTCCTGTCTCTGAAATCCAGCAACACTATCGTTATGGTGGACGCCTACCGCAAGCTGATGTCAATGATGAAGGACAATGGGATGGTCTTTCCTCTGCATGTCGGGGTGACAGAGGCCGGCAATGGCGACAGCGGCAGGATCAAGTCCTGCGTAGGGATCTCCACCCTTCTTTCGGAAGGCATCGGCGACACCGTCAGGGTCTCGCTTACCGAGGATCCTGAAGCCGAGATTCCGGTGGCCGCCTATCTTGCGGAGAGATATGACCGCAGGATCACATCGTCGATGACATCGGTGGCTCTTGACGGCAGGAAAGCCGTGGCGACCTACGACTCCCCCACACGGATGACACTGCTGATGGATGTCGCCTGTGATTTTGGAAAGAGGCTGATGGACAGAACGTTGGATGATCTTGAAATTGTCGGTACCTATGTCGGTGACGATGGCCGGCAAGTCTCCGTCAAGGATTCCGGACTCGGATCCTACCTGACCGACGAGATGCTGCAGGCGTGCAGAAGACGTTTCTATAAGCCAGAATATGTCGCCTGTCCAGGATGCGGGCGCACGATGTACGATCTGCAGGCGGCTTTCGAGGAAGTCAAAGCCAGGACTTCCCATCTGAAGAACATCGTCATCGCCGTGATGGGATGCATCGTGAACGGCCCTGGTGAGATGGCCGACGCGGACTGGGGCTATGTCGGCGAGGGCAACCACAAGGTCACCATCTATAAAGGAAAGACTCCCGTGCTGAGACATATTCAGGACACGGAAGCCGTCGAACGTCTTGTGGAACTGATAGAGAAGGACCAGTCAGCTACTTAAGCTCAGCGATCACTGTCTCACAGGCTCTTGTGAAGTCGCCTTCCTTTACCTTTATGTCGGTGTCAAGCGGGAAATACATGTCAATTCTTGAACCGAACTTGATGATGCCGCATTGCTTGCCTCTCTCGACAGCCATGCCTTCCTTCGAGTAGCAGACAATCCTTCGGGCGAAGGTACCCGCGATCTGCTTGAAGAGCACTTCCCCGTGGTCGTTCCGTATCACTGTTGAAGAGTGCTCGTTCTTCTCCGAAGCCTTCGGAAGGAACGCGAGCCAGTATTTCCCGGGATGGTACTTATAGTACGAGATCTCGCCGTCCATCGGCCAGAAATTGGTGTGGACATCGAAGAAATCCATGTAGATCGAGACCTGGATGCGGTCATCCTTGAAATACTCCTTCTCATAGACCCTGTCCACGATCACAATCTTTCCGTCGGCGACAGAGGTGACCAACCTTGTGTCGCCCGCCGGCGTGTCCCTGTCAGGTACCCGGTGGAACCAGAATACGAAGAACGCGAAAGCGAGCAGAAACAGGATGATCGGTGTAAGTATGAACAGGTTCTTTATGAAATATGCCGCGCATCCGATCAGGATGGCGGTAATCGCCCAGTTGGCGGCTATGGTCACTCGTGAGTCCTTGTCAACGATTATCTTTCTCATGGTGGTTCAATTAATAGATTGTCCGGTGTTATTGATTATAGCAGATCAAAGATGGCAAGATAGATGGCTCCAGAAGGCATCGCCATAAGCGTGCTGTCAAACCTGTCCAGGAAGCCTCCGTGTCCAGGGATGATCTTGCCGGAGTCCTTGACTCCATAGACTCTTTTCCACTGAGACTCAAACAGATCCCCGTACACTCCTGTGACCGACATGATCACGGAGAGTATCAGGCAATGCATCAATGGGAAACGAAGGAGTCCGAACTGGAAAAGCAGGTAGGCGGCGAGGATGGAGCTGACCAACCCTCCGAAGAAGCCGATCCAGGTCTTCTTGGGAGAGACCGAAGGCAGCAGTTTCTTCGGAAATATCTTTCCCAGGGAGATTCCGAATGTGAACGCCCCGACATCCGAGCACCAGATAATAATGAAGAAACAGAGCAGCAGATTGCCGCTGAAGTTTCCTGCCTTATCGAATGCGATAAGGTTCGAGAGGGCGATCGGTACGGCGATGTAGAGTAGTCCCGTGTAGATGTTGGAGAACTTGCCATATTCCTCTTTCTCTTTGACGTACAGCGAGTTGATCATCACAATGAAGACAGGGATCATCGCGAATGCGACAAATCTGATAGGAATATGATAGGATGAGACGGCGAACAATATTCCGAAAAGGAAGATGGCTGCCAGGATCGCCAGGATCTTGGAGAATGTGTAGCTGCCGTCCATCGTGATGTGATAGAACTCCAGAAGCATCACCGACATCACGAATATGATCATTCCGGCGAAGAGGAACTTGTTGAACATCAGGCAGGCCAACATCGCAAGGATGAAGACCACGCCTGAAATCGATCTGACAATTACATTATTCATCTTCAGTGGCGGTTTTTTCCGGTTCATTATCCGTCTTCTCCTCGGCGGCCTCATCAGGCTTCACCTTCGGCCCCAGGATCCTTTCGATGTCCTCGGCGAAGATCACCTCCTTCTCCAGCAGCAGGCGCGCCATCTGAACGAAGCCTTCCTTGTGCTCCGTCAGGATCCTCAATGTCCTGTCGTGGATCTCGTTGACAAGATCCTTGACTTCCTGGTCCATCAGCTCGGCGGTCTTCTCGCTGTACGGCTTGCTGAGGTCATAACCTCTTGAGCCTGTGGAGTCATAGAATGAGATCTCGCCGACTTTCTCGCTCATACCATAGTACTGGACCATGTTGTAGGCCATGCGGGTCAGCCGCTCAAGATCATTGAGAGCGCCGGTGGCCGGCTCGCCGTTGATGATCTCCTCGGCAACACGGCCTCCGATCAGGGCGCACATCTTGTCCATGAGGTAGGACTTCGAGAGGATCTTCCTCTCGTCCGGCAGGTACCACGTAAGTCCGAGCGCGTCTCCTCTCGGAATGAGGCTGACCTTGAACACAGGATCAGAGTACGGCAGCAGCCATCCGACAGTGGCGTGACCGGCCTCATGATAGGCAGTGGTCTTCTTCTCAGCCGGTGTCATGATGGAGCCCTTGCGCTCAAGACCACCCACGATCCTGTCAACAGCATCAAGGAAGTCCTGTCTGTCAATCTCCTTCTTGTCCTTTCTGGCGGCGGTCAGGGCGGCCTCGTTGCAGACATTTGCAATGTCCGCTCCGGAGAAGCCCGGAGTGTGCTGCGCCATGAATCCAAGATCGAAATCCTGTGCCGTCTTCAGATTGCGTGTGTGCACCTTGAAGATCTCTTCCCTTTCCTTAAGCTCAGGAAGGTCAACGTGGATCTGACGGTCGAAACGACCGGCCCGAAGCAGCGCCTTGTCAAGGATGTCGGCCCTGTTGGTGGCCGCAAGGATTATCACTCCGGAATTCGTGTCGAATCCGTCCATCTCGGTAAGCAGCTGGTTCAGAGTGTTCTCGCGCTCGTCATTGGATGAGAATCCGACGTTCTTGCCTCTGGCTCTGCCGACCGCGTCGATCTCGTCGATGAACACGATGCATGGAGCCTTTTCCTTTGCCTGGCGGAACAGATCCCTCACCCTGGAGGCTCCGACACCCACGAACATCTCGACGAAATCCGAACCGGAGATCGAGAAGAACGGCACATTGGCCTCTCCGGCCACGGCCTTGGCCAGCAATGTCTTACCAGTGCCAGGAGGCCCTACGAGGAGGGCTCCTTTAGGAATCTTGCCGCCGAGGGAGGTGTATTTCTGAGGGTTCTTGAGGAAATCCACGATCTCCATGACCTCCTCCTTGGCGCCGTAAAGGCCGGCCACGTCCTTGAAAGTGACGTTCACCTTTTCCTTGTCGGCAAGCTTGCCGGTGGACTTGCCCACGTTGAACACACCGCCCGGGCCGCCTGCTCCTCCTCCGCCCATGTTCTTGTTGAAGCCACGGAACATCCAGATCCACATAAGAATCAACAGGACAGGGAATATGATCCACTCAAGGATGCTGGTCCACATCCTGCTGTCGTTCTCCATGACGATCTTGACCTGCTTCTCTCCCGCCGGAAGGCCCGCGTTCAACTCTCCGAATTCCTTCTCGGCGTCAAACTTGTCCGACACCAGGAATATGAAGTGAGGCGAGCTTGGCGGAACCTTTCCGCCGAACTTGTCGGCGTACTTGTTCAGCCTGTCAGGGCGGACGGTGATGTTGCCCTTGAAGTCATTCCTTATGAAATCGATCTCCTTGATGTCCCCGCTGCGGAACATCTCCTGGACCTCGGCCCATTCGATCTTTTGAGGATTGGCTCCGCTGTTGTTGAGCAGAAGCCAGCCGATTCCCAGAATCAGGATAAGGTAAAGCCATGAGAAGTTGAACCTCACGCGGATGACTTTACGTCTGGGGTTGTTGTCTTGATTATTCGGCATCTGTCACAGTCTTTTTTGTTTTCGGAACACGCCTCGGCTTGTATTCCTTATGAGGCGCGTCGGCCCAAAGGTCTTCGAGCCTGTAGAATTCACGGTACTCCGTGAGAAATATGTGTGCGACAATGTCACCGTAGTCCAGTATGATCCAGAAGTTGTTCTCCATACCCTGGGTACGGATCGGCTTCCGGCCTTCCTCGCGCATCATTTTGATGACGTTGTCTGCAATCGCGTTGACATTCGTGGTGGAATCAGCGTTGCAGATCATGAAGTGATCCGTGATTGCCGTTCCCAGTGGCCTGAGGTCTATGTCAATGACGTTTTGGGCTTTCTTGTCGAGCATAGCGTCTGCCATAACCCGCAGATCGTGTGTAATCATATCAAGAATGTTTTATATTTTTGCATTACCAATCAAATATACAAATATACGACAAATTCTGAACCAATGAAAGAGGTTGTGGACATAGAATGGATGGAAGAAGTTGATTCCACGAATAATGAGGCGATTAGACGCCTCGACAGCATTGACAATCTGGCAGTCTTGGCCGCCGTGCACCAGACAAGCGGGCGCGGCCAGCGGGGGAACTCGTGGCTTACCCATGCCGGAGAGAACCTGACATTCTCGATGGTCGCCAGGTTCGGGGGCGACGGATTCCCCGATCTGCCGGCCAACAGGCAGTTCCGCATCACGGAGGCGGCGACTCTCGGCGTAGTGGACTACCTGGATTCTGAAGGGATCGAGAGCAGCGTCAAATGGCCTAACGACATCTATGTCAGAAACCGGAAGATCTGCGGGATGCTCATCGAGAACACGCTGAAAGGGGACTTTGTCAGCACGAGCGTGATCGGAATAGGACTGAACGTCAATCAGAAAGACTTTCCACCCCAACTGGTGAACCCGGTCTCGATGACGATCCTGACCGGAAAGGAATATGCTCTGCGGCGGGAACTGGAGAAACTGTGCGAGTGCGTCAGGAAAAGAATGGCCGCGCCGGACAACTATGATGAATATGTCAGCAGACTTTTCCGCTTCGGTGTGTTCAATGAATATGTCATCTGCGCGACCGGCCAGCCGATAAAGGCCAGAATCATCGGTGTGACAGACTCTGGACTCCTACGTACGGAAACAGAAAAAGGCGAACGTATGGAGTTCGCCTTCAAGGAAATAAGTTATGTTATCTAACGAAGTTCGTTAATAGCTTTTGCAGGGGATTCCGCCTTGAACACGGAACTGCCGGCGACGAGTATCGTGGCACCGGCCTCGGCCAGGATGCGGGCGTTGGAGGCGGACACGCCTCCGTCCACCTCGATGTCCTTCACTACTCCCCTTCTGTCCATCTCCGCTTTCAGGGTCTTGATCCTGTCAATCGATTCCGGGATGAATTTTTGCCCGCCGAAGCCTGCGAACACTGACATTATCAGGAAAAAGTCCACATCGTCGATGTAAGGGAAAAGTCTTTCCACCGGAATGTCCGGGTTGATCACAAGACCGGCCTTGACTCCGAATGACTTGATTTGGGCGATGATGTCCCTGGGATCCTTGCCCGCCTGGTCGGCGGCCTCAAGATGGAAACTGATCATCTCCGCGCCTGTCTTCGCGAACCTTTCCACGTACTTGTCGGGATTGACGATCATCAGATGGACATCCATCGGCACGGTCACGGCCTTCGCGATCGCCTCCACGACCGGGAATCCGAAAGAGATGTTCGGAACAAACGAGCCGTCCATCACGTCTATGTGGATCAGGTCGGCGTTCTTGTTGACCATTCTGATGTCCGGCTCAAGGTTCAAAAAATTGCCGGAAAGTATTGAAGGTGCTATTCTTACCATGACTATTCAAATGTGGTGACCACATCAATGAGGTGCTCGGTGAACTTCTCGAGAGAGGCGAGGTCCAGTTTCTCGCCCGGGGCGTGGACAAAGCGGAGCGTCGGGCCGAAGGAAATCATGTCCAGGTCTCCGAACTTCTCGCCGAACAGCCCGCACTCAAGTCCGGCGTGGATCGCCTTGACCTCCGGCTCGTGGCCGAAAAGCTTCTTGTAGGAATCCACGCACACGCGCAGGATGCGGGAGTCAAGATTAGGTTTCCAGCCTGGATATTCACCGCTGTGGACAACGTCGGCCCCTGCCAGCGCGAAACTGGCCTCCACCTTGGCGGCCATCATCCTGCGGGCGGACGATGTCGAGCTGCGCTGGCTCGTGATCACCTCTATCACGCCCTGCCTGTGCATTCTGACAGCAGCCAGATTGGTCGAGGTCTCGACAAGGCCCGGGATGTCCTGGCTCATCGTCTCCACGCCGTGCGGACAGGCGAACAAAGCCATTATCAGCTTCCTGGCGACATCGCCCTCAACCGGTTTCTCGGTGCATCGATAAGGCTCGCCACTGACCGTGACATCAGGATCCGTCTTGAGATATTCATTCCTGAGATCATTGCCGAACCCGTTGAGTCTCTTGATGGTGGCATCCACATCCGGAACGGCGATGATCGCCTCGCACTCCCTGGCGATCGCGTTCGGCTTGTTGCCTCCCTTGACCAGGATCAGCTGAAGACCGTACTCTGACTCGGAGTAGAGGAATCGCGCCATCTGCTGAATGGTGTTGACCCTGCCCTTGTTGATGTCGTCGCCGCTGTGGCCGCCGATCGCACCGCCGATCTCCAGTCTTACAGGCTTGTAGCCTTCCTTTATGTCCTCCTGGGTGTAGTGGAATGTCGCCGTGGTGTCAAGTCCGCCGGCGCACCCGATGAACATCTGTCCCTCGTCCTCGGAGTCCAGGTTGATGAGAGTCCTGCCGGTGAAGAATCCAGGCTCCATCCCGAAGGCTCCGTCCATGCCGGTCTCCTCCGAGATCGTGAACACACACTCGATCCTACCCATAGGAAGGTCGCTGTCAAGAAGGGCGAGCATCGCGGCGACGCCGATGCCGTCGTCCGCTCCGAGTGTCGTGTCCTTGGCTATCATCCAGCCGTCCTCGATTACATATTCGATAGGATCCTTGAGGAAGTCGTGCCTCACGCCGCTTCTTTTCTCGCAGACCATGTCCTGATGTCCCTGGAGAACAAGTGTAGGCACATTCTCCTTGCCTTTGCTCGCTTCCTTGACAATGCAGACATTGTTTGTATTGTCGGTTTTACACTCAAGATGCCTCTCCTCCGCAAAACGCTGAAGAAAGGCTGTCATAGGCTCTTCGTGACCGGATTCCCTCGGGATCCGGGTGATCTCCTTGAAAATGGAGAGAACTTTTTCTGAATACATCTGGTTGCTGTTATTATCTCGTCACCGGCACCAGCATCCTCTCGATGTCAGTCACATACTGTCTGAACGTCTTGTCCGTGGACATCAGGTCGGACACCGTGGCGCATGCATGAAGCACAGTGGCGTGGTCTTTGCCTCCAAGTTCCATACCAATCGTGGACAGAGAGCATCCTCCGATGTGATTTCTGCTCATGAACATGGCGATCTGCCTCGCCTGCACGATCTGCCTCTTCCTGGATTTGGAAATCAGCGTTTCCCGTGTTATATTGAAATACTCGCAGACCACATCCTGCACCTTGTCGATGGTGAGTTCGTTCTTGTCTTCGCCCACGATGTTGCCGGTTACCTGCTCAGCAAGTTCCTTTGTGACTTCCTCGTGGCAAAGCGTCGCATTGGCTATCAGGGAGATAAGCGCTCCTTCAAGCTCGCGGAAATTGGACCTGACCTTGTTGGCCAGCAGATCAAGGACATCGTCGCTTACAGTGACGCCCTCCCGGATGCACCTTGACTTAAGCATGGCCAGCCTCGTGTCGTGATCAGGCTTGGAGAGCTCGATGGAGAGCCCCCACTTGAACCGCGACAAAAGCCTCTCCTCGAAGTTCATCAGATCCACCGGGGCCCTGTCGGATGTGAAGACCAGCTGCTTGCCGGACTGGTGGAGGTGATTGAATATGTTGAAGAACGCGTTCTGGGAGGCCGGCCCGATGAGTTCCTGGATGTCATCCATGATAAGCACGTCGATCCTCATGTAGAAAGCCATGAAATCGGTAAGCTTGTTCTGGACGTTCACGGCATTGACGTACTGCGTCCTGAATTCGTTGCCGGTCACATAGAGGACGACAAGATCCGGGTAGGCCTCGTGGATGGCAATGCCGATCGCCTGGGCCAGATGGGTCTTCCCCAGGCCGGGGCCTCCGAAAATGAACAAAGGATTGAACGGGGTCTTGCCTGGCTTGTCCGAGATGCTGATCCCGGCGTTGTAGCCCATCTTGTTGCACTCACCCTTGATGAGATTGTCGAAACAGTAGACAGGATTCAGCCTTGGATTGATCTTCAGCTTCTTGATGCCCGGAAACACAAACGGGCTCGGATTGCCGGACGGCTGGAAAGTGTTGATCGAGACAGGCTTGTTCTCCGGCACGTTGCCGTGCGCGGCGGTGAAGACCATCGCGCGCTCCTTCTGCACCGGGTGAATCTTGTAGAGAAGTCTAGCCTCGGGGCCGATCACCCTTCTCAACGTCATCTTTATTATAGGAAGGAAGGCATCCTCAAGATAGCTTCTGAAGAAGTCGGTCGGCACTTCAACAGTCAGTGTCGACTCTTCCAGAGAAACCGGGACGATTGTCTTGAACCAGACCTCGAACTGCTTAGGCTCGACGTTCTGTTCGAATATGCGCAGACACTCGTTCCAGACAGAAATATGTCTATCCAATTCAACCATTGCTTCAAATGAAAAAATTACGTGAAAACTGGTAATTGATCCCTCATTTTTCGTTGTGCAAAGGTGGGGGAAAAATATTTAATAAAAAATCTTTTTTTGTATTGTTTTTGATTTTTATTTTCCGTATATACCGAAAGCGAAAAAATAATTAAATAATTTAATACACAGATACTCAATATTTTACAACTGCGAACTTTCTTAATCCGCTCATATCAAGGCAAGTTATAATTTAGAATTATTCAACAATAGTTACAGGTGAATTTTAAGTCGATGAGTATTAGCACGAACCACCGTTTATCTGACAATCTCGGTGGTTTCGTTCTCTACTTTCACAAGGAAGGAATCCTTGAAATCGCGCCTTATCTTCCGGCTCAGTTCCTTGGCCGTGTCAAGATCAGCGGAGCAGCCGATGATGTACTTGAAAAGCCGGCCGGCCTTCACAACTTTCACGTCATACCCTTTAAAGAATGGATCCTTCCCGGTCATTGTCTTGGACGAGACAAGGACCTGCGTTCCGTAGAACACCGGATGCTCATCGCCTGCAGGTCCGCTTGACTTGTCCACGGCAGGTGTCTCAGCCTGGACGGAGTCCTTCGCTTCCGGTTTGTCCGCGGCACTCGCGGTCTCTTTCTCCGGAACGCTCACGGCCTCCGAGCCGTCATATACCTTCTTGTACTTCCTGAATGCGGCGTAAAGGTCGGACGCGATGCGCTCCCTCCCCTTCTCCGTGATCAGCGCTTCCCGGTCGGAGGAATTGGACATGAAACCGCACTCGACAAGTACGGAAGGCATGGCGGTCCTCCACAGGACGTAGAAGGGATCCTGGGATATTCCCCGGCTGTGCCGGATGGCGCCGCCTTTCATCTTCCTGTCCACCTCCTGCGCGAAGCGGAAACTCTGCTCAAGGTAGGCGTTCTGCATCAGGTTCATGAATATGTAGGATTCGGGATCGTTGGGGTCGAAGCCTTCGTAACGTGTGGTGTAGTCGTCCTCCAGCTTGATCACAGAGTTCTCGCGCCTCACCACGTCCATGTTGCCGGCGTACAGATCCTTGTTCTTGCTCGTGTACTGGCCGAGGATGTGGATCGAGTAGCCGTTAGGGCCGTTCCTCTTGCCGTCCACGGAGTTCACGTGGATGGAGATGAAGAGATTGGCGTCGTTCCTGTTGGCGATGTCCGCCCTTCCCTGGAGAGTGACGAAAGTGTCGTCATCCCTTGTCATGATGACTTTCATGTCCGGATAGCCGGCGGTTATCTTGGCCGCAAGCCTCTTGCCGATGTCCAGGACAACCGTCTTTTCCTTCGTTTTCCCGCTGGGGCTGACACATCCGGCGTCCTTGCCGCCATGTCCCGGGTCGATGACAACGGTTGACAACTTGATGGTCGGGGCCGGTTTCTGTGCCGAGGCAGTGAATCCGGTCGAGGAAATGGAGATCGCCGTCAGCAGTACGGCAAGAAAATTGCGATATAAATCCAAAATATTGTAGTATATTTGTCTTTTGCAAATTTAGAAAATAATTGCAATTCAAGAAGCATACATATAATATTATTCTCGTTTCGGCGCTTGTGGCGCTGACAGGTCTGACGATGTTCGGCCAGGATGTGAGGAGGAACAGGAACCTTGCCAAGGCTGCTGTGTCTCATGACGTGTCGCAGTCCGAGGAGGCTGTGGTCATCGACACCGCCATTAGTCCGCAAAGGCCGGAGGGCATCGACACCTTGAGGGCCGGCCTCGATTCTACGGCGTCCAGACGTGATTCCCTTAGAAGGGCGGACTCCACCTCAAGGGCTGACTCACTGTCGCTTCTGGAGAAGAGTTCGCTCACCAGGCCGGCTTTCTCGGGAGCGAAGGATTCCATCCGGCAGGATTTCTCCAACGGCCAGCGCAAGATGTACTACTGGGGCGAGGTTGAAGTCTCCTATGAGAACATCAAGCTGAAGGCAGACTACATGGAATATGACATGGCCACGGGGACGGTCTATGCCAGAGGTACTTACGACAGCCTTTCCCGCGAGTGGAAGGGGCAGCCGGAGATGACGCAGGGCAAGCAGACTTTCAGCATGGAGGAGATCCGCTACAATTTCAACACGAGAAAGGCTAGGATCACCAACATGATCACCAGGGAGGATGACGGCATACTTCACGGAAAGAACATCAAGATGATGCCGGACAGATCCATCAACATCACCAAGGGAAAGTACACAGTCTGCGATCTTGAGCATCCCCACTACTATCTTAAACTGTCCTCCGCCAAGGTGGTGACAAAGCCTTCCCAGAAGACGGTCTTCGGCCCTGCTCATCTTGTGGTCGAGGATGTTGACCTTCCGATCGGCATCCCGTTCGGATTCATCCCGAAGCGTCCGGACAGGGCGACGGGACTTCTTATGCCGTCCTTCGGAGAGGAGAACGCCCGTGGTTTCTATCTCCGGGACGCGGGAATGTACTTCGTTCTCGGCGACTACTTCGACATGTCCCTTACCGGCGACTACTACACATTGGGTTCCTGGGCGGCCAACCTTAACTCAAGGTACATGGTCAAGTACAAGTTCAACGGCAACCTGGCCATCAACTACTCGGTCGACCAGACCGGCGAGAAAGGCAGCACGGACTTCTTCCAGAGCAAGAACTTCGGTGTGAGATGGTCGCACTCGCAGGATTCCAAGGCACATCCCGGGACATCGTTCTCCGCCTCGGTGAACTTTTCCAGCCCGTCCAACAGCCGCTACAACTCGCATTCCGTGTCAGAGGCGCTCCAGAACCAGATCTCCTCATCCATCTCGTATTCAAAGAACTGGAACGGCAAGTTCAACCTTTCGGTGAACGCGCTGCATAGCCAGAACTCAAGGGACAGCTCATATTCATTCACGCTTCCTAACATTACTTTCTCGGTGTCGACTTTCTACCCGTTCAAGATAAAGAACAGGGTCGGCAAGGAACGCATCTACGAGAAATTCGCGCTGGGCTACAACACGTCCCTGCAGAACAAGATCAATTTCAAGGCGTCGGAGTTCGGCGAGCCTGGTTTCCTGGACAAGTTCCAGAACGGCATGACCCACAACTTCTCCATCAAGCTTCCGGATTTCACCCTTTTGAAGTACCTTAATGTCGCTCCGAGCGTGAGCTACGGCATGAACTGGTTCTTCCGCAAGAGCGAGGCCTATTTCGACCGCGAGACCAACAGCGTGAAGATGGAGATGGGAAAGCAGTTCGGCCATTTCGGAACCACACACAACTATTCCGGATCAGTCTCGATGAGCACCCGGCTGTACGGTATGTATGATTTCGGCAAGTTCCACAAAGTACAGGCCGTAAGGCATGTGATCTCACCAAGTGTCAGCATGAGCTTCAGTCCGGAGAAAGGCAAGGCGTTCAACGGATGGCGTACGCTCAACTATGTGGACACTCTCGGAGTCCAGAAGTCATACGACTACAACATCTACCAGGGGCAGATCAACTCCGCGCCTGGAAAGGGAAAGTCCGCGACCATGAGCCTATCGATCGGCAACAACCTTGAGGCCAAGGTCAGGGACATGAAGGACACGACCGGCACCGGGACAAAGAAGGTGAAGATCCTCGACCAGCTGAATCTCACCACGGGCTACAATTTCCTTGCTGACTCATTGAAGATGAATAACGTGGGAGTCTCGATGTCCACCTCCGTCTTCGGCAAGCTTGGAATCAACGGCAACATGAACTTCGATCCTTACGCGATTGACGGGAAGGGAAAGAGGATCAACAGGTACAACATCTTGGAGACCGGCGTCCCTCTCAGGCTGACCAACGTGAGCGGTTCGCTGTCATATTCATTGTCTGGCAAAGGAACCGTCAAGGGCAACGACGGCTCGAAGAGCGGCGGCGGCGATTCCGGCAACGCTGCGGACTATTACAGAAGAATATACTACCACCCGATCACCGGTGAATATATTCCCGGAGGCTGGCTGTACTACACCAACCCTAACGTGCCGTGGAGCGTCAACTTCAACTATAACTTCTCGATGAACCGCACCTACGAGTTCATCAATGACCAGCTCCGGAAAAAGGACAACTACACGCAGACGCTCGGTGTCCAGGGAAACATTCAGCTGACTCCTAAAATGTCCGTCCAGGCTCAGTCCGGCTGGGATTTCACGGCCATGAAGATGACCACCACGCAGTTCTCTTTCAGATACGACCTGCATTGTTTCAACATCTCGGTGTCCTGGGTGCCTTCGGGAATGTACCAGTCATATTCATTCCTGATCTCGGCGAACGCGGCGGCGCTTGCCGATCTGCTCAGGTTTAAGAAAAGCACGAGTTATTGGGACAAATAGTTTGGATTATTACAATAAAAACCCTATATTTGCGTGCCGAAAATTAGGTACCGCCTAATGGCTTTATCCACAAACATTTCTGAAAAACAGTCCGGAACGTATGTCCGGAATCATTTTAATTTTATGCCTTACAAATTATTTGAACTCTCTCAGATGGGTAGAGAGCAACTTGAAACGATAGCAGAGGGGCTTCAGATCAAGAACATTAAGAAATTGACAGACGAGAATCTGTCTTATGCGATATTGGATGCCCAGGCTACTGCCGCTTCGCAGGAACCGATAGAGAAACCTAAGGGCAAGCGTGGCAGACCGCGCAAGAGCAATCTTCCGGAACAGGCCAAACCGGCTGTCAAGGAAGAGAAGAAGGCCGAGGAGAAACAGGCTCCGGCCAAGAAGGAGAAAGAGGTCAAGCCGGAGCGCAAGGAGGTAGTGAAAGAGGAGAATCCTGTTCAGGAGCAGGAGGCCAAGCCGGCTCCTAAGAAGCGCGGGCGCAAGCCGAAGTCTGCTGCCGAGACCCCGGAGCAGGACAAGGCTGCCGAGAAGAATGTGGCTGTCAAGGCGAAGGCTGAGGAAAAAATCGCGGAGCAGGTTCCGGCTGAGGGCGCTGCCGTGGAAGGACAGGTTGCCTCTCCCGAGGCCGCGGCTGACGAGGCTTCCGACAAGCCTGTGAATGGCAAGGAGTTCATCCATCAGTTGTTCGATGATCTGAAGGATGATCCGGCGGCTCAGACTGATGTGAACCGCAAGAAACAGAAGAATAAGTTCCAGGGTCAGAATCCGAACGCCCAGCAGAAGCCGCAGAATTTCCAGAATCCTAACCAGAGGGCAAGGACTCCCGAGATTGAGTTCGAGGGTACGGTCGAGGCGACGGGTGTTCTCGAGATCATGCCTGACGGCTATGGTTTCCTCCGCTCTTCCGACTACAACTACCTGAACTCTCCGGACGACATCTATGTCAGCCAGAGCCAGATAAAGAACAACGCCCTTAAGTCAGGCGACACCGTGACAGGTGAGATCCGTCCTCCTAAGGAGGGTGACAAGTACTTCCCTCTCGTGAAGATCAACTTCATCAACGGTCGCACTCCGGACTACATCCGTGACAGGGTTCCGTTCGATTTCCTTACTCCGCTGTTCCCGGAGGAGAAGTTCAACCTTCTCGGTCATGGTCACCAGAGTGACCCGTCCTGCCGTATCGTGGACATGTTCACTCCTATAGGCAAGGGTCAGCGCGGTCTGATCGTGTCACAGCCGAAGACCGGTAAGACCATGCTCCTGAAGTCCATAGCCAACGCCATCGCGGACAATCATCCTGAGGTCTACGAGATCGTGCTTCTGATTGACGAGCGTCCTGAGGAGGTGACGGACATGAGCCGCAGCGTGAAGGCCGAGGTTGTGGCCTCGACTTTCGACGAGCCGGCGGAAAGGCACGTGAAGGTTGCGAATATGGTTCTGGAGAAGGCTCGCAGACTGGTGGAGTGCGGTCACGATGTTGTGATCCTTCTTGACTCGATCACTCGTCTGGCCCGTGCGTACAACACCGTGCAGCCGGCTTCCGGCAAGGTTCTGACCGGTGGTGTGGACGCTAACGCGCTCCAGAAGCCTAAGCGTTTCTTCGGTGCGGCGCGTAACATCGAGGGTGGCGGCTCGCTGACGATTCTTGCCACGGCGTTGACGGAGACCGGCTCCAAGATGGATGATGTCATCTTCGAGGAGTTCAAAGGCACCGGCAACATGGAGCTTCAGCTTGACAGGACCTTGGCCAACAGGCGTATCTTCCCTGCCGTGAACGTGGTTCTTTCCAGCACCCGCCGTGACGATCTCCTTTACAGCCGTGAGGCGGCCAACAGGATCTGGATCCTGCGCAAGCTGCTCGCTGACATGAATCCTACCGAAGCGATGAATTTCATGCTTCAGCTGATGGACGAGTACAAGACCAATGACATGCTCCTTGAGAACATGAACAAGGTTACCCCTCGTGACGCCAAATTCTACGACTCGTTCTAATAGATTAAGGAATATATGAATAAAGGCGATTGAATATCTTCAGTCGCCTTTTGTTTTTTTGAATTGTTTCCATAGCGGAATATTTGATGCGGCAGACTTCCGCGCTGCGCGCTCCATCCCGTCCCGCCTACGGCGGGCCACCCGTTCATATGGCCACGGGCGGCCATAGTCTGCCGCACCAAACATTCCGCTAAAAGTAATGCACCTATCCTACAGAATGGCAGTCGCCTCCGGCGACTTTGGCTCCCGAAGAGGGAGGTCGTGAGCGATTAATGAAGGTCCAGTGGACCTTCATAGCGAGCAGCATTTGCGGGGAGGATCGCCGGAGGCGACTGCCATTCTGGAGAATCAATCATGAATCAATACTGATCCCAGGACTTGATGTGGATGTCGTTCACGCTGGTGGAGCAGAAAGCGCGGATGAAGGCGGTGGCGAGACGGGCGTTGGTGAAGAGGGTGACGTTGAAGTCGATGGCCGCTCTTCTGATCTGGTAGCCGTTCGACAACTCCAGCTCGGAGAAGTTTTTCGGAATGTTGATCACCATGTCAATCTCTTTGTTCTGAATCATTTCCAGCGCCGGCTTAAACCTTCCCTTGAAGTTAGGGTTGTCACATTCGCTTGGCCAGAGAACCTTCGTGGCAGGAACACTGTTCTCCACAAGGTACTTGTAGGTGCCGCCGGTAGCATAAAGCTCATAGCCTTTATCGACCAAAAGACGGCAGGCTCCCAGCATGTCCGCCTTCTGGAGAGGATCACCGGTCGAAAGAAGGATCCTCCTTTCCGGTATCCTCTGTCCGACAGACAGGACGGACTTGAGCAGAGCCTCGTTCAAGTCATCGCCAAGGCAGCCTACCTCACCGGTAGAGGACATGTCCACGCCGAGCATCGGGTCAGCCTCCTCAAGCCTCGCGAAGGAGAACTGTGAGGACTTGACACCTACATAGTCAAGATCGAAGGCACTCTTTTGTGGGGCGGCTGGATGAAGTCCCAGCATGACCTTGGTGGCAAGCTCGATGAAATCGATCTTCAGAACCTTGGACACGAACGGGAAGCTTCTGGAAGCGCGAAGGTTACACTCGATGACCTTGATGGCGTTCTCTCTGGCGAGGAACTGGATGTTGAACGGTCCGGAGATGCTGAGCGCGCCGGCAATCGCGCGGGCGATCTTCTTGATCCTGCGGACGGTCTCCACGTAAAGCTTCTGCGGAGGGAACTGGATCGTGGCGTCCCCGGAATGGACACCGGCATATTCAATGTGCTCCGAGATGGCGTAGGCAAGGATCTCACCATTGTCGGCCACCGCGTCGAACTCTATCTCCTTGCTGCGGGTGTAGAATTTGCTGATCACGACAGGATGCTCCTGGGAGACTTCCGCCGCCAGGCTGAGGAAGTGACGGAGTTTCTCTTCGTCGTGGCAGACATTCATAGCGGCGCCCGAAAGCACGTACGAAGGTCTCACCAACACAGGGAAGCCAACCTTCCTGATGAAATTGTCCACCTCGTCGATGGTCGTGAGCTCGCTCCATTCCGGCTGGTCAACCCCGAGGTTGTCCACGATGCTGGAGAATTTGTGGCGGTCCTCGGCCTTGTCGATGTCCTCGGCAGAGGTGCCAAGAATCGGAACGTTGTGCTTGTGAAGCTTGAGGGCGAGATTGTTAGGGATCTGGCCGCCCACGGAGACAACGACTCCGTGAGGAGTCTCAAGGTCGATGATGTCCATCACCCTCTCGAAGGTGAGCTCGTCGAAATAGAGCCTGTCGCACATGTCGTAGTCGGTGGAGACCGTCTCCGGGTTGTAGTTGATCAGCACTCCCCTGTAGCCCTGCTTCTGGATGGTTTGGAGACAGGTCACGGAACACCAGTCGAATTCCACGGACGAACCGATCCTGTAGGCTCCCGAACCGAGGACAATCACCGACTTGCCGTCACGCTCATATTCAATGTCACTCTTCGTGCCGTTGTAGGTCATGTAGAGGTAGTTCGTCTGTGCCGGGAATTCGGCGGCGAGGGTGTCTATCTGCTTCACGACAGGGACGATGCCGTGTGATTTTCGATGTTCACGGACAACATCCATGTTGGCTGTCGAGGTTCCTTTGTCCTTCCAGATGGCTCTCTGGATCTGAAAATCGGAGAAGCCCTCCTGCTTGGCAAGGCGCAGGAGCTCCACCGGCATGTCCTCAAGAGTGTCGTAGGAGTTCATGTCCTCGTAGGTCTTCACGATGTTCTCCAGCTTATTGAGGAACCATTTGTCGATCTTGGTGAGGTCGTGGATCTGATCTACCGTGTAGCCAGCGCGCATAGCCTTGGAGATCACGAAGATGCGTTTGTCGGTCGGCTCCCGGAGAGCCTCCTCCAAGTCGGCGACCTGGAACTCCTTGTTGCCCACGAAGCCGTGCGCCCCCTGGCCGATCATCCTGAGGCCCTTCTGGATGGCCTCCTCGAAACTGCGCCCGATGGCCATCACCTCGCCCACGGACTTCATCGAAGAACCGATCTTGCGGGAGACACCGTGGAACTTGCTGAGATCCCAGCGAGGAATCTTGCAGACAATGTAGTCAAGCGCCGGCTCGAAGAAGGCCGGAGTGGTCTTGGTCACGGAGTTCTTGAGGTCGAACAGGCCGTAGCCGAGACCGAGTTTGGCGGCCACGAAGGCGAGCGGATAGCCGGTGGCCTTGGAAGCAAGCGCCGAGGAGCGGCTCAGACGTGCGTTCACCTCGATCACGCGGTAGTCCATAGCGTACGGGTCGAAGGCGAACTGCACGTTGCACTCGCCCACTATCCCGATGTGGCGGACAATCCTGATGGAAAGCTCGCGCAGGAAGTAGTAGTCATTGTTGGACAGGGTCTGGGACGGAGCCACGACGATGCTCTCTCCGGTGTGGATTCCGAGCGGGTCGAAGTTCTCCATATTGCAGACAGTGACACAGTTGTCATAGCGGTCGCGGACAACTTCATATTCAATCTCCTTCCAGCCTTTAAGCGACTTTTCCACAAGCACTTGCGGCGAGAATGAGAATGCCTTTTCGCAGAGTTCGTCAAGCTGCTCCTCGTTGTCGCAGAAACCGGAACCGAGTCCGCCAAGGGCGTAAGCCGCGCGCACGATGAGCGGGAATCCGAGTTCATGGGCGGCTTTGCGGGCCTCCTCGATGTTGGACGCCGGGTGCGACTTGATGGTCTTCACTCCTATCTCGTCCAGTTTCTTGATGAAGAGGTCACGGTCCTCCGTGTCCATGATCGCCTGGACAGGAGTTCCAAGCACCTGAACTTTGTACCTGTCAAGGATGCCGTTCTCGTACAGCTCCACGCCGCAGTTAAGGGCGGTCTGACCACCGAACGAGAGGAGAATGCCCTGAGGCTGCTCCTTGGCGATGACCTTCTCCACGAAGAACGGAGTGACAGGCAGGAAGTAGATCTTGTCGGCCACTCCCTCGGAGGTCTGCACTGTGGCGATGTTAGGATTGATCAGGACTGTCTCGATGCCCTCCTCGCGCAGGGCCTTCAAAGCCTGTGAGCCGGAATAGTCGAACTCTCCGGCCTGACCGATCTTGAGCGCGCCCGATCCGAGGATCAGGACTTTCTTTATGTTAGTGTTTTTCATGACTTTCTCTGGATTACAGCTTGCTGATGAACTCGTCGAACAGGAAATTGGTGTCGGTCGGGCCGCTGGAGGCCTCCGGATGGAACTGAACCGAGCAGAAAGGCTTGGTCTTGTGACGGATGCCTTCGTTGGTGCCGTCGTTCATATTCACAAACCAAGGTTCCCAGTCGGCTCCGAGGGTCTTGTCGTCAACTGCGAATCCGTGGTTCTGCGAGGTGATGAAGCAGCGGTTGGTGCCGACCATGCGGACAGGCTGGTTGTGGCTGCGGTGGCCATATTTCAATTTATAGGTGTTGGCACCCCCGGCCCTGGCGAGCAGCTGGTTGCCCATGCATATTCCGAAAATCGGCTTGTCCCCTTCCATCGCCTTGCGAAGGTTGGTGACCGTGACGTTGCAGAACTGCGGGTTGCCAGGCCCGTTGGAGATGAACAGCCCGTCGTAGTCGAGCTTGTTGAAATCGTAGTCCCAAGGCACCCTGATGACCTTCACTCCCCTTTCCATGAAGCACCTGAGGATGTTGTGCTTGACTCCGCAGTCAACCATCACGACTGTCTTGGAGCCGCCGCCATATTCAATCACATCCTTGCAGCTGACGATGGAGATCTGGTTGGCGAGGTTCGGGTCGTCGATCGGGAAATCCTTCTCCACGCCGTCCGGAACGATCATTCCGAGCATCGAGCCCTTCTCGCGCAGAAGTTGCGTGACGGCGCGGGTGTCGATCCCGAATATTCCCGGAATCCTCTGCTCCTTCAGCCACTCGTCGAGGCTCTTGACCGCATCCCAGTGGCTGTAGTCGAAGGAATAGTCGCTTATGACGACTCCCCTCACCCAGATCTGTTCCGATTCGAAATTCTTTGAGATTCCCAGTTCATCCGCTCCTTCCTGTGGAACTCCGTAATTACCTATCAATGGGTAGGTAACACAGAGTATCTGCCCGGAGTACGAAGGGTCTGTCAAACTTTCAGGATAGCCGACCATCGCCGTCGAGAAGACAACCTCGCCGTCGCACGGCCCGTCATAGCCAAAGGAGAATCCGCGGAACTCGATCCCGTTCTCCAACTTTAATGTCGCTCCTTTTCTTGGTTTCATTTCCTTGCCAATAAATCTGACTTATAGTAAACTTAAACTCTTTGCTTCCATTTGGTTCCATCTTTCCAGCCGGCTCCGGGAGGGCTTTCCGGCATTTGCCGTCCCCGTGCCGCCGGTCCTTCGGGTGCACCCACGCTCTCCCCTCTCACGGTCAGGAAGAAAAAACGACCATCTCAAACAGTGATGAAATGGTCGGTGAAAGTCTGAATAATCAAAAGAACATCCCCTCTGTGCATCCTGGGACGCACTGCCGCTTAAAGGAATTGAAATCACACCAAGCATCTGGAAGTTCGTTTGTCCTGCAAATTTAAGCAAAAAAATGGGAATAAGCGGCAAAATATTCAATGAATATAAATTCGCGACCCTTATCCTTGAATATGTTGGCGAATGTTGATAAATTTGCAGGTCGCCTAGGTTGCCTCGAAGAGAGATTACCTTGGTTGCCGAGGTTTCCTCGAAGAGATGCCTTCGGGCGGCGGATTTGAGGGAGATTATTTTGGCCACCTCGGTTGCCTCGAAATGGTGCCTTCGGATGGCGAATTTGCCGAAGGGAGATTATTTTGGCCGCCGGGTCGCCTCAAAGTGACCGGCAATATAATTGACAGAAACAATGTTGAACATCGAAGATACCATCTGCGCCCCGGCCTCCGTCCCCGGAACCGGCGCCATAGCCATCATCCGCATGAGCGGAAAAGACTCCTTCCGGATTGCCGATAAGGTAGTATCCTGCAAAGGATCCACCATCTCTGAAACAGAAGGTTACAAGCTGCGATATGGAGTAGCGCTCGAAGCGGACGGCACAGATCTGGACACTGTCCTGGTCAGCGTCTTCAGGTCACCGCACTCCTACACTGGCGAAGACTCCGTAGAGATCTCCAGCCACTCCTCCAAGTACGTTGTCGAAAGGCTTCTTCAGCGCCTGGTGGACTCCGGAGCCCGCATGGCCGGTCCAGGCGAGTTCACCCAAAGGGCCTTTGTGAACGGCAAGATGGATCTGGCACAGGCCGAGGCCGTCGCCGACGTGATCTCATCCCAGAACGCCGCCGCCCACAGGGTCGCCTACAGCCAGCTTAAGGGCGGCTTCTCAAAAGAACTGAAAAGCCTCCGCGACGAACTTCTGAAAATGACCTCCCTATTGGAGCTGGAGCTGGATTTCAGCGAGGAAGATGTCGAGTTCGCCAGCCGCCGGGAACTGTCAGCCCTGCTGGACGGCGCGCTCAGGCATATTCATTCGCTGACAGACTCCTTCCGCTACGGCAACGCCCTTCGCAACGGTGTTCCGGTCGCCATTGTCGGAGCCGTCAACGCCGGCAAAAGCACCCTTCTGAACGCCCTGGTAGGTGATGACCGCGCCATAGTCTCCGACATCGCCGGCACCACCCGCGACACCGTGGAGGAGACGATGACCATAGGCGGCCACCTCTTCCGCTTCATAGACACCGCCGGTCTGCGCACCACCCAGGACGAAGTCGAGAAAATAGGCATTTCCAGATCCTACAAGAAGATGAGCGAGGCCGAAATCGTCCTGGCTCTACTGGACGTGACCGTCCCGGAAGAGGAAAACGAACATTCGATTTCTGACATAGTGAATAACCTGGACGTAAAGTCGCAAAAACTGATAGTCCTTCTGAACAAAGTGGACGTTTTAGGCTCTAACATAAATGTTAGCCTATTAAACAATACTGTTTCATCGCCTGACGAAAAGGTGACTAAGCTATACATTTCCGCCAAAACCGGTTTCGGCCTTGACACACTGCGCACCCTCCTCTCTGACTCCCAAAAGACCGCCACTTTGGATTCTGGCCAGACAATAGTGACCAATCTACGCCACTACCAGTCCCTGATGAGCGCCGCCGCATCCCTGGAGAAAGTAAGATTCTCCCTAACCACCTCCCAAACCCCCGACCTCCTCTCCGAAGACCTCCGCCAAGCCCTCCACCACCTCTCCTCCATCCTCGGCGAAGTCACCCCCGACGAAGTCCTGGGGAATATCTTTGAGAGGTTCTGCATCGGAAAATGATTGCCTGCTGGACATTGCTTAGAATTTGCAGTAATTGATTGAAAGATAGTCGTTTAACTACGGCTCTCTTTTCGTTTGCATGAGTCTGAAATATGCTTTATTCAACCATTTCGAGTGCATGAGAAAAGCCTTGACTGATGTGCATAGGGAAATATTTGCTTCACTACTGGTCGACTACCGCACTAGTGAGAGCAGAGTGGTGGAAGCTGTTTCGTCTGAAAAACTTTAAGTACTCCACAGCGCATACCGAATTGTCAAGAATCAGGAACTGTACTAAAGAAGGCACGATGTCGAAGAAACCTTCAATAACCGAAGTCCAGATTCTTCCTCCTGAACAGCTGGAGGACAGCCTCAATTTCTTCTATGAGCTTGGCAAGGACGCGGAGGACGCTGTAAAGCAATGATAAATTTGAATATTTTCGTACAAAACTACCACACTTATTATCTTTTGTGGTATATTTGTATTTAATGATGGACACCAGGCAATTTATATCTTCTTCAGAAACCAAGGAGAAAGGCAGAACTGAGTATTACAAGATGCTAAACAGGGTAAAGGATGGCGAACTTATTCAGGTTCGCAGGGGTGTCTATGCCACATCTGAACAGATAAGCGGCAATATGATAGACATAGAGAGCATCGTTCCTGGGGGAATTCTTTGCCTTTGGTCGGCATGGAGAATACATGGACTTACGACATCACTCCCTCAGGCATTTCACGTAGCCATAAAAAGGGATAGGAAGATCACTACCCCATCGTTCCCGCCAATAGAGGTTCATCACTACACACCCAAAGTTCTTGAGGTTGGCATATCAGAAATGGTCATAGATGGATTCAGAATCAACATTTACGACATTGAGCACTGCGTTTGTGATGCTGTAAAATTCCGCAATAAAGTCGGCATGGATGTATGCTCTGAAATCATCAACAATTATCTGGAGCGTCCGGAACGAAACATCAGCAAACTAATGGACTATGCACGTGCGCTGAGAGTAGCATCGATTATTGAAAAGTATCTGGAGGTTAAACTATGAGTAAGGAAATTAGCAAGGATTTCGGAAAATCTATCCGAAGCAGACTGCTGAATGTGGCAAAGAGTGACGTATCTACAGACTAAGTTGAAACCTTACTGGGAAGGTCTAAAGAAATAGAACATGGATCTGAATAACACATATTCATTCCCTGGCGCCAAGAGCATCGTGGTCTGCGGCGACATTCACGGTGACTTCAATACCGTGATACATAAGTTGTGTGTGCAGTATCAGATGACTGACACTGTGTTGGTTATTGCCGGAGACTGCGGATTCGGTTTTGAGAAGTTGGGATACTATGAAAATGTGTTCAAAATAAACTCAGTAAGACTGAGCAAAGCAAATAACTGGGTGGTGATGCTGCGAGGCAATCACGACGATCCGTCATATTTCCAGGAAATAAAGATTAGTCATGAGCGCTTCTGTACCATCCCAGACTATAGCGTCATTCAAGCATGCGGGCACAGTATCCTCTGCATCGGAGGTGCCGTTAGCATAGACCGTTCTCATCGTATAGATTATGACAAAGCTCATGTAAAGAGCGGAAAGTCATCCTACTGGACTGATGAGATGCCCGTCTACGATGCTGCCCGTCTGGATGAGATAGGTGCATCACTTAAAATTGATACAGTTATCTCCCACACTGCTCCGTCATTCTGCGAACTCATTTCAAAAAACGGATTGGCCCAATGGGCGTCACAAGACTTAAAGCTTCTTGCAGACTGTGAAACAGAGAGACAGACCATAGATAAGATTCTGTCGCATCTTAAGTCTTCAGGCCACCCCATCAAGCACTGGTACTACGGACATTTCCATCAAAGCTGGAATGCAGAAATCGACAGCATCCTTTTCTCTATGCTCGATATTATGGAGTTCAAGGAATTGAGATAAGGTTGTCAAAACATCTAAAAACCAAGCAGACAATAGCGAAGAGAGACTGCAATTCGAAGATATTCCAGCTGCTTCGCGTACCGGCCAACAGCAGCGCCACCTCGTTCCAGGCAGGCAATGGCCGAGAACGGGAATCTGCTGATGTTCAAGACCGACGATATAAAGACGGTGGCGAAGAACGTCGGGAAAAGTCTGCGTACTGTCCGGCGGCAGGTGGCGAGAGCAATCCAGGCCGGCGAGATACAGCAGGTGAAGCACGGAGAATACAAGAAGTTATAGCTGGAAGGCGCCCCGGGCGGAGGTTCTGGGCAGGCCTTTTGGCTTGATTGGACTGGAGTTAGAAGGCTCCCGGATTCTTTAAATTTTATTTTTGAGAGAAAATGAGTAAATTTGTTGGTTCATTAGGGGAATTATCCCTAAAACAGAAAGAGAGCAACCATAGAATGCAAAATACACCCGAGAATCTGGACACAAAAGGCCGGATATGGACTGAACGTGAGTTCGCCTACCCTGACCGCACAATCCGTTTAGGCACCTCATTCAGCGGAATAGGTGCCATAGAGCATGCGTTCCAACGTTTGGGGTTGAGAACTGAAATACTTTTCGCCGGAGACATAGAGCCTAATTGCAAAAGAGCCTATTTCGCTAATTATGATATTGAAGAGTCAAGATGGCACAATGACATATATCAATTTAACGCCAAGCCGTTCAGGAATCAGGTAGATTTGTTTGTAGGCGGTGCACCTTGTCAGGCTTTCTCTCTTGTAGGTGCCCGTCGTGGTTTCGAAGATACCCGAGGCACACTGTTTCGCGAGTTTGCTCGTGTCGTCAAAGAATGCCGCCCGAAAGTCTTCATTTTCGAAAACGTCGCCGGTCTTTTCGAACACGACGGCGGCGAAACATGGGAAGTCATCAAGCACACGTTTGAAGATTATTGTGGATACGATGTCCATTACCAGCTCCTAAATAGTAAGAATTACGGAATTCCCCAGCATAGAGAGCGTTTGTACTGTGTTGGATTCAGGAGGAAGACCAACTTCCTCTACCCTGCCCCCATTCCGCTCCAATACCGGATGTACGACTTTTTGGAAGATTGGACAGACACAAAGTATTACGATAAAGGCCGTGGCTTAAAGTTCATTTCTCCCAGTGCCAGGAGATATAACGGACACGAAGCGTTCAATGAATTCGTTTTCCGTGTCCATAATGTGGAAGACAAATACTACTTATCGGAGAAAGTCGCAAAGTACGCTCTTGCCGGCGGCACGAAGAATTTCCGGACATCCACAAAGACTGACCTGGACGTTGCCCGCCCTCTTCTTCGGTCTATGCATAAAATGCATAGAGCTGGTGTCGATAATTATGTCACATACAGAAAAGACAAAGGCGTTAACGGCATTCGGAAGCTTACCCCCAGGGAGTGTATGAGGCTGATGGGGTTCAAGGATAGTTTTGAGATAGTGACACCAGATACCGCGTCGTATCAGGAAGCAGGTAATAGTATCGTTGTTGATGTTCTGATTGCAATTCTTAAGCAGCTGGACATCACAAAATATGGGATAGAACGATGAAGAACAAGTATAGCGAAATCCAAAATACCAAAGCGAACATTGACGCCGACCCTGCCAATTGGGTGACGAAGCCGTTTGGTTTTCCTGAAAGGATAATCAGACTGGCCACGTCTTTCAGCGGCATCGGTGCCATTGAGCACGCTTTCCACAGACTTGGGTTGACCGTACAACTTCAGTTCGCCGGTGACATAGATCCGGATTGTAAACGGGCATACCTCGCCAACTATCCTCTTGATGAGACACGCTGGCACAATGACATTATGAATTTTGACGCGAAACCGTACAAAGGTAAGGTCGATTTGTTTGTCGGAGGCGCTCCGTGCCAGGCATTCTCTATGCGTGGCAAGCGCGGTGGCTTTGAAGATACACGAGGAACTCTTTTCCGTGAATTCGCCCGAGTCGTTATCGAATGCGAACCGAAGGTGTTCATCTTTGAGAATGTAAGAGGCATGCTGAACCACGACAGAGGTCGTACATGGAGCGTTATCAAGCGTACTTTCGAAGAAGACTGCGGTTATCAGGTTTATTTCCAGGTTCTCAACAGCAAAGACTATGGTGTTCCCCAAAGTCGAGAGCGAATTTACTGTATTGGATTCAAAAAACCTGTCGATTTCAAATATCCTGCTCCTATTCCGCTGACCTGGACGAAATTCGATATGCTGGATAAACATATACCAGCAAATCTTTTCCTCAAACAGAAAGGGTCGAATTTCGTGACCCGCACAATCAACTATGTCAAGAGCTATACTCAAGTAAATGGTGATATTGCGCTTTGCCAAAAGCGTAACCAACAGTTCAACTGGCACGGCGATTTTGTATTCCATCCGCTAGCCAAAGATGAAATAATTGATCCATCAGACCAAACGGTTTTTCCAGTGTCGGTCTTCGAGGAAAGCTATTACGTTGACTCTCATATCAGCAAATACGTTCTTAAGAAGGAGTCGGATGGACTTTATGAGATGACAGGCGCCAAGTCTTGTAACCCTGCCTACGGACGCTATCGCAAACTGTCCCCCAGAGAATGCCTGCGTCTCATGGGATTTGATGATACCTTCAACATCGTCGTGACAGATCCGGCAGCATATAAGCAGTCTGGAAACAGCATCGTAGTGGACGTACTGATGGCGATACTGAAAGAAATGGACATAACAAAATACGGTATAGATGGCTGATGTAATTTGTCGATGGAGAAACCCGAGCCCAAAGACTGTTGTTGAGCTCGTTTCCCTGCTCCCGAAGACCCCAATGTCTTCCCGGGAGTTTAGGGATTACGTAGAATCCGAGAATGAAGATTTCTTCCACACTCCTTACCAATTGGCTTGCCAACTGGGTCTATATTATGAAAGCAAGGATGGCTACATTCCCCGTTTCCGCAGGAATATTACCACTGACGAGGCAAAGAAGTATCTCGAGTATTGGATTAGGCGTTATTATGCTCCAAATCCATTCACGCGTAGTCTCTCCACTTTAGAAGAGCCTGTACTGGTGGTTGAGTCTTTAGTCAAATATCTTGAAGGCAAGGGTGGGAGCGCTAATCTCAAAACTGCCCTTACCGACATCTTCAAAGACCCGATGGGAAATATAGATATCGTTAACAACACGCTCAACCAGTACTCAAAAGTTATCAAAGTAAACAATGATATCGCTTCATTATCAGTAGATTACAAGAATATTATGGAAACCATACCCAATAGAGGAGACAAGAAGGCTTTCTTCTTTTTCTTCGACACAGATGCTGATGACGCCTCTACCAATAACAGCGACAATCCAGCACAAATGATTTATTACGGCTGTCCAGGCACCGGCAAATCATATCAAGTCCAAATGATTGCTGAAGGCGAAAAAGGCAAGAAGATTATTTGGTATAAGCAGCCGGAGGAAGGGAAAAAGGTGGGAGAGAAATTCGTCGGTGAACCTTCTGATGAAGAAAAGAAGCTGCTTACGAATAATATTTTCCGCACCACATTCCATCCGGATTATGACTATGCAACCTTCGTCGGGTGCTATAAACCTGTAAAGAACGATGATGGAATGCTGGATTACCGCTTCATCCCGCAGGTATTCACAAATGCATACGTGTCAGCACTGCGTCACCCGAAAGATGACACTTACCTCATAATTGAAGAAATCAATCGTGGCAACTGCGCACAAATATTCGGAGACCTGTTCCAACTGCTGGACCGTACTAACGGAAAGTCAGACTATGAAATCAAGCCGGACGCAGAATTGGCCAAGTATCTGGCAAGTGAGGGTGTTCCTTCCGAGAGTCTCAAGCTCCCGAAAAACCTTCATATCTACGCCACGATGAACACCTCAGACCAAAGCCTGTTCCCGATGGATTCGGCCTTCAAGCGCCGCTGGGCGATGGAGTATCTGCCTATTGACTACAATCAGCCAAAAGCGAAGAAATTCACCATCGGGATCGGTGACGGAACCTATCCCTGGATCGGCTTCCTGCAGATGGTAAACGAAATGATTCTGAATGCCACAGACAGCGAGGACAAGCAGATGGGTGAGTTTTTCATCAAGAGTTCTGTTTCTGAAAAAGAGTTCATTAACAAGGTGATGTTCTATCTGTGGAACGATGTCTGCAAGGACCTGTATAATCCTCGCCGCGTCCAAGCTCAGTACTTCCTTCGTGTCAAGAACCTGCTCGATGGTGAGAAGAATGACTACTTCACTTTTGCAGAGCTATTCAGCGACAGAAACGGCAACTCCCGTCTCCTCAAAGAGTTTTTTATGTATCTCGAAGAGAAATTTAAGGAGAACCATAAAGACATTAAGCTTACCGAGGACAAACGAATCGATTGGAAAACGATTATAGAAGAAACAGAACCCACTCCTGGTACAACAGAGGAGTAAAATCTTGTTATGCGCATCTACTTCGAGAAACACGAATACGAGGCCGGGAAGATAGTGGACTATCTGCCCGGGGACATCCTGTATCCTGGCTCGGACGGTAAGTGTTACACGGACCGCATCGGTTATCTTTTCGTCTCTGTAGGAGGCGAATCCTATCCGGTCTTCATTCTTCCAAAGTCTTTTCTCATAAGCGTTGACGGGCAGGACCTTGTGCTCGGCATGGACAGCGTCCTTCCGGAAGATGTCATCGACACCGACGATCCCGGCAATCCGCTGGAATTGGAAGGAAAAGGCTTCCTGCTCCCATCCCTCGGTCTGTGGCTGTATCGTGCACTCGACCGGTTCCGCAATGAGCATGAAGGAACTCCGATTGGCGAAACGGCAAAACTCGACTCCCAGCTGCCGGAAAACGGTGCCAGGGACAAGGACTTCCTGGCCACGGCCCTCGAACTGATTGATTTTCTTAAGGACCACCGCAGCCTTTTCACGCAGATAAGCCTTATCAACCACAGCGGCCGCGACAAGATCGATTGGGCCAAGACGGTCAAAGGTGACCCATTTATTGAAAACGACGAGGCCTGGTATCTTGATCCGGCCATCAAGGAGAAGACCATCGACATCGACGATACCCTGCTGGTCCTGTACTACTCAGTACTGAAATACCTCCGCGACAAATACCGCTTCCCCATCGACCTGGGCGAAGTTCCTTACGAGCTGTTGCCTGTCACGGAAGTTCAGCGCCTGATTGACACCGGAATCGGCAGCAAGCAGATGCGCCGCATCCGCCACAAGTACTTCCGCGATGACCTCAAGCACCTCTGGAGCCTGCTGCATTCATTCTTTACCTACAACTCATCCGAGGACGACAACTACCGGACGAACGAGTACCTGCTGGTCCGCAAGTTCGAAGTCATCTTCGAAGCAATGGTGGACAGCCTCATCAGTGACACCAGGGGCGTCGAAGACCTCAAGAAGCAGGACGACGGCAAACTCATCGACCATATTTTCCGCGCCACATCCCTTGTAGGCAACCTGTCCGACATCTACTTCATCGGCGACAGCAAATACTACAAGGACGAAAACCGCCCGAAAGGCGTCGCCCTCTACAAGCAGTTCACCTACGCCAAAAACGCCATCCAGTACCACGTCGACAAGTTGCACCTGGCGCAGAAGCATTATCCCGGAGACAAGCTTGTGAAAGGAAACATCCGCTACAGGGATACCCTGACCGAGGGATACAACATCACCCCGAATTTTTTCATCCGTGCCCGCGTCACCGAAGACGACCTCGACTTCAGCTCGCATTCGCTGCAGAAAACTGTATGGGATGAAAAGAAAGGCATTGAAAACCCGCCTACCAACAAGCATTTCGAAGACCGCCTTTTCGACCGTGATACCCTCATCCTGCGTGAATTCAGCATCAACCTCCTCTTCGTCATCGCATCCTACGCCGGCTACGAGGATGAATGTTGGTCTTCTGAACTGCACCGCATCATCCGGGACAAATTCATCGACAGCATCGACGCCGAATACGAATTCTTCAAACTCACCCCGCACAACGAAAACACACTCGATTTCGACAGACTCTATACCCCATGGCTCAACGGCAAAACCTACACGCTCCACGAATTCGAAGACTATCTGATCGTCGCGTTCGAAAAGAAGGGCCAGGGACCAAAAGACAAAGAAGAATTCAAGAAACAGCATTTTCGCAATGCCGATACCGGCCAGGAAATAACCTATGACCTGGAACCCACAACGCTCAGGGAATTGAGCGCCAACTGAGAAAAAACCCACATAGTACGATAACATTATGGAAGCAGGAAAACGCACGATAAGCGACATTTTCAACGGCAACAGAAAGTTGATCATTCCTTTCTTTCAGAGGACTTATGTCTGGAAGGAAGAACAGTGGTCGCGTCTGATCGAGGACATGGAATACATTTCTAAGACCGAAAAAGATTATTTTCTTGGTTCCATAATCCTGAAGTCTCACCCCACTCCGTCCAACGGTTCCATCGGTGACATACGCACTGTCATTGACGGCCAGCAACGTCTTACCACGATGGCGATCTTCCTGAAGGTCCTTGGCTTGAAGACCAATCAGAGCAACATTGTTGAGAGACTGTTCACGCTTGATGACGGTTCGATTGCCATGCAGCACAGCCATGGCGATTCCGAAGCATTCAACCGTGTGATGAGCCTGACGGAGCTGGAAGATATTGATCCTGCCCGCAGCAATATCCTGAGCGCTTATAAGTTCTTCAGGGACAATGTTGATGCCGACAGGCTCAACATTCAACGTATCCGGAACCTGGCCCTCTTTGTTGCCATCGACCTAACTCCAAGCGAGGACGAGCAACAGATTTTTGATACCATCAACTCCCTGGGCGTCAAGCTGACTACCGGCGAACTGCTCAAGAACTTTTTCTTCTCCAAGGAGACCATTTCCCAGTATAATCAGAGGTGGAAGCCTGCGTTCGAACTGGATGATGAGACCCGTGAGTTCTGGGAGCAGGATGTAACCGCCGGCCGCATCAAGAGGAACAACATCGAAGCCTTCCTGAGTGCATACCTCCAAGTCAAGATCCAGGACCCGATTTACGCGGTGAAAAGTGAGGACAAGATTATGTATCGCCGCACGGAAGGTCTGTTCAACAACTACAAGAACTTCCTGGCGGATTATGTGGCCACCAGCGACCTGGATGAGGATACAAGGAAACAGAAGACAGACGAATTCATCTACGACCTGACGGAGTACTCGAAAATTTACAGGCGTTGTTTCAATGCAGAAGCGCTCCTTTCCGAGGTCGGCTCCGCTCCAAGCCTCGAACGTCTGAATGTCATTATCTACGGCCTCGACGGAATGACGACCATCCCATACCTGATGTACATTCAGAAGAATGTGACCGACGATTCCGAGAAACAGAAGATCTATGAGTACCTCGAATCCTACCTTATGAGAAGGCTGGTGTGCAAGACGCACAACAACAACTATAGCGACCTTTTCACGGAGAATCTCATCGGTCAGAATATCAAGACCATGGAGGCCCTGAAGAACTATATCGAGCAGAAAGATCCGGACTCATCGCTTGCCATGCCGAGCAATCTAATGGTCCGGAAAGCCTTCCATAATGAGATCTTGCCGAACAAGCGTGCCACCGGCATCCTTTATCTGATCGAATCAAAGCTGAGGAACTCCGCCATGTATTCAACGGCCATGCTCGGTTTCAGCTCCTACAGCCTGGAACATCTGATGCCCAAGAAATGGCGCAACAACTGGGGCATTGCCATTGACCCGGACAACAGGGATTTCATGCTCCAGACTCTCGGAAACCTGGCCATCATCTCCTCATCACTGAACTCTGCCATCCGCGATGCCGACTGGGACAAGAAACTCGACGGGACATCCTCCAAAGGCGGCCTGAAGAAACACGCTGCCGGCCTTGTCACCATGGAAGCCGTCCTCAACTCCACCGATTGGGATGAAGACCATATTGCTGAACGGGCCGATTGGCTGGCAGACAAAGCGAATGAGGTATGGCCGTCATATTCTGCCGCCACGGATGATGTTGAAGAAGAGCACACTGCTCCGGCAGCCGTGACTGTAGCCGCCCCCCAGGAACCTCAACGGACTCGCAACACCGAGACCGTTGCCCAGACGGTCTTCTCAATCAACGGCTCCGCATTTTTGAAGAAGGGCGCCTTTGTGAGACAGTTTATCAGATTGTATATGGCGAAATATCCCGACGCCACCTATGCGGATTTGAAACGATTCTTCACGGATTCCCTTCTCGAATCCGGATACAAATTCATCGGTTTGCTTGCGACCGTCGAAGATTGGAACAATTGGCGGAATGACAACAAACTGAAAAGGTACTATGTGAGTCCTGCCGACGCAGTCTTCGTCTCCTCAGACGGCGTGCGTTTCTACGTCAACACACAGTGGACATTGAGCAGCGTGAAGAAAGTCGTTGAATTGGCAGAACGTGAAGGCTTCGATGTTCAGTCACAACGATAACTAAGTATAATAAAAAGACACTGCATATGAATATCAAAGAATTTGCCCAAGAGTTATTGGACAACACCAAACTCTCTGCCGAACTCAACGGCGTGGACTTTGACGAAGAACTTGCCACCACAATCATCGAATACATTGCAGACACCGGAGAAGTCAATGCCCCGGAAATCTGCTCATTCAAGAAGACCAGGGCGCGGATTACGGCCTACGATTACAATGACGAGGCCGAATCGCTCGACCTCTTCTATCTCGAGCGTGCAGACTCCCTGGTCGGCAAAATTAACAATGGACGCGTCCAGCAGGGGTTCAATTACCTGATGCGCTTCTACAACGAAGCCATGGCTGGCGTTCTGCTCAAAAGCGGTGAAGAGGAAGACAACAGCGAAATCGCCGAAATAGCGGAACTGATCCAAAGCACGAAGGGCAAAATCAGTCAACTGAGAATTTACCTGCTTACCGACGGTCTGACAGACCCTGCGGCTGTTCCGGCAGCCATTGAAAGCGACGAAGATAACTACGTCATCGAGTTCAACGTCTGGGACATGCAGCGCATCTATCAGCAGCACAACATCCGCGCAGGCAAGGAAAAGGTTGAGATTGACTTCCCTACCAACTACAATACGGAGCTGCAGTGTCTCAAGATGAGCGACCAAAATCCCTTTGTGGACGCATATCTTGCCATCATTCCCGGCAAGACCCTGGCCAAGATCTATAAGCAGTATCAGCAGGTCCTTCTTGAAAAGAATGTCCGTACTTTCCTGCAGTTCAAGGGCAAAGTGAACAAGGAAATCAGGCGCACGCTGCGTGAGCAGCCGGATATGTTCTTCTCGTACAACAACGGTATTTCAACTACGGCGAGCGACATTGAACTGAAAGAGGTTGACGGCGTTCTGTACATCACCCGTCTTTTCGACTGGCAGATTGTCAACGGCGGGCAGACCACGGCATCCATTGCCGCATCCATTTCCGACCGTGAAGTCGATCTGAGCAAGGTATATGTTCCGATGAAGATCAGCGTCATCCGTGACAAAGACCACTCGGACGAAATCGTGAAAGCCATCTCCACATATGCCAACAGCCAGACGGCCATCAAGAATTCCGACTTTTCCGCCAACGAGCCCTTCCTGGTTGACCTTGAGAACTTCAGCCGGAGCGAATGGGTTCCGAACGGAAAGAGCAAGCCGATTTGCAAATGGTATTTCGAGCGCACCCGTGGTCAGTATTTCGATCAACTGGCGCAGCTCAGTGGCTTCAATGAGAAGAGTTTCCGCATAGAATACCCCAAGAGCCAACGTATCACCAAGACCGATGTCGCCAAGTATGAGGCCGGTTGGAAGCAGCGTCCCTATGATGTCTGCCGCGGCGCAGAAAAGAATTATATGCTGTACGTAGCTGAAATAAAGCGTGACAAACCCATCGTTACGCCGGCCTACTACAAGAGGATCATTGCAGAAGGCATTCTGTTCAACACCATTGACTCCATCGTCCGCTCAAAGAATCTCGGCGGTTACAAAGCCAATATGAACGCCTACATCATGTCTTCCCTCTCCGTCCTTTCCGATGAAAATCTCGATATGACATACATTTGGGAGAATCAGAAAGTACAGCAAGCCGTAGTTGACAAGATTGAAGAGCTGATTCCGCTCGTGTGGATACACCTGACAGGGGTTTCATCCGGCAATCAGATGCAGAATGTCGGAGAGTGGTCCAAGAAAGTCGACTGCTGGAACAAGCTCAAACTCAAGCTGGGAGACCTGGAGAAATTCGACGAAGACCTTCTTCAGAAGGAGATCAACGAGGACGGCTCATACCTTAACGAAACTCAGCAGAACCGCATCAAGGAGGCTGAGTCCTATGATCCGCAGTTCTGGTTCGCACTTGCCAACTGGGCAAAGCAGAACAATATGCTCACTCCCATCGACCGCAAGGCCGCTTTCAACTTCGGCACAATGCGTTCCCGCGGTCGGGGATTCGTCTCACTCAAACAGGCGATGTACGCGCTGAGGATAGCCAATACTGCCAAAGAACAAGGATTTGACCAATAAATCATTGCTACTATGTTGTACGAGGAAGAAGAACGTTCCGGAAAACGTCCGCGTTCACAGAAGAAGATTCTCAGGGTGAGTTTCCCTGACGGAACCGTATATTGCTACAAAAGTGCCACGGTAACGTTTACAGAAGCGATTCGGAAAATCGGCGCCGACAAGGTAGCCGGTCTAAATATGGAATGGCGGCACAATGCCCTTTGCAGCAAAACTCCTGTCCACGGCTATGAGCAGTATATGAAACCCCTCGACAACGGCTGGCTGATAAACACCCAAAGCGACACTTCTGAAAAGTATTTGATTTTCAAGTCTGTCATATCCAAACTTGGCATCGACTGTACGGTCGAAATCGGGGACGATTTTGAGACTTCCAAAGCAAAGGGATTTGTTAAGACCCGACAAAAAGTAGGAGGATTGCTGATACAGTTTCCGGACGGCGAGTTTATGGGTGGTGATAGTCCGAAAGACTCTTACATTCAGTCAATTATCAAAATCGGCCTCGATACTGTCTGCTATAAAGGGTTCGAGGATCATGGACAGGAGCTGGTCACCCGTTACAACAAATACAAGGGACAGGTTCCATCCGGAGACAAATGGATTACCATTCCCGGCCAGACGAAGGACAAAATATCCGCGCTCCAAAGGATCAGTCAGAAACTCAACCTCGGGTTGAAGATCACTGTAATAGACTAAGCCGATGATTTACTCGACGATACCCATCAACAACGGAAATCTCAGAAAGCACCAGATCGACGCGAAGAATGCCATTCTCCGTGCCTGGGATTCCTATGACTCCGTTATGCTGCAGATGCCGACGGGTACCGGCAAGACCTATCTTTTCACTTCAATCATAAAGGACCTGATCGCCTTTTATAAGTCCCGGAAAAGAGAAATCAACATATTGGTTGTCGCTCATCGGATCGAACTGCTCGACCAGATTGCTGCTTCTCTGAAAAACTACGGTATTCACTGCGGCTTCATCCAGGGTACGCGGGAACAACACCTGTGGCAGCGGGTTCAGGTCGGCAGCATATTGTCGCTTATATCCGAAAGGAATGAGATGAACGTCAGGCGATGCAACTTCAACTACATCATCGTCGACGAGGCTCATCATACACTTGCCGATTCATACAAAAGGCTTTTCGATATGTTCCCGGAAGCCAAGAAGCTTGGAGTTACGGCCACACCTTGGCGGATGAACCACGAATCCTTCACGTCAATGTATCAGACCTTGATTACGACCCCCCAGGTCAAATGGTTCATTCAACAGCACCTGCTATCTGATTTTGATTATGTTTCCGTCAAGCCCGATTCCAATATCCAGAAGCTGGTCAACAGCATAGACGTCGCGGCTACCGGTGATTTCGTCAACGACGCCCTCTCCGAAGCCCTCGACAATCAGAGAATACGGTCGAAACTCTATGACTCCTTCCATAAATACGCATCCGACCGGAAAGGCATCGTATATGCCATCAATAAACAGCACGCACGGAACATCGCGGAACTGTATTCATCCAAAGGCTATGTGTCCGTCAACATTGACTGCGAAACGCCCAAAGACGAAAGGGAACGGCTCATCAATGAATTCAAGGCTGGCACTATCCAGGTACTCGTGAATGTCGAACTGTTCACAGAAGGGTTCGATTGCCCGGATGTCAGTTTCATTCAGCTGGCACGTCCGACAAGATCCCTGGCATTGTATCTTCAGCAAGTCGGCCGTGGGCTCAGATACGTCGAAGGCAAAGAGAAAACCATCTTCATCGACAACGTCGGCCTTTACAACTATTTCGGCCTTCCGGATGCCAACCGCAAGTGGCAGCATCATTTCCTGGGACAAGACGTACCCGAGGAAATGAAGTATGAAAGCTGTGGAATGGCACCGGCAGACATCCCGGAAAGAACTTATGATGAGGATGACGAAGCCATGATGATCGTCAGAGGCTCTGGCAAACTTGACGGCGGTCAGCCGGCAGACGAGATTGTGCCGGACGAATCCTTCAATCTTTGTGACTACTATCAGGTCAGCGGAAGCGAACACAATTTCACCGTATATACCCTTGTAAAAAAGAAGGGCAAACCAACAGGAGAAGTTGGTAATGTCGCCTACCAATACAATGAGAATGACGGCAAACTTTCATTCTCCGCGGACGTCTCGAGAAATTTGGCACTGCTGAACGTCAACTCAAAACTGAAGACCATTCTGCTCTTCTCTGCAAGTATGTGCAGTATTTCACAGGAAGAATTGTTCAATCTCGACGGGGTTAATCCTGAAGAAGGTATCAGCATCTTCAATCTCCTAGAAATCATAGCAAAAGTCTACAATCTCAGGAAGGCGGAAAAGTAATCATCTTCTTCACGGCCTTTACCAGATATGTCAAAGTTGGCAACGGCACCCCAGCGGTCTTACAACATGTCCCGCATCCGTTCCAGGGACACAAGCCCGGAGCGGGCCGTCAGGCACGCACTGTGTAACAAAGGCTACCGGTACCGGCTCAATGACCGCCGCCTCCCCGGCTCCTAGTGAAGCAGTTTGTTTCGATTCCGGGAACGGTTCATGAAGATATAGACATCTCCGTTGTAAGGATCATATCCAAGTACATTGGACACGATGCCGCTGAGGGTGTGATAACTCTTTCGCATGTCGGTGGGCTGGTTGTTGATGCAAAAGCTGGCATTGGAACAAATTATAATTATTCAAATTATAACTGATGATATTACATACCACAAAAAGTTGTGAGTATTTCCTTATTTTTGCCATTCCTTTACAATAACATCCCAGTCAACAATTCTTTTTTCATGACAAGTCCACACATCCCAGAAATCCGGATCATTAGATTGGGGACGTTGTTCTTCTGGCAGAAATCTCATTCTAACCAAAATTGGCAATTCCGAAGCCCATCCCAATAAAATAGCATTCTGCGATGGAAGTGAAGGCAACTCCTTTAACATGCCTCTCATATTGTCTGGCAACAAACGCCCAACTAATTCCTGATCACGATCGTTAGATATACGATGAATTAAAAAAGAATTACATTGCGAAAGAACCGTTGGTGAAAGTTCGGATGGACGTTGCGATGATATTATCATTCCCAGTCCAAATTTCCGACCCTCCCTAGCAATCCGTTCAAAAACCTTGCAACACAAAGTCTCTGATCCCATAGAATCAGTATCATCATTATATCTTTTAATGAAATGATGAGCTTCCTCAATCACTAACACAGTAGGTAAACATTTCTTTGTTTGCTTTCTATAACGTTGAAGTGTATCAAATACCAAACGAGAAATAACAGCAGTAATGGTGGTGATAACATGAGTAGGCAACAATGATAAATCTATAATTGCCAAAGAATTTTTCTCATTTTTACCAATATATGTTTCAAGCCAATCTTTAAGGGTAATATTTGTATCAGACACAACGTTTTTTAATTTAGTGTCATTTATCAGGGCTTTAATTAAATTAATCGTTGAATCTATATACTCGGTGGTGTGTAATAATTCTGCACTTGCTTGGATAGCACTTATAAAATCTGTACCATAAAAAGGTTTCGGAGTATCCGCATCTATAGGCAAAAGTAGGTCATCTGATCCACCAGACAAATAATACACTTCAGAAATACAATCTAATAAACCACTAACATCTTCCCTTGTATATGTATATGATTGAAAACCCGATCCACCATATTTATCTATCATACTTTTTAAAAGAGTATCAGCCTTTTCAATTGACTGTTTTAGAGAATCAGAAAACGTATCGTCTATTTGAATACCAGACTTCCAAATAGATAATAAATCATAAAAACTTTTTTTCTTTGGAAATGCAAGAGACCATGGCAAGCCTTCAGCAATAGAGTATTGAATAGATACAATTAGAGTCCTCAAATATATATTTAATGAATGTTCTTTTGACAATGTATTATTCAAAATCCCAGCTCTCATGCCTTTAAGAGCATGTATTATCGTGGGACGTTGTGTTTTTGCCGTAGCCTTAGTAAAGCCACACCATTCTTCTGTATTCCACAGCCATAATGGTACTTTAAGCAACATTTCTGCATCTGTAGGTTCTATAGAGAACACATGAGCCTGTTGCATATCAGTAAAAGCTTTACTATATTCTCCATTTGGATCAAGTAATATAAATCTACTATTTAATTCTTCATAACCATCAGCAAGTTCTTTTTTTGCATTTTCTAAAGACCATCGTATTAAACCTGCGACAGAACAAGATTTTCCACTACCTGTATTTCCGAGTACAGCTAAATGCCGTCCAAACAATTTATCCGGGTCAATCTTTACTTGCGCCCCACTGACAAGAACACTATTACCGATATAAACTCTTCTATTTCCTCCTGCTTCAATTATACTTCTTAATTGCTCATCTGTAGGTAATAAAACAATATCTCCAACAGAAGGAAAACACTCTACTCCTCTTGTAAACTTAAATTCTTTATTTTTATTAGAAAGTGTACCAACTGGATGAAGACATAGTTTACGCAATGGAAATGGTAAATCTATTAAACCAAAATCTTTAAATCCCTTGCGCACAGGGAAATTTGAACGTTCAATAGTTATCCATGTAATTTGACCAACAACAAATCCTTGATCAATAGGAATAAGTAGATACCCATTAATTCGAGGAAAAGGTCGAGGCAAACCTGTATTCAAAGCTATATTATCTGGAGTATCTGTATCAAGAAGAATTTTAAATTCATCTGGTGACACATACTCAACAGTTCCTATTCGTAAAGAGGCAAGACTTTCAATAGGTGTTGTATTACTCATCATCGGCTATCTTTTTATTAGTTGACGTTCCTATTCTCTTTTGTAACAATTCTCCAAGTCTAAAAGTATTACGATCAATGGCAGATTTAGGAAGAAAGTCGTTTGTTAAGGATGTTATATCCCCGAAACGTGGTCCTATAAGAACAGTAATTTGTGCTTTTCTACCAACCTTGTCGTAAAAATCAAGTATTCGTCCAATTGGATCGTTATATGAAATGATGACCAAATGAGTCGAAGGTATTGTAAGCATATCTTTAATCACTCTATTAATATGTTCATCACCAAAGCCATATCCATATGTTACAAGTGTATTATTTGGTCTGCAGATAGCTGCAGCTAAATCCCTAAATAATTCTACATATGGATATTCTGCTGTCTCCCTATCCTTATCAGGATTTGGATATATCATAAGTTTTAAATAGTCCAACTCATGCAAACCAGGTGCTTGTAAAAATGGAGTTATGCTTTCTGCTCCAAATGGTAGTCCAATACGGCGAATCTCATCTTCATTATTCAACCAATCTACAGAGCCATGTAGTTTTGTCATTTTTACAACACCTTCTAAATATCGAGGTTCTCCTCTTATTCCCGGTGGGTTATAATGAAGGTCAAGATTTAACCTAGAAGATCTAAAGATTGGCATCAACGAGCCGACGAATCTATCTATCAGATGAATACCGGCTAACTCTGCACCTAATTCAATTAAACGATCATAATTTGTAGTAAATATATTAAGACGTTCTCTATTGCCAGTTCTGCTTGCAAAACTAAGAAGGAAATTAACTAGAACATCAAAAGCCTCATCTCTTTTTGCCCGTTCTGAAGTTGCGATACCTTTTTCTGTCTGCAAAATAGACTGCGAAAAAGCTTCAATTACCTTATTTAAATCTTGTTGTAGTTTCACTGCTTCTGGAGAATTTTGAATTTCTAATCCACGTAATAATTCAATAGCAGTTCTAATCTGATCCTCTATATTACCTTCATCTCTACCTGCTTTTTTTGCTTTACTTTGGGCACTAGTTTCTATTTCATCCTTGAATACGGAAAAGTCACATTTCCCCATATTTGCACCACCATTTGAACCTGCTTTCAAACTGATTGCATTAGTAAGGCCTGAACCACACAATAAATTCAAATGTTCAGATTGAAACAATGCAGTCAACCAAGGTTCTATTCTTTCGCGCAGTATAGTATTATCTTCTGGTAATTTTATTAATGTATCATATTCATCTTGCTCTTTAATCCACGGACAAACACATCCCTCTACTAATTCTCCATTTTGACCAAAAACGACTAAATCTCTATCATCTCTGGTTTTAATGATATTACCAATTCTTTTATTTGCATCTGGTTTTAAAACCGTTTTTGCAATTTCTATATCCATAACTTATTTTTTAGAATTCTACTTTTTCATCTACTAGTGATGCGTTAATTTAATGCGTTGTTTATATAACTTATTAATATTTAATGTTTTACTGATGTTTTGGCTTATTCACGATTTGAATCGCTTTCCGATGCGATAAATCGATTCGACATCGTTGCAAGTCCTTAACTACAAATTATTTAAATAGCTCTTTGACATTTTACGATTTGAAGTGAGCGTTTGGCTAAATTTGTGGCTGCTAAAAGCCGCAAATTATGAACAAAGGCAAATATGTCTTCTCGCAAGTAATGACATACTTCCCCAGATGGGTCTTCGAAGTCGCCGTTGAAAAGTACAACGGAGACTTCCACGCCAAGAATCTGAACAGTTACAGTCATTGTCTTCATCTTATGTTTGGCCAAATGGCTGGATGCAAGTCTTTGAAAGACATTGCTTTAGTTCTAAGGTCAATCAAAAAGGCAGCCTATCACCTTGGTATTCCAACGGTTGTTGACCCTTCGTCCTTGTCCAAGGCAAACGAGGTGCGGGACTACAGGATCTTCGAGGAACTTGGCATGTGGCTCATCCGCAAAGTGCGTCCGATGTACGCAAAGGAGGATATTCCTGACGTCCATCTTCCCGGCTGGGAGAGCTTCGCGATAGACTCCACCACCATTCCTTGCAGCATCAAGCTGGCTGAATGGGCTCTTGGCAAGCACTCGAAAGGCGGCGTTAAGATGCATACTGTCTTGGACTTACGCGGAAGCATACCGGACTCCATCTACATAACGGATAGCAGATATCATGATAGCAACTATCTGGATGTGTATGAGCCTTACAAGTGGGCAATCTATACGATGGACAAGGCCTATGTGGACTTGGAAGCCCTTTACCGGATGACCGAGAATGAGACCTACTTCGTTACCAGGGCAATGACTCCCATGAAGTATGAGGTGGTTGAGACCAACTACAACATCAATGACCTGGTGGGTATCGTTGGAGATAAGACCATTCGCTTTACAGGCTATGCCAGCCGGAAAAAGTATCCTAAAGACTTGCGCATTGTTGAGTTCTATGATGCTGAGAAAAAAGAGGTTATCATCTTCCTTACCAACAACTTCGAACTCGGACCGCTTGTAATTGCCAACATCTACCGCAACAGATGGCAGATTGAGTCGTTCTTCAAATGGATCAAGGGCAACCTGACCATCAAAGCCCTCTGGGGATACTCGGAGAATGCTGTCAAGATCCATCTTTGGGTCGCAATCAGCACTTATCTGTTGCTCGCCTGGGTGAAAGCTGCGATCAAAAGCCAGCTGACCATTACGGAAGTCTCAAAGGTGGTAGGAGCATCGCTCCTTACCAAGACTGATCTCCGCGAACTGCTGGATGTTCCAGCCCCACTCACTCAAAATCAAAATGTCAATGAACTTGAATTAAACTTTTAAATCAAAATTTATCGCATCAGTAGTAATTTAAACTTCAAATCTGTCAACTAATTTTTTGAAGTAATTCTATTATCTTATGTATCTCCGAATATGCTTTCAAGTCTTCAGGAGTCTCCTTGCACATTTGGCATAACTTCTCTGAATTCTTGATAGCACGTTCCAAATCGCCATTCTCAGTCAAATATTTATAGAGATTGGTGCGGATAAAATAACGCTTAGTTTTTTCGTATCCTGGCATATACTTCTGTAATTCCGGAAGTAGCTGCTCATAACTTTCATAGTGTTTGCATACCACATTTGGCAAGAAGTGCAACAAGAACCAAAATTCTGTACATGGATTAGTCTCAATGAACATGACTCGTCCAGCATACTTCTTTGTGCTATATTTCTTCTTTGCACTTTGGTACTGTTGCATCTCCGATGGATATTGATACAACCTATCCATGTCAAACAAGCAAACGATATAGTCATACTGTTTGGCTATATATGATTCTACCAACTTTAAGACATGCCGAATGTCGCTATGTTGCGGAAAGTCCGGAGCCACCTTGAATGGGAAACGGCAAGCTACACGTAGAGAATCAAAATAGAACCATTCTGTTTCCCCTTCACCAATGATGGCTATACTCTTACTAACTACTCTTGCCATATATTATTCGTTTAAGTTGAAATACTGACCACCCAAGAATGGCAACTTAACCAGCTTGCCTTGTTTGTAAGCATTGTATGGTGACAGGTTCTTGTGTAAACCAAGAGATGAAAGACGGAAAACTTTTGTTTCACCTTGTTCGTCTTTGTCTGTGAACCATATTGTATCTCTACGGATGAACTCTTCATTTAGAAGATTGATATCATGCGTAGTCAACAACATTTGAGATGTACCGTCACTATTAGCCAAGAATACTTTAATGAAGTATGCTAACAATTCATAGTGAATACTTGTCTCAACCTCGTCAATAGGAACAAATTGATTCTTCTTTAAAAGGAAATTCAGGATTACAGCCATTCCCAAGAAACGCATTGTACCATTTGATTCGTACTCTTCTGACAAATCATACAACTTCTCTCCTGCTTTATGGGTGAAAGTCAATTCAGTATTGGTGATTTTCCCTTTCTTCAGCATTTCCGCTTTAGCATCATCATCAATAGGTGCTTTCTGTATTAATTGCTCCAGTTCTGGAGTTATCAATTCCTCTTCTTCATGCAGTGCCACATCTTCGATATTAAAGTCAGATGCTTTTAAGAAATTCAATATAAATTTCTTGAGTTCTCCATCTTTGTCCTTATCAAGATGCTTCTTTACGTATCCCGACAACAACATACCAGGAGCCAATACATCCTTGACCCGCATAGCAAAATAATCGTACACGTCATTCAATTTAGTTTTTTCAACGTTACTCTTACCGAATGCAGCCAACACGCTAGTATTATTAATAGTATTACCGAATATGGCATCCTGTCCCTTTTTAGAAAGCTTTAGGTTCGCTCCAAATTCAATTGTTGAAGAATCTGTACTTTCTTCATAGGTGCGACTATATAACTTGGTAGGACGAATTGATTCATAAACCACCAAAGATTCTGAATAAATTCGCTTTGAATCAAGTTCGAAGCTAAGGATGTACTTCAGTTGATTGATATAAAATGTCATTGACATCTTTGTTCTTTCGTTTCTGGATGTATCATCCAAAAGAAAAGGAACAACACCTGTCTTCGCATTGCGATCTTTAGGCATACCCAAAACAAGCATTCTAAAGAACTCAACAGCATTCAATATATTGGTTTTACCAGAAGCATTAGCACCGTATATAATGCCTATTTTAAGCAATCGCACCCCTTCTTTCACTTCATAAGAATATTCATCAGACATAAACACATCTGATGTGGACTCAAAACTTATCTTTTGAGACGACTTAATAGAGAAAAAATTCTCAATTGAAAATTCAGCTATCATAATTGTACTATTAAAATATCACTTTTACGATGCAAATATACTTATAAAATTAGAATAAACCAATTTATAAACCGGTATTTAGTTATTTTGTTACGGATTTGATAATTAAAACCGATTTTTTACCTAATATAGCTCTTAAATTATCGAAGAACGTATTTTTATTGTCTGAGATAAATGATTCAAGCAAGAATTAATGGTAACAAGTACGATAATATGAACCCCAAAACTTTGAGTGCCCCCCCAAAAAACAATGAAAATGATGAGCTAGATAATTAAGATGCTAGACATTATAGCGAAAAGTAGACAGAACGTGTTCACGCCGCTCAACTTTCTTGAGGACATCACATAATATGCATATATTTCCTCTAAAAAACTGTTTCTTTCTTATGTGACGGGCGTAAAAATCGCAGATTTTTATGTAAGTTTGCATTGAACATCTGAGTTCTAATGGCATTTTTCCACATGAATCATTTCTAAAAATTTATGTATGAAAACTTTTGAACCTAAGCCGTGGGTAGTGCCACAGCCTGTGCTGATTATCGGCACATATAATAAAGTAGGAGTCGCGAACGCAATGAATGCCGCCTGGGCTGGACAGTGGGACGTGAATGAGATTATGATCTCTATGGGAAAGCACGCCACCACAGACAACCTGAAGATTGACGGCGAGTTTACCGTTGCCTTCGCTACCAAGAAAACCATGGTGGCCGCTGATTTCGTAGGCATCGTTTCCGCCAAGAACGACCCTAAGAAGATGGAGAGGACGGGATGGAACATTGAGAAGGCGAAGAAGGTCAATGCCCCTGTATTCACCGATTTCCCGATGACTTTGGAGTGCCGCATCAAGGAGAAGTTCAATGAAAGCGAAACAGGCTATTATCTCGTCGCCGAAATCGTCAATATCCTTGTAGATGAGAAGTATCTTGCAGAAGACGGAAATCCAGACATGGAGAAGATGGAACTGATTGTCTTCGACCCTATTCATCATGGCTATATCCAGTTGGGCAGCAAAATCGGTAACGCTTTCTCCGACGGCAAGGCATTGAAATAACCTGATGGAAACAGAAAGAATTTTACTTCGCCATTGGCAGGAATCAGATGCAGAGGCGCTCTTTAAGTTCGCCTCCGACCCTGATGTTGGACCACGTGCTGGATGGTCGGCACATAAGTCTGTAGAAGAAAGTCGGGAGATAATCCGGACATTCTTCCATAATGACACGACATGGGCAATTCTCTTGAAAGAGACAGGCGAGGCTATCGGCTGCATCGGCTACTACACCCATGAAACCAGCAACATCCCTATCGGAGGAAACGACTGCGAGGTGGGCTACTGGATAGGAAAGCCTTATTGGAACAAAGGAATCTGCACCGAAGCCTTGAAACTGATGCTCGACTACTGCATCAACGAGAAGCATTTCGAAAACATCTGGGCGGATCATTTCACCGGCAATCCCGCATCGGGAAAGGTCATGGAGAAATGTGGTTTCTCAGACACCGGAATGCTGAACAGATGCAGCCAGCTCATTGGTGGCGACAAGGAAATGGTCAAGATATTTAAGTACAAAAGATAACAATAATCTCATAACTTTCAGTGCAGACAGACCGACTTGGTGCGGTTCGGAGAATTACAATCGCAAAGCTTCTCTGCTGAGGTTTATGTAAAACGAATATATCCGCAGATTATTGTATATATTTTGCTATCCTCTGCCGGAGGCAATTCCTCGGGGCGGATTCCGCGCTTCTCAAGCATTTCCTCACACTTTGGTTATTCTGCAATGCAGATGGACTCGATAAAAGTGCATCTACTTGTGCGCTTTTCTCCATCATATAGCCAACAGATACTGCCAAGTTTTGCAACAGACCAAGAGTCTGGAAATGGTCATCAGTATTGCCGATACAAATATTGAAAGCCACACGATGGTATAGTTCCTGTATGTTTCGCTCCACATCGGTACAGCTCTGAATAATAAAATCGACTATATCCTCCGCTCTCTACTTGACTTTAATGACCGTTATTTGTTTTTTATTCCAACAGAATAAATTGCCACTTTTGTATAACCGATATGGATCGAGAAGTACAATTCCTCCTGAACAATATGCCGGAAGACAGCGGCAAAGTGCTGGTCGTCATAAAAGATGAAACGATATAAGGCAAAATGTCCACATCCACATTCTTCAGGTTGTGCCCCCCCCGCCACGCACCAAAAACCTGTCTGGCTGATTCTTATTCATGGTCAATGAATATCTTGGTGAGTTCCTCGAAAGAGTCAAGCCGTGTGATGTTCGGATGGTCAAACTCTTCCGTCACCTCGTGCCGCCACATGGTGTGAAAGGAATATGGATGCCGTAGCCTCCGATCTCGATGATCGGCTGGATATCGGACATGAAGGAGTTGCCGACAACCGCTATCTGAGAAGATGGGACAAGTTCCACATGGCTGATGTCAAGATATTCCTTGATGCCTTTTTTTGTGACCACAATGACCCGGTAGAAGTACTTGTCAAGCCCGGAGCGCCTGATTTTGTCCTGTTGGTCAAGCATGTCGCCCTTCGTCATGAGAATCAAGCGGTAACGTCCTGTCTTGTCAAGTGCGTCCAATGTCTTCGCGACACCAGGAAACGGTGTCGCCGGAAGGCGGAGTAATGACTTCGCACCATAGCCCAGAATCGGCATATTCGCCGATTCAGTCTTGTATAGCTCCTCAGACAGTTCTTCCGCCGTTCCATATTCCTTCAACTCCTCCGTGAATACCTCCTCAGCCCTGTCGAAGTATGTCTGATTGTCCCACAGTGTGTCGTCCGCATCGAAGATTATCACCTTGACCTTATCTTTCATCATCCCTCATGTTTTGGTCTCATAATCAGCGAAAAGAATCCTAACCGCAATCTACCTGTAATCCGATTCCGCCCAGAGATTCCGAGGCTTTTCCGGAACATAGTACTCTTTGATGCCGTAGTCGATGTTGGCCTTGTGGGCCTGGCTCAACTGGTGACGGCGGTGGATGCGGTACGTCCTTCCGTCTTTGATGAAGTAAGCACCCGTCTGGTGGAAACGGAACGGAACCTCTTTGGCGACGCATTGCGAACGCAGATTCAGAATCCAATCGAAATCACAAGGCCTCGCCCCCACTCCGGACTCTCCGCTCACACTTACCTCCTCGATCGTGTCATCCAGCCATCGTGAGATGTCCATCCGCTCAAGCATCGGCGCCACAATGATCGACTTATGCCTTATCGGAAGTTCCTTGAATATGGGAAGCCGACGCTCGGCCATAGCCTGGTTCTCCACCGTGCAGCCGATGATGACATTCTCGTACCCATCGCCCCAGTCCGGAGGCAGACACCGTTCCAGACGGTCAATCCGTTTTGTAAAGAAATAGAACATACAGTCGCTCCGAAAGCGCATCATTTCCCAACATTCCGGCCTCCACGGATCCGCGTCCTCCAGCAGGAAATCCGAAGTGAAGCACGTGAAGACAATCTTGCCGGAAGGAATCTTGAAAGTCTTGTCCCGCTTTCTTTTGACCGGCAGATTGAACGCCGCCGTCTTGCGCGCGAGGTTGCTTGCGATCTCGCTCCCGTACATCTCATCCTGCCGATAGACATAACAGAACCTGCAGCCCGGACTCACCTTAGTGCACCCGTGCCACGGATTCCAATCCGCGAATATGCTCCACTCCTCCGCCATTAATGAATATACCAGTTTACCTGCTGTCTTGTTTCAAAACTCTCGTCATTCACGCAAACGACCAAAGGCCCGCCGAAATCCGAACTTTCGATACGGATGTTCCTAGCGAAAAATCCCAAACGTCTTCTATATGAACAATCAGCGACAGCGCACCTAATTCGCTTGGTTAATAAATAGAATTTCCTTGGTTAGCCTCCTTTGGTTCCCTACGAAGGGTTATATCTCTATACAAGAAAAAGTTCACACGTTCCGTCCACCAAAACGGTGATCCCCCGGACAAACTGTACTATATCACTGGTTTGTCCGGGGAATACGGCTTTCTCCGGACAAACATAACTCAATTGCATAAAGGATGGAAAAAACTATCTCCTCGGAATTTTTTACAAAAAGCTTTCAGGCGATAGGCCTTTTCAAGGCATCAGGTGGCGTATTGGGATGAATTGCGAACGACTTGGAGGTTTACTTTTTCAGCATCAAGCACAACTGGGGACGTTCTGTGGCATATAGGGCTGAAAGTGTTTTGTAAGGATATTTTCTGGTCGCTTCGGCAAGCTCTGCGACCAGGTATTATTCTATGGTATTCAGCAGATCACAATCGTTCAGGCGATCGAAATCTGATTTAAACAAGCGATCTTGAATGATTCGGTACTTTTCAAATTCGGATTCAGCAAAACTTTTGGCAAATTCCGCAGTAATCTTTCCGGCATCGTTCAATATAGCATCACCACCAGCTTCAAGGATTATGTCTATGCGTTTAGCCCAGTCTTCCATAGTCATCGGAATATGCCTGTCTGCCATTCTCTCGGCCATATCCAAAACGGAGTTGACCAATTTTCCCATATCTTCCAATTCCACACCATTCAGGTAATTCTTCGCTATACTGACATCTGATTTCACAATCTTTCCATCCGGAGCATTCTCCCAGGTCGTCAAACCCATATGTTCCTTACCTGCATCAGCTCTTTCCATAATCAGTTCTGCGGTGGTGTGGCCGTGAACGGCAAAGTGAATTTTATTCTGTACCTTTTTGTAGAACAATCTTGTTGTGGGCGCGTCACGGTTATAGTCAACAGCTGTGGCGTAAATGTCGGTCAGTTTCTGGTAGAATCTTCTCTCACTTGTGCACCACTGACGAAACTGTGTGGCTCGGATAGAATTGACACGGTAGCCTACCGAAATAATCGCATCAAGATTGTAAAATTTCGTCATATACATTTTACCATCCGCCGCAGTTGCCGAGATTTTCTCGGTAACTGAACCTTCTTCAAGTTCACCAGATTTAAAGAAGCTGTTTTGAATTGTTTGTTTGAAGGTTTGAGAGTGAAAAACTTCAGTTTCGACCGCTTCTTCCAAGGAAGATAGCGGTGCTATCTGACTGAAGAAGCGGGAAGAAAATGAAGATTTTTCACCTCAAAGAACATTTCAAACAATTCAAAACAGCTTCAAAGATATTCTTCAGGTGCAAGCCAATATTATCAGACGAGCAGTCAAATAGCATCGACATTGCTTTCTGAGTCGCCCATATACTTTCATTCTTATATAGCACCTGAATACCTTCCTCCTTCCCTTCCGCTATGAAGGTGAGAAATTCAGCCGTGCTGTTCCGCACTAAAACATTCTTCATCATCTATCTTTCTTTCAACAACTTAGTAACCTTCAAAAAATAACCTGCATCATCTTAAGGAATCTTTTCGGTCTATATCTCTTTTCTCATCAGTCATGTGCCACCGGCACACTCCTTCTTCGAAAATAGATCTATCCTCGAAAATATTCTCTTAATCTGAGGCAACTTATTTTTTTCATGTTACTTAATCATATCTTCACAAAAATAATGAATAGTCCCGGCAAATACAAGTCACTTGATCTCCAGGTTGCGCGGGACGGCAGCGGCGTTGGCGCGGTAATGCGGGGCGTAGAGGGATTCGATTTCGGGGACGGGGGCCTGGAAGGTGCCGGTCTGGGTCACAAAGAAGTCCTCGGTGACGGTGGTGCGGCCTTCGGGATAGGTGTCGAAATAGAATACGGTACGGTCGGGTTTCACGTCACGGTAACCACACGGGGAGACACGGTACCAGCCGTCAACAGTCAGCGGGGTGAAAGACAGATTGTAGATCCCAGACAACTGGTCAACTGGAATCAGAGACGCCTCACGGGGTGCGGTCAGACGGATGAAACTTCGGTTCTCGGAGTTCTGGACGGTATAGACGGCACGGATACGGTCTCCCCTACGGACGGTGTCGCCTTGGCCAACCTCCTTGTCTCCAATGAAATAACGCTTTTCAAGGGAGAAGCCGTTGCCGGAGGCCTTCACATCAGCAAGAGGCTTCAGCACACGCTGGGTCAGGGTCACGACACTGGTGTTCAGCAAGTCGGTGCTACCCTTTCCGACTGAACACAGGGCGTTCACAAAGGCTGGATCCGTGTCCCAGTTCTGGGTCTCTTTCTGTAATATCAACCATAAGCGGACTCCATCGGCGATCTCGGCGGCTTTCTGACCGGTGACTTGGTCAGAATGTGAGGAAGCATATTCAGAAAGCACATCGGAGATGAGCGAGTGGGCATAGGCTTCGTTTTCCAGCAGTCCTCTGAACGGCATCACAGCGTTCGGGTAGTAGAAGCCGCCACCATCGTGCCTGACGGCATATTCAAGGATGGAGAGGATGTCTTCGTCCATTGATCTGCGGAGCGCGGCATCGACATTGAAACGCTCGCCCCAAGCGCGAGCCAAGGATATTCCTTCTTCGGAGCCGATCAGATTGCTGAGGGTACGGACACGTCTTGCCTTCGCACCTGGCTGACCATCAATGAAATCGAAGCGGTTGGAAGGTGAAAGGTAGATGCGGGCATATTTCCGGAAAGAGGAGAGTCGGGAGCGGTACTCCTTGCGCTGCGACTTGTCCATCCGCACCTTGAACCAGACCGATGGGAAGTTCGAGCGGACGAGCATATAAGTGTCGTTCGACAGGCCGCCGAACCAGCGCGGGAAGCCCAGGAACTGAGTGGAATCCAGATACTCGACAGAAGATGTCAGATCAGGAATATTCCCGCCAAGACTTCTCACCAAAGCCATCCGATCCAGCACCGTGGCGGTGACTGACTGTGAGGAACGCATACCTTCGAACCAGCCGAAACCGCCGTCGGAGTTCCTGCACGCAAGGATTCTGCCCAGCAGCGAAGTGTCGCGCTCCGACTTGAATGATTTGAAGCAATATGCCTCTGTAAGTGACAGTACATCATTGGATGACGGCTCGGACTTCTGTGTCGCGGCCTCTTCGATCATCTTGCCGATCGAGATCTCTTCGCAGACGGCACCGGCGGTGGATACGTTCACGAAACGGCTTCTGAGCGATTCCAGCAACATATCCTTGTCAGTTCCTGGCAAGGCTATGGCCGAATGGGACTCGGTGATGACCTGACTCGCATCGTGAACCGGAACACCGAACTGGACAGCGTCACTGAATGATTTTGAGGCGAATATGACCTTGAAAGTCAGTGAGTCGATGTCGTGAGGCACATCAACCGGGAAAGACACGACCGATTGTTCACGACCGTTCACCGTCACTGGAACTTTCAGCGAGTCAATGGCTTCGCCGCTTCTTGAATATTCAAGGATCTTCATCTCGCCCTCTATCACCGCGTCTGAATTGCCGACGGTGGTCGCCGTCAATGTCCATTCGTCTCCAGAGTAAAGATACCTCGGAGCGTTGACGGAGACTTTTACAGGCACGGTGACGGTGAAGTCCCTTGTCAATGTGCCGTTGCGCATCGCCTTGTCGTGAGCGAAGAACAAAACGTGATAGGTCGAGAGTTTATCAGATGTCTTAAACGTAAATTTGACCTCCTTGTTTTCCGGATAGAGGAACGGCTCAAAGGCCAAAGATTCTGAGAATATCTTTCTGACAGCCACGGATGTGAAATCATAATCAGCGGCGGCAGAAGCACTTGACTCAGATTTTTCGTAATTGCGTCCCGAATCATTGGAACGGTTCTTACGACGCCGTGCCGATTTGGAGGCGACTCCGTAACCAATCACCATCACCTCATCAAGCAGTGACTCGTCTTCCTCAAGGACGATATTCATTCCCGAAGTTCCTCGCAATGTCACACTCCGGTAGCCTATGTAGCTGATTGTTATCATCGTCCCAGGACTTGCGTCAAGTGAGAAATACCCGTCAAGGTTAGCTGATGTGCCATAGGAGGTGCCGTCCACGATGACTGACGCTCCGATCAGCGGATCCCCGTTCGCATCCGTCACGATGCCGTTTATTCCGGAAGAAAATCCAATACCGATGTTACCTAAAGACTTGTTCGTGATATATCCGCAGGCTATATCCATCTGGACATCCGAAACGGCCTTAGGTTCAAGCCTTACCGGGTTCCAGATCTCCTTTCTGACCGCGTCAAGACTCTTGTCATAAATCGCCGCGAGGCCTTCGATGCCATCCGGGACGCGGACCTTGACGGTATATTCAGTGCCAGGATTGGTGACATCGGTGAAGGCGCTGAAATCCAGAGGCATATCAAGTTCGTCCGACAGTCTGTTGTAAGTATGCTCGTACTTAAAGAAGCGGCCATATTTAAAGAAGAGCAACTGGATTCTGACAGGGCCATCAGCTCCAGCTGGGTAGCGAAAACGCAATTCTCGCAGCGAACCGGCAGACGAGCCGTCCATCGTAACCATTCTGGATTCAAGGATATTCCCGCCGCTGTCAAGCATAGTCGCGACCGCCCATAATGGTGCCACAGAAGCTCCAAGCGTCATAACGATGTCCTCGCCAAGAGCGACTTCGGTCTTACCCGGCAACAGAAGACAGACAGCAGGAGCCACAAGCGACTTCGCCTCACGGCTCACCTTCACAAGGTTATATTCTTTATCCGCCTTGACCACCTTGCCAAGACTGTCCGTTTTCTCTGAATATGCCCGGAGAACATAAAGTCCGTCCGCCATTGTCGGCAAGTCAATCTCATCGCCGGAAGCGCATTTACCTGTCTGCAAGACTGTTCCGGAAATGTCCAAGAACTCATAGCGAATCTCAGACTTCACTTTTTTACTGAATCTGTCACGGACTTCCAACGCAAAAACAGCCTTGTCTTCGGTCACGATTCCCTGCGTGGCCTCTCCCGATTTGTTCAGATCAGTAAGCAGCAAATCCCCGTCGGTGCCGTTAGCCAAATGGAAATCAAGTTTGATCACATTATTGACATTGACCAATGTGCTAAACTCCCTGGTCTCCCCTGTCTCGTCCTTCACGGTCACATTGATTGAATATCGTCCTTGATCCTTCGCCTTGAATCTATAACCGAAACGTCCGTCCGATGAGGACTTTATCTCTTTTTCATCCACTGTCTTCCCGTCACACGACACCTTTAACGTCATCCGGGCGGAAGCGAGGCTATGCCCCGAGAGGCTCTCGACCTTTCCGGAGACGGTCACGGAATCTCCGGCGAAATAAAGTGATTCCTGCTCATCAAAAGTCAAATCGAACGTTGGCAGTACAAAATCCTCTACCCTGAACATTCTGGACGTAATCTCCTTGTCGCCATTGGCAACAGCAATCTTGAACAGCCCGTTGCGCCGCCCTTTCGGAATGACGAACTCTCCGGCGAAGGACCCGAAATCGTTGGTGCGGAACGACTTCTCCTCGATCATATTCATCTGAGAATCGTATAATGCGGCCTTGAATGCCTTTTCTTTTCCGATGACTTCCAATTGTTTATGAATATCTCCACGGAACATCACGGCTTTGAACCGGACAGTGTCGCCGGGCTTGTAGGCTCCACGGTCGTTGAATATTCGGCCGTAGGTTTCTGTTTCAGAATGATTCCCTACGGTCGCTTCGACAGGCTCAGCGACCAAAGCCCTACTGGTCACTGAGCTTGTCGAAGTGACCGGACGGTCAAGATACGACGCCTTGACAATGACAACCTCCTTGCTGAGCCGAACAGCTTTCCCATCCGTCACCGAGCAGACAACCTTGCACTCAAGTCCGGACTTCTTAGCCGCCAGTTCCTGCATCTCGGAAGGCAATAACGTGAATCCATCAATGCTCAGATGCGCCGAGAGCACCCGCTCCCCTCTCGTCATCTTGACATCGACCTCCTTGAAAGGCTCTCCGGTGATGTAATCAGCAGGGAAAACCGCGAATCCGCCACCCTGCTTCCTGACAGCCACGGACACTGTCTTGTGAACGTACGAGATCTCGGCCTCTTTCCCGGAGCCGGAAACCTTGATCCAATAGTTTCCATCCTCCAGCTCCGGCAGAGCCACCTTCACAGTGTCCCAGACGTAAAAACTCCGGACCGGATTGTCGAGCCTTTTACGGAACACACCCTTACCCTGGCTTTCAACCGACAGATTGGCCGACTTGATATTCCTGAACCGGACCAGCACGGTGTCTTCACGGACCAACACGGAAACATCCTTATCCTCCAGCCTATCAATCAATGACGAAATCACACCTCCACATTCCTCAGCGATTATCTTATTCACATCATTAGAGGAAACAAAGAGAAGATCCGAACTTACATATTTTGGAATATACGACTCCCGCTCTTTCTCGAAAGCCTGACATTTGGAGTCAAGCTCGGCAAACTGCCGCGATGTTCCGTCCTCCTTGACCAACCTGTCATATTCCCTTTTAAGCAGCACCTTCCTCGGCAGCAACGCCACCACGCTTCCGCTCCAGTCCGTGGCGAGGCGTTCCAGTTCCTTGTCTCCATCCTTGCGAAGCGCCTCACTATAGGCAAGCAACGCAGATTGAGGAAAGTTCCCGGCGACCGCATCCTTCAAGAGCTCCAAAGCCTTGTCGTGCGCGGAAGCGTCTGACAGACAGTGCCAAAGAATATATTCATAGTCATTAGGGATGAATTCGTGGTCGCAGACATAGCCGTCGCCCCAGTAGCCGCGCCGCCAAAAATCATCATTACTTCCTTTTTTCAAGACCTCGGCATTATCTTCCGCGAACCGCAGCGCGTCAAATTCCTGCCGTCCCAAATCACCCGAATTAATTAATGAATATGCCATTATGGGTTTTCCGGCCTTGATGAACTCTTCCGTCAATACGCTTCTCAAAGAGTCCCGCAGCTTCCAGTTCCTCCGCGCCTGTGTCGTGCCGATAGTTACCACAGCATCGTAGTAATCCTTGTCCAGCCGGTTCTTCAGCGCCTGTTCTTTGATGAACGTCAGCAGAGCGATCTCTTTCTCCGGCCTGTCACGCCTGGAAAGCCGCTCGTACCGCCTCCACTCCCTCTTGAGATAATGTCCGTAAATATCCGGATATTCAGCAACTCTGGCCTCCCGCCCGTGCATAACCGGGCACAAAGCCAACATCATCATCGACAAAACCAGAATCTTTCTCACAACCGTCTGTTTTAGTGACGGCAATATACGCAATTTATCCGGAACCGCAGCCTTTTATGATGATGAATATGTCGCCTTACTTCTCCTCCATAAAGAGCTCACCTTTGAGGTAATTGACGCTTTGGGTGGCGAAATTGTAGCCTCGTGAACCCGGCTTGGCGACTTTCAAGTACTTCTCGTAGCATTCGAGGGCGGATTTGTAGTCTTTTTTCTGCTCGTAGCAGTAGGCGATGTTGGTAAGGGCGGAGATGAATTTCGGATTGTAACCGTATGCCTTCTGATAATGAGCGATAGCCTCGTCCCAATGGAAAAGTTTCGCTTCTCCGAGACCATATTGCTGATAAAGCCTGAACATAATCAGCGGATCCGGCTGAAGCATGTTCATCGCCTTGTCAAGCCACGGTTTGACCTCCTTCTCAAAAGGACGGTTGCTGTCGGCATAGACCGCCGCTATTGAATATGCCAGATTAACATCGCTTGAATCAATCTGCCAAGCCGCAAGCAGTTCTTCCCGCGCACGATACATGACCTCCGTGTGCCAATAGCATTGTCCGAGATAATAGTGGACCGGATAGGAATCGTTACCAAGTTTCACCTGGCGCTCAAAGACATCGATCGCAGGGGCATATTCATTCTTGGAATAGTGTGCCAGACCTTTGATCGGAGCTACTGTCATATTATCAGGGTCCAAGGTGAGATATTCATCAGTCAGCCGGATCGCGCCGTCATAGTCCCGGCGAGAGAGGAGAATCCGCGCGGCTTTACTCACTACGCTTTCATTCAATGGTTTAAGAGACAGAGTAAGACGATAGTACGTCAGCGCCGAGTCCAGCATATCAGCCTGATTGAACGAGTCCCCCACCAACGCGGCGATTGCCGGTATCGTGTCAAGTTGCAGCACCGCCTTCCCGGCCTCAGCGCTCTGGGCGAAAGCCTTCATCCTGTAGAAAGTCTGCATCTGCTTGACTTTGTACAGGATGTTCCGCGGGAACTTGGAGGTCAGCAGGAAATATGTCCCAGCAGCGGACTCGTAGTCCCCGTTCTGGAAATGACAGTCCGCCAGCTCGGACAGAATCTCCTCATCGAAACGGTCCGGAGTGACGAAAGCGGACAACCTCTCGATCGCCTCGTCAATTTTGAATATACTCTTGAGGTACCGGGCCTCACTCAAGGCCGCGTTCCGGTCTGACTGTGGATCGGCCACTTGCGCCGCCACAATCTGTGGCGACGCAAGCAAGCTGATCGTAATCAATAATTTGTAGCTTAATCTCATTATTTGAGTCGGAATATGATAGGGAATGTGTAGGTGACATCGACCGCCTTGCCCTGCATCTTACCTGGTTCCCATACAGGAGAAGATTTGACAATCCTCAACGCTTCATCATCCAAGGATTTGAAGGTTCCTCTCAAGACTTTGACGTTTTCCATTTTTCCTGTCTTTGTGATAGTGAACTGAACAACGACGCGACCTTGTTTCTTAGCTTTCTGAGCATCCTCCGGGTAGATCAAATGCTCATTGACCCATTTGGCGAAATTGTTCGCGTCACCGCCTTGGAACACCGGTTTGGTCTCCACCATTTGGAATGGGACAGGTTCATCATCATCGGTGGTAACATCTATGTTAATATCGTTGCGACTTTCCCCGGTGACAGTAACCGAGACGTTCTCTGGCGCTGTTTCCGAGATCATTGTCTCATCGGACAACGATCCGGTTGAATCCGGTTTTGTGAAACTGCTGAAGCACAATGTGCAAACAAAAAGTGGTATGCAGACGACATACGCAAGCCTGAACCATCCATTGGTTTTTTCTGACATCATCATGGTAATTCGATTTGAAAGTTTTGTGTGGTTGAAACCGTTCGCAAGCCGGAAACGATGCTCGCCGACCGCCTTCCTGACCAGAAGCAGCTGATAGTCAGCGGCGTTGACACCTTGATTGATCACAGACTCATCGGCTTCATATTCGTGAAGCATCTTTAGTTCAGCCCTGGCAAGCCAGACGAGAGGATTGAACCAGTGCAGGACGGTGACGACCGAGAACAGCAGCACGTCAACAGAATGGCACTTCCTCACGTGGCTCATCTCGTGCGTCAGGATCACCGGGGTAGCGGTGAAATCCTCACGGCTGATCACAATATGCCCCAGGAAACTGAATGATGCCACCGGAGCGTCCACGATCGTCACCTTGAATCCATCTTTCTGAATATGCTCGCCAGAGGCTATCATACGGGATGTCTGGATTACGGACAAGATATTCATAATCAAGACAACGAAGGCCCCGAGAAAGTATATTCCTGAAACGACTCCGAGCCAGGATATTCCTTTATCTGCCGCGTTCAGGGTTCCGCCTTCCGCGCTGACCACCGCTTGCGGCAGGGTCAGGGTCGGGATGACGTTCGAGACCGCGGTTCCGCTGAAATCCCAATGGATGAGCGGCAGAGCCAAGCAAAGCAGGCTGCCAGCCATCAAGGAGAATCGGTTGAAAGTGAAGAAGGTGGTCTTCCGCATCAGCAGCATAAAGAATGCGTAAAACACGGAAAGCAGCAACCCGCTCGTTACGATGTAAGCGATCATTTCCTTTTGCTTTCGATTTGAGAAATGAGTTTTTTAAGGTCCTCCACATCCATCTTGTCCTCTTCGACGAACTGGGAGACAAGGCTGATGTAGGAGTTGTTGTAGTAACGGGAGACAACGTCCCCGACGGTAGTCCCGTGATAGTAACGTTCCGTGAGCGCAGGGCTGTACTGGAAAGAGTTCGCCATCGGCTTGCGCTTTACAAATCCCTTATCCTCAAGGAATTTCACCTGTGTCGCCACGGTGTTGTAGTTCGGCTTCGGGTCGGGAAGCGCCGCGACGATGTCACGGATAAACACCTCGCCTTGGGCCCAGATGATGTTCATCACCTCTTCCTCTTTTGCAGTAAGTCTCTGTTTCATTGCTCGATTCTTTAAGTTAACAAACGCGCGAATATTATCTTACGGATGCAAAGATAAGAATAAAAATCATATCTCCTAATATTTTTAGGTGTTTTAAGAATATTTTTAGTTGCGCACACAATGTGTACCAGGATCTCGGAATATGCTATCTTAACGTGAGTTCGACGAATTACAACTAAAAGAGTGACAATTGAATAACTCCATT
>ERZ1031347.6-NODE-6-length-168999-cov-71.564915_pt1 | contig 168999 bp, 130 predicted proteins | sample MGYA00517106_ERZ1031347 | MGnify/ENA primary metagenome ERZ1031347 (study PRJEB33719, sample SAMN04261392) | wastewater metagenome | biome: periurban shantytown; feature: human; material: feces | host: Homo sapiens | place: Peru: Lima | collected 2012-07-19 ...
GCCCTCCGACATGGTGACGATGGCGGGAATGTATATCGACCGGGGAATGTACAACCCCAGTAGCGTTCACACACCATCGCCAGCGTGGGTGTCTGCACCCGTCCGACGGAATACGTGCCGTGTCCGGCGGCGATGGAGAGTGCCTGCGTGCCGTTGATGCCCACGAGCCAGTCGGATTCGCTTCGCGCTTTGGCGGCGAGGTATAGGTTGTCATACTTGCCGCCGTCTTCGAGGTTGCGCAATCCCTCGCGGATAGCCTTGTCGGTGAGCGAGCTTATCCACAGGCGCACGAAAGGAGTGGTACTGCCCGTGTAGTGGTAGAGGTAGCGGAAGATAAGTTCACCCTCGCGTCCGGCATCGGTCGCCACGATGATTTGTTCGCTTGCATCGAACAGTCTTTTGATGACTTTTATCTGCGACACCACGCCGCTGTCGGGCTTGTAGCCCTTCTCTGTCCTGACCTGACGGGGGACGAGCGTGAAGGTGTCGGGGATAATCGGGAGGTTGTCACGGACAAATCCGCGCACGCCGTAGCCGTCGGGCATGGCAAGCTGAACGAGGTGTCCGAATGCCCATGTCACGGCATAACCGCCTCCCTCGAAATATCCTTCCTCTCTCTTTGTCGCGCCCACGATGCGGGCGATTTCACGTGCCACGGAGGGCTTTTCTGCAATGATTGTCTTCATGTCTTCTTCTTTTTTGTTGATACTTTGGATTTTATTTTGGATTCAGTGGCGGACACGGGATTACATTTTCATGCCCTTGCCCGTTTTCTTCTGCGGCTTCTCCTGCTGCTGTTGCTGGCGGGCGTCCTTCGGGTTGGTCTGACCTTTCTGCAACGGCTCTCTCAGATTCTTTGTAGCCTCGTTGGTCTTGCCATCGTTGTTCACCGCCACCTGCGTGCGGCTCTCGTTGGACGGAGCAACCTGCTGTGCATTGTCAGGGTTCGTGTCGTAGCGGTACGGGCGTCCCTTCTCCGGGTTGAACTTGATATACATCGTGGCATGGAAGCCCTGCTTGTCGGTCACGTTCTCCAGCTTCACGGCTTTACCCGCCACATAGTCGGCTTTCTGCTGGTCGGTGAAGCTCACGCCGCTCCATTTGCTGATGGGGCGGATGCTGCCGTCCTCGTTCGTCCACGTGTTGCGGCGTTGCTCCTTCTTGGTCTGTGCGGCATTTTCCCCGCCCTGCGCCTGACTTTTCGATGTGTCGCCTTTGGTTTCCTGTGTCTGTGCGGTACGGGGCGACTTGCCGGTTCCCGGCACGAACTCCACGCCGCGCTGCTCCACGTTCACTTGCAGGGTGGTGACGAACTTCCTGCCATCGTTGCGCTCGATGAGCTTGTCGCGCACGGGCAGTCCGGCGCGGAGCATGTCCCGTTCCTGCGCGGTGATTTCCGTCTTGCCGATGCGCTCCGGGATGCGCACCTTGCTCGCCGGAATGTCCGTGATTTCATTCGTCTTGCGGTCGATGCTGATGTAGGAGGGGATGATCTCGCCCGTTTCCCTGTCCACAATGTCCACGACCCTACCGAGATTGCCCGTTTCGCGGAGGTTCTTCCGGTCATTGTCGGAGAATTTGTGTTCCTTGTACTCATCTAACTTCTGCTCCTTGCGGATGAAGTGCGGCACGAGGCTGACATTCCCCTCGCCGTCCTTCTTGAAGGAGAGGCGGGCGTCCAGCTCGAACGATTCGCCGCCGAAGGTCGGTTTGACCTTCACCAAGTCGGACTTGCCGTAGTGGAGCATCTTCGTAAGGTCACCGGACTTTTCAAGGTCGTCACGCTTCACGCCCCATCTGTCCTCCAGTTCCTGCCAGTTGATTTTACTCTCGTCGATGGGCCGGTAGCCCCGTTTGCCCTGCGTCTGTTCGGAATTGTCCTGTTGCTGTTCTTTCTGTTGTTCCATGTTCTCCTGTTTTTGAGGTTCTTGTTTCTCTGTCTGTTGCGCAGCTTGCTCTTCCATCACCTGCTGTTGATAGGGGAAGGTGTCGATTTTGTGCGGTGCGAGGATTTGTTTGTTCTGGTACGGATGCTGGAGCAGGTCTTTCATCACGCCCAGCATGGAATCCACTTGGTCCGCCGCGATGCGGTAGAAACCGAAGCGGCTGGGTTCCTTGCACTGCCGGAAGAAGTTCTTGAAGAAGTTGTCCAGCACGTCGCCATGTCGGTCGAATTGCAGGAAACTCTGCGCGTTCTCCGCTTTTGCGGGGGTGCGCTTGGGTGTGCCGTCCGCGTTCAGCCCGGCTACCACGCTGATCTCGCCTGTCTTCTCGTCACGGACTACCAGCACGTCCTTTTCGTCTTTTTTCTTTGCCATCTGAAAAATGTTTTAATGGGTTATTTATGAAAGAAATTATGGATACGAGCCTTGTAGAAGGCTATATCTTCCTTTTTGAAGTCCTTGATATGGTTGGAAAGGAATGTCAGCACGTCCTCCTCGCTGTAATAGGTTTTCTTGCCCAGTGTCTTGTAGGGCAATGCACCGACGCTGCGGTAGCGTTGCAGTGTGCGCTTGCTTATCTGGAGCAGCATGCACAGGTCCTGATTGTCGAAAAGGCGGATGCTTTCCGTGATAGTGGGCTGTTTCCCCTCAGCCTTCATCGCCAGCAGCAGTTCGTCCTGACGGTCGAGCCGTTCCATCAGCTTCTGCATCCAGCCCTCGAAGATGTTTCGTGTGAGCAGTTCCATAGCTATGTCCTCCTTCCTTTGGGTGTGCCTCCCGTTCGTAGCGTGTGGTTGCGTTTCAGCTCCTGCGGTGTCGCGGCGTCCTCGTTGACGGTACACTCATCAAGCAGGCGGTCGATTTCAGACTGCCGGTAGCGGCATTTACCGCGAAGCACGACATAGACGATGCGTTGCTCGCTGCGCATACGCTGGAGGGTGCGGGTACTCACGTTAAGCAGCTGCGCCGCCTCGCGTGTGGTGAGCAACCTGTCGGACGATGCCGCTTTCTTGTCGCCGGAGGCGGCACGGACGTGTGCCGCAATCTCCGCTATCTGTTCCGTCAATGACCGGAAGACGGAACTTTCCATCGTTATCACTTTCATATTCAGTCCTTTCTTTTTGTTTCTGCGGCAAAATTCGGCAATAAACAAAAGGGGCTTTAACAACTCACTACGTGACTCACGTAAGATTTTTGCGGAAGATGGCTCCGTAACCCGGTCAAACGGCGCAACAGGCAGCCTTTCAGCGGAAAACGATACGTCTTGTATGCCGTTTCGTTACCTTTGCGGCAAACTCTAAATGACATGAATATGGAAATAGTATCTATCGAGAAAAAGACTTTCGAGATGATGGTGGCGGCATTCGGCGCACTCTCGGAGAAGGTCGCCGCCCTGAGGCGCAAAAGCGACACGGGGCGCATGGAAAGATGGCTCACGGGCGAGGAGGTCTGCGGGCAGTTGAGAATAAGCCCGCGCACGTTGCAGACGCTGCGTGACAGGCGGCTTATCGGCTACTCGCAGATAAACCGCAGGTTCTATTACAAGCCGGAGGAGGTGAAGCGGCTGATACCGCTTGTCGGCACGCTCTATCCGCATGGCAGATGATTTGATTTATTCACCCACTGAATCCGAAGTTATGATGAACGAGACCAACGATGTTTTTACGATGGAAGACGAGCCGATAGCCTCTGTGATGCAGGATATGCGCAAAGGCTCTAAATGGCTGTCCGCATTTCTGGAAAGTTACCGTCCTCCGCTGGACGGGGAGCGTTACCTGACGGACGGCGAGGTGGCGGAACTGCTCCGTGTGAGCCGACGCACCTTGCAGGAATACCGCAACAACCGCGTGTTGCCTTTTATCCTTTTGGGAGGGAAGGTGCTTTACCCGGAAACGGGGCTGCGCGAGGTGCTGGAAGCGAACTACCGCAAGCCGCTGGAGTGAGGCGGTTGCATGAAAAAGTAAACGGGCGACACCTTTTGTGGTGCTGCCCGTTTACTTGTCTTATGGGGAATCTGTTTTTAACAGTACCCGACCTTTCCGTTCTGAATGAACATCACGTATGCCTGCCGGTTATCTTTTGAGAGTGCCTTTCCCACCAGCCATGTGCGGAACAGGTGGGTGTTGTAGGTGTTCAGCCGGAAAGCGACCGGGATGATGATTTCAAGCGCGTACACGTCCGCGTACAGCCCGTTTTCAAGCTGCATGTAGCGACACAACTCGTAGTCGTTAAGCACGTCCGACTTGCGGACTGCTTTGATGGCAGCGTTCACTGCCGGGACGGTCGTATGGAACAGTCCGGCGATTTCGGTGGCGGTCATCCACACTTCGTTACCGGTTACGCTGACCGCCTTGTCCTCTATGATGATTATGTCACGCTTCATGGCTTCTCTTTTTTAGATGGTACAACCTGCAAATTCCTCAATGCCGTTCAACCTTGCCGCAAGGATCTCCATGTCTTGATTGAGTTTTTCTTTGGTTATCTTCGCGTAAATCTGCGTTGTCTTTATGCTCTTGTGTCCGAGCATAGAACTGACCGTTTCGATGGGTACGCCGTTGGAGAGAAATACCGTTGTGGCCGCCGTGTGGCGGCTCTGATGCCACGTGATATGCTTGGTGATGCCGCAACGCTTGGCGACGGCACGGATACCGGCAAGGCACGTGTTATAATGCGGAACGGGAAATATCCTGCCGTTCTCGCACAGTCCACGGTATTTGCCGATTATGCGGTTGGCGATGTCAAGCAGGCGGATGTTGGACACCACGCCCGTTTTCTGGCGGTTGATGTTTATCCACTCGTGTTCATCGAAATAGGTGCGGATATTCTCTTCCGTGAGGTTGCGCATATCCGAGAATGACAATCCGGTGAAAGCGCAGAACAGGTAGAGGTCACGGTACAGTTCCTGTTTGGCGTTTTTCAGTTTGCCCTCCATCAGCAGGCGGATTTCCTCTTTGGTAAGGAAACTGCGTGTCGTTTCCTCCTTCTTGATTTCATACTCGCGGAACGGGTCGCGCGTCAGCCACTCGTTGTTGATGGCGATGAATACCATCGTCCGTAACGGGCAGACGTACAGCCACACGGTATTGGTGCAGCAGTGCTTGTCCGTGCGCAGGAACATCTCGAAGTCGGAGATGAAAGCCGGGGTAAGCTCTTTCAGGGCGATGTCCTTCACATGGTAGCGGATGTCGAGGAACTCTTGCAGGTGCTTGTAAACGATACGGTACTTTTCCAGTGTGCCTTTGGCTTTCATGCCTGCCTCCACCTGTTTCTCATAGTCCTCGTTGTGCTGGCGGAACACCTGCATCAGCGTGTGATAGCGGTGTTCCAGTCCGAGAAAGGCGTTTTTCACCTTTTCCGCCGTGACGAAGTTGTCACGCTCCATGATTTCCTGATAGTGTCTGTTGATGCGTACCCGCATTTTGTCAAGCATACGGTTCGCTTCGAGTGCCGCCGTGCTTCTGCCCGTGACACGTCCCCCTTTGGTGTCCCACAGTTTCGGATCGACAGTCAGCTTGCAGCTGAACTGCGTCTGGCTGCCGTCCACCGTGATGCGTCCCATGACGGGAACTGTCCCGTCTTTTTTCACTACCTGACGCTTGAGATAGTAGATTACTGAAAATGTACTCTTCATCGTCCTTAATTTTTTTGGTTTCAAAATTAGTTGGTGAAGAGTCCGGTGTCGGTACGCAAAACGGGGAGGAACGGCGCAATCTTTTTCCGTAAGCAAATTTTTCGCGTGAGTTGTCGGTAACTCACTATTCCTTAGCGTCTTGTTTCGTCATCCGTACCCGTTTGTCGCATTTTCGGGCATGGTTACGAACAAGTAACGTTGCGGCGTCAGGATTTGGCTTTGGCAGGGATTGTAATGGCTTCACGAATTTTCGCCACTTCAACTAAAACCCTTGTAACTCAATTCTATCACTATATCTTTCCGCATTTCACTTTTTTGTAGTAACTTTGCTATACTATAAACGAACAAAATCTGGTAACAATGAAAAAAACAATCGCTCTGATTATCGCGGTGTTCGCGGTGTTCACGTCCTACGCCAGGAAGGAGACGGCATCTCACGTCTTCTTCATCGGACTTGACAGCTGGGGATCCTATTCGATGGCCAAGGCTGACATGCCGAATGTGAGAAGGCTGATGGAGAACGGATCCTACACATTGAAGAAAAGAACCACACTCCCCTCCCACAGCGCCTCCAACTGGGCCTCGATGTTCATGGGAGCATCGCCGGAGATCCACGGATTCTGCGAGTGGGGTTCGAAGACACCTGACCTGGTGCCCCGCGTGACATCGGAGGACGGAATATTTCCGACAATCTTCAAACTTCTCCGCGACAAGGATCCTGACGCCGAGATCGGTGCCTTCTATGAGTGGGACGGCATCAAGTACCTGATCGACACCTTGGCGATGAGCCGGTACGAGACGGTTCCCCAGGATCAGCTCAGCGATTCGGCCAGAAACTACATTCTGACGAAGAAGCCGAAGCTGGCCGCATTCGTCTTCGACGATCCTGATCATGTCGGACACGCCATAGGACATGACACCGAGGCGCTTTACGCGAAATTGACACAGCTCGACGGATGGATCGGCGAGATTCTGGACGCGATCGAGCAGGCCGGCATCATGGACAAATCGATCATCATCCTGACATCCGACCACGGTGGCATCGGCAAAGGACACGGAGGCAGGACCATGGAGGAGATGGAGACTCCTTTTGTCATCTACGGCAAGGGAGTCAGGAAGGGCTACTGCTTCGACGACATCAGCGTGATGCAATTCGATGTCGCGTCGACGATGGCCTACATCTTCAATCTCAAACAGCCGCAGGCCTGGTTCGGAAGACCTGTCAAGAGCATCTTCAAATAGACTTAGTAGCAGGTAATGACATTAAGCGCGCCAGCCAGGCCGGTCCGGGCTGGTGCGTTTTTTGAATATAACCAAAAATGCAGTACATTTGTGATTTGTGTATAAATAACGGTATTGAGACAGATTCTGAAAATAGTTCTGCTTGCCCCGTGGCTTCTGCTGTGGGGTTGTACTGGCATTGACATCGAGCGCCCTGTCCCGGGGCCTGTCAAGGTCGCTCTGGCTGTCGGCCAGGGCGTGGCCACGAAAACAGAGTACAACGAGGCTGCCAAACGCTTTGTCTGGCGTCCGGGAGACAAGACCGCCGTCTGGGCGGAATCCCAGACGGGGACTTTCGCATTAACCGGCCAAGAATTCCGCCTGATGGCGTCAGGCCTGGACCGGGACGAGTCCTCCGCCTGCTTCACAAGCACTTTAGCGTCTCCGATGGCTAAGGGGACATATTCCTACTACATGACATACCCTGTTCCGGAGTCAGTGAGCGGAAGAACAGCACGCTTCGAGATCCCGGCGACCCAGGATGGCCTGGCTTCGGGCGGCGTGGACATCCTTGTGGCGGAACCCGTTTCCGGCCCCGCCCTCTCCGCCGTCAGGGAAGGAATCCCGATAGACGGAAGTAACCTCTTGAAGGTCAGAATGAAGCATCTGCCACACTTCCTTCGGTTCTACATTCCGCAAGGATGTAACGCCTTGGGAGAACCCATCACGGAGATCAGGTTCACCATGCCCAAGCCTGTGGCCGGAACGGTGTCCGTGGATGTCACCGATCCCTCTTCGGCCTACCTGTCAGACGGCACTAACGCAATCTCCCTGACCCTCCGTCACCCTCTGGAAGAGTCTGCGGACGGATCGTCGGTCGCACTTGCGGGAATATTCCCGCCGGAAGAAGCTTATTCACAGGATGATGTCATGAACATCACCGTCTATTCGGAAGGCAAGTGGGCCTCTTTGGAGCCTGTCCGCCTGACAGGAAGGTCGTTCAAGGCGGGTCACGTAACCCCGGTTCCGCTTAGGCCACGTGATGTCAAGACGTACTACACATTAAGGTTCACATTGGTCTCCAACAACCTTGGAGAGGATCCGCAGAGCATAAAACTGGCCTTGCCGATAGGAAGGAACTGGCCTGAGACCTCCTCAGACACGCTCGCTTTCGAAGGAAAGGACGGGGCGCTGATAAAGGTCGGCGACTCTTTCCAAATGAAGACGACTGACGAAGCGGCCTTCAAATCCTTGTCCTCACTGCCGGTCAAGGTCATCTACGAATCCGAAAGCGCGATCGTGTCCGAGACCGTCACGCTCGCGGATCTCTCCTCCACGACCCGCTCGGACTGCCGTCTTGACTGCCCTTATCTATTCTTCGAGGACTTCAGCGAGGTGGAGAGTTTTAATTCAAATGATGAATATGGTGTCTCAAGCGCCGGAAGCAAGTCTCCGCACACTTTCCTCGCCGGCTGGAGTGCTGCCAGAGCAGGGGCGCAGGCCGGTACAGCGATCAGGATAGCCTGCCGCAGGGAAACCGGTTTGGCCAACTACTCCGCCAGGGCGGACTCGCCGCTCCTGTCCGGGCTGAAAGAAAAGAAGACCGTCAGCCTCGACATCAGGTATGACTACTCTATGAACAGGGAGGGTAAACCGAAGATCTCGCAGACGGTTTACTTCGGCTACATCACCACGCCGGAGAATCCTAAGAGCGGCGACGACACCGGCACATTCCCGACGAGTTTTACCGTCAACGAGACAACCGGCTCCTACACAAACATAAATCATACGGCCAGCACCACGTTGTCCGGCGTTTCCGCTCCTCTACGACTAAGCTGGAGGACTGTTCCCGAGACCAACTGGGGTGCCAACAACAACACCTGCTGGCTCTACATAGACAACATAAGAGTGAAAATCAAAAAGTGATACAGGAATATGAAGATGAATAGAACAATGGTTGGAATCCTGACGCTGGCGCTCCTGTCGGTGTCGTGTTCCAAGCAACAGGACGAGGCGCGCGGAAGACTCTCGTTCTCCGTCGTCCCTGACGGTCAGGTGACCGAGGTGACCAGGAGTCTTGTGTCCGACTACACCACGCTTCCACAGATCGGAAAGTTCACGATAGTGGTAACCGGCAACAACGGCAACGAAGTGTATAACGGCCTGCTTGAGGCCTACGACGAGTCGGAAAATCTTCTCACCGGCAACTACACTGTGAAGGCAAGCTACGGCTCGACAAGCGACGAGGGCTTTGACAAGCCTTGCCTCACCGGAGAGAAGACATTCTCCGTCACCGGCGGAGGGACGACCAATGTCACCATCCCTGTCACTTTGGCCAACTCGATTGTCAGGATGGGCTACTCTGACAACTTCAAGACCTACTACACGGACTACTCCATCAAGCTGACAACCGGTGCCGGGACCGAGGTCGACTTCCCTAAGGGAGAGGACAGGGCGGCCTTCGTGGACGCCTACACCATCACAGTCTCCGGGACTCTCACGAATCAGGGAGGGAAGACACAGCGCTTCACGAAAAGCTACGACACAAGTCTCGCGCCGAAGACCTGCTACACCATCAGGTTCGATGTGCCCAACGTGGGTACAGGCGCTCTGCGAATCGATTTCGACGACAAGGTCGAGGATGTGACGCTTGAGGATGTTGATCTTAACAATTAATCAGAATGAAGAAGTTAGCTTACATATTCCTTGCATCCGCCCTCGTCTTGGCGATGTCTTGCAAGAAGGACAATTTCAATTACGGCAGAGGTGACAAGGACAATACCGGCGTGCTTTCGCTCACCGGTCTCTCTCTTGAGGTCTCGGAAGATGTCAATAAGGTAGCCACAAAGGCAGACGCGGCCGGCGACGAGTACGTCGTGGCTCTTTACGACAATTCCGACAAGCTTCTTTGGCAGAAGACCTACGGCGAGATCCGCGGGGAAGGCGACATCACTCTTCCTGCCGGAACCTACAGGCTGGAGGCCAAGTCCACAAGCGCGGCGGTGCCTCAGGCCAGATTCAGTTTCCCGGTCTACGGAGTCACCAAGGAGGTTGTCATCAAGGCCGGCGAGAAGACTACTCTGACCACCCTTACCTGCTCCCTTCTTCAGGCCATCGTGACGGTCGGCTATAATGACGAGTTCCTTAAATCAGTGACCGGGGACGGCTGTACGACAGTCGAACTGGCGTCCGGTTCCCCGCTGGAGTACAAACTCACCTACGCCGGCGGCAAGGCCAGCTACAGCCGCGACATGGGCTACTTCCTGGTCAACGGCGACAACTCCACACTTGCCCTTACATTTAAAGGCTCGGTGGACGGCAAGACCCAGAAGATGAAGACCTCCATCTCCGGCGTGAAGGCCAGGAACTGGCACATCGTCACCATCATGAAGAAGGTTGACGAGACAGGAGGTGTCTCCTTCGCCATTGAGATCGACGGCCTCGTGGAGGACATGGAGCTTGAGAACAACGTGGCCGGCGATGAGCAGGGCGACGGCTTCGACCCTGACGCACCGACTGGTGACGGCGGTATCGAGCTAGTCAGCACCTGCTCCTACGACATCACAAAGGCCGTTGTTGTCCCTGCGACCGGAGCGTTCCCTCTCACGATGCAGGCAAAGGTTCCTAACGGAACCCGCAAGTTCACGGTTGACATCGCTTCCACCAACGAGGATTTCATCAATTCGGTAAACACTGTGGGCGGAACGCGCCTCGACCTGATCAACCCGTCAGAGGCCGCGATGGGAATATTCTCAATCGTTCCATTCCCTCACGGATCGGATCTTTCCGGCAAGACCGAGATTGATTTCGACCTCTCCGGAGCGCAGACGCCGCTGCTCGCGTTCAAGGGAACCCACACATTCACGATGAACGTGGTGGACAACAAGGGCTGCCGCAAGAGCATTCCTATCACACTTGAGGTTCTTTAACAAGGAGGAGGAATGAATATGAAAAGAAACATCCAGATAGTGTTCGCTTCCGCCCTGACTCTTCTGTGCCTCGGCTCCTGCACCGCTGACAAGACCGCTCCCCTTGGCAAGGAAGGCTCCTTCTCCCTTAAGGTAAGGATGGGCGAAACGGCGACAAAGGCCGCCATGAGCCAGGAAGAGCTGCTCTCGACAGCGAAGGTCAGCATATTCAAAGGCGACTTCTCCGGCAAGGTCCGTGAATATGTCTATTCACAGATTCCGGACGCCATCATGCTACCTGCCGATGACTACCGCGTCGATGTCGCCGCCGGAGAGATTGTCAAGGCCTCTCCCGAGACGGCCTCTTGGGACCAGAAAAGCTACAAAGGCTCCTCTGACGTGAAGATCATCGCCGGCAAGACCAGCGATGTCACAGTTACGGCCAAGGTCTGCAACGTGGTCACCAACTTCACTTTTGACAACACCGTGGCCGAGGCTTTCAACGAGGGCTACACCTGCTCGGTCGGACTGGCTGCGGACAATGCCTCCGGCAGGCTCGTCTACGATGCCGCCAAGAAGGGAAAGGACGGTTTCTTCATCGTCTCCGGCTTCGAGCCTTCTCTTTTCTGGACATTCTCGGGCACACTCAGGAAGAACGGCGCGGCCTTCTCCAGGTCCGGCGAGATCAAGGCCGTCGAGGAGGGAAAGAGATACAAGCTGAATCTGAAATACATTGAGAGTGACGGCCAGCTCGCCTTCGAGCTTCTCGTGGATGACTCCACCAACGAGATCTACGACAACATCATCTTCGAGGCCACATCCACCGGTGTCGCCCAGTCTTCCCGCTACGAGGTCTGGGCCGGTCATTTCACCGCCCACGCCGACGTGGACGAAGGCCAGTACGACAAGGACAAGGTCTTCTTCGAGGTCAGGGAAAAAGGCTCCGGGGAGTGGCGTCAGGTGAAAGCGACCCGTGAGGCCGAAGGAACCTACAGCGCCGAGATAACCGGGCTGACACCCTCAACCACCTACGAGTACCGCCTCGTCCTGACGAACACGGAATCCAATGAGGTTGAGTACATCCCGTCATCACTGGACATCACAACCGAGAACGCTCCGGGAGTGCCGAACGGCGGCTTCGAGACAACATCGAACGCCGAAAGCGGCAAGTACAAGTCGTTCTACGATCCGTCTTCCCCTGAAGAGTCACTGCAGAAGAAATGGTGGTGCAACGGCAACGCCGGCTCCACGTCCGTCGGATCACAGTACGCGATCTGCTACCCTGACGCCTCTGATTTCAAGGAAGGAAGCCAGTCAGTCTGCCTGCAGTCGCGCAATGTCATCGTGAAATTCGCCGCCGGCAACCTGTTCAGCGGGCATTTCGGTGAGACCATCGGCACGAAAGGCGGAACCGTCTTCTTCGGAAGGCCGTTCACCGCAAGACCGACAGCGCTCCGTCTGTGGGTAAAGTACACCGGAGGAATCATTGACTGCGCCGAATCCGGAGTCCCGGACGAGGGAAAGAAGGGCAACTACGACAAAGCTTCCATCAAGGTGGCCCTCGGCGTGTGGAACTACAGGAAATACGGCGGTGATCCGGACAGTCCTGTCAAGGTCAACACCACCGACGTAAGCACGTTCGTGGACTACAACACAGACGAATCCACCATCGCCTCGGGCGAGAGGATCATCCCGTCCGACGGATCGAATCCGGCTAAGGACTGGATACAGGTGACGATTCCTATCGACTACAGAAACAAAACCACCTACCCGACCCACATCATCATCAGCTGCGCGGCCAGCATGTACGGAGACTATTTCTCCGGTCACGACGGCAGCAAGCTGTGGATTGACGGGATGGAACTGATCTACGAATAGTCATGAGAAACGGATTCCGGCTAATTGCTGTCGTACTTCTGATCCTTGGGCCGTTGACGGCCCGTGGACAGAAGATGGACAGAGGCATCGATATGACATCCCAGCCCTGCTTCGTCAAGAAAGGCACGTGGATGATCGGGGGCGGAGCCAGCTACATGCTGCACAACAACAATGACTCGCGGCTGCTTGTTGTCAACGGCATCAACTCTACCGGCTACACCCTGTCCGTCAGCCCGGCGTTCTGCTACATGCTCAAGGACAACAAGGGAGTAGGAATGAGGATCGGCTACAGGAGAAACATGTTCAAGCTAGATTCCGCCAAGGTCAACTTCGAGGACATCGACCTGTCACTGAACAACTTCCATAAGATAAGCCACGCCTTTGAGATCCAGGGTATCGGACGCTACTATATTCCTGTCGGACAGCTCAAGCGACTGGGACTGTTCAACGAGCTGCAACTCTCCTACAGCTACGGCCAGGGAAAGGTCATGGACGGACACGGCAACAAGATAAACGCCTCCTACGAGACCTCCAACGCCCTGGGAATCAACGTATGCCCGGGATTCATGGCTTTCATCACGGACAAGCTCGCCATCGACGTGAGCGTGAACATGCTCGGTCTCCATTTTGAATGGACAGAGCAGTCACACAACCGCGTCGCGGAAGGCGACAGGAGCCTGACCTTGATCAACTTCAAGGTCAACCTCCTTGCGATTGGATTTAGTCTTTACTATTACCTGTAGCCGATGAAAAGGATAGCGCTGACAATCTTAATGATCTGCTTTTCGAGCCTCAGCCTCCTGGCCGAGGAGAAAGTTAAAGAGGCTCCGACCGAGGAAAAACGAGGTCCGGACCGCCTGTTCATGCCAAAGGGAGATTTCTCGGCAGGAGCGCAGTTCTCCTATGTAGACCTGCTCAGCAATGACAGCGAGTACCTCATGCTGGTCCAGCATCTGGACGCCAACGCCACGATAATGACATTCTCTCCCTACCTTGACTATTCCTACAAGAACAATCGTTCCGTAGGACTTAGGGCGAAATATTCATCAGCGAAAGGCGGTATCTCCAAAGCTGATCTCTCCATGCTCAGCGATGACCTTTCATTCTCCCTGAATGACATCATGGCCGACTCGCGCTCCATCCAGGCCGAGATTTACCACCGCGCCTACGCCCCGCTGGACAAGAGCAGCCGCTTCGGTGTCTTCACCGATGTCTCTCTGGGCTATTCACACACCAGAACCTCCTTCTCCTACAACGAGGAGAGTCTGGACACCTATGCCATCGCAAACCGACTCAAGATCGCCGTCCATCCCGGCCTGATGGTCTTCGTGACCAACAGCATCAGCACCCACGTGGCGATCGGCATCGGCGGAGCGACCTACAACCACATCGACTACTACAAGAAAGGTGAGGTCGTGGGGACGAGGGATTTCTCCAAAGTGCGCTTCATGCTTGACATTCTTGACATTTCATTCGGACTAAGTTTCCACCTATAGGCTATGTGCTACAGACTCCTATCATTTCTTATGGCGCTGATCGCCACTCTGTCCTGCATCAGGAATGACATACCATACCCTGATGTCAAGGCAGAGATAACCAGTCTTCAGGTCATAGGGGCCAAATCGGTGAGCATCGACAAAGACGCCATGGTGGTTGTGGTCACTCTTGAGGAGGCGGCAGACATCCACAACGTCAGCATCACCGGGGTCACCTTCAACGAGAAGGCCGTCGAGCCTTCGGTGTCACTGACCGGCACACACGACCTGTCCTCGCCTTACAGTTTCACCCTTAATCTCTACGACAGGGATTTCGGCTGGAAGATCCGGGCGGAGCAGCCGGTGGAGCGCTACTTCACCGTGGCCGGGCAGACCGGAGAGTCCGTGATCGACGCTGAAAACCTTCGGGTTCTGTTCAAAATACCTATGGGGATTGACATGCGGAAACTTAGCGTGACATCCATGAAACTCGGCCCGGAGGAGATCACGAGGTACAATCCGACTGCCGCGGAGCTGCATGACTTCTCGAATCCGGTCGTCGTGATGGCTTCCTACAAGGGCGTGACACAGGAATGGACGCTGTTCGCGGAAAGGGTGAAGACATCCGTCACCATGTCCCGTCCGGAGCCGTGGACCAGGGTGGCCTGGCTGAAGGCTTCCGGCATCGAGGGCCGTGACAACGGTTTCCGCATCAGAAAGACCGGCGAGACACAGTGGAGGAACATCGGAGACGTCACATCCATCGGCGGCACCTTCACCGCGATGGCTGACGGCCTTGAGCCGCTTACGGACTACGAATGTGTGGCCTTCAGCGGAGACGAGGTGACGGGGGCCGAAAGATTCACCACGGAGGCGGAACGCCAGTTGCCGAACTCCGGCTTCGAGACGTTCAGCAACGCCGAGTCCACAAAATATTACTCGTTCTACAATCCTGACCTGTCGGATCCTACCCTCAAGAGCAAATGGTGGGGCAGCGGCAACAAGGGATCGACGACCGTCGGATCAAGCTACGCCATCACAAAGCCGGATGAGACGGAGAAAGTCGAGGGAAAATATTCATTGAAGATGGAGTCGCAGTACGTCATCGTCAAATTCGCGGCCGGCAATGTCTTCTCCGGTGAATATGCCGGTAACGTGGGCATCTCCGGCGGCAAGATCCGGATGGGGCGTCCGTTCACCCTGCGTCCGAGAAAGTTGACCGCCTGGATCAAGTACAAAAGCGGAAAGATTCAGCAGAAGACATTGGGAGGCTACCCGGAGGGTGATGAGGTCAAGGTCGGCGACAACGACCGCGGAATCGTGTGGATGGCGCTCGGCGACTGGAGCTCAAAGGATTACGGCGGCTCTGCCGACTGTCCGGTGGAGGTGAACACCACAAAGGAGGACACCTTCTTCGATCCAAAGGGACCGAACGTCATCGCCTACGGCAAATTCGTCACGGATCATGACATGGGGTGGACAAAGATCGAGATCCCTCTTGAATATGTCTCCACATCCCGCCGTCCTACCCACATCATAGTTTCCTGCGCCGCCAGCATGCTCGGAGACTACTTCACCGGCAGCCCCGACTCAATCATGTGGATCGACGACATCCGTCTGGAATATTAAGTAATCCTAAAAAAAGTTGGTAAAGATTTGGCGCAGTAGTTTCGAGGATAGATGTCGTGGGGAGAAGGAGTGTGTCGGTTCAAGGACTACTGAACATTCTGATCTATACCCCGATGCCAGAAGCGGGAGGTGATGTCCGTCAATGAATATGAATCCGCTTCGTGAGCGACTTTATACAAGCGCTGGTTAGTGGTTTTGGAGTTCAAAGGGCCGAATGATTCGATGTACGGTCCCACCTTCACATAATCAAAATTCTCGAATATCTTGTCCTCCACCGCGTTCCGTCCCGAGTACAAGGCGGCGGCAAGCCCTTTGGAGCGGACGTGGGCGGCCAGCCTCAGCAGAGATTCCGGATCCCTTCCCTCACCGAGGAACAGGAAGCAGTCCACCCCGAAATTGTCAGCGACCAGAGAATCAATGACTTTCTCGGTCAATTCAACACCTACATCCGTCTTCAGAAAAGGAGAATGGCATCCAATGCAATTACCTTGGCAGTTGCTTATGTCAACCGCCAAGGTAACTCTATCGGGAATCTCCTCGATGACCACCGAGGTCATCTCAGGAACATATTTGATCATATTCGTTAAGCCTCCTCCTGTGCCGCAGCCTTGGAGCCATCGTGGTTGTAGAACCTGTGGGCGGCCTCTACCTGGCGCATCTCGCTGAACGAGGACACACGCTTGAGATAACCGATCACACGGGTCAGGTAGTCCAGATTGTGGCTTCCGCACTTAGGACAGACCTCAAGGGTGTCCTTGCTGATGTAGCCACAGTCATTGCAGACGGTGTTGCGGCAGTTGAATGTGAAGTAGTTGGTGCCGTAGTGGGCGGCGGTCTTCAGAAGCTGGCGGTACTGATCCTTGGTAAGATGCTCGGCCACGTTCATGTGGAGGGCGGAGCCGCCGTCCAGATGCTTGACATACTCGTTGCCGTGCAGCTTGAACTTATCGATCATCGAAAGCGAGTCATCCTCAGGATTGTAGAAGTACGAGCTGTACATGTTGTGCTTCGGGGAGACGTAGAAACCGTCCTTCTGGTCCCACTTGTAGTTCTTGCCGGAAAGGTTCTCGCCCGGAACGAACTCGGTGTTGAACATCGTGTCCGGAGTCTTGTCCTTCTTGTTGGACCGGTTGATGGTCTCAAGGATGACATCCACGAACTCGTTGTACTCAGGATTAGGGTTTATAGTAAGGCCGAGGAACTCGGCGGCGTCGGTGAGGCCGTTCACGCCGATGGTGAGGTACTGCCTCTTCATGTCGATGAAGCCGGCCTGGTAGACATCCAGCATGCGGGCCGCGAGGAAGTCCTTGATGATCTCGTTGAAGGCGATCTGGTACTTGTGCACACGCTCGGTCTCCTCGGTCACCGCCGCGCGGATATATTCATAAAGCGGGTTCTTGTCATAGTCGGCTCTGGTCAGCGCCTTAGAGCCGTCCACCACGATGCCCTTCCTCTCAAGGAAGTAGCGTCTTGTGGCAAGCTGGATGAGCCGGTTCAGATTGATTGTCATGACTGACTTGGAACCGGTTGACACCGAAGCCGTTCCCATCGAGTATTGGTGCGTGGTGTGGTTGTGCGACTCGTCAATCTTGTCCAGCTCGGTGATCGAGTTGCGCAGACGGCAGCAGCTCGCGAGGCTGTCCGGACTGTCGGAGAGGTAGCAGAAGAAGCTGTGTCCCTTCGACCACATCTCCGCCGTGAAGTCGGCATATTCCTTGTCGATGAAATCGTCCTTGCCGTCGGTCAGCAGAGCCATCGTCTCGACAGGAAAGGTCAGGATGTAGCGGTTCCTCTCCTCGTTGAACCAGTTCATGAAATGCTTCTGGAGCCATGAAAGGGTCTCCCATTTCGGCTCTGAGCCGTCAGGGAAACGGAAGTCGCCGAACACGCCGCGGAAGTAGCTCTCGTCGAAGTAGCTGATGTTCCAGAACACCGTCTGATACCCACGGTTGCCGGCAGGCATATTCATGGAATGTACAACCTGCTGGAAGTAGTTGTCGATGACTTTCACAAGCGTCCTCTTCTTAGCGTTCATCTCCACGACGTCCTCAAGGTGATCAAGATAGTCGTCACCGTAGTCCTTGCGGATGAAGTAGTCCAGGTACATCAGGAACTCCGGGGTCGCAACGGCTCCCATGAACTGGGAGGAGATTGAATATACCAGATTGATGAACTCGCCGCAGAACGACTTGAGGTCGGTCGGAGCCACGGACACACCGCCAAGCTTGATGAGGCCGTCCACAAGGAACGGGTACATCGTGATGGCGACGCAGTAAGGGTAGCCAGGGGTGCCGCTCTCGTCGTGCTTGTAAAGGACGTGACTCTCAAGATCCTTGATGTACTGGCCCGCGAGCGAGCGTCCGTACAGAGCCTTGATCTTGTCCTTCATGATGTAACGGTTCTGCTTGATGTTGTTCTCCTTGTAGAGCTCCTGGCCGAGGGTCACGATGTTCTTGCGGGTGACATTGGCGTTGGCGTCGAACTTGGAGCCGGTGGCGGCGTTGGACGCGGCGATGTAGTCGCGGATGAAGTCGCGCTTCTTGCGCAGATCCAGACCCGCGTCAAACTTCTCTATGTAGGCCACGGCGACCTTCTTGTTGATGGACATCAGGCTCTCCTCGACCTGACGCCTGATCTCACGGCTGGTGATCTTGTCGTAAATGTAGAGGTTCTCCGCGATCGAGACAACCACAGCCTCGGGACATTCCTCGCCAGCTGTCTTGTAGGCCTCGCGTATGCCGTTCATCAATTTGACCTTGTCGTACTCCTCATAAGAGCCATTGGTCTTGCGTACAGTTACATCCATATTCAGTTTATTTTATTTCGATAAGTATTGCCGACCGGTTATCCAGGTTACAAAGCCGGCCCGATCCCCGCAATGGGAGTCGAACCGACTTTCACAAAGTTAGCAGATAATTCGGCCTGTCGGTCACATTTATCGCTAAAGTTATCAACAATCGCGCAACAAAATTGTTAATTTGTTGCGCGATAATTAATTACAAGAATATGAATTTTAGAATTACTAAAATTGACAAAACAGCCATGAACCAACCGATCTTCTTGACCTTTCCGGTGCAAAGGTTAAGGATGACATAGGCGACAAGACCAAGGAGGATGCCATTGGAGATTGAATATGTCATCGGCATGAGGATCATGGTAAGGAAAGCCGGGATGGACTCGGAGAAGTCGTCAAGCGGAATGTCCTTGATCGGGCTGAGCATGAACAGTCCCACGAACACGAGTGCCGGGCAGACAGCGGAGCCAGGGATGGCGGTGAAGACCGGAGCGAAGAACAGCGCCAGCACGAAGCAGGCGGCGACCGAGAATGCGGTCAGACCCGAACGGCCACCCTGGGCCACGCCTGAGGCGCTCTCAACATAGGTGGTCACGGTGCTTGTTCCGAGGCAGGCTCCGGCGACCGTGCCGATGGCGTCGGCCATGAAGGCCTTGTTCATGCGCAGAGGCCGTCCGTCCTTCTCCACCATGTTTGCCTTCGTCGTCACGCCGACAAGAGTGCCGATCGTGTCGAACATGTCAACGAACAGGAATGTGAACACGACGATCAGCATGTCAAGGCTGAAGATCTGGCTTGTGTCGGTGCTGAACTGGCAAAGGATAGGCTTCATGGACGGCGGGGTGTCGACGAATCCATGGAACTGCGTGAGTCCCATAGGGATGCCGATGACGGCGGTGGCGATGATTCCGATAAGGAGGGCTCCCGGGACGTTGAAGATGACCAGCGCGCCCGTAATGACAAGACCGATTACGGAAAGGAGACCGGCGCCGCCGGTGATGTCGCCGAGGTTAACCAGTGTGGCGGGATCATCCACGACGATGCCGCCGCCCTTCAGGCCGATGAGCGCGATGAACAGACCGATACCTGCGCCGATCGCCTTCCTAAGCGACAGAGGCAGCGCGTTCACGATCGCCTCGCGGACACTCGTCAAAGTAAGGATCACGAATATAACGCCTTCGATCAGGACAGCCGTGAGGGCGAACTGCCAGCTGTAGCCCATCCCGAGGCAGACCGTGTAGCAGAAAAACGCGTTGAGTCCCATGCCCGGGGCGAGGGCGAAAGGCAGTTTGGCATAGAATGCCATCACGAGCGTCGCCAGGATGGAGGCGACTGCCGTTGTCGTGAAGAGCGCGTTCTTGTCCATTCCGCAGTCAGCCAGGATTGAAGGATTGACGGCGAGGATGTAGGACATAGCGAGGAAAGTGGTGATTCCGGCGATGATCTCAGTTGAGACCTTCATCGATGATGGATCGAAGCCGAAAAGCTTGGTAAGCCAACCGGTCTGCTTCGTCCCGGCGGCCTGAGTTTTAGTCTCTGCCATTGTCTTGTATTGTTAAGTGTCGTTGACTATTTAGAATACCCATTTCGCGCCGAGGCAAGGGCGTACAAAGAAGCCTTTTCCCGTGCCGAAGTCATAGGAAAGCTCGATCTCGGTGCCTATGTTGAGATTGTCAACTCCGAAATACTGGCCGACATTGTACCAAAGCTGCGGCTCGGAGAGGAAGACGAACTTTGCGTCCTCCGCCTTTGACCAGTCACGGTAGCCGGCCTTCTTGTCGTTGATGTAAGGGCAGACAGTGTGGTCCTCCCACCAGAAATCAGCGAAGCCGGAGAAGCGGAGGCCCTTCACGCCGAACAGATCCTGCATTCCCCACACAGCGGTGAACTGGAGAGGGACATCGCTTTTCTTTTTGCTGCCGTCAAGGTTATAGCCCATTGACTTGTCCGAGTGGTTGTAGTTGATGGCCTTATAGAGTACCTTGAGATTCAGGGTGTTCCTGAAATCCTTGCTGTGAAGGAACCAGTCCGCGCCGAAGAGGAAGGCGTTGTTGATGGTGTAGCCGTTGTACGCGCCGCCGTTGTACTCGACGTGGAAGCTGAAAGGGGCAAGCTTCGTGTTCTGCCAGAAATTGAGGCAGCGAGCGATCTCAAAATAAGTACCACTCGGAGCATAGACCTGATCCTTGGAATTCTTCGAGTTGTAGTCATAGTCCACGAAGAAGAAGGTGTTACCCCATTTGTCCCCGTAGAAACCCTCAAGGGTGGTGGTCACGTGACCGCGGTCCTTACCGAAATCGTAGAAGGTCTGAAGGTTGGTCTGGGCCTTTGCTCCTAGAGCGAAGGCGAGCGCTGCGACTGTGGCGGCGATGATTGATTTGTTTGACATAAATATTAAGGAATTTGACTAGTTCCTTGATGAAATTAAAAAACAAATTTAACACATATGTCATGGAAAGTCCATAACTTTGCCATAGAATAATAAACAAAGTTATCAACAGCCATGTTTGAAGAGACACTGAAATTCTACCAGAATTTCCCCAAAGAGGGCATCAATTTCGTTGACATAATGCCGTTCCTCCAGGACAAGGAGGTCTTTACCAAACTGATAGACGAGATCGGAAGCCACGTCACCGCACCGACGGTGGCCGCGCCCGAAGCCCGCGCCTTCCTGTTCTGCGCCCCGCTGCTCACATCCGACAGCGGCGTGACAAACGTTGTGCCTTTCCGCAAGAAAGGCAAGCTGCCACACTCGGGCGACGACCTGCAGAGCATCGAGATCATGAAGGAATATGGCCCCGACAACCTATACTTCCGGAAGTCCGACATAGCGGCCGGCAAGGCTGAGGATGGAATATTCAAGATCGCCATCATCGATGACGTCCTCGCCACCGGCGGCACGGCGGAAGGAATAGCCAAGGCTCTTGACGCGCTGACAATCGATGTCGATGGCAAGGAATATGGCGTGAAGGTCACCGAGTTCATCTTCCTTGCCGAACTTGACGGACTCTACGGCCGCAACCGTCTTGAAAAGATCGCTCCGGTCCACTCCATCGCGCACATCAGGTAAGCGCCCTCTACACAACACCGACTATCGGAAGGAGACCAACCTGCATCAGTCATCCGTCTCGGGGTCTGCCATGATGGTGGTGCCGGCATTCAGGGCGGAGGCGGAGGTGATGACGACTCTGGAGACGCCGGAGTTGATGGCTTCGAAGGCGTTCTGGAGTTTCGGGATCATTCCCTCGGAGATGGTGCCGTCGGCGACCATCAGGGCGAAATCGGAACTGGTTATGGTCGGAATCACGCTCGACGGGTCGCTCAGGTCCTTAAGCACGCCCGGCGTGGACGAGCAATAGGTCAGGGTCACGTCATAGACTGAGGCGAGTGTCTGGGCGACGGACGAGGCGATGGTGTCGGCATTGGTGTTCAGCATCGAGCCTTCCTTGTCATGTGTCAGCGGGGCGAGAACAGGCACGGCACCAGACTCAAGAAGGTTTTCCAAAGCCTTGGCGTTGACATACTTGATGTCACCTACGTAACCGAAGTTGATTGGCTGTACGGGGCGCTTCACACTCATAATCAGATTGAGATCAGCGCCGGTAAGGCCAATGGCGTTGACACCAAGGGCTTGCAGACGCGCAACCAGATTCTTGTTGACAAGTCCGCCGTAGACCATCGTCACGACCTTCAGCATCTCGGCGCTGGTGATCCTGCGGCCATCGATCATCTGGGTCTCCACGCCCAGTCTGGCCGCCATCTCAGTGGCGATCTTGCCGCCTCCGTGCACGAGTATCTTTCTGCCCTTGAGGCTTGACAGTGACATCAGGAGGGACTGGAGAGACTCCTCGTTCTCCACTATGGCTCCCCCCACCTTAATTATATTCAATGAATCCTTTATCATATTCGTTTTTCTCAAAAATATTTCCGTACACCAAAGAGGCTTTTCCTGTACCAAACGATGACAAAAGGCCATTTGGTACAGGAGAGGCCCCTTTCCTGTACCGTTTCGCAACAAAGTCTTATTGCAGATCCTCCAGCATCCTCTTCATCACCACCTGGGCGGAGACGACACGGTTGGCGGCCTCAGGGATCACGATGCTGCGAGGAGAATCAATCACCTCGTCGGTCACGATCATATTCCTTCGCACAGGAAGGCAGTGCATGAAATAGGCGTTGTCGGTGACGGCCATCTGGCGCGCCCCGACTGTCCAAGCATGGTCCTGACTGAGGATCTGGCCGTAGTGTGAGACGGAGGACCAGTTCTTGGCATAGATGAAGTCCGCACCCTCGAAGGCCTTCATCTGGTCGTACTCCACACGGGCGTTGCCCACGAATTGAGGATCAAGTTCATAGCCTTCCGGCTGGGTGATCACAAAATCCACGTCGGCGGCATTCATCCACTCGGCGAACGAGTTAGGCACAGCCTGAGGCAGCGCACGCGGATGCGGAGCCCAGGTCAGGACCACCTTCGGACGCGCCACGCTTTTATATTCATTGATCGTTATGAGGTCGGCGAAGGCCTGGCACGGATGGACCGTGGCAGATTCGAGGCTGATGACAGGTTTGCCGGAATATTCGATGAACTGCCTGAGAATGGTCTCGTTGTAGTCGAAGGACTTGTCCTTCAGGCCGGCGAACGAGCGCACTCCGATGATGTCACAGTAGCTGCCGATGACAGGGATCGCCTCACGCAGATGCTCCGGCTTGTCGCCGTCCATCACCACGCCCATCTCGGTCTCAAGTTTCCAGCTGTCGCCGTTGACATTGAGTACTATCGAGTTCATTCCCAGATTCATGGCCGCCTTCTGGCTGCTCAGGCGGGTGCGCAGGCTGCTGTTGAAGAAAATCAGAATGATCGTCTTGTTCCTGCCCAGATTCTGCCATGCGAACGGGGTCGCCTTGACCTGCTTCGCCTCCTCAAGCGCCTTGCCGAGGTCGCCTATGTCACTTACGTGAAAAAAACTTCTCATAATACTTCCTTCAATGCGTCAATGAATATGTCAACGTCCGCCTTGGTAAGCGTAAGCGGGGCAAGAAGGCGGATCATATTCTTGCCGGAAACGCCTGTGAATATGTGCTTTTCGTAGAGGAGGCGGCCTCTGATCTCGGCGATCGGTTCATTGAATTCTATGCCTACCATGAGTCCGCGGCCACGCACCTCCCTGATTCTCGGAGAGGCCGGAATGGAATTCTTCAGATACTCTCCTACCTCAAATGCGTTCGCAACGAGATTCTCTTCCTTGAATATGTCAGCGACGGCGTTGGCCGCGGCCATCGCGAGGTAATTGCCTCCGAATGTGGTGCCGAGCATTCCTTTGGTCGCCTCGAACTCCGGCGAGATCAGGACACCGCCGATCGGGAAACCGTTCGCCATGCCTTTTGCCATCGTGACGATGTCCGGTTTGATTCCGGCCCATTGGTGAGCGAAGAACCTGCCGCTGCGGCCGTAGCCGCTCTGAATCTCGTCAAGGATCAGCACCACGCCGGCATCCTTGGTGGCCTGACGAAGGTCTCTCATGAACCGGTCATCAGGGATGACGATACCGCCGACCCCCTGGATGCCTTCAATGATTACTCCGGCGACATCGCCCTTGGCAAGTTCTGTTCTCACCGCCTCTATGTCATTCAGAGGCAGAAAAGTGACATTGTGATGCGAGTTGAACGGCGATGAATACTTAGGATTGTCAGTGACGGCCACCGCTCCGGAGGTTCTTCCGTGGAAGGCTCCCTTGAACGCGATCATCCTGTCCTTTCCGGTGTGGAAAGAGGCCAGTTTGAGGGCGTTCTCATTGGCCTCCGCTCCTGAGTTGATCAGGAAGAGGGAGTAATCCTGTAGTCCGGATAGTTCACCGATCTTTCCGGCCAGCTCGACCTGAAGCGGATTCTTCACGCTGTTGGAGTAGAAGCCTATCTTGTTCAGCTGGTCGGTTATGGCAGCCACGTATTTCGGGTGACAGTGGCCGACTGAGATGACGGCGTGGCCTCCGTAGAGGTCGAGATATTCCTGACCCTTGTCATCCCAGATTCTGGTGCCTTTGGCTTTGACGGGAGTCACATCAAAGAGGCTATATACATCGAATAAGTTCATAATATGATTCGAATATTAAAAACGAGTGCCTTTCAGGTGAAGACCGGTGCCCTCCGGGAGGCCGAAAATGAGGTTCATATTCTCGACCGCCTGACCGGAAGCGCCTTTCACGAGATTGTCGATTATGCTGATCACGTGGAGCTTACGGCCGTGTTTACGTACATTGAGCACACATTTATTCGTGTTCACGACCATCTTCAGATCCGGATTCGTGTCGATCACGTGCACGAAAGGCTCGTCCTTGTAATAATCCTTGTACAAGGCCACGGCATCTTTCTCCGAAAGGTCACAGTCAAAGTAAACCGAGGCCAGGATTCCCCTGGTGAAATCGCCCCTGACCGGCACGAAGTTCAACTCGCCCTCGTAGCTTGGAGCGAGAGTGTGGAGGGTCTCCCCTATCTCGCCAAGATGCTGATGGGTAAACGCCTTATAGACAGAGAGGTTATTGGCCCGCCAACTGAAATGCGTGGTCTCGGAAGGAGCCTGTCCCGCACCGGTCGATCCTGTGATTCCCGTCACGTGAATCTCAGGCAGTTTGTCAACCTTCGCCATAGGCAGAAGCGCCAACTGGATAGAGGTCGCGAAGCAGCCAGGATTGGCGATATGCTTAGCCTTCACGATCTTGTCTCTGAATGCCTCTGGAAGTCCATAGACAAAATCCTCCGCATCGGCGGCCAGACGGAAATCGTTGCTGAGATCGATGATAGCACCCTTATAACTCTCTGGCAAAGAATGGACAAAGCCTTTTGATTTTCCGTGACCGGAACAAAGGAATATCACATCGGCCTCTTCCACAGGGGCTTCCGCACTGAACTTCAGATCTGTCTCTCCCAACAAATCCTGATGCGCTGACCACACAGGCTCACCGGCGTGGCTGCCGCTCTGCGCGAAGACAACCTTCACGGCCGGATGATTGGCCAGAATCCGCAGAAGCTCGCCGGCCGTGTAGCCGGCGGCCCCTACGATCCCTACCTTTATATACTCATTTAAATTCATCAATACTATAAACTTATCTCACTATTCAACAGCCGCCGGCTACCTTCACGTTACCCCTACCCTAAATCCCTCCCCTCGGGGGAGGGATGCGCTTTGCGCACCCCGTAGGGCCTTTCACGTTACCCCTACCCTAAATCCCTCCCCTCGGGGGAGGGATGCGCTTTGCGCACCCCGTAGGGCCTTTCACGTTACCCCTACCCTAAATCCCTCCCCTCGGGGGAGGGACTTACCTTCGCCACTTCGTGGCTCAAAGGGTTTCTTCCGCGACTAAAATAAACACTATAATTTACAATTCCTTTTCAAGTTGTTCTCCTTCGTCCTTGTGGGCGGTGTAGTAAACACGCAGAGGGGTGGAAGTCACCTTAATGAAGCCCTTGGCGTCCTCACTGGTCCAGCCTTTCTGCATCTCGCCATATTCACCGAACTTGGTCTTGACAAGGTCGCAAGGGGAATCCACACCGACGGTCGAGAACGACCATGGACGAAGCTCCATCGTAACCTTGCCGGTCACGTTCCTCTGGCTGCTCTCCAGCATCGCCTCGATGTCCCTCATCACAGGCTCAAGGTACTGGCTCTCGTGCAGGAACATACCGTACCAGTTGGCGACATGATCCTTCCAGTACTGCTGCCACTTGCTGAGGGTGAACTTCTCAAGGAACTTGTGGGCGGCGATGATGAGCATAGGAGCGGCGGCCTCAAAGCCGACACGTCCCTTGATGCCGATGATGGTGTCCCCCACGTGCATGTCGCGCCCGATGCCGTAAGGAGCGGCTATCGATTCAATCTCCTGAATGGCAGCGACTTTGTCAGTGAACTTCTTGCCGTTGACAGCTGCGATCTCCCCTTTCTCGAACTCGATCTCTATGGTCTCGGAGCCGTCCTTCGTAATCTGCTTCAGATAAGCCTCCTCCGGAAGCCCCTGGGTGGAGTCCAAAATCTCGCCGCCACAGATGGATGTACCCCAAAGGCCGACGTTGTAGGAATATTTAAGTTTCTTGAAATCAGCCTTGAAGCCGTGCTCGTTAAGGTAATCGACCTCAAACTGGCGAGTCAGCGCCATATCCCTCGTGAGGGTGATGATCTCGATCCCCGGAGCCATAACAAGGAAGGTCATGTCAAAGCGGACCTGATCGTTGCCGGCTCCTGTCGAACCGTGGGCGATGGCGTCAGCGCCAATCGCTTTCGCGTAGCGGGCGATGGCCATAGCCTGGAATATCCTCTCGGAAGAGACCGAGATCGGATATGTACCGTTCCTCAGCACATTGCCGAAGATCATATAACGGAGACTCTTGTCGTAATATTCCTTGGTCACATCGAGGGTGACATATTCCTTCGCACCCAGTTCGTAGGCGTGCTTCTCGTTGTCTTTCAGCTGTTCGGCGCTGAATCCGCCGGTGTCGGCGCACGCGGCGTAAACCTCATAGCCCTTTTCCTTGGCCAGATACATCACCGTGAATGATGTGTCCAGGCCGCCACTGAAGGCGACCACAACTTTTTTCTTTTGCATATTGATCAGTTCGTTTTGTTGTCTTTCGCAGCCTCGTCGATCCTGCGGATGCGCTCCAGCACGTCCTGAGGAATCTTGGCCGGCAGATGCTCCTCCGGATCGAAGAGCATCCCCGTGCAGATGCAGTACTTCCTGTCGGTGCGCTTCAGCACATCCACGTTGACGCATCCATCGCAGCCTCGCCAAAAAGCCTCGTCGCTGGTGAGTTCGGCGAAGGTCACCGGCTTGTAGCCAAGCTGGGTGTTCATCGTCATCACGGCGGCGCCGCTTGTGAGGCTGAATATCTTCGCGTGAGGCCAGCGTGTACGCGCCAGCGAGAAGGTCAAGTCCTTGATTCTCTTGGCAAGGCCAAGGCCACGGAAATCCGGATGCACGATGAGTCCGGATGTGGTCACGTACCGTTTGTGTTCCCAGGTCTCAATGTAGCTGAAGCCGGCGAACCGATCACCCTTCAGAGCGATCACCGCCTTGGCTTCCCTGATCTTCTGCGCCAGATACTCCGGCTTCCTCTTCGCAATGCCGGTACCCCTGACCTTCGCGGCCTCCTCGATCGTGTTCAGAATCTCATCGACATAAATGAGGTGCTTCTCCGAAGCGACCTCCACAGTCAATTCGTCGTCCTGCGTCATCTTTTGTAAAGTTCGTTAAAGCGCTTAGTTAATTCTTTTTCCACCAATGCCTTTGAATATTCCGGAAAGAGACAGTGCCACCTCGTCGTGCGTGTAGCCCTCCCGCAGCACCATCAGAATGGTGTCATCTCCCGCCAGCGTGCCGAGCACTTCCGGAAGATGCCCCTCGTCAATGATGGAGGCGATCATGCCGGAATGTCCCGGTCTGGTCTTGAGCACAGCCAGCGAGCCGGAAAACTCCAGGCTGTCTATGCTGTCAGACGTCATCGACGAGTCACGCAGGGAACTTCTCAGCATGCCGGGTTGGGGAAGGCTGTAGCGGTAGCTGGTACCGTCATGGATCTTCGTGATGCTCAGCTCTCTGATGTCTCTGGACAATGTCGCCTGCGCGACGCTCAGTCCCTTCTCCTCAAGAAGGCCTGACAGCTCCTCCTGATTAGACACCCTATTGTCCTTGATGACCTCTCGGATGATTCTTTGCCTTTCAAGTTTACTTTTCATCTCAAAAGCATATTTATTCAAATACCTCGCAAATATATGGATATATTTCCAAAAACCAAGGGAAATATCTGCATATTTTTCAGAAAAGCACGCCAACGGACTCTTTTAGTAACGTGAGAAAAATAACCTGCTTCAGATTAGGAGAAGATTTTCGAGGATAGATTTCTTTTCGAAGAAGGAGTGTACTGGACGTACACGACTGATGAGAAAAGAGATATAGACCGAAAAGATCCCCTTAGATGATGCAGGTTATTTTTTGAATGTTACTTAGAAGCTCAGTCCGGCGCCGAAGACCAGTGAACGCGGGAGGGACGGGCCGTAGATGTAGCCCGAGTCTCTTTTCTCCCCCTTGTCGAAGTCCTTCTGGTAGGCATTGAGGATGTTCTTGACTCCGACGTGCAACTTTAGACGACAGATGTCCAGGACGCTGAACCCGTAGCTGATCTTGCAGCCCATGTCCCAGAACGAAGGAGTGCGGACGGCGACATCCACTTTTGTGCCGCTGCCGGCCATGTGCTGAGTAAGCATCGATCCGGTATATGTGCCGGAAAGGTCTATGTCAAAGTTCCTGAACGGACTGTAGGAAGCCACCATGTAGCCATAGCAATCCGGCGAGCGGAATAATTCCTGCGTCGGGGCGACATCGGGATCGTCACTCCATTTCTGCGCGATGTCATAACGGCTTCTCTGCAAAGTGACACCTGCCTGGAGACTGAGTTCATTAGCGACAGCAAGTCTTCCCTCCAGAGTGCATCCGTAAACCTTAGCGCCCGAGCCGTTGTATCTTTCCATTATATTGCTCTTTCCCCCATCTGCCTTTTCTCCGGTCTCCCTCAGCGCATAAGTATCTTTCAACACTGTAAGGAATCCTTCCGCCATCAGATTCAGAGAGGCGATACCGAAAGTGTGGTACCAGTCGGCGGAAGTGCTGAACGAATGGGAACGCTCTTCCTTCAGGTTATCCGCAAGCCTGATGCGTATCCGTTTACCGCCTGCGACGGAGATGTGCAGATCCTCGTCAAAAGCCTGTGGCGCACGGAATCCTCCCGCATAGATGGCGCGGAAGCTCAGATCACGGAAAGGGCTGTAACGGACGTTCACCCTCGGAGAGAGCACTGGCTGGGAAATAAGGCTGTGCTTGTCCATGCGAACTCCGGCGAGGAGGCTCCAGCGGGCGTTCTTCCACTCATTCTGGAGATAGGAGCCGAAAATGCGTACCTTCTGAGAGGTCTTGTAGTCATAGCCAAAGGAGACATCGTTCAGGTCATCATAGTTATATTCCAGACCGGCGGTCAACTGCGCCGGCATGAACAGCAGACAGTCAAACTTGTAGGAATATTGACCGCCGAAGACCGCGGTGAGGTCGGTGGTCTTTCCGTACGCATTCGGATCTTTTCCTGTTCCGTAATAACTGCTCCTTCTGATGTGCTGGGCGGAAGCATACGCGTTCCAAATTTGTCGGCCATCCTGACTTTGCCCGTCATAGCTCAAAGATCCGCTGTTGTTCGTGTGTTCCGTCTGCTCCGCGATAAGCGCTTCATGAGCCGGAAGATCCAGACGATCTCCCCCTCGCCGGAACTCCTTGGTTCCATGATACTCCAGCCTGATTTTGGAGAAAGGATTCACGCGGAGGTGTCCTCTTGTGCCTACTGTGATGGAATTGATCATAGGAATGTCCGTGAACCCGTCACCGTCCGCGTCATAGCCATCCCTCAAACGTTTCTGCCCGAACACGAACAGTCCCCCTCTTCCGTCATCCGTCACCATTGATGCGTTCAGGCTGGTGTTGTTGTCCAAGGCACCGCTTACCCCGATGGAGGTGAGGTCATGGCTGATTCCGGCGCTTGAACTCATCGCTTCCTTTGTGATTATGTTGATGGTGCCTCCGATCGCGGATGCTCCGAACAACGCGGAGCCACCCCCGCGCACCACTTCCACGCGGTCAATCATCGAGGATGGGATCTGCTCCAGACCATACACGCCCGCAAGCGCCGAGAACACTGGTCTGGAATCGATGAGGACTTGTGAATAGTGGCCGTCCAGGCCATTGATTCTGGCCTGCGTGAATCCGCAGTTCTGACAGTCGTTTTCCACCCTGACACCCGGCTGGAAAGTCAGTCCTTCCGCCAGGGTCGGAGACGAGGTGGTGGCGAAAATCCTGCTGTCTATGACATTGACAAGCGCTGGAGCCTCTTTTCTGGAGGAATGATTCCTGGTGGCGCTGACCACCACCCCGTCAAGAGACAGATTCTCCCGCTCAAGGCTGAAATTGGCCTCGTACGACTGACCGACCTTGAACTCAAGAGTGACAGAAGCGTCTTTATAGCCAATTGAAGTCGCGATGATCTCATGCTTGCCCAAAGGAAGGTTCCTGATTGAATAATGTCCGGAAGATGATGTCTGGATGCCTATCTGGGTGCCGCCTATCATCACGGTAACGTAAGGAAGATGTTCCCCGGTCTTCGCGTCGATGACGTGACCGGAAACGCTCGCGTCTGTTTTTCTGCTCTCTGCATAAGTATGTCCACTCATGGACACGATGAGTATAGCCACAACAGTGGCGAAAATATGTGTTGTTTTCATGAATATTTTATCGTTATATCAAATTCGGGAATAGGCACGACCCGGCAGCGGGCCATGCGGACTACGGCTCTACTTTTCAAGTAGACATGTGATTATAACGATAGCGGAGGAGCCCTGAGTCCAAGAACGTGATGGAATACTGTCTGGGCTACTTCCGGCAAGACCCCTGACGGATGATTCGGAACAACCGGGCTGTCTGACACCGTGACACTGATCCGTTCGCTCGCCTCGAATATATTGCTTGAGATGAGTTGAAGGAGGTGCAACTCCGTGTCGCTGTGACTATGCGCCTTCCCGCTCCACGGATGAGAATGCACAATCTTTCCCTCCGGACCCTCATGGACGTGGGTGAAGAGGTTGGTTGATGCAAAGAAGAACGCGAACAACACCAGCGCCAATGCGCTCAAGTATTCCAGATGTTTTCTCAAAGCGATGGCAAAGACAGCACATTCCGTGCCTGAAATTAAAGCATTACTCCCACTCGATCGTTGCCGGCGGTTTGGAGGAGATGTCGTAGACTACGCGGTTGACCCCTTTGACCTTGTTGATGATGTCGTTGCTGACCTGGGCGAGGAAGTCATACGGGAAATGGAACCAGTCGGCGGTCATGGCGTCGGTGGAGACAACGGCGCGGAGAGCCACAGGATTCTCGTAGGTGCGTTCATCACCCATCACTCCCACACTCTTGATAGGCAGCAGGATAACTCCGGCCTGCCAGATGGCGTCATAAAGGTTCGAGGCCTCCACACGAGGATCGGAAGCGGAAGGAAGATGAAGGGAGGAGCAATCATATTCACGAAGCCCTTTTATGAATATGTCGTCGGCCTCGCGGAGAACGTTCAGTTTCTCTTCGGTGATGTCGCCTATGATACGGATGGCGAGTGACGGTCCCGGGAAAGGATGCCTGCCGACAAGTTCCTCCTTGATGCCCAAGGCTCTGCCGACCCTGCGGACCTCGTCCTTGAAAAGCGCTCGCAGCGGCTCGACAATCTTCAGGTTCATCTTCTCCGGAAGACCGCCCACATTGTGGTGGGACTTGATCTTGGAGGCGATGCCCTCGATGCCGGCGGACTCGATCACGTCAGGATAGATGGTTCCCTGGGCGAGCCAGCGGGCGTTCTCGATGGTGCGGGCGTATTTGTCGAAGGCCTCCACGAAGAGCCTTCCGATGATCTTTCTCTTGTCCTCAGGCTCGGTAACGCCGGCGAGAGCGTCAAGGAACTCCTTGGACGCGTCGGCTCCGATGACATTGAGGTCCATGTCCTTGTACGAAGCCAGCACATCCTCATATTCATTCTTTCTCAACAGGCCGTTGTTCACGAATATGCAGGTGAGGTTGTGGCCGATGGCCTTGTTCAGCAGCACGCCGGCTACCGTCGAATCGACACCGCCGCTGAGTCCGAGGATTACCTTCTCGTCCCCGATCTGTTCCCTGAGGCTGGCTACTGTCGTCTCGATGAACGAGGCAGGAGTCCAGTCACCCTTGCAGCCGCATATTCCCAAAGCGAAATTGCCGAGGATTTTCGTGCCTTCAGTCGTGTGGAAGACCTCCGGGTGGAACTGCACGGCATAAGTCTGCTCGCCCTTGATGTGAAAAGCAGCGTTGGTGACGCTCTCGGTCGAGGCGATCACCTCCGCGCCCTCCGGCAGACGGGCAATCGTGTCCCCGTGCGACATCCAGACCTGTGAATGAGCCGAAACTCCCTTAAGCAGAGGTGATTCTGAGTCAACGACATCCAGCATCGCACGGCCATATTCACGGGCCAGGGAGCCAAGCACCTCGCCGCCGAACTTGTGGGCAAGATACTGCGCGCCATAGCATATTCCCAGAAGAGGAAACCTGCCTTTGATGCCGCCGAGGTCGATCTGCGGGGCGTTCTTGTCACGCACCGAGCAAGGGCTTCCGGAAAGGATCACTCCCTTGACGGAGGAGTCCAGCGCAGGAACCTTGTTGAACGGGTAGATCTCGCAATAAACGTTCAGTTCGCGGAGTCTGCGCCCGATGAGTTGCGTCACCTGCGAACCGAAATCCAGAATGATGATTTTTTCTGCCATAGACGGACGGGGTTTTAGACTTCAAAATTAATCCAATTTTTCCAATGCGGCAAGAAATTGTGCTGCGGATTATATTCGGATTTTATTCGCAAAACATCCAAGATTCCTATCCCTTCGTTTTTTTGGCGTTTTTGGCTTTATATGCCAATGAACGTAAATACGTCATCCGTGTGGTTGGTGGCCGCAAAATTTTCGCATACTTCAGACGCGTTCACACTGTCGCTGGTGGCTTTGTCGATGCGCCACGCCGCAAAACACCATTTGCCCGTGGTGATTTTTAACCATTTTGGATTGTAATCGGCGTACAAGACACGAAATAGAGAACTGAACAGGCGACCTGTCAGCACGTCGAAAATAATTCAAAGTCATTATACAAAAGAAGGGAAAGCCTTGAACATGGTCAAAAGAGAAATCAGTTCATCTTTCAGCCCATTCCTTACGAAATTCTTCATTTCTCCTTCGGTCAGTTCACCCAAGCCGCTGATCAAACTCTTTTCCGAGACACTTTGGACACTCTCAATACACTTATCCAGATATTTTCCAATTGGCATTCCCATGCGGGATTCGACGATTTCTTTATTGACTGATGTCCTTTCTTTTAGGAAGAACCAGCAGTCGAATACATCTCGGCTGGTAATTTCGGTCCGGTCAAGAAGGGCACACAGTTTGTGAGCGAACATGTCTTCCTTCACCATAAGGCGCATCTGGAGGCCCAGGAAGTTCCGGATTTCATAGTGATTCTCGTATAGTCGGTTTGATATCTCAATTTTGAGTTTTCGCTGCCCTATGCCATAATCAAGCACGAGGATGATGCCATAGTGTTTGATGGCCTCATCGTGAATCTTGCCATATTTCAGGATAATCTTACGGACGCGCTCGTAGACCTCAGTCTCCTTCTCCTCATTAAGAAGATTGAAGTCCAGATCTGTCGAGAATCGCGGCAGATTGTAGAAAAACATGGTGGCAGTGCCGCCTTTGAATGCCATTACGGAGGAAAGCAGCGCGTCAGAGAATATGTCCTTAAGCAACTGTAGCATGAAGAATTTATGTCTGTTCGTATCCATTTCTATCCAAGAATTTTTGTGACACGTTGTTCGAGAGTTTTGCTATTGTATATGGGAAGGAGCGAAAGCACCTTCTGTTTGTCCAGGGAGATGGGATTGTCGAAATAGTAATTGCTGTTCAGGTACAAAGTGTCCAAGAAGGCTCTTTCCTGAGTAGCGATGTTCACATTCCCTTCGCGGATGACGCCGGCTGTGTCAATCAGGATTTCACCCTTGATTTTACGATACCGATACACTTTTCCATCAATTTCAACGCTCCGGCTCAAATTACCCACCGAAGTAATTTCGTCGCTGTACTGGAAGATAATTCCAGCCCTCTGCAGCACATATTCCAAAGATATATAGGATGGCGTATAGAGCAAACAGGCAAGTTCCTTCTCGTCATAACCCGGCTTGGCATAGATTCCTTTCCTCGGATTGATGATCTCGCCTTTTTTAACATAGCTGATCATCCTGTTCTTAATAGTATTCCGTTCAAGTCCCTGCCCATAAGCCATGGCGATTCCCTGCATAGTGAAAACACTTGCCTTGTCCTTGTAAAGATCTAAAAGGAGCTGATTTCGTAAACCCATAGTCACCTTACGTATTACTTTCAGTTCACAAAAGTATATAATTTTATAGAAATTATCAAATCACATGAAGGTGATTCATTGGATCCCACGGAACTCTACAGGTAAGCCTTTGATTGGTGTTTCTGTCAAAGCCGGGCAGGAAGTTCGCACCGGACGCGAAAGCATCATTCGGCCAAAGCGCCGGTGAGCGTGACCTGACGGGACTCGAAAGGGTGAAGGAGGCTGTCGATGATGACGGCGAAGTCGCCGCGGGTGAGCGAATCCAACGAAGGAAGGCCCAGATCGGAAAGGGATTTCCCCGGATAATAGTCATCAAGGAATATCTCATCCTCCCTCACCGGATCATCTATCCTGAACCAGGTCTCGTTGGACCAGCCGACAGACCGGCCGTCCCCCCTCATGATTCCGGTGGCGCCGATCCTCTGGACCGCAGCGAAACGTGGGTCGTCCGGAGTGATGTCCAGATAAGGCATCAAATACCCGCCGGCGGCAAGGATCCCCTCCTGCACCTCTCGCACAGAGACATCCCTGAGACACGGCTGCGCCCCACCTGACTTCAGCGCGGCAACCGCGGCGGCGATGCCGGCGGCCTGGCCGATCTCCATCACGACCGGCTGGAGCCTGGTGGCTCCATTCGCGACGCAGGTCACGGACACCGCCTTCTCTATCACAAGAATATCCTCGGCCTCCTTCGGAACCATGACCCCGAAAGGAACAGAGAAGGACGGGACAGGATGGAACTCCAGCTGAGGAAGATCCCTCCAATCCGGATTACGATAGTGATGATGGTCAACAGGATAGTCCCCCACCGCGATGGCCGTGCGGTAAAGGGTGTTTGAATATGGCCGGTCAATGTCCGCCAAGGAGAACGTCACCTCCCCCTCGATCCGTCTTGAGTCCCTGTAGTACGGAATCATCGGCAGACCGTCATCGGTCGGATACTCGTCCTCCGCAATGCCTATATTCCTTAGTTCCAATTCTTTCTGAATATAATAGAGATAGCCGAGCGCCACCCTTTTGGCGCTGTCAACCGCCACGGCGCGGTCGGACGGAGGCATACGGGTGACATCCTTGACATAGCAGTCATTGCCCGCGATCGGCCAATTCAGCATGATCTTTCCGCCCGGCAGCCGCCCGTAGGAAAGCATCATGTCCACGGAATGGCCTCTTGACAGGCAATCCTCGTACAGTTTAGCGTCATAGCCTTCCGGACAAGGGATCGTCTTGTCGGAACCGGCGCCGAAATCCTGTGCCGTGATGACGTAGGTCAAGTCCTGTACCGCTGCTATCGTGTCAACAGGAGAACTGTTGCAAGGCACTCCACACATTGCCGCGATGTCACCAAGTTCGGTTCCGTCAATCAGAATCCCCGCCCTGACGCAGCGACGGCCATCCGGTCCGTCCAACGTAAGCCGCCAGCCTTCGTCCAGTTTCTCAGCCCGGACGCAACCCGTCTCCATCGCAAGGGAAAGTCCGTCAAGCGGCCCTGCCATATTCATGAATATCTCCGCCCCGACTTTCGGTTCGAAGAGGATGTTGCTTACCCATCCGGTCTTCAAGGCCTCATAGCCCCCGTAGCGTCCGGCCAGAGAGTCGCAGAACTCGCCGAACAGGCCGCCGCGGAGACGATAGTTACCGTCAAACGCCGAGACTCCCGCGGATGTGAGCATGCCACCAAGCCAGGGAGTTTCCTCGACAATCAGCACTGATGCCCCTGAGCGGGCCGATTGTATGCCTGCCGACGTTCCGCCGGCACCGCCACCGACAACCACCACGTCATAATAAGCTTCAGTTCCGCCGCACGAGTGCAGCAGAACCGAAGCAATCATAAACATCAACAGACCAATTGGATAAGGCTGTCCGCGCATCAGATGCAGGCCTCCTTCCCCTTAGAGATGTCCTCCAGCATGGAGCCTATCTGATAAAGACCTCTCGGAACATGGAAGCATCCTTTCCACTTTCCGCCCTTGAGCGGTAGCAGGACTTCCCCACGGCGGTTCAGGTAGCCGAACCACTCTGGATACTCCTTGTCCTTGAAACGGGTCCAAAGGTAGTCATCCAGCCTGAGGTACCACTCCAGACACTTCTCGTTGCCCGTGAGGCGGTAGCCTTTCAGCATCGCGATCGCGGACTCTATGTGTACCCACCAGAGTTTCTGGTCCCATTCAAGTTCCTGGGTCGGATAGCCCTTGCGGTCCATGAAATAGAAGATCCCGCCATATTCCTTGTCCCAGCCATAGTCGATCACACGGAGGGAGATTTCCACAGCCTTGTCGATCAAGGCCTTGTCCTTGCGGCGGATTCCGAGGTTCATAAGGAACCACATCGCTTCCAGATCATGTCCAGGGTTCACCTTGCGGCCCTCGAAACAGTCGATGAGGGAATTGTCAACGGCGGAGACGTTCTCCACCATCACTCCAAGATCCGGCTGGTAGAACACATCCAGAACCTCGTGCAGACATTCGTCGATCAGGCGGTCCATCATCTCGGGGTCGTTGATGATCCTCTCGACCTCCAAAGCCATGTTGCAGATGATCATCGGCAGGGCGAAATCCTTCAGCGGCCTTGTTCCCGGTACAGCCTTCGACCAGATTCCCTTTGGATTGGAACGGCGTTCCAGGATCCTGCGGAAAGTCTCCTTGGCGTAACGGGCATATTCCTCATCGCCTGTCGCCTCGGCCAACTGGGCGAATCCCATACATGCGAATGTGTTGGAGAATATGTTGTAGGGCTGGATGACCGGCTTTCCCTCCCTTGTCAGGGAGAAGTAGAAGTCATAGTCGGGAGTGTGGCCGTATTTCATGAGAAAACGGGCGCCCTGCTCGGCACACTTCAGCCATTCCTCGTTCTTCGCAAGCTTGTTGTACAGCATCGCGAACATCCAGACCTCACGTCCCTGAAGCCAGATGAACTTGTCCTTGTCGTAGACACTTCCGTCACGGTTCAGGCAAGTGTAGTAACCTCCGAATTTCGTGTCCTGGGAATGTTCCAGCCAGAAAGGCAGGACATTCCCGAGGAGTTCCTCCTTATAGCGCGACGCCATCGCGCCGAAATCAACATTTTTTATATTCATAGTTAACATTATTGTGCGGTGAACCTTATGCAGGTGATGCAGTCATAGTTGCCGTCCGTGACAAACATGTCCATGGACTTACCGTCGGCCGAGGTCTGGAGAAGGACATCCCCGCATGCTCCGGCACCCGTGAAGGTGCCTTCACCGACAACGGTCGCTCTTTCGGCATAGTAAGCCTCTTTCACGGAACCAAGATTCGTAATGTCAAGCAGATAAACCTCAGGGCAGAATCCATATGAGAAGTGGGCTCCACGTTCGACGGCACAGAAACGGATCCCGTTAAGAGTGGCCACGGAGATGCAGTTGTAGTTCTCGTTGCCGCCGCTTGTGGTGTGGAAGACGGACTGCCACTCGCTCTTCGCCACATCCTTGCACCAGTTCAGGTCGTAGTTGCCGTTGGCGTCGGCGGAGTAGCCAATGAACAGTAGTCCGTCATTCAGGTCGTCAGAAACCGGCGCGACACACGCTCCGTAAGAATTCGAGACCGTGTTGGCGGCTGGAGCGATCGATCCGAAGACTGCATCACCGGCCTTTCCGTCAGTAATCTGCCATCCTACCCAGTACTGGCTCGCATCGACGAAAGCGGTGACGACTGCCTTCCGGGTCACGTCTCCACGCACCCTGATGTTGCCCATCGAAGAGCTCCAGATAGCGTTGTGGGTGTATTCCAGAAGCATTTCAGGAGCGGATTCCAATGACTTGAACGAGTAGATCCGGAGCGTGCCGCCGTATGGTGTCAACGCGGCGGCAAGGACGTTGCCGGCATCATCATTCACAAGCGAGTGGACGGAAAGACCTTCAGGGACAGCTATTTCCTTCAGATATTCACCGGTCTGGCGGTTCAGGGCGTAGAGTTTGTTCCCGCCATTGCCGACAAGCAGGATGTCATCCTTCACGGCAAGCCTGAGAGGCCCGCCGGCCACGGCGATCGCGCCAAGGTCAGCCGAATACCTCTTCTGCCAAAGCACACTGACATCCGCCGTCCCCTTCTGCTTGAGTTCGACAGCCGCGGAGTAATCCTCCAGCTCAGTGGTCACATTGATGACGCCGGCCCTGGAGCCGAAATCAGGATTGGCCTCAACCTTATAAGTAAAGGAACCATCCTTCCCGGAGACTCTTGTGATCCATTCAGAATCAGGATCCTCGACCTCATAAGGGAAGTTGGCCTCGACCTTAAGGGTCACCTCGCCACCGTTCTTCTCAGCCACCAGGCTCTCAGGTGAGACATTGAAGAATCTTTCGTTAGGGGCTTGGTTGACAACGATGTCCTCCGACCCTTCGCTGCTGGTGAAGGTTATCACTCCCTGACGGGCCTCGAACTTGTTGTAGATCTCGTTTGAGGCCACGGCAAAAGTCACCGTGTTCTCAACAAGACCCTTGGTCGTGACAGCGGAGATCCATTCCTTGGCATCATCGGCGATCTTGTAGTCGAAGTCGATGTTGGACACGACCTTGATGTCGATGGAGCCTCCCTCCTTAGGAATGTCGAATGATCCCGGCGTGACGGTTATGGAGTTCAGCTGTTTCTGAGTCACTTTGATAGTCTTGGAATCCAGTCCGCAGCGCAGGTCGAACGAATATTCCCTTCCGTCGTGGCCGGGGTTCCTCAGGGCAGTCACTATCACCTGATTCTTGCCGGCTCCGCCGCTGGTCGGAGTCACCGAACTCCAGGTATAGTGGTTCGTGTTAGGAACCGCCACCCTCCATTCATTGTCAGCAGTGAACTCAACCGTGTAGGTGCCTCCGGCAGACGTGAACACCGGATTCATGGCCTCTCCGGAAATGGTGATGGTCCCGGAGTCGTTCGAATCATCTTTGCAGGCGGCTAAGGACAGAGCCATCGCCGCTGCCAGCATTATTATGGATATTCTTTTCATTTTTAGCGTTTTTGTTATTTTTTCACAGTTTTCAGATAGTCATCGAATCCCTTTTTGAAGGCATCCCAGTAGTCGTACATCTTGATGTGACAGAGGTCGAACACAAAAAAGCCATCGCCCTCGTTGATGCAGGCCTTGATCGAATCCGGGATCTTGGAAGCCTGACCGCCGTTCGTCCACCCCGGGGAGTTGCCGATGTCCGGCCCGCCGCAGAACTTGACATCCCCCTTCAAGAGAGACCTGCCCTGCTTGCAGAACCCCTGCATCGTCCACTCACCGCTGCCCCAGATGCTGTCGGCGCCGGCATAGGCTCCGAGAAACATGAAGTCGCAGTGGTCGGCGTAGCCGCAGTTCTTGTAGTTCGCCGATGCCCAGAAATAGCCGTCCGCCTTTGGATCGTACTTAGGGCTTGCCCAGTTCACGCCGGATGTGTAGTAAGTCGAGTACCAGGCCCCGACATACACGCCGAAGCGTATGTCCTTGTTGATCCGGTGGACAGCGTCGGAAGCCTCGGCGACGAAGTCGTGGATGACGCTCGCGCGGAACTCCAGCCACTTCTTCACAGTCTCGCCAGCCTTCGACCCAAGCGCCGTCGTGCCGGGAGCCATCACATCACCAGGCCATGAAGAGCAGGTGATGCCTGAATATTCCTCGAACTTTCTCTTCGAGACATCCGAGAAATCGCTCTGCAGGCCATAGTCATCGTAACGGCAGCGGTCCAGGATGATGCCGTCAAGATCGTATGCAGCCAGATCCTTGATGATCTGAAGCACATAGTTCCGCACCTGCTCGTTGGCAGGATTGAGGAATCTGGCTCCGTAGTCTTCGGAGCCGGTCAGATCCATGACGCTGACAAGGCCGTCTTTCGCGTTGATGACCGAAGCCCAGGACTTCCTTCCCGACTCGCGGAAAAGCATTCCGTCGCTTCCAAGGCCATAAGGGCAAAGGTAGCCGCCCACGAAGGTGTTGATGCTGGCGTTCACCTTGAGGCCCACCTTGCGGGCCTCGTCGATGAAGGTCTGGAGGTAGTCGTATGTGCCGGTTCTGGAAACCCACACATAACTGCTTCCCTTCCAGACATCAACCTTCTTCAGCGGACTGGCGACAGAGGACTTGAACAGCACGTCGCCGCTGGTCGGCCTTACATCGACAATGATGTCCGTGAAACCAACGTCCTTGATGCGCTTCAAATCCGCGGCTATCCTGTCCTTGTCGTTCTCGTAGTCACAGAAATTGGCCGCCGCGTCAATCCACACGTACCTCGGCTTGCCTGTCTCTTCCGCAGGTTTCTCGGGCTCCGGTTTCGGTTTGTCCCAGTCGGGGTTCCAAGGGTTATCCTTGGAACCTCCGCAGGACATGATTGTCATGGCGGCAAGAACGATCAGGGAATATATCCTCAAAGGGTTCATCTGACTATTTCTTTATGCAATCCACAGAATAGCCACCGAGGACTCCTGAATTCTGGTCGTAGTAGTACAGATACATCTTGAATCCGTCCTTGGTAGGAGCCAGAACGACATCTCCGGCGGCAAAGCCGGCGTCAGCCTTCTGGAACCAGTCAACGGAAGACTTGCCGAGGACTATCGACGTGGTCTCGTTCAGATTGCCGGACAGCGCCGCCGGATCCGAGATGTCGTACAGGTAGAGGGCAGGGCCGCATCCCCAGTGAGGGAAGTGGCTGACCACGAAGAGCGACATGTAGGTGGCGTGATTGAACTGCTTGCTGTCCAGGTTATTGACATTCAAGGCCCACGATGATCCGTTGTTGAACGGTAGCGACGACTTCAGCGTGCCGTCGGCCATGACATAGTGCAGGACGTTAGGATCGTAGTAAGAAAGGAACATCCCGGCGTTCCGCGTAGGAGCCACGGCCACAGCGTCGGTGTTGTTCACCGGAGCGCCGCCCCATGCGAGGCCGGCTCCCGCGAGATCGAGCACCGAGACATCGGCGACGGATCCGCCGGCAACAGTGACCCTTGTCACCTTGCTTGAGGATGTCACGCCCGCGATGCCCTCATGGGTTATGTCAATCACAGCGTCACCGTCAATGTCGCCGATGACCTTGATTGAATACCCCATAGGAAGATCCGTGCTGTTGGTGAACGAATGGAACAGTTCCGGAGCGGTCTTAACAGAGGTAGCCTTCCAAATCTTGAACTCGCCTCCGCCGTCAACGTGGTTGCAGAGGATAAGGTTCTCCGCCTCGTCATTGGTGACAGCCGCCGGAGCGACACCGCCGGCATTGATCTCGCCTTCCTTGACACCGGTGATGCCGTTCAGGAAGACAGGAGCGGAACCGTTGCCGTAGCAGAAGACAAGCTTGCCGCCAGTCACCGCAAGGCTCGGGAATATGTCAGCCGTGTTGTAGGCCGGGAGTCCGGCCATGCTTACAGGCTCGAAGTTGAACAACGCCTCAAGCGATGACTTGTCAAAGCCCTTGTCAATCTTGTCAGGAACAGTCTTGATGACGGTATATTCAGAGAAGGTCTGACCATCGTGGGCGGTCACCCTGAACTTGACGCCCTTGTTGTAGTCCTGCGGAGTCGAAGGATCAGGGGAGATGGTGGCATGCGCCGAAACCTGTGCGGATGCGGTGCAGGCGCTCAGATCCTCGGCGGACACCAGGGTGACGGTCTTCTTGTTCTTGTCCACGATGCCGGAGACGGCGGGGTCATCCAAGGAGAAGACAAGAATGTCGCAAGCCTTGGACTTCACCCTTTCGCCAGTGATGCAGATGTTCCTGCTCTCACCCTTGGCGTTGGTGAACCTGAACATGTTGTCCTTGGTCAGATCCAGAAGGGTCAGCGCCGGCTCGATGGTACAGTTCGGCTGCAAGGCAGCCTGCACCCTGACCTTGGTCATGTAAGGTGATGTCTCGTTGTCCGATGTCTCAGGGAAAAACCAAGGGACAGGGATGACGAACCGATCGGCGTTCTCGTCCGTGATGTTCAGCTTGCACATCGACTGATCCATGAAGGGGCCGAATGTGAAGAACGCCTCGAAACTGGTAAGGTTTTGACGCTCCGCGGTCGACTCGACATATTCAGGGCTATGGCACGAAGCCGCCACGAGAAGAGTCAGAACCGCTGTCAGTATGTGGATCTTTTTCATATAAGTCGTGATTATTTCCATTCCGGGAATTGTTCTACTGCATTGTTACTTGACAGCTCGCTGTCCTGGAGAGGGAATCTGTTCATCTTCTCAGGATAGTTGCGGTCCTTGTCATCGACAGAGACATAGGTGTAGATGAAGCCACTTTCTGCGCTCTCGATCTTCAAGCCATGCACCTGATAGCAGGAGAGTCCGTCAGGATAGTTGTTCGGAGCCACTCCCCATCTGCGGAGATCCCAATAGGAGAAGCCTTCGAACGCCAGCTCGACCTTGCGCTCCTGACGGATGGCCTTCCACAGGTTGTCCCCCGCCTTGTCAGCGTACGGAAGCCCGACACGGGCGCGGATTTCCTTGACGGCGGCATTGGCTCCCGCGGCGTCATTGAGACGGTAGCAGGCCTCGGCCCTGTTCAGAAGCACCTCGGCGTACCTGATGATGACAAGCGGCTGGGTGCTCTCGTGTCTGGCGATCACGTCATGCGTCTCGTCCACACCTTTGCGGAGGTAATAGCCCGTGGTCGTCTTACCCTTAGGCTCCTTGACCACGTTCCATTGGCACCAGCCGTCGTCTCCGCCCACAAACGGCTCGATCGTACGCCCTTTCCACTTCGCACCGTTGTAGAGCACGGATGCCTGGAAACGAGGCTCAAGCAGCTCATACGGAGGATTCTGATCGGTTCCCTCGGCGGTGTGCCAAGGCGACCAGTCCGGAAGACCGGAGCCGTCGGCATATTCATAGGACTCCACAATCTCCTGTGTCGGCGTGCCGAAACCGCCGCCGGAAGCATCCTTGGTGGTGTAGTCGCCTCCCGGAGAGTAGTAGTAGTCGAAGCTGTGGGTCACATTGTCGGAATAGTTGAAGACATATTCAAGTATGACCTCGGAATTGTTGCCGTTGAAGACATCAGCATAGTTTGAGATCAGAGAATAACCCAACTCCTTCACTTTGTCCGCGGCCGCGACGACCTTGTCATAACGTTTGGCGTACAGCATCGCCCTTGTCATGAAGGCATAGGCCGTACCTTTGTTCAGCCTTCCGTTCGCTTTTTCTTTCTCAGGCAGGTTCGCGGCGGCGAACTCAAGGTCGGATTCGATGAAGTTCCATCCTTCCTCCTCTGTCGAGAGAGCCTTGTTGGCCGTGATGGCGCTCAGATCCTCGTCATAGATGATGACATCCTTGTACCTCTTGACAAGGTCGAAGTAGAACCATGCGCGCATGAACCTCAGCTCGGCCGAAAGTCTCGTCTTGTCCTCACCGGACATCTCACCGTACTTCTCCAGATAGTTCAGACCCTGGTTGGTCTTTCTGATCGCGCTGTACATCGTGCCCCAGTTGCCAAGGTACGTGGACACGTAGTTGGCTGTCAACACAGATCCCCCGTAGGCGATCTCGCTCGGTATGTAGCACAGAGCGTTGAAGTTGTAGGAGCCGTACTTCAACTGGTCGGTGAGGGCGTCGGTCATGCCGGCCATACACTGTCCTGAGTTGGCGTCGGCCATGTCCAGGATGTAGCTATAGATGTAGTTCACTCCATATTCCGCATTCGCGGTGGTTTTCCAGAGCATCTTGTCCGAGACGCTGTCGGTCGGAGTCATGTCGAGGAACGAGTTGCAGGAGGACACCCCCATCGCCACGGCGATTCCCGACACTGTCAAAATCAGATTCTTAATGTATTTCATATCAAGCTGTCCTTTTAGAATGATAATGTCACACCACCCATCAAGAGGCGCTGCTGAGGATAATAACCGTTGTTCACGCCCGGAGACTCAGGGTCGATTCCCTTAGGAAGACCATCGATGGTGAATATGTTCTGTCCCTCGACGAACAGCCTGAGGGAAGACACGCCAAGATGGCTCATCCATTTCTTCGGCAGAGTGTAGCCAAGCTGCGCTGACTTCAGACGGACATATTTTCCGTCCCTCCACCAGAATGAGCAGCTTACACCGTTGTCACCACCGTGTCCCGGAGAGCCGAGAGTTAGACGCGGGAAGGTACCGTCAGGATTGTCCACGCTCCATGCGTTCTCCACAAGATAGAGAGGAGAGTTTCCTCCCTCCTTGAAAGTCTGAGTCCAAATCGTGTTGTCATCATAGCCGTTGTAGTACGTTCCGGTAAGGGAAACGTCGAACAAGGCGCCGCCGGTGAACTGGGCATTGAAATCAAAGCCGTTCCACTCGAAATTGAGGTTCAGGCCGAATGTCAGCTCAGGCCTGTTGGAACGTCCGAAATAGCCCCAGTCGTCGTAGTCGATCTTGCCGTCGCCGTTGATGTCCACGAACTTGATGTCGCCCACGTTAGGGCGTGATCCCCACCAGGCGGAATTGTCAATCTCCTCCTCGGAGCGGAACAGCCCGTCGGTCTTCCAACCCGTGATGGAGCCATAGGTCTTGCCGACAATCTTCCTGTTGTCGCTGACCTCAGGATTGTCCTTGTACTTGATCCATCTGGTCTTTGAATATGTCAGGCTGGCGCTCACCCCGTAGAAGAACGGCTTGCCGCCGAGAGAGAACTGATTCTTGTGAGTGACCATGAGGTCAACACCCTTGGCGTCGATCGCAGGATAATTGATGTAGGTCGGATAGTACCCACCCATGGAAGCCGGGAATCCGGAGCCCTGGCCGGTCAGGATGTCATAGGTGTAGTTGTAGAATCCGTCCACCTCCATGCCCAGAAGCCCGTCCCACAGGGTCGCGTCGAATCCGACGTTGTAGGAAAGGTAACGCTCCCATGACAAGTTGAGCGACGGCACGACATCCGGCTTATAGGCAGGATTGAAGGCAGCGCTTCCGTCAACCATCCTGTAGCCCACCTTCTGGCCATAGCGCGAGTAGGTGCTGAGGAAGGCATATTCAGGAACACCGTCGTTTCCAAGCATTCCGACGGAGGCCCTGATCTTCAAGTCATTGAGAAAATCAGCAGATTTCATGAAATTCTCATTGGAGATTCTCCACGCGACGGATGCTGAAGGGAAGAAGCCCCAGCGGTACTTGTCCATTCCGCTGAAAAGGTACGAGCCGTCCTCGCGTCCCGAAAGTTCGATGAGGTACCTGTCCGCGAAGTTGTACTTGAGTCGGAAGACTCCGCCGACGCTTCTGGACGCTCCGCTGCTTCCGGAGACAGGGTTCTTGGTCGGGTTGCCCTGGCTGATTTCCGGGAGCGAGGCGAAAGGAAGATCCTTGACGTAGGCCGCGAGACTGTTGCTCTTGGTGTCACGGATCTCCATGAGCGCCAAGGCCTCCACGCTGTGCTTGCCGAAGGTGTTGGAATATTCAAGACTGGCCTGTCCCACCATCTGCTGCCAATAGGACGTTCCCTCTCCGAGGTTTATGCCGTTGTCCACTCCCCTTGGGTCATTCTTCTTCGAATATGCTCCGTCCACGAAAGCCATCGTGCTGTAAGGGGTGTTCAGATTCTTGTTGTAGGAGTTGCTCCAGTCATAGACACCGGCAACCTTTGCGACAAGTCCGTCCACGCCTGGAATGTCATAGGCCAGCGTGGCGTTGACCGAAAGATCCATCGAGCGGGTCTTCTTGTAGCCTGACTCATAGATGGCGGCGAGAGGACTCTGAGGAAGTCCGGTGTTCTTCTTGATCGTCGAAGTGTACATGCCCTCGTACCTCTCCGGGAGATACGGATGCATCACGATTGTCTGGTTGGCCACCGACAGCCATCCCAGCTCGCTGTATCCGCCGTCCGTGCCTCCCGAGGCATAGCCCGGAGTGTCCCTGTGAGCCAGCGTACCCGACAGACCCAGCTTGAAATGCAGCCTGGAAGTGATGTCCGAGTCAATGTTGGATCTCAGGTTGTAGCGCTTGTAGGTGAAGTTGTCGATGTTACCGTCCTGCCCGTAGTAGCCGAAAGAGGTGTAGTAGCGGGCCTTGTCGTTTCCTCCGGTCACGGTCACGTTGTGCTTCTGCGTGAATCCGGTGCCGAACACCTTGTCGATGTAGTTCACGTTGTCCCAACCGTCGGTAGGGTCGCCGTTGGTCATCGCGGCGACATTCTCCGAAGTAAAGTACGGATTGTACTGGGAGCGGTCGGTGATGGCTCCGCTGGCCAGCTGGTCCATCATGTCCGCCATATTATAATAGTAGGCGAACTGCGGGCCGTTCATGAACTCCGGGAAATTGGCGTTCATCGACACACCGAACGAGGCGTCATAGGTGATGGAGGTCTTCTCCTTCGCCCCCCTCTTGGTCGTGATGATCATCACGCCGCCCGCGCCTTTCAATCCGTACACAGCGGCAGACGCTCCGTCCTTGAGGACAGAGATGCTCTCGATGTCATTAGGATTGATGTCGTTGATGTCACTCACCGGGAATCCGTCCACAACGTAGGCGATTCCGTAGATCGAGCCGCGCAGACGCAGGGAAGCCTGATCCTGACCAGGCTCTCCGGACTCCTGCACGGAGGAGATGCCCGGAAGACGCCCGGCAAGAATCTGAGAGACGTTCGAGGCCGGAGCCTTCAGGACCTCGTCCCCCTTGATCGCCGAGACCGCTCCCGTCAGGGATGATTTCTTGGATGTACCGTAACCCACGACAACCACCTCGTCAAGATAGGTAGTGTCCTCTTTCAGGGTCACGTTCAAAACCTGCACGGTTCCGTCACATAGTTTCCGGAACGATGTCATGCCCAGACACTGGAACTCCAGCGTCTGTCCTTTTGCGACGGAAATCACATAGCTTCCGTCCGATCCGGTCATCGTGCCGTTCATGGTTCCGGCCACAACGACAGAGACACCGGGCAGCGGTTGCCCGTTCTGGTCTGTCACCCTACCCTTGACGGAAGGCTGCGCCGACACGTTTCCAGAGAACAGGAAAAACGACAGAACCGACACAAGCACCACCTTTAGGAAAGGGAATGAATAATTCGATGTTGCTTTCATAAAAGAATGCGTTATTATTAATAATAGTGTCATCTATCCACAAAGGTTAGCCTAACATTTTTACAAAGTTATAACATTTCATCAAATATTTAATAAATAAAATAATAAATAATAAAATAATTTAAGAAATAAATTCTTACCTTTGCGAAGACAATATTTACCAAGTTATCTTTTAAGGATTACTAAGGATTACTTAAGGATCACCTATCACATAAAGAAAGCACCATGACAGACAGAAGAACTTTTCTGAAGAAGGCCGGAATCGCCGCCGCGACCGCTGTGGCGGCTCCAATTGCCGCCAACGCTATGGGAATGGCCTCGAAGAACGGTAAAGACCTAAGGCTCAAGGCCGACGAGAGCATCAACAGCAGGCTGATCGTCCCTCACGGGAATGCCCTCCCCATCACCGGCACATTCCTGGACGAGATCTCGCATGACATTCCGCACCAGAACTGGGGCGAGAAAGAATGGGATCTTGACTTCCGTTACATGAAGGCGATGGGCATCGACACCGTGATCGACATCCGCTGCGGTTACCGCAAGTTCATCACCTATCCGTCACCTTACCTTCTTAAGAAGGGGTGCTACATGCCTTCGACCGACATGATCGACATGTTCTGCCGCCTTGCCCAGAAATACGGCATGAAGTTCTGGCTCGGACTGTACGACTCCGGAAAATACTGGGACACAGGCGACATGTCATACGAGGTCGAGGCGAACAAGTACGTGATCGACGAGATCTGGCAGCGCTACGGCAGCAAGTACGACAGCTTCGGCGGCTGGTACATCAGCGGCGAGATCAGCCGTGCCACCAAGGGCGCTATAGAGTCCTTCCGCACGATGGGGCGCCAGTGCAAGGAGGTTTCGGGCGGACTGCCGACCTTCATCTCCCCGTGGATCGACGGCAAGAAGGCGGTCGACGCGGCCGGCGGCAACCTGACCAAGGAGCAGGCCGTCTCGATAGAGCAGCACGAGAGGGAATGGAACGAGATCTTCGACGGGATCCATGAATATGTCGACGCATGCGCCTTCCAGGACGGACACATCGACTACGACGAGCTTGACGCGTTCTTCTCTGTCAACAAGAAGCTGGCGGACAAGTACGGTATGCAGTGCTGGACCAACGCCGAGAGTTTCGACCGGGACATGCCGATCCGTTTCCTCCCGATCAAGTTCGACAAGCTGAGGATGAAGCTTGAGGCGGCGAAGCGCTGCGGCTACGACAAGGCCATCACCTTCGAGTTCTCGCACTTCATGAGCCCTCAGTCGGCCTACCTTCAGGCGGGACATCTCTACGACAGGTACATGGAATACTTTGACATGCGATAAGCGATGGACAAAAGCATAAATATGACCCGGATAGTGTTCCTGGCCATTGTAGCGGCGATTGGCGGAATCCTGTTCGGCTACGACACCGCCGTGATCTCCGGCACGACCGAGATCGTGAAGAACCAGTTCCGGCTGACGACGATCGCCGAAGGGTGGTACGTGGGCTGCGCTCTGATCGGCTCGATTCTGGGCGTGATGACGGCCGGAATGATGAGCGACCATCTCGGCAGAAAGAAGACGATGCTCATCTCGGCTCTGATGTTCAGCGTCTCGGCCATAGGCTGCGCCGTCTGCGGCGACTTCAACCAGCTGGTTGTCTTCAGGATCATAGGAGGATTCGGCATAGGAATAGTCTCGATCGTCTCGCCGATCTACATCTCGGAGATCGCTCCGGCGCAGAAAAGAGGCTCCCTCGTGTCGCTCTACCAGCTGGCCATCACGATAGGGTTCCTGATGGCCTACCTGATCAACTACTTTGTCCTGAAGGGCGCCGACGTGACCTCCACCTCGACGGATCTCTGGACAAGAATATTCAATTCCGAGTACTGGAGGGGAATGCTTGGCTACGAGACTGTTCCGGATCTTCTGTTCCTCCTCGTCATATTCCTTATCCCCGAGAGTCCGCGCTGGTTGATCACCAAGCACAAGGAAGATAAGGCCGCAAGGATCCTCGGCGGGATATTCACATCCCCGGAGGAAGTGGCAAGGCAGATCGAGCAGACCAGAGCCTCGATCGCCGGCGAGACCAAGTCCGAATGGCGGACTCTTCTGGAGCCGGGAATATTCAAGGCTGTCCTCATCGGCTGCGCCATTGCCATCCTCGGCCAGTTCATGGGAGTGAACGCCGTGCTGTACTACGGCCCCAAGATATTCAGTGACGCTGGTTTGTCCGGCGAAGGTTCAATGTTCTCGACAGTTCTGGTCGGGGTTGTGAATATGCTCACGACGGTCATCGCCCTCCTGATCATCGACAAGGTCGGCCGCAAGCAGTTGGTCTGGTGGGGTGTGGGCGGAATGATCCTCTGTCTGCTGATGATAGGCCTGTACTTCTGCTTCCCACAGAGCCTTCCGACCTGGTTCCTGCTGACGTTCTTCCTTCTGTACGTTTTCTGCACGGCGATTTCCATAAGCGCGGTTGTTTTTGTACTTTTGTCAGAGATGTACCCTAACAGAGTGCGTGGACTCGCGATGAGCATCGCCGGACTGGCCCTTTGGATCGGCACCTACCTGATCGGCCAGCTAACCCCGTGGATGCTGGAGAACCTGACACCAGCCGGCACCTTCTTCCTCTTCGCCGCCATGTGCGTCCCGTACCTCCTCATAATGTGGAAGTGCGTTCCCGAGACCACCGGCAAGACCCTTGAGGAGATCGAGGCCTACTGGACAAGCAGGAAACAGATCCGATAGTCAATCACCACAAGGTGACCTTTCCGGCAGCCCCGAGGTCAAGTGTCGCGGACTCGACCCCGAGGGCGCGGAAAACCCGGCGCATCGAGCGCAGGGACATGTCGTCCCCTCTCTCCAGCTTGGAGATCTGGGACTTCTTCACTCCCATCCGCCTACCGAGCTCCTCTTGGGTCAGATTCTGATCCAAACGACGCTCCCGGACAACCTCTCCGAGCCTGAAGGCATTAACCGCATCTGTGACCTCTTTCTCGAAAGAATCCCTTTCCGGAGTTCCAACCTTACCAAAATGCTCATCAAGAACCTCCTCCAACGGATATAATTTCATTTCTGCCATAATCGTTTATCTTTCATTAAAATAAGATTTCATAATCGCTTCCGCCTTAGCAATCTCCTTATGCGGAGTTTTCTGCACTTTTTTGACAATTCCGTGAGTGACAACCACCAGCATTTCCTTTCTCGTGTCCCAAAACGCAAACAAACGATAAGTCATATTACCATAAATGGTTCGGAATTCCCAAATCCTTGTACCCGTCAACTTCTTAAACAAATCAGCATCACGCTCACCATCAACAATCCTACGAATGTTGTAATAGATTTTATTCGCTGCTGGTCGTGGCAATGATTCGATAAAATCACGTGCCTCCTCCATCAACGCCAATCTTAACTTCCCACAAGTCATCATTCAATACAAAAATAATAAAAGTTTCCAAAACACGACACCGATCCGAAATTATTTTTGCAAATCCGAACCGGACAAAAAGCAAGTTATGCGATTCCCGGCCACAAACCAAACAGTGTAGGGGGTAAGAACCGAACTTTTTCTGTTTCTTTGCATTTCTATGTGTTTTTTATCTTCAAGTTGAGTTTTTCGGAAATTTTACGTAATATTACATTATGTTATTTTTCATAATGTTGTTTTTACGTAATTATGCCAATAGTCAACAAATCAATGATTTGATATTCAGAGATTGGTTGCGAAAGAATAGTTAAGGTTATGAACTTCACTATAATAATAATTTTGATCGCGGCGGTGGCGGTGGCTGCCGTGGTGGCGCTGCTTGTCGTCATTCAGAGGAATGCGGCGGAAAGGCAAAGGATTGCCAAGGAATATGAGGACGCGGAGGACGATCTCCGGAGGCGGCTGATGGAACTGACCGGAGAGAAGGCGGCGCTGGAAAGCACACTCAAGGCCAGGGATGAATATGAAAGCCGGCTCAGGGAGGAGCAGGAGAAAGCGCTTGAAACACAAAGGCAAGCTCAGGAGAAAGCTATGGCCGCCCAAAGGGAAATCCAGGAAAAGGCGATGGCGGAGCAGAAGGAGGCGCAGGAAAGGGCTTTGAATATGCAGAAGGAGCAGCATGCAAAAGAGCTTGAGAATATGAAGGATGCGTTCAAGGCCCTGTCGGCGGACAACAGTTCCGAGTTCAAGAGGCAGAGCGCGGAGTCGATCTCCGATCTTCTGAAACCGATACAGGAGAAGTTCGCCGAGTTCGGCAAGGCCGTGCAGGAGTCCAGAAAGGAAGCCGTGGAGCAAAGCGCGCAGCTGAAAGAGCATATTCACAATGTGATGGAGCGGTCGCAGGCGGTGGGAGACGAGGCCAGAAACCTCGCGAACGCGCTGACGGGATATTCAAAGGTGCAGGGGGACTTCGGCGAAATGCTGTTGACCGACGTGCTGAAGAACGCCGGGCTGGTGGAAGGCGTGCACTTCTTCACCCAGAGCGTGATGACGGACGAGGCTGGGCATGAGATCAAGAGCGAGGGCGGCAGGACGATGATCCCGGACGTGATGGTGCTTTACCCGGACGACACGACCGTCATCATCGATTCAAAGGTCAGTCTGAACTCTTACAAGGAATATATCAACGCGGAGAAGGTGGAGGATCGAGTAAGGCTCGCCAAGGCCCATGTCGAGAGCGTCCGCAAGCATGTGGACGAGCTTAAGACCAAGGACTACGCCTCGTATATTCCGGAAGGGAGGCGGAAAGTGAACTACAATCTGATGTTCATCCCGGTCGAGGGGGCGTTCAGGCTTATGCTGGAGGAGGATCCGATGCTCTGGCAGGTGGCCAAGGACAACAATGTGTTGATCGTGAGCCAGATGACTCTCGTGATAGTTCTGAATATGATCCAGATGGCATGGAAGCAGGCGAACCAGGAGAAGAACATCGCCGAGGTTTACAAGACAGCCGAGGAACTGATGAGCCAGCTCAGCGGCTGGATGGAGAGCTATGTGGCGATCGGAACCATGCTCGGCAAGGCCCAGACTGCCTACGAGACCTCGACCAAGAAACTGACCGAGTCCAACCAGAGTGTCGTCAAGAAGATCCAAAAGCTGGAGAGACTCGGCCTCTCCCCCAAGAAGTCCCAGGCCAAAATAAAACCCGGAGCCCGTAAAACCGGCCCCGAATCCATAATTCCACCCGAGCTATCACCAACTTCCGCCCAAGACACCGAATAAGCCTCTCATTTGCCCAGTCTCGTGAGCAAAACCCAGTCTTCCACGCACCAAAGCGCCTTACAGCCCAGTCTCGTGAGCAAAACCCGGTCTTCCACGCACCAAAGCGCCTTACAGCCCAGTCTCGTGAGCAAAACCCGGTCTTCCGCGCACCAAAGCGCCTTACAGCCCAGTCTCGTGAGCAAAACCCATATATTTGCTCACGGAGATCTATCCTGTAAAGGCTAATTATTATATAACTAATGATCTTCCTTCCCCACAGCGCTACAGCCTCACATCAATCAGATTCGGGTAATGGTCTGTGATCCCGACAGTATAGCTCTCCATTATGCAGTCGAACACCTTGACTTCGGTCTTGCCGCTCGGATCGTAGATCAGACAGTGATCAATCGCTCCTGAGGTACGGTCTTGCCCGCGTCTGCGGCTGTCAACGGAATATCCGTCCGAGGGTCCGCAGATATGATGACCATTGTGCGTGTCGGCGTATAATGTGGCGGCTTTGTAGCAAGGCACATAACCGCCCTGGATAAACTGCTGGATGGGGACAGTGTCCTCCTCGCAGTTCATGTCACCGACCACGAACACCGGAATGTCACCGAACTTCGCTCTGATGATTTCGGTCTCCGCCATCACGAGACGCACCTGAGACGCTCTCGCCATCGTGCTGCCGGGTTTGGCCTTGTCACTTTTCCACCAGAGATGTGTGCCTATCAATGCAAAAGTCTTTCCATCAGCTTTCCTTTTCATCACGGCGGAAGTGAATGATTTAGAGCCGTGGTTGCACCACTGCTTGGGAGTGTAGAGATTGTAGTTCACGTACAGGAGCTCAAGGGTCTTGCTGTTGTAGAAGATCGGCGTGTTGTTCCAATCCCTTTTCGATTCCCAAGCAATGACATAGCCATTATTCCGCACAAGATGATAGAATTCTTTGTGCATGTGGTCAGAATACTCCTGAAAAGCGAAAACATCCGGAAGATAGTCCTTAATCAATCTCGCGAACAGGGGTGCTCTTTTGAAATCACGCGGATCCTCTCCGATCGCCTTCCATTTCGGAGGAATCGTGTCCTTGCTGTAGTCCCAGATGTTGTCGTCCAAAATGCGGAGATCCGCGCCCTCGGCGATCTTGAATCTCGCATCGAATGCCGTGCTTCTCTGCGCGTCGGCTATCGGTCCGTGGACAGAAAGCCCGATGACAAAGGCACAAGACAGAATGAGTTTTAATATCTTATCCATTTTTCTTTCCTCCGAATAATCTGTCAATAACGAGTGCTATCGCCGCGTCACCACTGACATTGCAGGCAGGGCCGTAGCCGTCAAGCGCAAGGTAGATGGCCATCATCAGGGCGCACTGGTCAGGGGTGAAACCGAGTACCGACTCCAGAAGGCCGATCGAGTCCATCAGCACCCCGCCCATCACCCCTGGAGCAGCCACGGCAGCCACGGCCTGAAGAAGGGCGAAGTTCAGGAACAGGCCAAAGCTGATGTCTATTCCGCAGGCAAATACACTGGTCGGAGACCAGATTTCCCGCTCCTACATATTCATGGAAGACACCTTAAGGCGGGGGCTTGCAGGTGTGGCCTCCTTGAAACACCTTTCACCCGTCGCCAACATCAAGGAAGCCGCCCTCTACGGAGCGTTCGCCACTTTCGCCCGCCAGTACCCCGACATTCTGTAACGAGAAAGGCTCCGTGGGGAGCGCGACACGCGCGCTATGATTATCCCATCAGAGGATGTTCATAGACTGCTCGCGGATCTTCTCCAGCTCGTCCTTCATACGGACAACGAGCTTCTGGATGCCGGAGTGGTTGGCTTTGGAGCCGGTCGTGTTGATCTCACGGCCCATCTCCTGGATGATGAAGCCAAGCTTGCGGCCAGGATATTCCTCACCGTCAATGGTGTCCATGAAGTACTTGCAGTGCTGGCGAAGACGGACTTTCTCCTCGTTGATGTCCAGTTTCTCAAGGTAGAAGATCATCTCCTGCTCAAAACGGGACGGATCCACCTTCTGCTGGAGAGCCTCAAGATTCTTCATCAGTTTCTCCCTCACGGCATCGATCCTCTCCTTCTCGAAGCCCTCCACCTGATTCTCAAGGTCAAGGATGTTCCGCACCCTTGAGGTGACATCCTTATAGAGAGCCTCCCCCTCCTTCGCGCGATAGTCATTGACAGCGGCAAGAGCCTCATCAATAGCCTTTTCCACTACCGGCCAGTTCTCCTCGGTGATGATGTCCTGCCGGGAGTTGTCCATCACGTCAGGGAAACGCAGGATGGAGGCAAGCATCTCGTTAGGATTGAAAGACAGAGAGTCAAAAACAGGAAGCGAGGCGCTGAAGTCCATCAGCTGGTCGTAATATTCCCGAAGAAGTTCCTTGTTGATCTGCTTGGCCACACCACCGGCCTTAGGCTCCCAATTGACATAGAAGTCAATCGTGCCGCGCACGAGCGAATCCGTGAGTTTCCTGCGCACAAGCAGTTCCTTGTCCTTTGGAAGGAGTGACGACTTGATGTTCGCGTCGGAGTTCTTGCCGTTCAGCGTCTTGATCTCGATGGTGAGTTTCCCTGTCTCCAGGACGGCCTCAGCCTTGCCGTAACCGGTCATTGACTTGATCATATTCATAAATTTTACAACCCGGACCGGGATTCAACAAGCACGAATCCCGTTTCCGCCGCAAAGATAAGCCTTTCCTGCCAGAAATCAACTCCACCGCCCCATGAATTCCTCCGATAACGCAAATTTCTAATCAGGAAGTCTAAAAAATATCATTTTATCAGAATACGTTTCTATTCAATAGTATTTCATGTTCCAAAGTAATCGTTCAGTAATGAATAAGTAGGGGTTCGGTGATAATCATTAAAGTTCACAGGCCATGCAATTTCCGTATAAAACGTTTATAATCAAGTACTACTAGAATAAAGAATTTGGATTTTTGAAAATCATTTGCTTTCTTGCAAGCCCCGACGAGAAATCGTATATAAAACAACTAAGACAAATGAGACAGATTTTCAAATGCATCGCGGCAACCGCTATCGCCGCTTGCTTCGCATCCTGCGAAAAGTCCTACGAGGAACTGGATCCTCAATTTCCTGCCATCAGCGACGGCAAGTCCGTCGCCATCAGTTCAGGCGAGACGGTAACCATTGATTTCACGCTGAATGATGTACGCGGCAATGACATCACGGTCAAAATAGATGACAATGCCGTAGAGGACTACAAGGTCAGCTACACCCTCAACTCCGGGAATGACGATGGGACAATCAGCATAGCAGCCCCGGCCATGATTCTTGACGGGACCCCGTTCAACGTCAATGTCACTTTCAGCGACGAGCTCAACAACAGGACAGCCTCGAAAACAGTGAACGTGACTCCGACGGTTCTTGAAGGCTACGTAAAGCTCTCCGAGGCAGCCAACTCTTTCATCGTGGCTCCTGGAGCATACGTCCAGTTCCCTACCTTCAAGGGCAACAGCGGACTGAAATCAGGAGCAGTGTCACTTGCCCTCGCCTGGCAGGATGCTGTCGGCCTCTTCGCCGAGGTCGCGCAGGTAAATGAATCCGACGCCATCGTCCACTTCGCCTCGGGCAAGGAAGGCAACGCCGTCATCAACGGCCTCGACGCTTCCGGCAATGTCGTGTGGAGCTGGCTCTTCTGGGTAACGGCTGACGCTCCGAAGGATGTCAAAGTCGGGGACTTCACATTCCAGGACCGCAACATCGGCGCGCTGAACCTCGATGAGAAAAGCGAACTCTCCGTAGGTCTCGTTTACCAGTACGGCCGCAAGGATCCGTTCCCGGGAATCAGGTTCGGTGAATATGCTACAAGGCCGGTCTATGACGCTTCCGGTGCGGAGGTGGAGATCACAATTGTGCACAACACCGAGGCAAACAACCTGGAGAACGCCATCAAGAATCCTACTGTCTACTACAACAACAAGTATTTCAGCGGAGCGAAGCACGGCTACAGTTGGATCACCACGGACGCCACCACCTTCGGAGCTGACAACTTCAAGGCTCTTTGGGAGAACGGCGGAAAGAAGAGCGCCTACGACCCGTGTCCGGCGGGCTACAAAGTAGCCAGTGCGGCAGCATGGACAGCAGTCAAGGCCTCCACCGATGTCAAGGAACTATGGGACTCCAGCTACGAGACTTTCGACCAGTCCGCCATAGGCACAAACGAAAAATACGCTGCCGGCAACAGAAAGAAAGTCCAGTTCAGAGGGTGCGTCTACGATGGTCTTAGACTCACGGTCACTGGAGAGATGAACTCCACCTCCACCTCATTCTCTTATGCCAACTGCATCGGCAAGCCTCTCCCTACCGCTGTGGTCTGGTGCTCTGACGTGGACCCTGACTATGCAAGCAAGTTGAATGCCTCGTACTTCAGGGGATGTGCGTTCAAAGTCAACACCTCCGGCAACGGGAACTACGATGACATCTCGGCGATCAAGGTCAACGCCCTGACTCTGAGCAAATACGGACTCAACTACGCCTTCCCGACACGTTGCGTCAAAGAATAAGATTCCACAAATTACCAGAGCAAGATGAACAGATTCATTAACCGCGTCTTACTTTTTGTCATAGGTGCGGCCGCGCTGATTGGTTGCACCTATAATGAGATGACTGATTCCTACGGCGAGCTTGACATCCTCTTCGACACCGAGGACGTTGTACTCAACGCAGGGGAAAGCATAGAGATTCCATTCACTGTCACGGGAACCGAAGGAGCCGCCATCGACCTTGAGCCCTACACGGACAACAGCAGACTGACCTGCAAGCTTAGCAAGGTTGACTATGGCAACTCACAGGGTGTCATCAGACTGACCGCATCAAAGGCAATCTCCAAAGACCTGGAGGCTCAGGTCTTCCTCAAAGTCTCCGACTCACATCACAGAAAGCTTACAAGGTTTGTGGATGTGACTGTTATCGGCAACGGTAGCGGAGGTGGCGAGGATCCAGGAGAAGGCGGAGGCGACAATGACTACGGCGACCTTGGCATATTCTTCGACACAAGCGCCCCGGCGGTAAATCCTGGACAGACCTTGGAGATACCTTTCACTGTAACCGGTTCAGAAGGCGCCACCCTCAGTCTGGTTCCTTCCGTTGACAACGATGAATATGTTTGCGCGCTAGGCAAGGTAGACTATGTCAACTACCAGGGAATCATCAAGCTGACCGCTCCGGAAGTGATCACCGAAGCGACAGAGGTCAAGGTTTCGCTCACGGCGAGCGACACACACAAGCGCAGCCTGACGAAGAGTGTCAGCGTGAAAGTGAACGCCTCCGAGCCTCTCACGATCAGCGTTCTCGGCGAGCCTGCCTCGATGGCCGTCAAGGCAGGAGGTTCCTTCACCCTTTCCTACAAGGTTCTCAATCTCGCCCCGGCCAAGATCACCGGCATCCCAACTGTTGAGGTAACCTCCGGCTGGAGTGCGGAAGCAACCGTCGATCAGGACATCATTAAGGTTAAATACAATGCGCCTGCATCCATCGGCCAGCGGATCGACATCAAGATCAGCGCGACAGACGATCACGGCAGGACGGTGGAATATTCCGGATCACTCTCCATCGTAGAGATCACGACCACGGCGGGAGCCGCCAACTGCCACATTGTGAAACCGGGCGGAATCCTCACGATCAAAGCCGTGAAAGGCAACTCAACGACCGCATTGGACTTTGACAACGCGGCACTCGTATGGCAGGATGCCATCGGACTTGTAAGTTCGGTTTCCGGAAACGGAAGCGAAGGCGTCGTCGTGGTCAAGATCGCCGACGGCAAGGAAGGCAATGCCGTGGTGGCCGCACGTGACGGAGACAGGGTTGTCTGGAGCTGGCATGTCTGGGTGACAGACTACGATCCCGAGGCGGACATTTTCGAATGGCAGGACGCCAACGGTATCACATACAAATACATGGATCGCAATCTCGGAGCGATGAGCGCCCAAATGTTCAGCAAGGAATCAATCGGACTGATGTACCAGTGGGGACGAAAGGATCCTTTCCCTGGAGGAGACAACGTGGAGTCCAGCGTGCAGAAGCGCATCTACGACATCAACGGCAATCAGATCTTCATGAAGACCGAGGAAAGGCCTACATACAACGACAACACAAGCACCAACCTCCAGTTGGCGATCGAACACCCTGACGTGTTCTACCATGCGCCTTCAAGCTCCTGGCCGGCGGTTGACTGGCTGACAAACAAGACCTCTCTCCAGAACAACGACCTTTGGGGCGGCAAGACCAACGCGAAGACAATCTACGACCCTTGCCCGGAAGGCTGGTGGATGCCTGCCGCCGGAAGCGGCTGGGGATTCCGCAGCGAGTACAAGAAAGCCGGCAAGCTCAATGACGACGGCAAATACGACGAGACGTATCCTTGGTACCAGGACTACGACAAGAGTATCGGATTCCGTTACAAGACGAAAGCCGGCAAGGTGTACTGGTTCCCGCTTGTGGGCAACATTGACCCGAGCAAGGGTACTCTCCAGAGCGTCGGCGGAAGCGCGTTGTACAACACCCGCACAGACAATTCCAACACCGTGTTTTACGAGAGCATGGCATGGGGTAACCCTGCCAGCGAGGCAGGACTCAACCGTTCCTACGGAGCGGCCACACGTTGCATAAAAGAGTAATATGAGAAAGAAAACAGCTCTGCTCTCATTGCTGGCGCTGCTTGCAGCCATGCAGTCTCTTTGGGCGCAGAAAATATCAGTCACTGGTCAGGTGACTGATATTTTTGGCGGTTCCCCCCTCCCCGGAGTGGCGGTACTTGAAAAAAACGGGAGGGGATATTCAGTCACTGATCTGGACGGAAAGTATTCCCTCTCAGTTCCCTCAGACGCGTCACTGGTGTTCTCTTGTCTGGGAATGCAGGAACAGACCATAGCGGTAAAAGGACGCACAACCATCAACGTGGCGATGACAGCTGATGTCAATGTCCTTGACGATGTTCTTGTGGTGGCATACGGCACGTCAACGAAAGAGTCGTTCACTGGTTCCGCCGAGACAATAAGAGGTGATAAATTGCGGGACAGGCCTGTAGCGGATGTCTCCAGAATGCTTGACGGGCAGATGTCCGGAGTCATGACGACATCGGGAAGCGGGCAGCCAGGCAGCGGATCAGGAATCATGGTAAGAGGATTCGGATCCATCAACGCAAGCAGCTCTCCTCTCATTGTCGTTGACGGCATCCCTTATGACGGAAGCCTTAATTCACTCAATCCCAATGACATCGAAAGCATGTCCGTACTTAAGGACGCCTCAGCCGGAGCCCTCTACGGTTCCAGAGGAGCCAACGGTGTGGTCATCGTGACGACCAAGAGCGGAAGAAGTGCCGACGAAAGAATCTCCATAGACTTCACCGCGCGTGTCGGCTTCAACTCGATGGCGATCAGCCCCTACGAGACTGTGAACGCATCACAGTACATGGAACAAATGTATAGGGCGACATACAACGACCTTCTCTACACGGAAGGGCATCTTCCTGGCGAAGCCGCGGCTTTGACCCCGTCACGTCTTGCGAAAAACATTCTCGGCATCAACAACAAGTACAACATCTTCGACAGGAATGTCGAGAGTCTTTTCGACGCTAAAGGGAATGTCGTCGGGGACGCGAAGACGAAATACGACGCTGATTGGCTTGGAGAGGCGAAGGCCAAGCTTCCGACACGTCAGGAATATCTTTTCTCGATGTCGGGAGCTTCTGATGTCAGCAAGTATATGGCCTCATTGGGTTATCTCAATGAGAACGGCACCATCACGACAACCTCCTTCCTACGCATAACAGCCAGACTCGGAGCCGAATTCACTCCTTATGAATGGTTGGAGTTCGGCCTCAACGCCAATTACTCCAACACAAGAAGCGACTATCTCGGAGCGTCCGGCACAGAAGCCAACAACATCTGGTACACCGCCATGATGATGGCTCCTATCTACCCGGTGTATGAAGTGGATGCTGACGGAAACGAGGTTCTTGACAATGGCGGGCGCGTGTTCGACTATGGATCATCAAGACCGGCCGGAGCACAGAACAACCGCAACTGCGTCGCGACACTTTTCGATGACGACTACTACATGATCGGCGACAACGTCAACCTCCGCGGGCATCTTGGCATCAGTTTCGGCGACTTCAGGCTGAGCACATCGCTTGGCGCCGACATAGTGAGCGAGAGCAACTCGACAAAGTACAACCGCAACAACGGCAACGCCGCCGGCACGGGACGTCTGACCAAGGAACATCAGCGCACCCGCAGCTACACCTGGAACCAGCTGCTGTCCTACAAACGCGGTTTCGGAGACAGCGACGTGGACTTGATGGCAGGTCATGAGTTCTACAACATCGAGACAAACTATCTGATGGGACAGAGGACAGGTTTTCCGTTCGACGGTTTTAAGGAACTTGGCATGGGTTCCACCATAGCGGACGCGACTTCGACAGGCGACATCTACAGCATCAATTCTTGGTTGTGCAGAGCGAACTATAATTTCTCGGACAGGTACTACCTGTCAGGGAGTCTGCGGGCAGACGCCTCCTCACGGTTCATAAAGAAACACAGATGGGGGACTTTCTGGTCCCTGGGAGCATCCTGGAGGATTTCACAGGAACCTTTCATGAAAGATTTCGGATGGCTTGACAACATGACGCTGAAGGCCAGTTACGGCATACAAGGCAACGACAACATCGGCTCATACTATGCCTGGCAGGCTCTTTATGACATGACCTACCCCAATGCCACATATTCAGGAGCCGTGATCTCATCTCTGGAGAACCAAGATGTGACATGGGAGAAGAACGGCAATGTCAACCTGGGTGTCGAGTTCAAGATGTTCAAAAGATTCAGCGGAACCATAGAGTGGTACAAAAGAACCACCACAGACATGCTGCTTGAGTATCCGATCGCTATTTCATTAGGATTCCCGGGCTATTATGCCAATGTCGGCAAAATGTACAACACCGGCATAGACATGACCTTGAGTTATGACATCCTCAATAATCCGGATCTGTTCTGGAGCGTGTCACTGATGGGTTCCACCGTCAACAACAAGGTCGTGTCACTCACCGGCAACGGAGAGGACATAAACAACGGCGTTTACCTGATCCGTGAGGGTGAGACCGTCAACACTTTCTACATGGCGCGCAGCGCAGGCGTTGACCCGGCGACCGGAGAACAGCTTTACCTTGCCTACAGCAAGGATGCGGAAGGCAATCCGATCAACGGCAGCGAGTTCGTGACAAACGACGCGACCGTGGCCTCCGGCTGTAAATGGCTTTGCGGCAGCAGAATCCCGGCCATCTACGGATCCCTGTCATCCAGTCTTCACGCAAAAGGCATTGATGTTTCCGCTTTGTTCACCTATTCGCTGGGTGGCAAGATCTATGACAGTACCTACCGCTCTCTTATGGAGCCTTCGTTCGTAGGACAGACCTACCACATCAACTCACTCCGCGCATGGACAGAGGCCGGTCAAATCACGGATGTCCCGAAAATCACAAGCACCACGACGACTGTCATCAACGACCGCTTCCTAATCGATGCGTCATATTTCTGCATCAAGAGCATTTCCGCCGGCTACACATTCAAGACAGCATGGCTGGAGAAATGTCACATACGCTCTCTCCGCCTTTATGCCTCCGGAGACAATTTACTGATGCTCAGTGCGCTTAGGGGTCTCAATCCTCAGAGCAGCTTCACAGGATCCACCTCCTACACTTACACGCCTAACCGCACAGTCACACTCGGCGTGGACGTTAAATTCTAAGCTTTATGAAAAGATTTCCAATCGTTATTCTATTGGCTGCCATATCATGCGGCGCATGTTCTTCTTTGATGGAGACATCCCCTACCACAGACGTGGCGAAGGAAGAGATTCTGGCTGACGCCGAAGGTCTTAAGGTCGCCATGGATGGGGTATATGCGACAATGTACAACCGCCTCGACTTCGTCGCCGCGAACGCTCACCAGTGCTTCGGCAACATGGCTGTAACACTTGCCGCCGATCTCATGGGCGACGACATGGTGCAGACAGCGCAAGGCGCAGGCTGGTTCTGGAAAGACTACAACTACGACCAACGCAGCCGCTACACCAGCAAAATCTGGCGATGCTATTTCACATGGAAGTATTTCTATGAGATCATCAGCAACGTCAACTACATCATCTCAGCCTCCGAAACGGCTACCGGCGACGAGAATGAGATCCTTTGTACGACAGCCCAAGCTTATGCGGCACGCGCATTCAGTTATTTTATGCTGATCCAGTCCTTCCAGCAGACATTCGTCGGCCACGAGGATCTCCCTGGAGTCCCAATCTACACCGAGCCGACCAGCGCATCCAGCACAGGCAACAAACGCGCTTCTGTCAGACAAGTCTACGCGCTGATCGACAACGATCTTGAGATAGCTGTAGCCATGTTCGGGAAATGCGGGATCAAGCGAAAGCACATCTCCAACTTCGACCTCTACTCCACTAGTCTGCTTCAGGCTCGTGTCGCATTGGTCGAGAATGACTGGGGAAAGGCCGTACAGGCTGCGGAAAAAGCCATCAGTACCCCAGACGCTTCCCTGCTGACCAGGTCGGACGCGACAGTAACCAAGGGAACATTTGACGACAGCACCACAGAATGGACCACAGGCAAGACACCGTTCAACAGTGTACAATCATCTTCAGTCATGTGGGGAGCCGAGATCATCTCCGACCAATCGACAGTGTTCGCGTCATTTTTCTCGAATATGGACGCATGCACCAATGTCTATTACGCGGCTGAAGCTCCCAAGTGCATCAGCAACTGGCTCTATGCCCAGATCCCGGACTCCGACATACGCAAGGGATGGTGGAACGGCAACATCGGCAAAAGCGCAAAGGAATGGAAATACGGAGCCAACATCAACTACAACCAGTTCAAGTTCCAATGGGCGGATCAGAAGTCCTATAAGGGAGACTACATATTCATGCGTCTTGAGGAAGCGTACCTGATTCTTGCGGAAGCGCTTTGTCGCCAGGGAAATGACTCCGAGGCCAAGGACGCCCTTGGAGAAGTCATGAGCCGCCGTGACCCTAACTGGCACGACACATTAGGGGCTTTGAGCGGCAGTGAACAGACTTTCGGAACCGTAGGAACCGTCAAGACCCTTATGGACGAGATTCTTCTGCAGCGCAGAATAGAGCTATGGGGTGAGACCGGACGCATCTTCGACATCCTCAGACTTGCGAAAGGATGGACACGTTACTGGAATGTGGGCGGAGAGGAGTCCAACCACACGAACTACCTCAGAAAGTATCCGGAGTATCTCAATTTCCCGGCAGACTACATCGAGTGCATACTTATGATCCCGCAGGCGGAAATCGACAACAACCCCAACATCAATCCCGAAGACCAGAATCCTTATGTTCAGAACTAGAATATTCACAATCGTCATCCTTTGCTCCACCGCTCTGACCGCGATGTCATGCGCCAAGGATAATAAAGGGGCGGTTTACGAGGGCGAAAGCGGATTTGCCTTCGCCTCCACGGTACTCTACGCCGAAGTGTCCCAGGACGACAGGGGCACATTGGAGATTCCCATCTACAGAGGACACGGCGGCACGGCCGAGCAGGCTCTGATCTCCTTCAAATATGACACGGCTCCACAGGACGCTCCTGATCCCGTTTGGGAAGACACCGACCCTGACGGCGTGTTCTCTCTGGTGTCGTCAAAGGTGACATTCTCCCCCAGCTCATGCCGCGCCCTTGTACGCCTAAGATTCGGAGACACCGGCAAACTGAAGACTTCCGAAAAATACAGGATGAGACTTGACATCATAGACGGCGTGTCCCCTTCCGGACGAAGCACGGTCACCGTGACGGTCTCCAAGAAACTTGTGTTCGAGAAATATGGCGACTGCACCTACTTCGACGAGTGCATCTTCGAGAGAGCCTATACGACAGAAATCTACAAGGCGCAGGGAGAGGAGATCTACCGGGTCATGGATCCGTACCGCGAAGGCCTGATCGCCGAGGAATATGCCGCCAGCGGATGGATGGGCAGCACCCCGGACTATGTCGAATTCCATTGTACGGGCAATCACATCACTTTCAAGGAGTTCCCGACAGGGATGCTCTTCAACGCCAAGCACATGGCCTACGCATACTTCCCGAGTGACTACAAATGGGGACGTGATTTTTCCAAATACGACAGCCAGAACCTCAAACTCGACGACAAGCATTTTCAACTGTACGCTGTCTATTGCCTGCCATCATTCCAGTACGGCTACATGAACGACGGCATCTACAAAATCGACATAAATGTTCTGTGATCCCAAATGAATATTCAGAAAATATTTTGATTCTCTGAAAATTATGAGTATCTTTGCACGCTTTTCCGCAGGGTGCGGGGAAGAAAACGTTTATTAATCATCAACAAAATTTTTTGCGAAATGGCAGAGTATTTACAAGCCGACAAGAAGCAAGAGATTTTCGCTAAGTACGGGAAGTCTAATACAGACACCGGCTCACCAGAGAGTCAAGTTGCTTTATTTTCCTACCGTATCAATCACCTCACCGAACACGTGAAGAAGAACAAGAAGGATGTTGTCACCCGTCGTTCCCTTCTCCGTCTCGTTGGTAAGAGGCGTCAGCTTCTGGACTACCTCCAGAAGGTTGACATCGAGAGATACAGAAACATCGTCAAGGAGCTCGGTCTCCGTCGATAACTTTACGATAGGAACAGAAAAGGGATTGGCCGCGCTTCATGACGCAGCCGTCCCTTTTTTATTAGGTAGACAACCTCTTGTTCAACAGGGGTTTCACAATAGAAAGACGCTGAAGTTTTCAGATATATTTTGTTGAGGACACGCGGTAAAAACAGTAAAATGAACATCATCACAAAGAAGATTGAATTATCCGACGGTCGGGTAATCGAGATCGAAACCGGCAAAGTTGCCAAGCAGGCAGACGGTTCAGCGGTGGTCAAGATGGGAGGCACGATGCTCCTGGCCACTGTAACATGCGCTAAAGAAGCAGCAGAAGACACAGACTTCCTTCCACTCCAGGTGGACTACAAGGAAAAATTCTACGCCGCGGGGCGTTTCCCTGGCGGATTCATGAAAAGAGAGGGCAAGGCCTCAGACTATGAGATCCTAATCTCACGTCTTGTGGACAGAGCCCTCAGACCATTGTTCCCTGAGGATTTCCACCTCGCCGTGTTCGTCAACATCTGGCTGGTCTCAGCCGAAAAAGACATCCAGCCTGACGCCCTCGCTGGTCTCGCAGCTTCCGCCGCGCTGGCAGCCAGCGACATTCCGTTCCTCGGTCCTATCTCCGAGGTACGCGTGGCAAGGATCGACGGCGAGTTCAAGATCAACCCTACTTTCAGCGAGACTGAGAAGGCTGACCTTGAGCTGATGGTAGCCGCCACCGAGGAGAACATCATGATGGTTGAAGGAGAGATGAAGGAGGTTCCCGAGGAGGTCATGCTTGAGTCCATCAAGTTCGCCCACGAGGAGATCAAGAAGCACTGCCGCATCCAGAAGGAACTGAACAAGGAACTTGGCAAGGATGTCAAGAGGGACTATCCTCATGACGAGGATGACGAGGATCTCAGGAAGAAGATCCACGACTTCGCCTACGACAAGTGCTACGCTCTCGCAAAGTCCGCAAGACCTAAGCACGAGAGGGAGGACGGCTTCGAGGCCATCAAGAAGGAGTGTGTCGAGTCCCTTGGTCTGACCGAGGAGGAGCAGGATGCCAAGAAGATGATGATCAACAGATATTTCGGTCACGAACAGAGAGAGGCTCTGAGGAATCTTGTCCTCGACGAGGGCCTTCGTGTGGACGGTCGTCAGACCACACAGGTACGTCCTATCTGGTGCGAGGTTGACTGTCTGCCTTGCGCTCACGGCTCGGCTATATTCACCCGTGGTGAGACACAGGCCCTTGCCTCCGTCACCCTCGGAACAAAGATGGACATGAAGGAGATGGACGAGGTTCTCGTACAGGAGACCCAGCAGTTTGTCCTCCACTATAACTTCCCTCCGTTCGCCACCGGAGAGGCCAAGGCCCAGAGAGGTGTTGGCCGTCGTGAGGTAGGTCACGGAAACCTGGCATTCAGAGCTCTCAAGGCCGTTATGCCTAAGGCTCCGGAGTTCCCTTACGCTGTACGCGTTGTCTCTGATATTCTTGAGTCAAACGGATCTTCATCACAGGCTTCGATCTGCGGTGGCTGTCTCGCTCTTATGGACGCCGGTGTCCAGATCAGCAAGCCGGTTGCCGGTGTGGCTATGGGACTTATCACCGACGAGAAGAACCCTAATGGCCGCTACGCCATCCTTACCGACATTCTCGGCGACGAGGATCACCTCGGTGATATGGACTTCAAGGTAGCCGGCACCAAGGACGGCATCACCGCCACACAGATGGACATCAAGGTTGACGGTCTTTCCTACGAGGTTCTTGCAAAGGCTCTCCAGCAGGCTCATGAGGGCAGAATGCACATCATGGGCGAGATGATGAAGTGCCTTGACAAACCTCGTGAGGACTACAAGCCGTTCGTTCCGAGAATCAAGTCCTTCGAGATCGACAAGGAATTCATCGGAGCCGTCATCGGAAAGGGTGGCGAGACCATCCAGAAGATCCAGGCAGAGACCGGTGCGGTCATCTCCATCGACGAGGTTGACGGCAAGGGTGTCGTTGACATCGCCACGAACGACGCGGAGGCCATGCAGAAGGCCTACGACTGGATCCAGAGCATCTGCGCTGTTCCGGAGGTCGGACAGACCTACCACGGAAAGGTTGTCTCCATCCTTGAGTTCGGCGCGTTCGTCGAGATCCTTCCTGGCAAGGAAGGTCTTCTCCACGTGTCAGAGATCGCTTGGAACAAGACCGATAATGTAGAGGATGTCCTCACCGTCGGTCAGGAGGTCGACGTGAAGCTCCTGGAGATAGATCCTAAGACCGGCAAGATGAGACTCTCCATGCGCGCCCTCACCCCTAAGCCGGAAGGCTATGTGGAGCCGGAGCGCCGTCCACGCAACGGTGGCAATGACCGTGGCGGAGACCGCAGGAACGGCTTTGACCGCAGGAATGGCGGAGACGACCGTCGCAACGGTGACCGCAGGAACGGTGGCTTCGACCGCAGAGGCGGAGACGAACGCCGCGGATTTGACCGCAGGGGCGGTGATGACCGCAGAAACGGCGGCCACAGGAACTTCGGCCCGAAGAACGACTTCAACGCCAACACCGAAGACCACTCCGACAACCTCGACAAGAACACTGAGGAGTTCTTTTAATGAATATCCCACCTCAGTCTCTTGAGGTGACAGCTGAATATGATGATGGTGACTAAAAAGACAATTTTAGTCACCATCATTTTTCATTATCAAGGAAGAACTCGTATATTTATAGTCCAAGACAATCTTGCCAAGAAACAACATAAATATTCATGAATCATAACCGTTCCTTTGTGGTGATTGCCACCACCATCATTCTGGCCATTGTACTCGCGTCCTGCGGCGCGGGCAGGAGAAGTGTCGCCACCGATGCGAAAACCAATGACACGACTGTACTGGACTACCCTGTCGTTGACCTATACAGTCCTGGGCGAACCCTGGACGTAAGACGCATAGTGTTGACGGACTCTTCCACTACAATTCATTTCAGCGCGAAGTTTCGTCCTAAATATTGGATCAGGATCGACACATCATCCTACATCGTTGCCAAGGACGGGGAAAAACTGCGGATGACAGGTTATTCCGGCTGCCTCACTCCCGGGAAGAAGCACTTCATGCCGGAGAATGGAAGGGACTCATTCGCGCTTGTGTTTCCGCCGGTACCAAAGGGGACAAAGTCAATCGATTTCATTGAATCCGAAGCAAAAGATGGATTCAAACTATTCGGAATAGATCTGACAGGCAGGCAAACCGTTAGACAGTTCAAGGAGTTGCCCGATGAACTAAAGACTTTCCCTGACAGAAACACTCCACTTCCCGACCCACAGTTCACAGCAGGAAAGACGACCGTAGTGTTTCATTATCCCGCCGGAAGCGAGAGACTTGTCAAAAGTGTGAATCTGGTCGTGGATCGATTGTTGCAGCAACGTTTGGACATGGAACAGGAAATTGACACCCTGACCCACACCGCCACATTCACATTCGACATCTGCGGACCTTCGAGCGCGTTCACCTTCACAACTAAAGTGGAGACTCTTCTGCTGCTCACTCCTGGAGAGACCGTCAATGTCTATGTGAACCCTTTCAGCGATGCCGCGAGAGTCAGGAACACACATTTCCCGAATCACAAACTGCAGACGGTGTCAAAAATCCACGCCGACGGCTATTATGCTGCGTTCAACAACTACGCGAACAACGAGAGACTGCGCAATCCGCCAAGCATGGACGTCTGGTACAGCGACCTGACGGACTACAAAGCGAGCGATGAGGAATATGTCAGGAAAATCAAGGAAAAATATCGCAAAATCATGAGCGACCTGGAGTCCAAAGATATTCCATTGAGTGTCAAAGAGTATTACGAGTACCAAATCAAGAACGAGACAGTAATGGCTTTCGGGAATGCTTACTATCTCAGAAAAAGAAACTACAGAACTGTCCACAAGGTCAAGGACGGGGATATTCCGTTCAAGTTCACCAATCTTCCTCCTGCTCTGTTGTCTGAAATCGACTCTTTGTTCGACATGACTGATCCAAGGCTGCTTGAAGGAGGCAATGCGGAATATCTCATCTACGGCGTGAATGACTCAGACTCAGACTGGGAGTCCGTGCTTGGAGACCGCGGGAAACTACTCTACGACCTTAAGGATGCCGACCTGGTGTATATTCCAAGAATCAAGGCGGGAAGCATGACGGAAGAGGAACTAAAAGGAATCACATCAAATTGCCATCCTTTGGCCGCAGCGATTCTGGGAAGCATGTATTCCGAATTGGCGGAAGCCAGAAAGATCGACAGCCACAAATTCGGATTCAAGGACACTCCTGAGAGCCCGGGAGACAAGCTGTTTGACGAAATCATCGCCCCATACAAAGGGAAGATCGTCCTCGTGGACTTCTGGAACACATGGTGCGGCCCGTGCGCGATGGCAATGAACGCCATCGAGCCTTACAAGTCCAAAGAACTGAACAGCGACGAGATTGTCTGGCTCTACATCGCCAACACGACATCTCCGTACGCCGAGTATCAGAAAAGGATCCAGGACATCAAGGGCGTGCATTACCGCCTGAGCAAAGAGCAGTGGGATGAAATCGCCCACAATAAATTCAAGATCTACGGCATCCCCGCCTACGTCCTTGTCCACAAGGACGGCACCTACGAATTCCGCGAAGACTTCCTCTTTCACGGCAATCTGATCTCGACATTGAAGTCCATGCTGTAGCCGGATCATCCATGAATATTCCTCCTTTAGGCGATCAAAAGGTGGAATACGCCTCCTATAAATGATAAACAATTGCCAATAAAGTTTCCGGATCAATCCATGGTCCGGAATATTTTGATCTATAAGAAGAAATTTGTGTATATTTATAGTCTGAGCCAACATTCGGACAAAAGACTGACACAGAACTTAAGAATCTGAAAGATAACCTTTGGCATTCCGCCGACATTCTCCGTGCCGGAGCACACTTGGCTGCCAACAAATATGGTCAACCAATCCTCGGTCTAATCTTCCTCCGCTATGCCGACGTGCTCTTCAAGCAGCATAAGGCCGAGATAGATGATGAATACAACAGCCACAAAGGCACCCAGATGGAGCGTGAATATAAGGACATCGCCGTGGAGAAATGTGGTTTCTTCCTGCCCGAATGTGCTTACTTCGATTATATCAATGACGCGCCCGATGATGCCCGCAAGGCGGTGCTCGCAGAAACGGCGGCCACAGGAACTTCGGCCAGAAGAATGACTTCAACGCCAACTCCGAGGATCACGCCGACAACCTCGAAAAGAACACTGAGGAGTTCTTCTAATGGCTTACAACACCTCAATCCATCGAGGTGAGACATGAATATGAAACCCCGAGGCTGAATAAAGCCCCGGGGTTTTCTTATCCGGACCAGCGCCGGGATATTCTGCGATAAAAATGTTAAAAACCTTTGGCGATATTGTCCGCTATGGACTGAATGAGCCGCTCGCGGGCCTCGATGCTGGCCCAAGCCACGTGCGGAGTCAGGCTGAGGCGTTCCGGATGCCTGGTGTGAAGCAGCGGATGATCCGCCGGTATCGGCTCCACGGAATAGACATCCAGGCCGGCACCGCCTATCACACCCTCGTCAATCACCTTGGCAAGTGCATCCTCAACGACAATGCCTCCACGACCCATATTCACGATGATTGCCTTCGGCTTCATCATACGGAGTTCCTTCTCCCCCACAAGACCAGCGGTACGCTCGTTGTAAGGAGCGTGTACCGAGATCACATCCGACTCGCGCATCAAGCGCTCCAAATGCACGGAAGGATATTCCGTGCTGTGGCTCGTGCCGGAAGTGGAATAATAGACGACGTTCATTCCGAAGGCTGTGCCTATCCTTGCGACCTTCGAGCCGATGGCTCCAAGACCGATAACGCCCAGCGTCTTGCCTGCCATCTCGATGAAAGGCCTTGAATAATCAGTGAACAACCCGCTGCGGGAATACGCTCCGGACTTTACGACCTCGTCGAAATAGGCCCCGTTACCCAGAAGGTTAAGAATATGCATGAATGTTTCCTGGACAACAGAGTCGGTGGAATAGCCAGCGACATTCCTGACCAGCACACCGCGTCTTTCGCAGGCATCTACATCAATATTGTTGATGCCGGTACCCGCCTCACACACCAGACGAAGCCTTGGTGCGGCGTCCAGCAGCCGGTCATTCACTTTTATCTTATTGACAATCAAAACATCACTATCAGAGACCCTGGCAACGGACTCCTCCGGAGTGGAGTTAGGCCAAGCCACAAGCTCACCTTGACTCTCAATCGGAGCCAACGACGATGTTCCCATCGTCCCGGCATCCAGAAACACAATCTTCATCGCTTCTGTAATTTTTCACGAATATAAGAATTTTTGTAAGCGTTAAGAAATAAGCCGGTAAAGATTCGGCAGTATTTTCGAGAATAGATGTCTTTTTGAAGAAGGAGTGTGCCGGTGGCACATGAATGATCGGTCGCCGCGGTTGGTGGGAATGGCAGGAAACAGAATCGCACGGGACGTGCTGCCATGCGCCTTCCCGGGAGGTCTACCGGGGCAGGAAGGAGAGATAGCGGCGGCGGACTGTGCCGTGGCGGGAGACTTCTATGATCAGGGGCATCGAGGAGAGGTCGAAAGTGTCCAGAAGTACCTTGGCCAGAAGGGGATTAGAGGCCATGATCTCATCGATGTTCACATCCACAGTCCTCAAGCCAAGGGAATCGGCGGCGGAAAGTTCGGACTTGCAGACGGGACAGCCTTCGGTGTGGAAGACTATGTAGCCCCCTTTGCGGAGAACACGGTTCCAGTCCTTGGCCGGGAAAGCCGAAGAGGAAGTAACGGCGGAATCTGCCATGCGCGCCATGGTCTTTGCCTTCGGGAGCGCGGAGCCGACAGGAGTACGCGAGAGGAGGTCTTTCATCATACGTGCAAGGCCTACGACTTTGAGCGTGTCCTCGGGGGTGTTCCAGATCCCGGGACGCGAGAGGACATATTCATTGATGAACGGGATGGTGCCTTCCTTGCAGATTTCGTCGCGGCGGGAGGTCAGCCAGTAGAGAAGGTCGCCTTCCAGATGTTTGAAGAATATGGTGTCGCCTTGGGTCAAGGTGCGGTCTTCCAGAGTTTTGGCGATGGAGAGGATGCGATCCGCAGACGGACGCTCCGACAAGGGCGCCGACCGGGCGGAATCCTCATACGACATGAAGAGCTTGTCCATCAGGGCGGCGGAGGCAGAGCCGCCATATTCATAATCCTCGCGGGAGAGGACTATGCCTAGAAGCCGGTCCAGGGCGGCGGTGTCCATTCCCCTGCCTATTATGGTGCCGGAACGGTCCACAAGGAACATCCGGGGGGTCTGCAGTACACCGTATTTCATCTGGTAGTCGGACTTGACCTCGGGATCCCAAAGATGGATGACCCTCGTCTGACCGGCCCTGACAGTGAATCTGGTCTCGCGCCATTCCTTCCAACTCTCCGCCGACACACCGGTGTAGACGGCATAGACATCTATCGGCCAGTTCTTCGAATTGAGTTTGGAACGCAGCATGACCGTCTCCAGCCTGCACTTGGCGCAATCCGTGTCGTAGAAGAAAAGCACACGGTAGCGGCTTGACGACCCGCCTATCTCAACGACCTCTCCATCAGGAGTTTCCAGCGTTGCGGGAGGTGCCTTCATCCCCAGAAGCGACTGACGGTTGAAGTCGGCGAAGATCTTGGCCTCCAGAAGCACGTCGTCCCCTCCCATGTCGATCAAACCCGGGGCGAACCAGGTGTCCGTCAAGTGGATGGCCACGGCCTCGTCGCCCATTACCGGGGACATCAGATAGTGGTCGTAGATCTTCAGGGCGATGTGACGGCGAAGAAGCGAATCCGAGGCCGAACCGATCAGCAGGTCACACTCCCGGTTCTTCACCTCGATCCTCTCTGGCTCAAGGGTGCGGAAATATTCCTCCAGCCGCCCGTCCAACTCCCTCAGGCGCGTGGAGTCGATCTGTCCCAGGCAGCCGAAGGACGGCAAAAGCCACAGGACGAGGCCAATGAATATTCCCGCGACCCCTCTCATCTTACCTCCGGCAACGAGACTCCCTTAGGGATGAACTGCGACAGATCGCCGTGGTGGCGTACAACGTCACGGACGGCGGATGAGGAGATGTGCGAATAGCCTTGGGCGGTAGGGATGATGATGGTGTCCACCTCCGGAGCCAGATGGCGGTTCGCGTCGGCGATCGCCTGCTCGTTGTCGAAATCCGTCATATTCCTTACTCCCCTGACAATGTGGCGGACACCGAGTTCGCGGCAGATGTCGATGGTAAGGCCTTCATAATGAATGATTCTAACGCCGTCAATGCCTTTTGTGGCCTGACGGATGATGTCCTCGCGCTGCTCCATCGTGAAGAAGCCGCGCTTGTCCTGATTGATTCCCACGGCCACGATAACCTCGTCGAAGATGGTCAAGGCCCTTGTGAGGATGTTCAGATGGCCTGCCGTGAATGGATCAAAAGACCCAGGAAACAATGCTATGCGATTCATTTGCACTAAAATAAGTAGTCGTTAACAAACTTGTCAAATCCGCGGCCAATCCCGCCGCTTCCCAAACCGTGACCGCCGTCGGCAGTCCGTCACAGCCGCCAGTCGATCGGAGCCTTGCCCTCGCTGACAAGGATCTCGTTAGTCTTAGAGAAATGCCGGCAGCCGAAAAAGGCTCCCCGGGCAAGCGGAGACGGGTGCGCGGCCTCCAGCACATGGTGCCGTGAGGTGTCGATCAGCTCCCTCTTGCTTCTGGCGTAGTTGCCCCAAAGGAGGAAGACCACACCATTGCAATTCTCTGAAATGTAGCGGATCACCGCATCCGTGAACTGCTGCCAGCCGATGCCGCTGTGCGAAGCCGCCTCGCCGGAGCGCACGGTGAGGATCGAGTTCAGGAGCAGGACTCCCTGGCGCGCCCAGCTCTCCAGGTTCGGACGGCCGCTCATGCTGACTCCAAGATCGCTCTCTATCTCTTTGAATATGTTCTTGAGCGACGGCGGGGCCGGCACATTGTCGGGCACCGAGAAACTAAGCCCCATCGCCTGTCCGTAGCCGTGGTAGGGATCCTGACCAAGGATCACGACCTTGACCTGATCCACCGGAGTCAGCTCGAAGGCCTTGAATATCTCGGGGCCGGGAGGGAATATGACCTTCCCCTGCGCCTTCTCTTCATGGAGATAACGCGAAAGCGCGGCAAAGTAGGGTTTCCCGAACTCACCTTGCAGCGCTGTCTTCCAACTTTGTTCTATCCTTACGTCCATAAGATGTCAAGCCTGATGGCACCGCTAAGATAGAAATTAATCTTTGAATATGTACGCTATCACGTCGTCAATGTTCTTGACGTAGTGGAACGAAAGGCCTTCCACGTAGACCGGCTTGATGTCCTCGACATCCTTGCGGTTGTCCTCCGAGATCACGATCTCGGTGACTCCGGCCCTCTTCGCCGCGAGGATCTTCTCCTTGATGCCGCCGACAGGAAGCACACGGCCTCTGAGCGTCATCTCGCCGGTCATGGCGACTCCCGGCCTCACGGACTCGCCGCGAAGGGCGGAGACCATTGAGCTGACCATTGTGATACCTGCTGACGGGCCGTCCTTCGGTACGGCTCCCTCCGGCACATGGACGTGGATGTCCTTTGCCCCGAAGTCCTCGTATGTCATTTTGGCAAGCTGAGGATGGGCCTTGATGTACTGGTAGGCGATCGTGGCGGACTCCTTCATCACATCGCCGAGGTTACCGGTCATCGTCATGACACCCTTGCCTCCGCTGACAGAACTCTCCACGAACAGTATCTCGCCGCCCATCTGAGTCCAGGCCAGTCCCGTGACCACTCCAGGAGCCTCATTGCCTTTCTGAAGGTCATGGAAATTGGTCGGCAGTCCGAGATATTCCTTAAGGTGCTCCTTCTTGATGACAGTCGGATAACTCTCGCCGAGAGCGATCTTCTTGGCCGTCACACGCGCTATCTTGGCTATCTGCTTCTCAAGGCCACGGACTCCGGACTCGCGGGTATACTCATCGATGATCCTCTCCAGCGCCGCCTTGTCGATGCGGAGTTCCTTCTTGCCTATTCCATGCTCCTCCAACTGCTTAGGCACCAGATAACGCTTGGCGATCTCCATCTTCTCCTCGGCAAGGTAGCCGGTGACGTTGATCAGCTCCATCCTGTCAAGAAGCGCCGACTGGATCGTGGAGATGTTGTTGGCCGTGGTGATGAACAGGACGTTCGACAGGTCGTAGTCAATGTCCAGATAGTTGTCATGGAACGCCACATTCTGCTCTGGGTCAAGTACTTCCAGAAGAGCAGACGAAGGGTCGCCCTTGTAGTCGTTGCCCACCTTGTCGATCTCGTCAAGGACGATGACGGGATTGGATGTCCCGGCCTTGTTGATGCCGTTCAGAATACGTCCAGGGAGAGCGCCGATGTAGGTTTTCCTATGGCCACGGAGCTCCGCCTCGTCGTGCATGCCGCCGAGGGCTATCCTTACATATTTCCTGCCGAGAGCCTTGGCGACCGACTTTCCGAGGCTGGTCTTGCCGACTCCCGGAGGGCCGTAGAGGCAGAGGATCGGAGACTTCATGTTGCCCTTCAGCTTGAGGACGGCAAGGTACTCGATGATCCTTTCCTTCACTGTGTCAAGGCCGTAGTGGTCGCTGTCGAGAACCTTCTGCGCATGCTTGAGGTCAAGGTTGTCCTTCGACATCTCGCCCCAAGGCAGGTCAAGCATGAACTCTATGTAGTTGTACTGGATGCTGTAGTCCGGCGAGGACGGATTGTACTTCTCCAACTTGGCCAGCTCCTTCTCGAACTGCTTGCCAACGGCCTCCGGCCACTTCTTGGTCTTCGCCTTCGCGCGGAGCCTCTCGAATTCCTCCTCCTCGTCCATTCCAAGTTCCTCCTGGATGGTACGGAGCTGGTTGTTGAGGTAGTATTCCCTCTGCTGCTGGTCGATGTCGCTCTTCACCTTCTGGTTGATCTCCTGCTTGATCTTAAGCAGCTGGATCTGCGTGTCCAGAACCTGCAAGAGCTTCATCGCCCTCACGGTAACATCATCAACGCCAAGAAGCTGCACCTTCTCAAAGAAGTTCTCGACCTCCACCGTCGTCGCGATGAAGTTGACAAGGAACGCATAGTTGTCGATGGATTTCAAGGCCCCCACGGCCTCCTTCGGAGCGAAGGACGAGGACTTGATGATGACGGAGGCTTTCTCCTTGAGCGACTCCGCTATCATCTTCGTGCTGTTGTCATTCTCTGGGACAATGTCCTCGATGTACTTCACCCTCGCCGTGATGTAAGGCTCGTAGGAGATGACGCCGTCAAGACGCAGGCGCTTGATGCCCTGGAGGATGGCAGTGATCGTGCCGTCCGGCATCTCAAGAACCTTCATGATGCGGCAGACGGTGCCATATTCATAGAGATCCCTTTCCTCCGGCTCCTCCACCGTGACATCCACCTGAGGCACGGCTCCGATGAAGGAGTCGCGTTTCTCCGCATCCTTGATCAGGGTGATGGATTTCCGGCGGCCTATCGTGACAGGATAGACCATTCCCGGGAAGATCACCGCGTTCCTCAACGCCAGAACAGGCAATGTGTCAGGCAGATCGCCTGCGTCAACCTTCATCTGATCCTCCCCCTGCATGACAGGGATTATGTTCACTTCCGCGGTACCTGCCGGGAAGAAAATGTCCTTATTATTATCAGTAATCATAATGTCCAATTTAAAACAACCGAGTGCCGTCTGCCAAATTGGCAGATTAATCCCGATCCAAAACGCATCCGTGAATATGGTCAATCACCGTGCCAGAAAAATATGGTCAACAATTTATCTATATGATTTTGAATATTAAAAAAATAAGTCTATTTTTGCATCCTCAAACGAACTTTGAGTACTATTTAGATAATTCTTAATATATTAATATAGATATTATGACAAAGGCAGAAATCGTGAATGAGGTTGCAAAGTCAACCGGTATCGAAAAAATCGCAGTTCAGTCTGTAATCGAGGCTTTCATGGAGACCGTAAAGGGTTCCATCGTCAGAAAGGAGCCTGTCTATCTTCGCGGATTCGGCAGCTTCATCGTAAAGCACAGAGCCCAGAAGGCAGCCAGGAACATCACCAAGAAGACAACAATGACCATCCCTGCACACGACATCCCGGCTTTCAAGCCAGCAAAGGTGTTCGTGAACTCTGTAAAGGAGGAGAAATAATTTTTAAATTTCTTTTATTATGCCAAGCGGAAAAAAGAGAAAGAGACATAAGATGTCGACGCACAAGCGTAAAAAACGCTTGCGCAAGAACAGACACAAGAAGAAGTAGTGCTTCTGTGCCTGCCATTTTAGCAGTCTGCTAGAAGAAAAGGGCTGACCGGAAGTGCCGGACAGCCTTTTTTTGGTTAGCGTTGAAGAATAAACCGGCCAGAGCGCCGAGTTATCTTATTACCATTGTTATTTCCTTATGGAGTCAGAAAAATCTGAGAAAGATTTGATTGTCGATGTCACATCGACCGAAGTTCACATCGCCTTGATGGAAAACCATCGGCTGATTGAACTCAACAAAGAGTCCAGCAAGGGGCACAGTTTTTCCGTCGGGGATGTCTACCTGGGGAAAGTGAAGAAGATTCTTCCTGCGCTCAACGCTGCCTTTGTGGACATCGGTGACAAGAAGGAAGCATTCGTACACTATCTGGATCTGGGGTTCTATTTCACCGCGTTCGACGAGTTCGTGAAAAAGAGCAATCCGAACACGAACCTGGACGCCCTCTATTCCGGCATCAAGATCGGCCCTGTCCTTGAGAAGGAAGGCCGCATCGAGAACGTGCTGAAGCCCGGCCAGATGATGATAGTGCAGATTGTCAAGGAACCGATCTCCACCAAAGGATCAAGACTGACAGCGGAAATTTCATTGGCAGGACGCAACATTGTACTGATTCCCTTCGCAGAGAAGGTGAGCATTTCCCAAAAGATTTCCTCGAAAGAGGAGAAAAGAAGGCTTGAGACGCTTGTCAGAAGCATTCTTCCAAAGAACTACGGAGCCATCATCCGCACAGCCGCCGAGGGCAAGAAAGCCGCGGTGCTTGTGGCTGAGCTTAAGTCTCTCATCGAGAAATGGGAGTCATCATGGAAGAAAGTCGCCAAGTCTAAAGGCATTCAACTGCTCTTCACCGAGTACAGCAAGACCACCACTATCCTCCGGGATCTCCTGAACGACTCGTTCTCAAACATCTACGTCAACAACGAGAACATCTACGAGGAGACTAAGAAGTATATTTCCTTGATCTCTCCGGATCAGGAAAAGATCGTGAAGCTGTACAACGGAAAGGATCCGATCTTCGACCACTTCGAGGTCACAAGACAGATCAAGAGTTCGTTCGGCAAGGTGGTGCCGATGAAGCAGGGAGCCTATCTGGTCATCGAGACGACAGAGGCTCTGAATGTGATCGATGTGAACAGCGGCATCAGGGCGAAGACCGCCGATCAGGAGGAGAACACCTTCGAGGTCAACAAGATCGCCGCCGAGGAGATCGCCAGACAGCTGAGGCTGAGAGACATGGGAGGCATCATCATCGTCGATTTCATCGACATGGCCTCCGGCGAGCATCGCAATGAGCTGCACAAGTACATGCAAACACTCATGGAAAGCGACAGAGCAAAGCACAACGTGCTGCCTCTCACCAAGTTCGGACTGATGCAGATCACCCGGCAGAGAATCCGCCCTGTGACCGAGATCAACACAGCCGAGGTCTGTCCTTTGTGCCACGGCACCGGCAAGATATCGTCCAGTGTCGTGATCGACGAACAGATCGAGCGCAACATCGCCTACTGCGTGGAGCATGGAAAGACAGTCCTTACACTTAAGGTCAGCCCGATTCTGGGCGCTTACCTGAAACGTGGAGCATCCATGCTCTCGGACAAATCCTTCCTCGGGAAATGGAAGAAGAAGTACAAGTGTCGGATCGACCTCGTGGAGGTCACCGACTTCACCGTTCTGCAAAATGAACTTTATGATGAGAAAGGGGACAGGATCTAGTCCCCTTTTTTTGTGTCCTTAAGAGCGGGCGGGCTTCCTGTCTTCGGTCGCCGGGCGTGTCCAAGCGGCTTGGAATCCCTGCGCCGGAAGCGTCTACCGTGTAAAGCGGCGGACGAGGGTGGCAAGCAGGATAAGGGCGGCCATCAGGGTGGCGAGACGGCCTATGAAGTCACCGTGCAGCACGAAGAAAGTCTTCCTGTCACTTAGACCGGCCTTGCCTTTCAGAACCTCCGGCTGCCACCAGGATGTGTGGCTCACCACTTTCCCTGAAGGATCGATGATGGCCGAAATGCCGGTGTTAGCGCTACGGGCGATCCAGCGGCGCGTCTCTATGGCCCGGAGGCATGAATATGACAGGTGCTGCACGTAGCCCGGGGTGTCGCCCCACCAGGCGTCGTTGGTGATCACGGTCAGAAGACGGGCGCCATTGCGGACATATTCAGTGCAATACTCGCCGTAGACGGACTCATAGCAGACCGCGCACCCGACGGGGATGGTCTCGCTCACCGAGACGGAAGAATCCCCCGCGGTGGAGTCGCGGACATATTCATTGAAATGCAGCGGGCCGATCTCTTTCTGGCCGATGCAACGCCCCATCACACCGCCGAGCCAATCGTCTATCTTACAGAAGAATGCGGGGTAAGGTGTCATCTCCACGCCCACGACCAATCTGCTTTTGTGGAACAATTCCGGAGAGCTGAACGCGTCCAGCATCAAGGCCGAGTTGTGCGATTCCATCCACACTCCGTTGCCGGCGCGCCGGGCAGTGTGCGAAGGCCTCAGCGCCCTTTTCAGATAAGTCCTCGACGATGCCCCGACCAGCAGGTTGGCGTTCGGATGCTCCTGCAGGAATACGGTGAACCTCCGCACGGTCGGGCTTGAGGACGGGTCGTTCGTCACCACGTCGCCGGTGAACGTCTCCGGAGCGACAAGCAGCACCGGGATGCTGTCAGGAAGATCAACGAACTGACGCAGCAGCAACTCGTTCTGTTCCTCCTGCGTCATGCCGCCGAACTTGTCGTACGGGTCGATGTTCGGCTGCGCCACGATGACGTCAAGCGTCTCCTCACAAGGCTCCGGCCTCAGGAACAAAGACACGACCGGAGGAGCGACGAACAAGGCCAGGGTCCCAAGCAGGGCCGCCGACTTCGCCTTCCGGTTGAATGTCATCCAGCGTCCGCAAGCGAGAGACTCCAGAATGCCGAACACACTGAGGTTCGCCGCCCAGACGAGGAGCGAGCCGCCGAGTGTCCCGGTATATTCATACCACTGGATCCATCCTGTCGTGCGGGCGAAGGCATTGCCCAGCACAAGCCAAGGCCAGCTGATCTGCGCGCTCGTGAGATACCACCGCTCCCAGGCGATCCAGGCAAAGGCGAGGAATATGTAGGGAAGCGCGCCGCTGAGCCATTTCCTGCTCCAACGGAACAGCCCGAAAACCAGCGACATCTGAAGGGCGTTGGCAAGGATCGCGAATATTCCTCCGCCGACCGTGGCGTTGCAGACCCAAAAGGTCGTCGCCGCGTTCCACAGCACGAAGCACAGGTAGTGCCACCAGCAGAATCCCTTCATCCCGTCCCCGGTGGCAATGTCCTCCGCCCAGAGCAGAGGCACGAAAGCGACCAACGACAGCCAACCCGTCCCAGGAACCAGGAACGGAACACTCAGAAGCGCCGATGAGATCACCACCAGCAGCAGTATCGTCAACTTTCTAGGCATAGCAACCGCAAAGTTATTTAATTTCAGTATTTATATCCAGTCCTGCGGGTTTTTAATCGTTTTACACCAGCCCGGCCCGTAAAGAATCCGCACGAGAAAAGACGGTCAGGGAAAACACACGCATCAGAACCTGAACTCAAGTCCCAAGGTGACGACGAAACGGTTGTCGTGAGGGACTTTAACACCGTCCTTAACCTCGTAGCGGTGAGTCATACGCCAGAAGGCGTCGACGCGGAGGAACCTGAATATGTTCGTGATGCCGGCTCCCATCTCCACGTACGGGCGGTTCAGTTTGCCCATCTTCTCAGGGAAGAGCATCACGGAGCCGAAATTGTCATCGTCACGGATGCCGTTGTTCTCGCTCCGGACCGTACCGTAGGCCGCCTTCAAAGAAGCCACCTCCCTCCATTGTAGACGCTTCAGGAGAGGGATCTTACCCAGGAAGAAACCCTTGAAGTTATGCTCCCAGAAGAAAGTCGCCCAAAGGTCGGAGGCGAACTCATAGTAGTCCATACAGTTGAAGGCATACCTTGAGAATGTGTAGGTTCCGTTGCCCTCATGGATCTTCAGCATCGGATAGGGAACCTTGCCCACGATCGTCCCGACATTCAGATCGAACTTGGATAGTCCGACCGGAGGGATCGTCAGCGTGTAGTGCAGGGAAAGCTCGGGGCGGAAGTAGGAATATTCATTCTTCCCTATTCCCTTGATCGAACCGATGAGATCGAGCGTCACGACAGGGTACTTCGAGTACACGTAATGCTTATCGAAAGCCCCTCTTGTGACAATCTCCTCCTTGGAGAATCGAAGCTGGAGGTGGGCCTGGTTGTAGCCTACGGAGTTGAAGACTGAACCTTCCGGCGTGACCATCGGCACAAAATGATTCGAGAATATCCTTCGGCTTTCCACGGCGATGATCATGTTGAAGTTCTGCGACCATTCCTTCTGCCAGGAGAGGGAATAGTCGTTCACCATGCTCATCTTCTGGCTGTTGGCCTTGGCCAGGACGGATGACATGAGGCTTCCGCTGCCGTAGATCGACGGCCCTTTGCCCAACTGCATCGCGTCGTGCTTGTACGAGGCCATCAACTTGCTCGTGGGCTGGTTGTTGAACATGTACTCAAACGTGCCGCCACCCTTGAAAGTCCTGTCCTTGAAGCCGTAGGCGGCATAGCCCATAAGACGGAACCTGCGGCTCAGATCCTTGGTGGTACGGATGCCGAGCTGCACCCTGTCTCCCTCAAGCTCATTGAAGCTGTAGACTGATGAATATGGTCCGAATCCGACGTACTTCGTGTTCAGGAAACCGTTCACGATCATGTCGGCAAGAGCATAGACATCCTTGTAGAGCGGCACATTCTTGATGGAATCGACCATGTTGTAGATTCCCTGCTCCTTCTCACTCAACGGGAAAGGACGGACAGTCTGCCAGTAGGCCTCATCGTTGTTGATGACGTCCTTACCGGCCTGAACCTGGGATTTGATGTCCCCCTTGTCCTCCCTGTAGGTCGTGACAAAATCCGGATTCGAATAGTCTATCTGCCTGTTGCCCAGGAATGTCACCATCTTAGAGGAATCCCGCATCGTCAGCGAGAAATCCACATACATCTTGTCCTGCTTGTAGAACCACGTGGAGTCAGGCAGGCGCTGGTTCGTCACCTCGATGGTCATGTCCCTGACCCAGTTGACATTGGAGCCTTTCTTAAGCCTGACGTGAATGTCCCTGAGGGCATATTCCTCGGCGTCGACCGACATCTCCCCGTCAAAGGTAGGAGAGGACACCCACTTGGACGGATGGAAACGGATCTTGTAGGTCTTGCGTCCCTCGACATTCAGGCTGTCAACGAGGTAGTAGTTGTAGTAGGTTGTGCCGACCGATGAGAGAGGCGACGGAATCTCGACCTGGAATATGTTGATGAAGTTGTCGTAGAAGTTGGTCTTCACGTACATGTTGCCGGTGAACTGCGCCAGGACAGGGTTCTTGTCTATTCCGGAAATCCTGGTCGCCTTGATGACCTCCCTGTTCGAAGGGGGATCCTTGCGATGGTAGTACTTGGATGTGGACTCGGAGATCAGCACCGGCAGGAATGGCATGCCGGACACCACGGAGGTGTCCATGTAGTCGTAGACAAACCTGAAGTCCTTCGGCAGGAAACTGCTGATCAGCGGACTTTCGGGATTGGTGACATCCAGCTCCATCTTGGTGTAGACATCGCAGTTGTACCTTGGGCGCTTCTCCGGATTGTTCCTCGACTTGGCCTCATCGATTTTTCTGAGGATGGAACGGATGTAGCGGTCGTCCGGCTTCACGACGGATGCCGCCAACTCGTTCACAACCGGTTTGAGCGAGAAGTTTATCTCGTTGAAACTATGACGGTTGACCTTGACCACCTGCTCCTCGTAGCCCAGAATTGAGGCGGAAAGAAGGGACAACGTGTCACGGGTCTCCAAGAAGAAATAGCCGTCGATGTCCGCCGAGACTCCGACCGTGGAGTTCTTGAAATACACTCCGGCGAAAGGTATCCCCTCCCCTGTCGATGAATCCACAACCCTGCCCTTCACCTTTGTGGCCTGCGCTGATGCGTCGGGACTTAAAAGGCTGGTCGTCAGCAGGATGATAGTCACAGATAGGAGTTGGTATATGTGTCTTGAGGGAAATGTCATTATCAGGAATAAAGAATCAGGTCATCGGATCCGGTCTATCTTCAGTTGCTGGATCTTGTAGGTGCCTCCGCAGTCACTGACGAAAATGGTGACCTCGAAGACCTCTCCCCCCGCGTTCAGAAAACCCAGGGCGTACTTGGAATTGGATCTCGACGCCGTGTGGCTTATCTCAAACGAGCGGGGAGTGTGCTTGCTGAAGAAGGCCTTGAGGATCTGCTTCGCCTGATTCTTGCTTGAGTCATTGGTCGTGGACATTATCGTAATCTCCAGATTGTCGTCGAACCAGGCGGACAGTTTCTCGGCGTCTCCCTGCCCCAGATACTTGGCGATCGGGACAAAAACATCGTAGCTGTCAGAGGCGGCATAGCCGCTGACACCCGACACGAAGAGGGACAACACCGTGAATATCTTTGTAAAAACCTTCATAGCGGACGGTTTTAGTTGCAAATACCGAGCCACTTTCTTATTTTTGTAACAATGAAAATCTGCTTGCTCACAGTCGGCAAGACCGACATCGGCTGGGTCCGTGAAGGTCTGGAGACCTATTCCTCCAGGCTCTCGCACTACGTGCCTTTCTCTGTCTGCGAGATTCCGGAGCTGAAGAACACCTCCGCGCTGACAAGAACACAGATCAAGGAGAGGGAGGGTGAACTCATCCTGAAAGCCATCAAGCCCACGGACAGGGTAATCCTTCTTGACGAGCGCGGCAAGGAGTACCGCTCCGTCGAATTCGCCGAGGAGATACGCAGGCTTTCACTTGCCGGTGGCAAGGATATTGTGTTCGTGATCGGCGGAGCCTACGGGTTTTCGGAGGCTGTCTACGCGAGATCCGTCGGAAAGATCTCCTTGTCCAGGATGACTTTCTCGCACCAGATGGTCAGGACAATCTTCGCGGAGCAGCTTTACAGGGCATTCACAATAATCAAGGGAGAACCTTACCACCACGAATGAGATTCAGAAGGATTGGCATAAAGAACTACCTGGAAGGAGGATTTCTGGCATTGGCCATGATTCTCCTTGCCTTCTCGCTTTCCGTAGGCAAGTTCCCCGGCAACACCGGGCGGGAGGCCGAAAGGATCAGCAGAGCCATCGGCAAGCGGATGCACATCCTCGACAAGCACATCAGCTCGGCCCTGGTGGCCGGCCAGAGGACTTGGGCGGGGCATCACGACCTGCCATCCGACATGGTCATCTACAGGTACATTGACGACACGCTGCAATCCTGGAGCAACCAGTTCCCGGTCAAGGATGACAACATCGCCTCAAGGATCGTGTTCCCGAGGCTGTCCAAGCCGGGAGAGAGCATCTCATCTCCGCTGGCGGATGTCACGGAGACCCCGACCTTCGTCAACTACGGGCAGAAATGGTACCTGGTGAAGTCCGAGAGGCTGGGAAGCCGGAAAGTGATCGCCGGACTGGAGATCGTGGATTCCATGTCCGACGAGAGTCCCAACGGGGTGAACAGGAATCTCCGGGCCAGACGCAACTATGCCATTGTCCCTCTGTCCGAAAGCAGCGGATCCGCGGTGACGCTGGACGACAGGCCCGTGTTCAAGGTGACGGCGGCCTCGATTCCAGGCCAGTCATCCACCACGCATTCCACGATGATCTGGTTCGCGATCGGATGCTTCGTCATCGCGTCCCTGTTCCACCTGGCGGAGAAAAAGAATCTGAAACGGCTTCTCCTCGTCCTTGCGGGACTCTTCGCGGTGATCATCGCCACCTACATCTGGGGAGAGAGCATGAAGAACAGCTCGAAACTGTTCTCGCCGACAGTCTACGCCGACGGGCAGCTGTTCAACTCCCTCGGAGCGGTGATGGTCACCTCGCTGCTGATCATCTTTTTCGTCGGGTGCTCGTTCGTGACCAGAAACGACATATTCAGAAAGATCCTCAGGACAAGGCACTCAAGGCGCACGCTCTGGCTGTACGCCGGAGCCATTTTACTGATGATCGCCGGGGTGTTCCTGTACGTCCACGTGATCTTCAGAAGCATCATTCTGAACTCGAACATATCGCTTGAGCTGTATCGGCTGAACGACCTGAGCATATTCAGTTTCCTTGTCTATCTGACGCTGACAGGGCTTCTGATGATGATTCCGCTTCTGGCGCAGATGCTCATGCCCGCGCTGAAGCATCTGTTCGGATTCCGCCACAACATCTTCTCGGCCAGGAGCAGGACGGTCACGGCATCCGTCTTCGCTGTCTACATGGTGGCGATGGCAGGGACGCTCGGATTCAAGAAGGAGCAGGACAGGGTGACCGTATGGGCGAACAGGCTGTCCATCGACAGGGACATCAGCCTTGAGCTTGAGCTACGGCGGACGGAGGACAAGATAGCCTCCGACCAGCTGATCGCCACACTTTCGGCCATAAGCAACAGCAACAGCATCATCCTGAACAGGGTCATCGAGAGCTACATGCCAAGAGTCTCCCAGAACTACGACATCATGGTGGAGATCTTCCCCGAGAACGAGAAAGACCGTAGGACGATCGCCTACATCACCGACATCATGACACGGGGAGTCCCTATCTCGGAAGGATCCAGATTCAGGTACATGAGGGATCCAGGTGAGCGCAGCCTGTACATCGGCGGATTCGCCTACTACAACCAAGGCAGCGGCGTGACGATGATGATCCTCAGGGTGTCGCCGAAATCCAACCGGGAGAACAAGGGCTACGCCCACCTGCTGGGCTATTCGGCTCCGGGAGACGTGCTGATACCGGCAAGATATTCCTACGCCAAGTATTCGGGAAAGGTGCTCACCTCCTACAAAGGCAACTACTCCTACCCGACAATCGTGGACGATGATCTTCAACGCACGATCGACGAGGCCACAAGCGGCGTGGTCCGGGCCAACGGCTACACCCACTTTGTCAACAGGATCGCGGATGACGACCTGATCCTCATCTCAAGGCCGAAGACAGAGAATTTCTCCTATATCGTCACCTTTCTCTTCCTGACACTGATCTTCTACTTCTGCCTTTCGCTCCTGACGCTCACCAGGACGCATCCGAGGAAGCGCGAGCGCAACTACTACAAGTCCAAGATCAACTCGGCGATGATGATGGCGCTGATCATGACGCTCATCACGCTCGCCACCGTCAGCGTGCTGTTCGTCTACAGAAGGAACAACGCCAACCTCAGATCGTCGATGGCGGACAAGATCAACTCCCTCCAGACCTTGCTTCAGTCAAGGTGCCGGTACGTCAAGGACTTCACGGACTTCAACACTCAGGAGGCATCAGGAATATTGGAGGACGTCAGCACCACCATGAAATCCGACATCACGCTCTACACGACCGGCGGCAAGGAACTGCGATCGACGACCCCGGAGGTGTTCGACCTGATGCTCATGGGATCAAGGATGAACCCTGACGCTTTCGAGAACATCATCTACAAGAACAAGAGGTACTACATCGGCAAGGAGACAATAGGTTCCAAGGATACCTATTTCCTCTACGCGCCTGTGTTCAACATCCAGGGCAGGATGATAGCGATCATGTGCTCGCCTTTCACCGACGAGAGCTTTGACTTCCGGTCCGAGGCGGTGCTGCACTCCATCACCGTCATCACCGTGTTCATGATCCTTCTCATCCTGGCAAGGTTCATCACCGCCACGGCGGTGGACAAGATGTTCAAGCCGCTCACGGAAATGGGGCGGAAGATGAACGAGGCAAGCATCAACAACCTTGAATATATCGTCTACGAGCAGGAGGACGAGGTCGCCCGCCTCGTCAGGGCCTACAACCTGATGGTACACGACCTCTACAACTCCACAAAAAAGCTCACACAGGCCGAAAGAGACAAGGCCTGGGCGACGATGGCGCGTCAGGTGGCCCATGAGATCAAGAACCCGCTGACACCTATCAAGCTTCAGATTCAAAGGCTCATCAGGATGAAGAAGAACGGCAATCCGGCATGGACGGAGAGGTTCGACGAGATCTCCGCCGAGGTTCTCAGGCAGATTGACATGCTTGCCGACACAGCCAACGAATTCTCCACTTTCGCGAAACTCTACACGGAAGAGCCGGTGGAGATCGATCTGGACCGTCTGCTAAAGGAGGAGATCGACCTGTTCGACAGCAGGGACAACATCCGGTTCGCCTACATGGGGCTTGAGGGCGCCACGGTCATGGGACCGAAGCCTCAGCTCACCCGTGTGTTCGTCAACCTGATCAACAATGCGGTACAGGCTATCGAAAACGCCCAGGCGGAGGCGGGCGAGCGTGGCGGGGAGGCGTTCATAGGCCGCATAGTGATCTCCCTGCGTCTGTCCACCAAAGAAGGGTTCTACGACATCGTGTTCGAGGACAACGGGCCTGGGGTCAGCGATGACAACCGCGCCAGGCTCTTCACGCCGAACTTCACGACAAAGAGCAACGGCACCGGTCTGGGCCTTTCCATCTGCAGGAATATCCTTGAGAAGTGCGACGCGGAGATCTTCTACTCCAAGTCATTCGCGCTTAAGGGAGCCTGCTTCACAGTACGGTTCCCGCGAAAGCGAAGCTAAAGAATCAGCATGACCGCGCAGAGGACAAGGGCGGCGGCAAGAATCCCATCGACAAGGCGGCCATGCCTCTCGGTCAGCCTGTTAAGCCCCGAACCAGCCAGCATCCACACAAGATTGGCGACAGGGCCGGCGAGAGTCAGGATGACCCCTACCTTGGCAAGATCCGCCAAAGAGCTTGAATATGGCAGCACAAATGTTCCCAAAGCAGTCAGACAGAACATCCAGACCTTGGCGTTGGTGACTTCTATGATGACACCGGCCCGTATCGTGCATGATTTAGCCATGTCCTCCTTCGGCTTGCCTGACCTGACAAGAATCATGACGGCGAGCGCGACCATGTAGAGCGCTCCCGCATAGGAGAGCCACTTGACGTAGGAGCCAAGGAAGTCACCGAGGAAGTGTGTCAGCAGAACAAGGGTCGTGTCTATGAAGGCGAAGCCGATCGCGAATCCCAACCATATCCTCATCGCGTTCCTGTGGCCGAAATGTATGCCCGAATGGAAGGCGCACAGATTGGACGGCCCCGGCGTGTAGCCCAGGGCGAGGATGTACAGAAGTAATGACGGAAGCATCTGTGACGGCATGGTCGGGAATATCTCACACGAAATTAAGAAGAATAATCAAATTCTCCAAAAAATGCAAAAGAGACCCGCCTGACAAGGCGGATCTCCTTTGTAGTCCCAATAGGAATCGAACCTATATTTAAGGTTTAGGAAACCTTCGTTCTATCCGTTGAACTATGGGACCATTAGTTTTCTACCAAAGAGACGGCTCTACTCAGCGCTCTTCTCGATGATCTGACGTCCCCTGTAATAACCGCACTCAGGACAAATGTGATGATACATCACAGTGGCGCCGCAGTTAGGGCAGGTAGCGAGCGTAGGAACCGGAGCGAAGTCATGGGTCCTTCTCTTGTCTCTTCTCTGCTTTGAGACTTTGTGTTTCGGATGTGCCATAGTTAAATATTCTTAAATTATTATTTCACTTTTTCCATCAGATCCTTCAGTGACGCGAACGGCAATGAAGACTCCGATCCTTGGGAATCATCCCTTTTCCCATCCTCAGAACTCAGATATCTCAACGCCTCAGGGTTACATTCACCTTCCGGGTGAACTCTCTGCACAGGAAGATAAAGGCACACATAGTCATAGACTACCTGGCCGAGATCAAGGTCGGCGTCCGATTCCGGAAGCCAGACGATCTCCCTCTCCCCTTCCGTGGCATCGCCGCTGTCGGCAGGTTCCTTACCGAATTTGACGCTCAAGCGGAATCCGGTCTCTACCGGGATTCTCAGCTCCTCAAGGCATCTGTCGCACGTCACCGTCACCTCGCCGTTGACATCGCAGTCAACCCCTATGAAGTGGCCGGACTTTTCGGCGGAGACCTCCACATCAAGGTCGGCGGCTAAAATCTCCGAATTCTCAAAATGTTCAAAGAACTCCTTCCCTACCCTCCAACGGAAGTCCTTCCGTCCTTGGGTCAATCCATTTATTGGAACTATAAAATCATCTTTCATCGGTCCGATAGACAGATTAAGGGTTGCAAAGGTATAAAAAATTTTCCGTAAATAAAATCTTTTCGCGAATAGTTTGTCTATTCTTCGTCTCCGGAGTTGCCGGAACGCTTCCTGTCCATCGGATCAAGAAGGATCTTGCGCATCCTAAGATGGTGCGGAGTCACCTCCACAAGCTCGTCCTCGCGGATATATTCAAGCATTTCCTCCAAAGACATCTTCACCGGCGGCGGCAGGACAACTTTCTCGTCGGATCCGGCGGCGCGCACGTTGGTGAGCTTCTTTGTCTTGCAGATGTTGATGTTGAGATCCCTCTCCCTCGTGTGCTCACCCACAACCTCGCCGCAGTAGATGTCGTCGCCCGGATCGATGAAGAACTTGCCCCTGTCCAGAAGCTTGTTCATCGAGTAGGCGATGGCGGTGCCGGTCTCAAGGGAGACGAGCGAGCCGTTGGTACGGTTCTCGATCTCACCCTTGTAAGGCTGGTACTCCTTGAACCTGTGCGCCATGATGGCCTCGCCCTGTGAGGCGGTCAGAAGGTTGCTCCTCAGTCCCATGAGTCCACGTGTAGGGATATCAAAGTTCAACAGCGTCCTGTCACCCCTCGGCTCCATGTGAAGCAATGCTCCCTTCCTGCGTGTGGCAAGCTCGATAGCGGCTCCGACGAACTGCTCCGGAACCTCGATCGAGAGATCCTCGATCGGCTCGCAGCGCTGTCCGTTGATGGTCTTGTCCAGCACCTTAGGCTGGCCTACCTGCAACTCGAATCCCTCACGGCGCATTTCCTCGATGAGCACGGACAGGTGAAGCACACCACGTCCATAAACCACGAATGAATCGGCGTTCAGCCCCGGCTTTACCTTAAGGGCCAGGTTCTTCTCCAACTCCTTGTCAAGACGATCCTTGATGTGCCTTGAAGTCACGAACTTGCCGTCCTTGCCGAAGAACGGGGAGTTGTTGATGGTGAAGAGCATGCTCATCGTCGGCTCATCGATGGAGATCGGAGGAAGAGCCTCCGGATGCTCGCTGTCCGCGATCGTGTCCCCGATCTCGAAGCCGTCGATGCCGACGACGGCGCAGATGTCACCGCACTGGACAGTGTCCACATTGGCCTTTCCCAGACCGTCAAACACCATAAGCTGCTTGATCTTATGCTTCTCTACCACGTCGTACCTCTTGCAGAGGCTGATCTGCTGACCGGTCCTGAGCTCACCACGGGTAAGCTTGCCGACGGCGATACGTCCGACGTAAGGAGAATACTCAAGGGAGGTCACCTGAAGCTGCGGCGTACCCTCAACCACCTTAGGGGCAGGGATTTCCGCAAGAATGGCATCCAGGAGCGGAGTGATGTCCGAAGTCGGTTTCCTCCAGTCTTCCGACATCCAGCCCTGCTTGGCGCTGCCGAAGACAGTCTTGAAGTCAAGCTGATCGTCGGTGGCGTTCAGGGAACACATCAGGTCGAACACCTCTTCCTGAACCTCGTCAGGACGGCAGTTCGGCTTGTCCACCTTGTTCACGACCACGATCGGCTTCTTGCCCAGCTCAAGGGCTTTCTGCAGCACGAACCTGGTCTGAGGCATGCAGCCCTCGAAGGCGTCCACGAGCAGAAGGACTCCGTCCGCCATGTTCAGAACCCTTTCGACCTCACCTCCGAAGTCGCTATGGCCCGGAGTGTCTATAATGTTGATCTTGACACCTTTGTAGATGACAGACACGTTTTTCGCGAGGATGGTGATGCCTCTTTCCCTCTCGATGTCATTGTTGTCGAGTATCAGCTGGCCAAGATTCTCGGGCTGACGTACCAGATTAGCCTGGTAGATCATCCTGTCCACAAGCGTGGTCTTGCCGTGATCGACGTGCGCGATGAGCGCGATGTTCCTAATCTCTTGCATATACTATTAAAATCTTGCAAAATTACGGATTTCCTATGGAAAACCGAAAAATTGCAAGACTTTTTTATCATTGTCCGCAGGCTCACCAACCGTACCACCAGGTCAATGAGCCTGCCGAAGCGGCCTTATCACCAGTTGTCAGTCCTGAACGGTATTACCGGAAGGCAGCGGCGACCAGTGAAGTTTCCAACCTGGAAATCCCGGAAGCAGTAGCGCACCGCCACAGGAGCCGGAACCTTGTCACTCTTCACAATCACCGTGTTCAGCTGGGTGCCTCTGCGGATCTCGGCTGGATGGAAGACCTTGTCCTCACCGGCGATCTCGAAGCCTACGATGTCGTGCCAAGGGCTGAACCCGCTCTCGCCATTGTAGAACGCGACCTCGATCTCGCCGCCGCGTACCTCGTAGCTCTTGAACCTCGGTCCCTCGCACGGAAGGTAGTCCATGCCGTAAGTCCTGTTCAGAGCCAGGTAGGAGAGGCGCTCTCCGACCTCTTTCTTGCGGCGAGGATGGATCTCGTCATATTCATAAGGATAGGCCAGGTCGTTGATGCTGGCTATTCCGCTGCCCGGGATCAGCTCCACCGCCTTGTGCTGCGCCTCGCGGATTCTCGCACCCGTGGTGCCGTCGCCGCCATAGGTGAACGGAGCCAGCTCAACCTCGTAGAACGGCATCTCGCCCAGTCCCCAGAGGTCTCTCCAGACCTTCACCATGTCGGCGAGCCTCTGCGCGTAGTACTGCGGGAAGCCGGAGTTCGTCTCACCCTGGTACCAGATGAACCCTTTCAAGGTGTAGTTGCGGATAGGATAGATCATGCCGTTGTACATGACTGCCGGGCTGGCACAGTTGTACGATCCGTCCGGATCCTTCTTGGATGCGTACTGTCCCGAAGGCAGAGTGTTCTCCGGATAGGTGTACACCACATCCTTCGGAAGCCAGCTCTCAAGCGCCGAGCCTCCCCAGTTGCATGAGACCAGACCCACAGGCACGTCCAGCACAGCATTCAGCATCTTGGCGAAATGCCAGCCCACGGCGGTGAACGTTCCAGAGGTCGCCGGCCCGCTGACCTGCCACCTGCCCTCGACGGTCTCCTGAGGCGTCTCGGCTCCCGTCTTAGGAATCTTCACCAGCCTGATCTTGTCCCTGAGCTGTCCCGACAGGGCCACCTCCTCAAGGGAACCCTCAACCGGGCAATGCCAGAATCCGTTCAGCGGCATCTCCATGTTGGACTGCCCGCCGCAAAGCCAGACCTCACCGACGAGGACATCACTCAAGGTGACGGCGCCGTCCTTGTCGGCGATGGTGATTGAATATGCCGTGTAGCCCGCCGCCGGAGTCTGCACGGCAAGTTTCCAATTGCCTTCGCGGTCGCTCTTGACTGAATATTCCTCCGTCCCCCACGAGGCTTTCACCGTCACCTTCGACGAAGGCGCGGCCTTACCCCAAAGATTGGCCTGTGATTTCTGCTGGAGGACCAGATGGTCGCTGAGGATCTGCGGAAGCTCAACCTTGGCCTCCGACGTGGCGGTGGCGGCCGTTCCGGCCACTACGATCGCCAAAATGGATTTTAAGATTCTGTGGTTCATTGTAAGTTGCTTTTATACAGTGATTATTAACATTATTCTACTCAACTTTCGCAAGTAGGCAATCACCTGCTGTCAAATACATTATCTCACGTTCGGAGGTGATTGCCCACCCACATCTTTTCACGTTACCCTCTCCCTAAATGAAGAAGAGTGGTGTTTCGCAAATGCGAAACTTGAGTTATTCTATTTCCTTGCCGAAGGCATCGACCCAAAGGCGTCTGTCAGGATCGACGCAGACCACGATCATGCCGAGCGTGGTGTCGAAGACCGTCTGTCCGATGTTAGGGGCATAGGATCTTCTCTCCTCGCTTGTGACCACGCTCTTGTGCGTGTTGTTGTGCGACTCGACAGCTATCCCGCTGCCCGGAGCCCAGAACGGGAGGGTCGGGGAGTTGCGGATCCACTCGTCGCCGTGATTGAAGTTCTGGATCGCATAGTCGATGATTCCGTGCCATTGCCCCGGAGTCGTCTCGGTGGCATATTCACCACCTCCCAGCGCGAGGTTCGCAGGATAGTGCTCGACCGCGAAATTGATGAACCTGATGGATTGCCCCAGAGGGTTGTCAAAGAACTTCGGGTAGTTGGCGGAGACCTCGTCGTGACAACCGATGAGGGTGATCGGGTGAACCTGCGCCGAACCCGGGAAGTTGTTCGGGTACTGGTTGAAGGTGAATCCGTAGGTGCAGCCGATCGACGTGGAGCTGATCAGCACGAGATGCTCTCCCGAGAGCGCGAATCCCACCCCAAGGCCGACGACAGTGCAATGGTTGAACTCCGTGGCAGTCCCGTTGTTGGAACCCTTCAGCCCCCGGATGCCCACACAGTCCATCACGCCAAGGGTGATGGATGTCTCCCTGTTATTCTTCGGGCCTTTGCAGTTGCATCTGTCCGCGCTCATTCTTCCGGTGTTGTAGCCGTCGATGCAGATGATCCTTTTCCTGTTGTCCGGCAGATACACGGCGACATTCGCCACCTCCAGATTCTGTGACATCGTCTGCGCGAAGTCCCCTGCCGTCCCGCAGATCACTGAATATGTCACCTCGTCCGAAAGGGAGTCATAGCAGTCCTGCGAGACCCTCAGCCTAACACCCTCGCCGTTCCAGTTCGGCAAGTCGCCCTCGATACGGATGTTCGACTCGTAAGGAGTCCTGAGGACATAGCCGCTGCCGTCCTCCGCCGTGAAGAAACTGTCGATGATGTAGTTGCCGCTTGCCATCTCAAGCCTGCCGCAGCCGCCCAGCGACTCCAGCGCCCGCCGGAGCGGAATCTCATCGTGCCGCCCATCGCAGACGATGTCGGCCATCTCCTTGTCGGAAGGCCCGGAATCCGCCGCCGCCACCCTGATGCTCGTCCTGTGCGTCTGTGCCATAGAGGCCGTCGCCGTGAGCGCCACAATGACTGCTATCACGATTAACCTGACACAATGTGGTTTGATGTTGTTCATTTGCAGTGCCTTGGGTTTTGTTGCTGTTTAAAATGATTTGTCAAGTCCGCGGCGACATGTGATCACCGCTTGATTATTTCTACAAATATGGCTTTTTACTTTTAAAAATAAAAGAGAAATCCCGCACGATTCTCCACTTCCGGCGATGATCGGCGGAAAAATTATTATTTTTTGACGGTCACAATTGTCGCGTGATAAGTAATCCTTAAAAAATATGGTATCTTTGCGGTGAACTTGACAAATAACAGTAATACATGGCGAACAAACTTTGGGACAAAGGATTCAAGGAGGACGAGAGGATCGACGCGTTCACGGTGGGAAACGACCGTGAGCTTGACCACGAGCTCGCCCCTTATGACATAATGGGCACGATGGCCCACATCACGATGCTGGAGAGTGTCGGACTTCTTTCAAAGGATGATCTGGACGAACTGCTGCCGGCGCTCAAGGAATTATATTCATCAGCCTGCAAGGGAGAGCTTTACGTGGAGGACGACGTGGAGGACATCCATTCACAGATCGAGCTGATGCTCACGCGCAGGCTCGGGGATGTCGGGAAAAAGGTGCACACGGGGCGCTCCCGCAACGACCAGGTGCTTGTGGATCTGAAGCTCTACGCCCGGGCGGAGATCGAGAAGACCGTCCGCAAGGTGGAGTCACTTTTCAGGACTCTCCAGGAAGCCAGCGAAAGGTACAAGGATGTGCTGATTCCGGGCTACACCCACCTGCAGGTGGCGATGCCGTCTTCCTTCGGCCTTTGGTTCGGAGCCTATGCCGAGAGTCTCTGCGACGACCTGAGCATGATGAGGGCCGCCTGGGATGTGGTGAACCTCAACCCGCTGGGATCCGCCGCCGGCTACGGTTCGTCCGCGCCGCTGAACCGGACACTCACCACGAAACTACTTGGTTTCGAAGACCTTGACTATAACTCCGTCTATGCCCAGATGACACGCGGCAAGATGGAACGGGCCGTAGCGTTCGCCTACTCATCAGTCGCCGAGACCGTCGGGAGGCTCGCGATGGACGGCTGCCTGTTCTCCAGCCAGAACTTCGGCTTCATCCACCTGCCGGACGCGCTGACCACAGGCTCCAGCATCATGCCGCACAAGAAGAATCCGGATGTGTTCGAGCTGGTGAGGGCACACTGCAACAAGCTCCAGGGCGTGCCGAACACCATCCGCCTCATCACCGGCAATCTCCCGAGCGGCTACTTCCGCGACATGCAGATCCTGAAGGAGGTCTTCTTCCCGATCTTCAAGGAACTGGACGACTGCCTCGACATTGTTGAATATGCCGTCCGGGGGATGGAGGTAGTCACCGATGTGATGAGCGACCCGAAGTACAAGCTGGCGTTCAGCGTGGAGGAGGTCAACCACTTGGTAGAGACCGGCGTACCGTTCAGGGATGCCTACCGCCAGGTCGCCGACTCCATCAGGCAAGGTAGTTTTGACTATCACGGCTCGCTTCGCCACACCCACGAAGGCTCCATCGGCAACCTCTGCACCGACCGCATAGCCGCCAGGATGTCCCGCATAGTCTCCGGCTTCGGCTTCGACAAGGTCCGCGCCGCTGTCACCGCGCTCACTTCGCTCTAAGCCTGTAAAAACACAGCTGCCAAGCCTGCTAAAGCCTGCTAAACCTGCTAAAGCCTGCTAAACCTGCTAAAGCCTGCTAAGGCACGGTAAAATCCAGAGAGCCGCTGTTCTGAATTTTGGTAACGTGCAAAATTCAGGTTAGCGGCTCTCTGGATTTTGGTAACCAACAAAATTCAGGTTAGCGGACCTCTGGATTTTGGTAACGTGCAAAATTCAGGTTAGCGGCCCTCTGGATTTTGGTAACCAACAAAATTCAGGTTAACAACCCTTCGGAGTTTTCGCATTCCGAGGGGAGACAACGAATGAGGTATTGCCGTCCAGAAGGGCGACATAGGTTTCGACACCGTGGGAGATCTCATCCAGACGGACATATTCATCGGCTGAATGGGAACGGGCGGAGTCGCCGGGGCCGATTTTCAGCGTAGGAAAGCCACAGAGCGCCTGGTTGCTGGTGGTCGGAGAGCCGAAAGGCTCAAGGCCGAGGGAGAGTCCTCGGGGGACAACCGGATGATCCATAGGAAGATGCGAACTACCGATCCTGGTAGAACGCTCCTTGACCTCACAGGAGACAGAGGACTTGATCATTGCCAGCAACTCCGGATTAGTGTACATTCCGTTCGGACGCACGTCCACCACAAACGAACACCTGTCCGGAACGACGTTGTGCTGCGTACCGGCGCTGATCTGCGTAACCGACATCCTGACCGGACCAAGGAAATCGGAGACACGATCGAAACTATGGTTTTTGAACCACTGTATGTCCTCCAAAGCCTTGTATATGGCATTGACACCTTCATTTCTGGCAGCGTGTCCGCTCACCCCGAACGACGTGCAGTCCAGCACCATCAATCCCCTCTCGGCCACAGCCATACGCATCCCGGTCGGCTCACCGATAATGCCGAAATCAATCCTGCCGAGTTCCGGAAGCAGCATGTCCAGTCCACCCTTCCCGCTCACCTCCTCCTCCGCGGTAGCCGAAAAAACCAGCCTGTACGGCTGCCGCTTCGCGACGAGTCTTGAATATGCCTCCAGAAGAGCCACGAGCGACCCACCATCGTCATTGCTGCCAAGACCGTACAGGCAGCCGTCCTCAAGCGTCGGCGAAAACGGATCCCTGGTGTAGCCGGAAGCGGGTCTCACAGTGTCAATGTGCGCGTTAAGCAGCACGGTCGGCCTTCCGTCATCCGGGCAGGACTCCATCCACAGGTTGTTTCCGGTTCTCCTTACATCAAGGCCCTCCCGCCGCATCCATTCCTCCAGAAAGTCTGCCGCCTGTCCTTCCTCCCTGCTGAAGGAAGGAATCCTAATCATATTCATCAAAAGTTCAATCGTGTCCATAGCATCGTCACATTTGTTCACATACTCTCCGCAAATTTAGTAATACTTAAAAAAATAACGTGATATTGTAACTACTCAAGTGCCCCTGTCCTGACCATAAACCGAAGATGACGCGAGGCTTTCACCATCCCGCTGAGACTTTTTTCAAAAATCATCTTCATGCCGCAAGGTCGTATCCCCGACCGCCGAAAATCTGTCGTCCGAAGCCTTCTGCGGGTTCTGCAGAGGCGCTCAAAAATCTTTCCCTTACTTTTGTGGCATGAAAAAGGACTTCAACACGGGATTGAGAAAGGGCATCGAGGCGGACCGGGTGAAACTCACCCGAAGACGCAAGCTGCTCCTTCGGGAAATGGGGGGTCAGCCACACACTATGGCCTTCCAGCATTGCCGGAGCCATTCTTGCGTGCCTGTGGTTTGCACAGGGTTTGCACAGTCGGGAAATTACTGAAGCCTGTTCCTTTCATCTATGTTATTATCAATTAGAACCTGCCGGGAGTATCACCTCCCGGCAGGCTTATGGCGCGGGAATGCCCGCGATTCTTATTATCTGTCGATGGTAATGTTACCAGCCTCGTCATCGGTCCAATTCTCAACAGCCGGATCCCAGTGAATCTCGTTCAGAGAGAAGGTAAGGTTAAAAGTGTACCTGTGTCCCATCTCCCACTTAGGGAAGACATCCTTTACCTTAACTGTCTTTGTGCACTCTTCCTTAACGACCTTGTTACCAACAACGGTTTCCACAGTATATGTAATTACAATATAGCTGTCATCATTAAATTCCTGAGGAATGTAGATGTACTGACCATCCTCAACTCCAGCTCCTTTTTTGATCTCAGCCGGGACTGCAATCAACCCTCCACTCTTAACCTCGAAGCCAACATTCTCCGCATAAACCTGATCAGATAAAAACATGTTTCCACCCGGGATCATCTTCTCTGGAATCTGGCTATAGGTTGCATAATGACAAAGATTAGTGAATTTCACAGAGTTCAAGATGAACTTCTTGTTAGCATAATCCTCAGCAAGATTAGCGGTGACATTGACCATAGAAAGCTTGTGACGGAAAAGAGTCGGAACTCCGGTGTGAGCATAGTTATTCATATTTTCTGTCTTATCAGCAGCGATGTCAGCAACAAGAAAATCAACATTCTTGTTCGTGGCCACATCAAAATGGCCATTGATTCCACCCTGATACTGTCCGTCTTCGCCTACTGCCCATACACAAGCAAAACCGGAATTATCACCTACCGTCATATCTTTCTTGTTGTACGAATACGCGAAGAATGTCAAAGAACCACCATCCTTCGGCCAATAGTAAGATGTTGTCTCATTCTTCCACAAGTTGCCATTGTATGAAATTGTAGAACCGTCGATGTACATCTGAGCCTCGGAGTTGTTGGCAGCCCAAGTCTTGCCATGTCCAAGATAATAGGCATAGGAGACAAAGACATTATTGTGATCAAAATCAGTCTGAGTCTGGCTAAGAGCCTTGGTGCGAGGAGCGACATTGAACGTGATCTCGCTGTTCACGTTTGAGGCGACCGGCGTCACCTCTGTCTTTGAGCAGGCCGCGAGAGTCGCGAGAACTGCCAATACAAACATCTCTTTTTTCATGATAAACATAAATTAAAAGTTAAACTAAATAAATCTTTTTCAATAAATTAATAAATAATTACGCTCCTATCATCATGAGCTATGGTAAGTACTAAATCACTATATTTTTCTGTTCATCTTCCCAGTCATCGACCTTAGGTTCAAAGGCACCACCTAAGTCCTTCGGTGGCTCGACCTTGATAGTGTCCTCCAAAAGAAGCCAATGGTGCTTGACAGCATTCTCTGTGAGAAACAGGTTCGAAATGTCAAAGGTCTTGCGGACACTCGTGCCGCCCTTGACCGCAAGGTCGAAAGTCACCTCGAAGTTGTTGTCCGACTCCGGGATGCGTCCGAATGTGTTGAACACCGCACAGATCACATTCTTGCCTTTGTCATCACTTTTCTGGAGATTGAACCATACGGAAGCTTCCGGATCGTTCATCCTCGTGTCGGTGGCAATAAGGTTTGCGCGGACCATGCCTGAGAGAACAGCCTGCGCCGAAGTGACATATTCAAGCCCATCCACCTTGACTTGAATATACCAGCTCTCAACTACCGATGAGGCATCCGCATAGATCGTGTAGATTCCGTTGTGATAGGGCACAGTCTCACACACGTTCCTGGCCACCACAAGATGCTCTGGCTGCATGAGAATGTTCGGAGCGTCTTTCCCTTTGGTAGAGTACTTGTTCAGAACGGCTGACGGTGCAGGATCTGTGTATGCCTCTGCCTTGTCCCAACTGTAGTAGTTCCTTATCAAAGTCTCTTCAGTGCCGAAATCGTAGATGAGCATCCTGTAACTGCCCGGTGCAAGCATGACTTCTCCGCTCACAATGCGGTTTCCGTTCTCGTCAAAGCTCACATCTGTGATAAAGCCCTCTGCGGCAATAACATCCTCGTTTTCTCCAAAGAACAGCACGTGCATGGCACTCGGCTCTATCTTCTGGACCGGGATCTTGTCATTGTAGATGTCTGACGTGACATTGTGGATTCCGGCCACATTCACCCTGACCCTGACTGCAGTAAGGTTGTCAGGATCCTCAAGGGGACGTCTCCGGCATCCGCCTGCGACTATTGCAAAAAGCAGCAGGAGAACGGACAGTCCACGGCAGAAGAACACAGCGGAACTATACTTTATATTGGTGTCAGACATCATGTTGATGATTTGTTCTTTTTACTTGTTTCTGATTAGTTTTTGTTTACTTTGTGTGAATCCTTCCCGATCGGTATCACCAATGAAACCTTGAGTTTCGTCGGGCCGAACCAGGAGACGGTCCCAACGTTGTACTTGTCCCGGAACAGGTGCTCGTAGCCCGGATCCGGCTGGTAGTGGCGGTAGTCCGTGCGAAGGAAGCCGGCGGAGACCGAGAACTCCATGTTCATCCACCTGCTGACCGGCAAGGCGTAGCCATAGGTCAATCCAGCAGACCAGAACTCTCCTTGGTAGCAGAGCTTCGTGTCCCACTGGAGGTCGTATTTCCCGGACATGCCGTAAACGCCGGCGAAATGCCCTGTAAGATAGTCCCTCCTGTCATCGCGCGCGAACCACCAGCGCGGCTCGATACCCATTGACCAGATCTGGAAGCAATATTTCTTGCCGTTCGGCCCCCAGCTCCACCACGGAAACACATCCTCGACCATCACCGAGAAGTTCTTCCCGACAGGGAACTCGACCTCGGTGTTGAGTGCGGTCACGGCATCATAGAGGAGGTTGGTCTTGACGGCGACGGTGTAGAATCTCTCCTTCGGCGGCTCCGGCTCAGGGAACTCAACCTCCGGCAACACCGTCGGAGGGGCGATGTTCACTGAATACGGCACCTCAAGGGTCACTTCCGGCAATTCACACTCAACCGGCCCGATCGGACGGACAGTGCTGTAAAGCACATGAATATCCGTGCGTCGCAGGGACGGATAGTAGTCCGAGATCAGCCTGCACCAGACGTTTCCACCTTGCAGACGCTTCATCATCAGCTTCTTGGCCTCGGAATTTTGAGAATCCTTGAATATGTCCGAGACCGTGGACGATCCAGTCTCGGTGTCGTAGGACGCGGCGATCTTGGTGGCACCCTCCCAGTCCTCTCCACGCGAGATGACAACGAAGTCGGCATCCGTGAGACGTGGCTCGACGCTCTTCAGGAATGCTTTCACTCCTTCAGCCCTGTCACGGGCCAGACGCGCGTTGAGTTCCGGCCGGCCTTCAGGTGAGGCGGCACCGATTATGTAAACCTTGTATATTCGTAGATTACCGTTGTACACGATGGACCTGAGTCCTTCGGTGGCTGCTTTCAAAGTGGCGGCGTTGTTCCGGAATCCACGTTCGATCTTGGATACAGCTGACCTGTAATAGACAGAGAATGAAGTCGTATCGTGCCTGTCCTCCTGAACCGAGGACGACTTTGATAAGACGACAGTCCTCATTGATGTAAAGCCTGAGTCTGACGGAAGCGCTTCCGCCGCCACTGTCAGAATCGACAGAAAACAGCCGATGAGGACACACAACCAAACGGCCATGCCGTTGGAAGTACAATGCAATTTATTATAATTCAAGATGTTCCCCCCTAGTTATCAAAACGGTTGGAAAGAGCATCGATTGCGCTATTAATAAATCCTACCGCCATAAATTAAGAACCAAATAGAATTATAAGTGTTCTAACAAACCACTAACTTACCAAGCATAATAACATACATCAGCATTCCAGCTGAAGTGCCACCAGCAATCTCGCCGCAAAGGTAGTAATTTATAATCACTAAACAATATCCAACAATCTATTTAGAATTTATCAAAACCCCAACAGTAAAAGGTTTAATATTCAAAGTTTTCAATCAATTAGGTTTTTCCTGATCCAAGATAGATAAAATCCATTTGAATAAACATTCAATCCTTTAGAACAATATACACTGCGCAAAACGAAGAATAGGACAGTGCTCACACCATACTTGACTGCACAGGTGCAAAAGACAGTGAAATAAACCAGACAATCCTCAAGGCTGTAGAATATTACCGAACCGTTCAAGGATCGTTGGTAAACGTGATTAGGCGAACCGGACAAGAATCTCCTGCGCTTCATGGCTTTCCCTCATTAAAGTTTAACATAGTTATGCGGCGTGTGACACAGTACAGATTGGCTTTCAATCAGTCCGTTGGTCACACGACGTTACAAATTTGTAAAATAATCTATTTAGTAATGATTAAAAAATATCCCTAATTATCAGCAAGTTATCCGCTACGGAGATTCAGACGGGGAGCCAGACGGAGAACCTGACGTGGAGCCAGACGGAGAGCCAGACGGGGAACCATCCTAAGGCAACCTGACACCTTATGCGAAATACTCATCCTTGAAGTTGACGAGGTAAACCTTGGCGGTGGCGCGGGTGAGGGCGGTGTAGAGCCATTTGAGGTCATCGACTGTGAGTTCGTCCTGCCAGAAGGGGCTGTCGATGAAGACGCAGCTCCATTGGCCGCCCTGGCTTTTATGGCAGGTGATGGCGTTGGCGTACTTCAACTGGAGGGCATTGTAGTAGGGATCCTCACGTACGGCCTCGTAGCGCTTCTTCTTTGAGGTGATGTCGGCATAGTCCTCGCTCACACCGTTGTAGAGCAGGTTCTGCTGCTCGTAGCTCAGCGAGGCAGACTCGGACTCAAGGGTGTCGAGGCAGACCTTCGCCACGATCTCGGTGTCGTCATAGTCCGGAAAAGAAAGGCGGGCATCGGCGAAACTCAGGCCGTAACGTTCCTCGAAATTCCTGATGGACAGCAGCTTGGCAATGTCACCGTTGGCGATGTAGTCCATGTTCTTAACTCCGTCCAGAAACTGGTAGCAGTTCTTCACGATCATCAGCTTCTCCCCCCTGACCAAACGTTCCTCGTCGTAGAAGACCTGGGCGCGGATGCCGGCGTTGTAGCGGTTCGCCCGCTTGTTGGAGCGGCAGAGGACGACCGCGTCGTCTTTGGAATATTCAGAGAAATAGGCGGTGTTCAGGGCATCGAGCAGCTCTCCGCCCGTGATCCGCACCACGTCGTCAAAGCCTTCCACCGTAAGCCCCAGCTCGTCCGGAGTGAACATTCCGTCCCCGTAGAGATCCGAGGCTATCAGCTCGCGCAGTCTGGTGGCGTTGTGGAGTATTCCTGATTCCTTCTGCTGGCGGACCACCTGCCTAAGGCTGCAATAGCGCACGCCGCCGAAACAGTCCATGCATTCCTTGGAGAGCGCCGGAGAGGCTTCCATACCCACAGGCGGCAGCTGGGCATCGTCGCCGATCAGGATCAGACGGCAGTCGTTGCCGGCGCGGACATAGTCGATCAAGTCCTTAAGAAGGTCACCGGTCCCGAATTGCGTGGTGCCCTGCCGATGCGCGTCCTCGATGCCGATCAGTGACACCTCGTCCACGATGAACAACTTGTGCGACAGCTTGTTGGGAGCCAAGGAGAACTGGCCGAAGCCGTCATCGCCGACAGATTTCTGCCGATAGATGCATTTGTGGATGGTGCTGGCAGGTTTGCCGGCGTAGGAGGAAAGAACCTTGGCGGCGCGGCCTGTGGGAGCGAGGAGGAAGCATATTTCCTCAAGTTCATCATTCCGCGTCCTGGGCCGGAGGTCGTCGAAGGACTGGATCACAGAGGCGATGGCGGAGGTCTTTCCCGTGCCGGCATAGCCGTTGACCACCAGGATGTCCGCGTCGTCACAGGTCACGAAGCCGGCGATCTCCCGGAACAACCGGTCCTGATCCTCTGTCCCGTCGTAAGGGAAAAAGTCCTTGAAGCGCCGATAGAAAAAGTCACCCCTGTCCATAAGCGGCGCTATTTGTTCCTGCGGCTGAAGATCATCATGACCACGGCCAGGATAGGATAGATCTCGACACGTCCGAGGAACATGTCAAGCGTGTAGATGAACTTGAGGGAGGATGGCTCGCCGTTATAGCTGTAGATTGAGCCGAGCTGGTCCACCGAAAGTCCAACATTGCCAAGGGACGAGAGTATCGCCGTGAATGACTGGTTGTTGTCAGGGTCGAGCGTGAGGCAGGCCGCGAGCGAGATGATCACCACAAGGCCGTAGAGGGCAATGTAGAGGATGTGCGGGGCGATGTCGTTCTGCCGGACCACCCTGCCGTTCATTCTGATCTCGTTGACGGACGCCGGATGCAGGACCATCCTCAACTGGTACTTCACCTCCTTGCACAGCAGCAGCACCCGGTCGGACTTGATACCACCGGTGGTGGAGCCGGCCATGCCGCAGCATATTCCCACAAACATCAGCATGGTATGCGAGAGAACCGGCCAGGAACTGTTGTCGGCGATGCTGAACCCGGTCGTCGAGGCGAAGCTCAGGATGTGGAAGGAGCCGGAGAGGAAGGCGCGCCCCCAGGTCTCCTCGAACCCGTGCGCCTTGATCGAGATCGACACGATCACCCCCGCCACAACCATCATGGAAAGATAGAACTTGAATATCTCATTCTTGAACGGCTTGAGGGATCTTGTCACGACAGCCACGAAGATCATTCCGAAATGGACGGATGAGAGTACCATGAAGAGCATCGTGATAAGGTCGATCGTGATCGAGTCATAGGCACCGATGGAGGCGTTCCTGGTGCTGAAACCGCCGGTCGCCACGACGCTCATCGCATGGTTGATCGCGTCGAAAGGACTCATCCCGGCCATCACATAAAGCAGGAACGAGGCTGCGGTCAATCCAAAATAGACATAAGTGAAGATATAGACTGTCTTGTTCGCGCCGGATCTGTACTCCCTCTTGGACAAGGACGAAAGCTCAAGGGTAGTCAGCCTCAACCTCATCTGAGACGAACTCGGGATGATCAGCAGCAGGAAGACCACGACTCCCAAGCCTCCGATGAAGTGCGTCGAGGAACGCCAGAACAGCAGGCTGTTCGGCAGCGCCTCAACGTTGTCAAGGATTGTCGAGCCGGTCGTCGTGAATCCGGAAACACTTTCAAACCAGGCGTTTATGATCGTGAACGGCCCGCCCCAAAGCGCATACGGAAGCATCCCGAAGATGAAGGACAGCAGCCAGGACAGCGCGATGATCATGTAGCCGTCCTTAAGGGTGATGTCAGCCGATTTCCTTACGAATATGAACGGGAACACACCGACGGTGAAGGTGATGGTGAAACTGATCATCAGTGCCGCCAGGGCGCTGTCGTTGCCGTTTGCCACCGAGACGAGGATGGACAGGAACATGAACAGCGCGCTGACAAGCAGAGCGTAGCCCACATTTCTGGATATCACCTTGACGTTCATCTCGTGGTTTATTGGTTGTCCTTTGCCTGTCCGGTCGCCGGATCTGTGGTCCGGTCGGTCTCACCCGCCCCCGAAGCGCCGTTGTCCTTCGGCTCGGAGGCCGACGCGATCTTGGCGCGCAGGTTCGCCACCCTCTTGCGCAGCATCTGGTTCTCGCCCGTCAGCTCGGTGATGCCATCGTTGAGCTCCACCAGCTGGTCATCCCCCTCGAAGGAGTAGGAGTATTTCTTGTTGTAGGATCTGTAGTTGTTCAGCCCGGAAAGCATCCTGTAGATAGGATTCACGTAGAACACCAGCAGGAAGAACAACAGCATCAGCACCAGGAGCAGACCCACTCCCACAGCCACCGCTCCGGGGATGATGCTCCTGTAGAACCCCCTCTGAAACGTCAGCGAGTTCTTCTTCAGGTCATCGTAGATTGCCTCGTTGAGCACATCAATGTAGTGGTTCAGCCTCCTGAACTTGGGCTGAAGCCTGTCGAAGTACCAAGCCCTGGTGTCGATGAAGTCCGACAGCATCACGTCGTTCAGTTCAAGCGAAGTCAGCATGTAAGCTGAATACGCATAGACAACAGAATCAGTCAGCGGAACCATCTTGTCGGAAGTCAAGGAGTTGCGAAGCGAGTCGCAATGCCCCATGAACTCCTTCTGGTGGAAGTCCGGAAGAGTGTTGACCGAGTTGTCACCGATCAGGGTCAGAAGATCCAGATTGTACTTGTTCGTGACCTCGGACAATTTCTGCGCGACATTGACGCTCCTGATGTTGTCCGCGATGAGATCCGACACATAGTTGCTCATCCTGTAGTACTCCATGATGGAGATCACACTGGAGACAAGCAGTGTCACGGCTATCGCGCTGAGGCTCAGCGTCAGCTTCATCCTCATCGTGAGCTTGAACTCCTTCATTCTGTCCGCAAGTTTCCTTAACATTTCCCGTCTGTCTGTTTAACTTGCAAACTTACATAAAAATCACGACAAAAGAAAAGTCCTGCGCCAAGCACATTGCCGGCAGAGTGTGAAACAATATTACATTGTAAAACATTGAAGGGTTATCCCTTGACAATCTGAAAAAATTTCTTTATCCTTGCGAAGGTAATATATTATTGAAAGAAAGAAGTAAAAGCAAGCATCTTTTCCCTAAAAGGGATGCTTGCTTTTTGTTTTTATCTGAACACTTCCACGCTTGCCTCGGATCTGGCCATTGGAGTGGTACCACCATAGACTACGTGCAATTGCGAGGGCTTGGCTCCTGAATATTTTGACCAGTATTTCAGTCCATCCAGGAACGATTCATTGAATGTCTCCGCTGACTTTATCTCAAACGCGTCCTCTTTGTCACTATCTCTGTAGATCAGGTCCACTTCATTGCCGGCACTGTCTCTCCAAAAAGAAACCGAAGGCTCTATTATTCCTTTATTGAAATCATTTTTGATAAAGTCTGCCACAACCATATTCTCAAAGAGATTCCCCCTAAGATAATGAGTGTTCATTTGGGTCTCAGTTTTTATCTCAAGAAGAGAAGCGGCGAGTCCCGTGTCATAGAAGTACAGTTTCGGAGTCTTCACCGGGCGCTTTGAATAATTTTTATGGTCTGGCTTAAGAAGGAATATGATATAGCTAGATTCCAGAATTGAGAGCCAAGAGTCAACTGTGGGCACAGATATCCCGCAATCATTTGCCAGTGAAGACTTGTTCAGAAGCTGTCCGGTTCTTGCCGCGCAAAGTTTAAGAAATCTGGTGAATTTGCCGAGGTCGGTGATGTCTTTGATGTTTCTCACATCACGCTCGACATACGTATTGATGTAGTTCGGATAATAATCGGTTGGCGAAATACCTTTATCGTACAGACGCGGATAGCACCCGTTAAGCAGTTTCGCATCTGTGGATTCAGGAAAGATACCACCGTCTTTCATCTCTTGCCTTGAAAAAGGAAGGAGGTGGAGCAATCCTACCCGACCGGCCAGCGATTGATCCACGGCTTCCATAAGTTGCAGATTCTGAGAACCTGTGAGAATGTACATTCCGTCACCTCCTACATCATCGCTGTGTGTCTGAAGATAGGAGAGCAAGGACGGAACTCTTTGAACCTCATCGATGATGGTTTTGTCTGGATAAGTCGAGATGAAACCGCGCGGATCGCTTTCAGCGAAAGCGCGATTGTCCAAGTCCTCCAAAGACACTTTTCTGTAGTCCGGAAACGCGTCTTTGGCAAGTGTTGTCTTGCCGGATTGACGCGGACCGGTAATCACCACAAATGGGTACTGTTTTGAAAGCGCTACGGCTTTCTGCTTCATTGTTCTTAATATCACGCCACTACAGTTTTCTTGCAAATTTAAGATTTGATTTTATGATTTGCAAGAAAACTTCGTGAAGAATCACGTGTCGGCGCTTCGGCAGGTTCAGCGACCGGCTATACCTCAACACACCAACCGTGCGGATCCTCCTCTATGCCGTCCTGAATGCCACGGATGCGGTCATAAAGGGTACGGCTCAACTTTCCGCACTCAGAACCGGATGGCATTACATAAGTGCGAGAGACATCTGAGCCCTCCAGCAGAGGCTTGTCATCAATTGAGCGGATCGGGGTGATCACCACCGCTGTGCCGCAGGCGTTGACCTCATCGAAATCGGCAAGCTCCTCTACCGGAATCGGCCTTACCTCCACCTTCATTCCGAGATCCTCAGCGATGGTGCGGAGAGACTTGTTAGTGATTGAAGGCAGAACACTGCCGGATAGCGGGGTCACATAGGTGTCGCCCTTTATGCCGATGAAGTTGGAGGATCCGAACTCGTCAATCCTCGTCTTGGTGGCGGGGTCGAGGAACAGCAGTTCCGTATAACCCTGAGAATGAGCCAGATTGTAAGGATAAAGAGACATCGCGTAGTTCGCGCCTATCTTGTAGGAGCCGGTACCGTCAGGAGCGGCCCTATCGTAGTCACGCGAGATGACAGCGGTCACAGGCGTAAGCACCCCAGCCTTGGCATACGTGCTGACAGGAGCACACATAACCGAAAACAGAGCCTCGCTTGAGGAGCAGATGCTCAGCTGCGGGTCAATGCCTTCGAGCACAGGACGCAGGTACATGGACGCATTATGTCCGTACGGAGGGAGAAAATCCAGATTGGCTTTCACACACATCTCGCACATTTTCAGGAACAGTTCCTCGGAAGGAGCGGCCATCGAAAGACGGTCGGCACTGCGCCGGAGACGTCTGGCGTTCTCGTCCGGCCTGAAAAGGCGGACCTTTCCGTCCCTGCCACGGAAAGCCTTAAGCCCCTCAAAGCAGGAATTACCATAGTGAAACACCCCGGCGAAAGCGTTGAAATGGAAATCGAAATCGTCGGTAAGTTGGGGTTCAGACCATTGCCCGTCGCGGTAGAGGCTGAAGACAATGGCATTTGTCTTTCTGTAACGGAAGCCAAGGCTCCCCCAGTCAAGTTCGTTCATATCAATACATTAATTATCGTTCTCTATCAACTCCGCGACCTTGTCACCCACCTCTGACGTACCCAAAGGACGCGCTCCGAAGGAAGCCAGGTCCTCGGTGACGAAACCACGGTCAATGCTCTCACCGACAGCTTTGCGGATCGCCGCGCCCTCGCGCTTCAGCCCGAAAGCGTACTCAAACATCATCGCGGCTGAAAGGATTGTGGCAAGGGGATTGGCCACATCACGTCCCGCGGCCTGGGGATAGGAGCCGTGGATCGGTTCATAGACACCGGTGTGTTCTCCAAGCGATGCCGACGCGAGCAGTCCCATCGAACCGGAGATGCAGCTGGCCTCATCGGTCAGGATGTCCCCGAACGTGTTCTCGGTGACGAGTACATCGAAGAAGCGTGGGCCGGTGATCAGTTTCATGGCAGCGTTGTCAACGTACATATAGTCAGTCTGAACTTCCGGATATTCAGGAGCCATCTCCTGAGCCACCTGCCTCCAGAGCCTCGAAGACTCCAGCACATTCGCCTTGTCCACCACCGTCAGATGCTTACGGCGAAGCATCGCCAATGAATATGCCTTACGCAGGATCCGCTCAACTTCATAGCGGTGGTAGATGTTGGTGTCGTACGCAGTGTCACCGCCGTCCAACCGGCCTTTCTCTCCGAAATACATACCGCCCGTGAGTTCCCTGACGCAGACGAAATCCGCGCCTGAGGCGATCTCCGGCCTGAGCGGTGAACGATCCAGCAGGCTCGGAAAGGTCTCCACCGGCCTGATGTTGGCATAAAGTCCCAATTCACGCCTCATCGCAAGGAGGCCCTGCTCGGGACGTACCTTGGCCGTGGGATCGTTATCATATTTCGGATCCCCGACGGCCCCGAACAGAACCGCGTCACTGTCAAGACACACTTTCAGGGTCTCATCAGGGAAGGCGGAGCCGCAAGCGTCTATCGCGCAGGCTCCGACAAGCGCGGATCTGTACTTGACCTCGTGTCCGAAACGCCGGCAGACAGCGTCAATGGCCTTCACGGCCTGTTCCACCACTTCCGGGCCGACACCGTCACCGGGCAATTTTGCTATGTTCAGTTTCATATTCTTCAATCTTGTCTTTATGTTCAAGCAGATAATCTATGTCGTCAAGCGCGTTCTCGAAGCAATACTTCTTGTAGGCGCTTATCTCGAAACGTTCGGAACTGCCGTCGGACAAAAGGGTCACTTCCTGAGACGGGAGGTCTATGCGAAGTCTCACTGCGGGATCGGCCGAGATCGCGGAGAAAATCTTTTCAAGGAAATCCGGACTGACCTGGACCGGCAGCACGAAGCTGTTGAGTTCATTGTTGCGGTGGATGTCAGCGAACGAGCTTGACACCACAGCCCTGAATCCGTAGCCGGCGATAGCCCACGCGGCGTGCTCGCGGCTTGATCCGGATCCAAAGTTGGCTCCGGCCACGAGGATGCACCCGCTGTAACGAGGATCATTTAGCACGAAGTCCTTTATCATGCTTCCGTCCGGAGCGTACCTCCAGTCACGGAAAAGGTTTTCTCCGAAGAACTTCTCATCCCTTGTCGTAGCCTTGAGAAAACGGGCCGGGATGATCTGGTCAGTGTCCACATTCTCTATCGGAAGAGGAATGCAGCCACTCTCTATTATGTTGAATTTCTGTTTCATAGCAATTCTCTTGGATCAGTGATACACCCTGTCACCGCAGCAGCGGCGGCAGTCAAAGGGCTTGCGAGCATGGTCCGTGCGCCCGGGCCTTGACGTCCCTCGAAATTGCGGTTGCTTGTGGAAACGGCATATTTACCGGCCGGGATCTTGTCCGCATTCATCGCAAGACAGGCCGAACAGCCCGGCTGGCGGATCTCGAATCCGGCCTCAGCAAGAATCCTGTCAAGCCCTTCTTCCTCAATCCGATGCCTGACGGCCCACGAACCTGGCACGAGCCAGGCCGTGACCCCATCCGCCTTCCTGCGGCCTTTAACGACCGAGGCGAAGGCACGGAAGTCCTCAATCCTGCCGTTGGTGCAGGCTCCGAGAAACACATAATCGATCTTGTGCCCAAGAAGCCTTTCTCCGGCGGAGAAGCCCATATAGTCCAGCGCCCTCTGAGCCGTGTCAGACGGGATGGTACCGTCAACCGGCATACCCATACCCGGATTCGTTCCGTAAGTGATCATAGGGCTGATGTCAGCGGCATCGAACACATATTCCTTGTCAAAGACAGCATCTTCTCCGCTGCGTAGGGTCCTCCAATATTCAACCGCCTTGTCCCAGTCTTTCCCCTTAGGAGAGAACTCACGGCCTTTGAGATAGGCGAAAGTGGTCTCGTCTGGGGCCACGAAACCTCCGCGGGCTCCCATCTCGATCGACAGGTTGCAAAGTGTCAGACGACCTTCCATCGAGAGGCCGCGGATTGCCGAGCCGGCATATTCAATAAAGTACCCGGTGGCGCCTGAAGTAGTAAGTTTCATCATAAGATAGAGGGCCACGTCTTTGGCGCTCACGCCTTTACCGAGCTCTCCCTCAACCCTTATCCTCATCGAGCGCGGCTTCTGCTGAAGGATGCACTGGGTGGCGAGCACCATCTCGACCTCGCTCGTGCCTATTCCGAAAGCGACCGCTCCGACAGCTCCGTGGGTGGATGTGTGCGAGTCTCCGCAGACGATTGTCATTCCCGGCAACGAAAGTCCTTTCTCCGGACCGACAACGTGGACAATACCGTTGTCCGGACCCATCATAGGATAATGCACCAAACCAAACTCGGCGGCGTTCCTTTCCAAGGTCTCCACCTGACGGCGGCAGACTTCATCCGCGAAAACGGAGCCTTTTGTAGGAATATCATGGTCCGGCATGCAGATTATCCTCTCGGGACGCAGAATGCCGCAGCCACGTTTCCTTATGCCTTCAAATGCCTGAGGGCTGGTCACTTCGTGACAGTAAAGCCTGTCGATGTAGAGCTGCGTGGGTCCTCCATCGATGACGGACACGATGTGGCTGTCCCAAATCTTGTCGAAAAGTGTGTTCATCCCCTGAATTTGTTTATGCAGTCAATAAACGCCTCCACAGACGCGGTGACGATGTCGGTGTCGGCCCCGAAGCCATAATACACATGGCCGTCATGCTCGACCTGCATGTGGACCTTGCCCACATCATCGGAGCCTTTGGTGATGTTCTGTATGGTGAACTCCTTGATGACCATCTGACGCCTGATGATGATCTTCAGGGCGTTGATCGCCGCGTCCACCGGGCCGTTGCCTCTGGAAGCCGCCTCGAACTTCTCTCCAGCGATGTCAAGCCCGACACTCGCGATAGGCCTCAGCCCCTTGCCGCTTGTCACCTGAAGGTACTCAAGTTTGACGTGATGGTCCTCCGCCCTGTCCGCTCCGGCAAGCACAAGGAGATCATCGTCGCTGACCTGCTTCTTCTTGTCGGCCAGTTTGAGGAACTCATCGTAAAAAGCGTCAAGTTTCTGGCCTTCCATCTTGATTCCAAGAACCTCCAGACGGTATTTAAGGGCAGCGTGGCCGCTTCTGGCGGTAAGCACGATGTCGTTGTCGTCAATCCCAACTTCCTTAGGGTCAATGATCTCGTAGGTACTGACATTCTTGAGAACTCCGTCCTGATGGATGCCTGAGGAGTGCGCGAAGGCGTTGCGTCCGACGATGGCCTTGTTCGCCTGAACCGGCATATTCATAAGGTTCGAGACCATCCGGCTCACCGGTGTGATTCTGGTCGTGTTGATGTTGGTCACGAGAGGGATGTCGCTGTGGCTCTTGATGATCATGGCGATCTCCTCCAAGGCCGTGTTGCCGGCACGCTCGCCCACGCCATTGACTGTCACCTCGCACTGGCGGGCGCCGGCAAGAAGACCGGACATGGTGTTGGCGGTGGCCATACCGAGGTCGTTGTGGCAATGAGTGGAGATGACAGCCTTGTCAATCCCATCCACATTGTCAACAAGATACTTGATCTTGGCGGCGTACTCGGAAGGAAGGCAGTAGCCAGTCGTGTCAGGAATATTCACGACCGTAGCCCCGGCCCTGATGGCCGCCTCGACCACTCTGGCAAGATACTCATTGTCCGTACGCCCGGCGTCCTCAGCGTAGAATTCCACATCCTCGACATATTTCTTGGCATATTTCACAGCCCTTACGGCACGCTCAAGAATCTCCTCCCGGGTGGAATTGAACTTGTACTTTATGTGGGAGTCGGAAGTCCCGATCCCTGTGTGTATCCTCTTGTGCTTGGCATATTTAAGGGCTTCCGCTGCCACATCGATGTCTTTCTCCACGGCACGTGTCAACGCACAGATCGTCGGCCAGGTGACGGCCTTGGAAATCTCCACGACCGAATTGAAATCTCCGGGACTGGAAACAGGGAAACCAGCCTCTATGACATCGACCCCCAACTCTTCAAGGGCCTTTGCCACCTGGATTTTCTCCACAGTGTTGAGCTGGCATCCAGGCACCTGCTCGCCATCACGCAAAGTGGTGTCAAAAATGAATATTCTGTCTGAACTCATCTGAAAAACGGTATTACACTAACAGCTCGCTAAGTTCGCATTCTGTTCTGTGAAAAACAACATTATGGCCGACTATTTATGCCTCTTCTCAAGTTCCTTTTCGAGATCGGCGATGCCGTAGCCTTTGCTGACAAGAAGGACAAGAAGGTGATAGACAAGGTCGGAGGCCTCGTAGATCATCCTTTCATCATCCCCTTTCACGGCCTCGATTACGGTCTCAACAGCTTCCTCACCGACCTTCTGGGCCATTCTCGGGATCCCGGCCTTGAACAGGGATGTGGTGTAGGACTTCTCAGGCATCCGCTCGTGACGGCCTTTGATCACACTTTCAAGCTCGCGGATGAAGCCCGTGCTTGCCGGTACCGCGTCTCCCCAACAGGTCTTCGTGCCTTTGTGGCAGGCCGGCCCATCAGGAATCGCGCGGACAAGAAGGGTGTCCGAATCGCAGTCAGCGGAGATGGAGACCAGATGCAGATAATTGCCGCTGGTCTCCCCTTTCGTCCAAAGAGTCTGGCGGGAGCGGCTGAAAAATGTCACGAGACCGCTTGTCTGTGTCTTTTCGAGAGCCTCGGCATTCATGTAGCCGAGCATCAAGACCTGAAGGGTGTTCCGATCCTGGACGATGGCCGGCACGAGTCCGTCCGCGCCGACATTAAGAGTCTTAAAATCAATCATATTCATAAAGTTCCTTTTATATTCTTACATTCACTCCGTGGGTGCGGAGGGTTCTTTTCAATTCGGGGATGGAGATTTCGCCGTAGTGGAATATGCTCGCGGCGAGGGCGGCGTCGGCACGGCCGGTGGTCAGGACATCCTCGATGTCGGTGACGCTTCCGGCGCCACCAGAGGCAATCACGGGGATGGTAAGTTCCTCAGCGAGACGGGAATATGCTTGTACGGCATAGCCGTTCCGGGTTCCGTCGTGATCCATGGAGGTGAAAAGGATCTCACCGGCGCCGAGGTTCTGGACTTCTTTGGCCCAGAAATACAACTCCTTGTCGGTAGGCGTTTTGCCGCCGTGGGTCATTACCTGCCAGTAAGCATTGCCGTACAGGGATGTCGCTTCGACAGGCTCAGCGGCCATAGAAGCGACCGTCCTCGCGTCAATCGCCACGACAACAAACTGGGAGCCGTAGCGGGAAGCGATCTTGGAAATGATCTCCGGATGAAACACCGCCGCCGTGTTGATCGTGATCTTGTCCGCACCAGCGTCCAGAAGCCTGGCCGCATCCTCGAACGAAGATATTCCTCCGCCCACAGTGAACGGAATATCAATCCGCTCCGCAATCCGAGAGACCAGATCCGTGAAAGTTCGTCGTCCTTCCGATGACGCGCTGATGTCCAGATAGACCAACTCGTCAGCCCCCTGCTCAGAGTAGAAAGCTCCCATCTCCACAGGATCGCCCACCTCACGCAAGCCCTCGAAATTGATCCCTTTCACTACCTGTCCGTTCTTCACGTCCAGACAAGGTATAATTCTCTTCGCCAACATATTACCTGAACAAATCCTCAAGTTTCACTCGTCCTTCATAAATAGCTTTTCCGACAATGGCCGAGCGAAGTCCGGACCTCCTCAATTCCTCCAGATCCTCATAGTTGGACACTCCCCCGCTCACGATAATCTCCACGTCCGGAAACTGTTGCTGAAGGCCGGCGTAAAACTCCAGATTCACGCCCTGCAACATTCCGTCCCTTGAAACTTCCGTCACAATAGCCTGACGCACAAGTCCTTCAAAAGACTCCATAGCCTGCACGGCTGACATCGGGACAGTCTCCTTCCAACCGTGTGTCGCAACCAGACCATTCTTCAGATCCAGCCCGAGGATGATTTTTTCCCCATAGCGGCCAAGCCATTTCTTGAATATGTCCGGTTCGGTAAAGGCCACGCTTCCGCAGATGACATATTCAGCCCCGGCATCCAGAACAGCGTTCAAAGACTCCTCCGACTTCACCCCGCCGCCGAACTCCACCTTCAGACAGGTCGCATTGGTTATATTCCTTAGCACATCCAGGTTCTTCGGACAAGCGGCCTTTGCACCTTCCAGATCAACAAGATGCAGCCTTGTCGCGCCGGCCTGCTCGAATCCCTTCGCCATACTGACCGGGTCGTCAGAGTAAACCTTCTCCCTTGAATAGTCCCCTTGCGTGAGACGCACGCACCGGCCTCCGATTATGTCTATGGCCGGAATTATGTTAAAATTTCTCATAACTCAACTTTCACAAACAGGCAATCACATGCTATTCACAAGTTTTGCCAACAAACTATAATTCTATAAAATTCTTTAATATCTCCGATCCGACCGAACCGCTCTTCTCCGGATGAAACTGCGTCCCGAAGAAATTGTCCCGCTGGAGCGCCCCGCTGAAACGGACACCGGCATATTCAGTCGCGGCGACAGTCTGATCCGGGAATATTCCCGCGCTGTACGAATGCACATAATAGACGAACGAATCTTCGGGAATATTCCTGAAAAGCGGGCCGCGCAGCCCGGAGATTGTATCCCACCCGGTGTGAGGGATCTTGACACCGGGAGTTTCCGGGAAGCGGGTGACTTTCGGGGTGAATATTCCAAGACATTCCGTGTCGCCCTCCTCGCTTGAAGCGCACATCAGCTGCATTCCGATGCATATTCCTAAAACAGGTTGGGTCAATGACTTTATGACTGGTGCCAAGCCTGTGGACTCCAAGGCTTTCATAGCGGAGGAAGCCTCCCCAACTCCCGGCAGGATCACGTGGTCGGCGCGGCGGATCATCTCCGGATCAGCGGTCAGCACATATTCCGCTCCAGACCTTTTCAGAGCGTTTTCGACCGAGCGTATGTTGCCGGCTTTGTAGTCAATTATCGCTATCATAGGATGCCTTTGCTTGATGGTAGTTCGTAAGGGAACGGGGTCTTGGCGACCGCCATTCCTAAAGCCCTGGCGAAGGCTTTGAAGATTGCCTCGGCCTTGTGATGCTCGTTCACGCCCTCCGCCCAGATGTGCAGGTTGCATTTCGCTCCGGCGCAGACAGACTGGAAGAAATGGCTGAACATCTCGGTCGGGACACCGCCGACTTTCTCACGTTTGAACTCCGCGTTCCATTTGAAATCAATACGCCCTCCGAAGTCCATCAGGACAGCGGCGTCACAGTCGTCCATCGGGAGGACGAAGCCGTAGCGGGCCATGCCGAGTTTCGAGCCGAGCGCGGCGTTGATCGCTTCTCCGAAGACGATTCCGACATCCTCAATCGTGTGATGTTCATCCACTTGCAGATCGCCTTTCACATTGATTGAAAGTGCCACGCCGCCGTGGTTCGGGATCTGATCAAGCATGTGGTCGAAGAAAGGGAGACCGGTGGAAATGTGTCCGGAGCCTCCAATGAAATCCAGATCCAATTCAAGGGCAATCTTTGTCTCTTTGGTATTACGGACAATTCGGATATGTCTTTCGCCTAATATTTCCATACCGGGGGTGGTCGCTTCGACAGGCTCAGCGACCGAAGAGGACAGCAGCCGAAGCAGTCTGCCATTCTCCACCGGAGTGCCGACTGTGATGCGAAGGCACCCCTCGCAACCTGAGACCTTGGAACGATTCCGCACAATGACTCCTCCCGCAAGCAGCCTCTCGTAAACCTCATCCGGATTCTCAAACCTAACCAACAAAAAGTTAGCGTCACTTGAATATATTCCCTTGACCTCCGGGCATTTGGCCAATTCTTTTTCCAAGCGGAACCGCTGCCCTACAATCTCGGCCACAGCCTTGTCCTTGGCCGCCTCGTCAAGTTTCATCAATGCCATCTTCTGAGCCAGAACATTGATGTTGTACGGATATTTGACTTTGGACATCAAAGCGATGACAGCAGGATCCGCGATCGCCAATCCAATTCTGAGACCTGCCATACCCCAAGCCTTTGAAAGCGTCTGGAGCACAATCAGGTTAGGGTATCTCTTGACCAAAGATGTCAGCGAAGGCCTGACCGAAAAGTCGATGTAAGCCTCATCCAGCACCACCACGCCGCCGAACCTTTCAAGAATATCCTCGATCTGCTCCACCGGGAACGAGTTTCCTGTCGGGTTGTTCGGCGAGCAGATGAACATCAGCCTTGTCTTGGAGTCCGCCGCGGAAAGCATCGCCTCTGTGTCCATTGAGAAATCCGGCCTCAGCTGGACTTTCCGGAATTCAATATCGTTCATCGCGGCTGCCACCTCGTACATCCCGTAACTCGGAGCGATGGACACGGCATTGCTTGCCCCCGGTACGCAGAACACACGGTAAACAAGGTCAATCGCCTCGTCGCTCCCGTTGCCGATGAACAGGCTATCCGCAGAAATTCCTTTGATTTCCGCGACCTTGGCCTTCAAGGCTTTCTGATGTGGGTCCGGATACCGATTGATGCCATTGTTGTAAGGATTCTCGTTGGCATCCAGAAATATTTCCGGCTGGTTCGAGCCACAGTCGTCCCGGGCGGTCGAATATGCCTCAAGACCTAAGATGTTTGGCCTTACGAGTTTAAGAACGTCTTCTATATTCATTACTGATTATTTTTCAAGTCTTACTTCAACCGCGGCGGCGTGAGCGTCAAGCCCTTCGGCCAAAGCCATTGTACGGATTGTATCACCAAGTCCAGACAAACCCTCACGCGAAATCTCCTGAATCGTCATCTTCCTCATAAACGCATCCAGATTCAACCCGCTGAACGAACGCGCCCAACCACTCGTCGGCAAAGTATGATTCGTTCCTGAAGCATAATCACCGGCGCTTTCAGGAGAATAATTTCCAATGAATATGCTCCCGGCGGCTACCACCTTATCCGCCACGCTCCAAGGATCACGCATAGATATGATGAGATGTTCAGGAGCATATTCATTGGCGAAATCGATGATGTCCTCACGGCTCGTAAGGACGACCATCCGACTGTGATCCAACGCTTTGGCAATGATACTTCCCCGACTCAGCCTTGCGGTCTGTCTTGCGACTGCATCCACCACGGATTTTGCGATAGCCTCCGATGTGCAGACCAGAATCGACTGGCTGTCCGGCCCGTGCTCCGACTGGGAGAGGAAGTCAGCTGCGACGAACTCAGGATCAGCGGTCCCGTCAGCCAGCACCATAACCTCTGACGGACCGGCCGGCATATCGATCGCTGCGACCGACAGCCCGACCATCTGCTTGGCCTTCATCACATAACGGTTGCCAGGGCCGAAAATCTTGTCGCATTTGGCGAGCGTCTCCGTTCCATAAGCCATAGCCGCAATGGCCTGAGCGCCACCGATTTTGAATATATTCCTGACTCCACAGACCGAAGCCGCATAGACTATGACAGGATTGGCTTTCCCATCCTTGTCAGGAGGTGTGCAGAGAACGATTTCAGGGCAGCCAGCCACGGAGGCAGGGACGGCCAGCATCAGAACCGTCGAGAACAAAGGCGCGCGCCCGCCAGGAATATACAGTCCGACCCTACGGAGCGGAACGGCCTTCTGGTAGCAGACGACACCGGGTGAAGTCTCAACCTTAACTGTTTGCGGCATCTGCGCGCTATGAAATTTCCTGATGTTTGAATATGCCTGTGCGATGGCCGCCTTTAACTCTGGTGAAACGGAAGCGGTGGCTTCCGCGATTTCCTTGTCGCTGACTTTCAAGGCTTCAACAGAAGTGAAAACTATGTTGTCATAGCGGGACTCCAGATCCAGAACAGCCTTGTCGCCTTGTGTCCGGACATATTCAATGGTGGCTCTTACGCTTGCATCGATGTCGGAATCGCTTTCAGCGGCCCTTGAGATCAGTTTCGGCCATTCGATCCGGGGAGGGTTATTGTATATTGGGATCACTGAGCTTGTCGAAGTGACCGTACAATCAAAATTCCGCATAAAATAACGAATAAATATTCAACACCTACAAAACCATCTTCTCAACCGAGAGCACAAGAATCCCTTCCGCGCCAATCTCCTTCAAACTTTCGATCTTCTCCCACAAAACGCTCTCATCCACAACGGAATGCAGTGAAGACCACCCGCTTTGCGCAAGCGGCAGCACAGTCGGGCTCCTCATCGCCGGAACAATCTGGATGGCATCCTCGATCCGGTCGTTGGGGATATTCATCAACAGGTATTTCTTTCCACGGCTGTCCCGGACAGCGTTAAAGCGGAACTTTATCTGTTCCAGAAGTTTAGTCTTTTCATCCGAAAGATTGCCACCCGAAATCAGCACCGCCTCCGAGAACACCACCTTCTCAACCTCCTTGAGCCCGTTGCTCACAAGCGTCCCGCCGGAAGATACGATGTCGAAAATGGCATCGCTCATGCCCACGGTCGGCGCGATCTCGACAGAACCGGCGATGACATTGATTCTGGCGCTTACACCGTTCTTCTCCAAAAAACCTCTAAGAATGTTAGGATAGGACGTGGCGATCCGCTTCCCGTTGAAATAGTCCAGTCCCGGATAGTCCTCTGCCTTGGGGATGGCAAGGGAGATCCGGCATGCGCCAAAGCCAAGGCGATCCACGACTTTGACATTACCGCCTCTTTCACAAACCTCGTTGTAGCCGACGATTCCCAGATCGGCCACCCCCTGCTCCACGGCCTGCGGAATGTCATCATCCCTGAGGTAGAGTATCTCGACAGGGAAACTGCTGGATCGCGAAAGGAATTTTCGTTTGGTGTCATCCACCTCGATGCCGGCCTCACGCAACAGCGCGAGGCTTTCTTCACTCAGACGGCCTTTAGCCTGAATAGCGATTCTTAACATTTCGTTCGTTTTATAATACAATAATAATCTCAATCAACCGCCCCGATGGCCGATGGGCTTGGCCGGGCTGTGCCGACCTGGGGAAAAGCCCACAAACCAAAAAGACCCGCCACCTAACGGAAGCGAGCCTCGACAAAAATATCCCTCATAAACAGATACCCACGACAACTCACCCCCGTTTCATGCGGTGGTGATGATGGTGGATATGAAAAAAACCTTTCATTATACGTTTACTGCGGCAAATTTCGTAAAATATTTCGAAATTGCAAGAGATTTTCAAGAAATCAGAACGAGTACCTTACAACGCCGACAACGCGGTGGTTGATGATCAGATGGGATCCGCCTGAGGCTAGTCCGCGTGAATCAAGGGCTTTGATGTCACCGTAGTCCACGTAGGTTCCGTTGTACTCTACCGCGACCGTGAGACGGTCAAGATTATAGGCCACAGCCGGCGTGACGCGCATGATGTGGCGGATGTTCTTGAAGCCGCCGTCAAAATAGTATATGTTCTTAGGATCCGAAATGCCGGTCTCCGAATTGACAGGAATAGGTCGGGATGTTCCCAGCGCCTTCATGAAGCCTGCCATGCAGATGAACTGCCAAGTGTCTCCATAGCTTGCCGAGACAAAGGATGTGGAGGAGCGCAGAGGCGTGTACTTGTAGTGATAGACATCGCTGGCGTCACAGAGCGCATAGCCGCCCATGAGACGCAGATGGTCTCCTCCAGAGGCCAGTACGGACTTGGCGTTGATCTTGAAAAGTCCTTTCGAGAATTCCAGATAGACCATAGGGCTGACCATCGAGATCCTGTCCTTGACAGGGGTGCCTTTGTCGTAGGTGTAGCCATCGGTGGCGGTCGTGCGCCAACGTGGCCTGAGACTGATAAAGTCAGCGCCGGCTTTGGCCTTGAAGTGAGACGAGGTGAATGACAATCCGGCGTAGAATTCCGGAATCACCCCGTACTTCACATAGTCGGATGACGGCCCCTGCGGACCTGTTGGCTTGAACTCCACAGGATAAAGCGCGCCGACCGTCAGCGAGAAACGCTTGAGAAACGATGTCTCGAACATCAGCTGAGGACTTCTCGAATAGGGATTGAAAGGCGCGCCGACCTCGTAGCCGACACTCATCGGCATGTCAACCGACATCGGATGCCAGGCCTGCCCCACCCTGAGGACAGCCGAGTTCACAACCCGTCCCAAGCCTGACCAGTTGAGATCGAGATACGCCTGACGGAGCCGCAAGGAGGCTGTACTCTCATTGAAGAGATAGAAATCAGCCTCCAGCTTGCCCGTGACATTGAAGGACCCGTACTGGAAACCCTTAAGGTCGAATCCGACGCGGGTCGTGACAGCGGAGAGCTTGAAGGACGGGTTGAACCAGATGTCCTTGCCCTCAAGGTTGTTCTCCTTGTCATAAGGAAGATAGTAAAACAAGTCATCGGTGTCGGTCTTGGACTGACGGGCGTCAAAGATGGCGCTCGTCCTGAAAAAACCGTATGGTTCCAGATGATTTGTGAGCTTGACCAAATGGTTCTGAGCGTCAGAAGGTAAAGAGAACATGGACAATACGACAAGCGATGCCATCATTGGGATTATCTTCTTCATATCATCGAATGGTTTAGATGTCTCGTCCAAGACCGGACCTGTCAAAAACTAGAATGTGAACTTGACCAGCGCCTGGACGCGGTTGTTGGTGATCCAGTGGAGGTTGTCCTCGGCGAGGCCGTTGGCACCGATGCACTTCACGCCGTCGATGGTCTTATACTCTCCGTACTGGACGCTTGTGAGCTCATATTCAAGACCAATCGCGAACTTGCCGATGTTGCGGATAACAGTCGGAGTGAGCCTCCACATCTGGTTCATGTTCGAGAAGCTGTTCTTGCTGAAATAGAGGTTGGCCGCCGGGGCATAGCCGTTCTTGGCGCCCAAGAGGTCATCCTTGGTACCGAAGTTCTTCACATAGCCGCCGAAGAGGATCCACTGCGTCTTCTTTCCGTACATAAGGCTCACCCAGGTCGATGAGTTGCGCGTAGGGGTATATTCATAACTTACCTTGTCATCCTTGACACCTGAGATTCCGTAGCCGCCGTTGAGGTTGAAGTGCTCGCCGGCCTCGGCGAAGATGGTCTTCACCTTTGCGGAGAACAGTCCGTTCTTGTAATGGGCGAAGACGAACGGGGTGACGGTGGTGATGCGGTCGGTGACCTTGACGGTGCCGTTGTTGTTCCTTGGCTTGATCGAGAGCATGTCCACTCCGGCCCTGAGGAGGAGATTGTCGTTCTTGTAGTTCAGGCCGAGGTAGATCTCCGGGGTGCAGCTGTACTTGATGTAGTTGGCGGAGGCGCCGTTAGGGCCTGCCGAATTGTACTGCATCTGCCAGATGGCCGATCCCGTGAGGGAGAACGCATCGTTGAGTCTGTAGTCAAGTTTCACCTGCGGAGTACGGCTGAAAGGTCCGAAAGGCGCTCCTGTGTTGAGGGAGAACACGTCCGGCATGTCAGCGGCCATAGGATGCCAGGCCTGGCCTGCCGTCACCAGCCAATCGTTCCTGCCGACGGTGACATAAGCCTGACGAAGACGAAGCACCGCGGTTCCGGAGACACCGGAAAGACCATTGTAGAAGTCAGTCTCGATCTTTGCTCCGAATTTCAAGCCATTATATTCATAACCGGTGACATTGAGTCCGATTCTGGAAGTGATGGCGGCGTAGCGGAGGGAACTCTGCTCGTTCAGATCGACATCGCCCTTCTTGTTCTCGTCTTTCGGAAGATAGTAGAAGAAGTCTTCTGTTCCGGCCACACTCTCGCGTGTGTCAAAAGCATAAAAGTTGCGGATGAAACCGTAAAGGCTGACCTGCGGTTTGGTCTCCTGGGCGCCAAGAGTGACGCACATTGCCAAAGCGGCAAGTGAAGTGACAATTTTGTTCATTTTGATTACTACTAACATTAAATTTTGAGAAGCTGCCTGGGAATAATCCCAGAACAGCTTCTCTTAGATTATTTACAGACTACTGCGCGAACGGGAAGATCTTGGTGAGCCAGAAGAATCCGAAGATGAATCCAACCACACCGATGATGATACCGATCTTTGCCATGTCCTTGGTCTCGACAAGTCCGGTTGAGGCCGCGATGGCGTTCGGAGGAGTAGAGATAGGGAACAGCATGGCGATGGAGGCGCACACGGCGATGAATATGATCATGGCCTGGGTTCCGCCCATGGCGATGAAGGCTGCGTTGTTGGCGGCTGCCGGATCGGCCATGCCCTCAGCCACTACAATGAGGATAGGGATGAGAAGCGCCGCTGTGGCGGAGTTGCTGATGAAGTTCGAGAGGAAGTAGCAGACAAGACCGGCAACTACCAGCACAAGGATGACAGACATCGAGCCGAACGGTATCGCCGTAATGAGAACCTTCGCCAGACCGGTGTCCTGAAGGAGATAGCCCAATGCGAAGCCTCCGGCAACGAGCCAGAGTACCGACCAGTTGATCTCCTTGATCTCCTCCTTGCCGAAAAGTCCTGTGGCCGTGAAGACGGCGAGAGGAATCAGAGCCACGACGTTGGAGCTGATGTGATGGAGTTGCTCCGTGGCCCAGAGAAGAATCGTGATGATGAAGGTAGCCCAGACAAGCTTGCTCTTCCAGTCCTTCTTCTTGTCGTTGGCAGGGATCTCAAGCACAAGTTTCTTGGTCTTGAACGGGAAGAACACCAGAAGGAGAATCCACGCGAGGAGGATCATGATGATCACGTAAGGAATCATGTGGACGCACCAGTCACCGAAAGAGACATCGATGCCGGCCTGCTCAAGGTAACCTTTCGCTGTCGCGTTAGGAGGAGTTCCGATAGGAGTTCCGATACCACCGAGGTTGGCGGCGACCGGAATCGAGAGAGCGAGGCCGATCTTTCCCTTGTCGTCGCTCGGCAGCTTGTGGAGCACCGGAGCGAGGAAGGCAAGCATCATGGCGGCGGTGGCGGTGTTGCTCATGAACATCGAGAACACGGAGATGATGATGAGGAATCCCAGAAGCACCATCTTAGGCTTTGTACCGAACACGCTGAGGAGGGACTTGGCAAGTGTGACATCAAGCCCGAACCTCTCGGCCATGATGGCCAGCACGAATCCGCCGAGGAACAGCATGACAACCGGGTCGGCGAAAGAGGACATTATCTTTTTGTAGCTTACCAGCTGACCGAACTCAGGATTGCAGAAGAAACCGAGTCCCTTGTCGGAGACGGTCAGCAAAGCTACAACGATGATCAGGACAGAAGTCGCCCAGTTAGGGATGATCTCAAACATCCACATCAACGCGGCGAACACGAAGAGGGCGATCACACGCTGCTGGACAACTGTCAGAGCGTCGATGCCGAAGAATGAGACAGGCACACACCACAAGAAGAGTGTGACCAAAAGAACAATTGGCAGAAGCACACCGTACTTCACATTGAATTTCTTTTCAGCCATTTCAGTAGTATTGATTATTAATTTTTGTTATTTCTGGAACTCGAATCTGAGGTCAATCGGAATGTTCTCAAGACGGATGTTGACAAGGTCGGCCTTAAAGTCCTCTGACATAACGCAGTACTGGTTCTCGAACTGCTCGGCGAACTCATAGTCACCGGTGGCCTGTGTCTTGAGGACAATGCCTGCGAACTCCGCCACAAGCGAGAGGGTCTTCTCGTAGTTGATTGAATATTTACCGCTGTCGCCGCGCTTGAACGCACCGTTCTGGTTCAGATAGTTGAACAGCATCACATAGGCTCTTCCAAGCTGGGAGGCCTCTCCGAAACGCTCCGAGCGGATCAGGTTGGCCACGAATGTGGTGATGGCGTCCTCCTTGGTGATGAGCGCCGGGATCTTATGCTCGTCCAGCAGCTTGCAGACAAAGTACAGACCAAGGGCGTTGGCCTTGGCGTCCTCCCAGGTGAGGGCCTTGTTGCCAAGAGCGTCGTTCACGCTTCCCTTGCCGTTGATGGTTTCCTTTACACCGAGTCCGTGGGAGATCTCGCGGAACGCGATGTTCCAGTAGAATGCCTCCTCGTCAAGACGATCCTGCTGGTCAGGACTCAGGACAACGATGCCCACAGGACTTACCACACGGTTGAATTTCTCCATCATGATGTTGCGCAGCAGGGCTGTACGGGTGCCGGCCTTCGCCTGGACCTCCTCGTTGTAAGGAAGGTTGAGGGCGATCAGCTTGATGCCCGCGTTGGCGTGTCCGGCGCAGTAGATAGCGTCATAGGCATAGATGTCCGATTCGTCGCCAGGCACGAAGTTCCTGTACTGCTCATCGCACGGGATCTGCTTCTGGAGCTCCGGAAGCATCGAGGTGAACTGGTCGAGGACCTCGGTACGCTTGAGATCCTTGAGGAGCACATAAGCCTCGTAGGATGTCTTGAGACCATAGAGCTGGTCATCATTGACCTCGTTAGGGCCGATGATGAGGTCCATCTTGCTGTCCGTCATCTCCAGCCAGGCGAGGTCACTGTCATAATAATAGTCAGTCTTCAGTGCGTCGATCTTCTTGAGAAGATAATTGCGCACGCTTGGCTTGATGGTGATGTCAGCGGCAGCCTTGAGGTAATTGCAGATCTTATCGATGTTGTACTCGAAAGCGTCATGATACCAGACAGAAGTGAGTTTCCCGTCGGCACCGCGCCTGATGAGTGAATATGGACTCGTCTTCACCGGATCCGCCAACGAATCAAACTCGGCGGCAGTCATGTCGGCCGGATAGAAGTTGGCACCAAGAGGAAGCTCTCCGAAACCTTCTATGAATGTGGATCCGTCAAGGCGATCCCAAGGTCCGTAATTGATTTTGGCATAGTCCCTAAGATCGGCATCCTTCAGGTTCTCGATCAAGGTCTTGTCACCAAAATACTGTTTCCAGTAGATACTGTCAGCCTGGTCGGCGGCGAATTTGTAGAGGTTGAGGACTTCTTTACCGTTGTCTGTGATACCGGAAAGGTCTGGCGACTCGATCTTTACGAGCGCATACGAATCGACCTTCTTCTGGACAGCGGTCTTGGGCTCAGTGTTACAGGAGACCACAAGTGCTAGTAGCATTAATGCCAGAGCGGTTCTTTTCATTTGAAAAAAGTGTTATTAAGTAATTATTTCTTCTTCGGTGCTATTCCTATAAATATCTTGCAAATTTAATGAATATAAATGAAAAAAAGCACATCAACAGACGTTGATGTGCTCATATTCATCAGAAAAACCTTCGATTAGATGGTTCCCTGCTCAAGCATAGCCTGCGCCACCTTCATGAAGCCGGCGATGTTGGCGCCCTTCACGTAGTCAACGCTGCCGTCCGGACGTGTGCCGTACTTCACGCACTGCTCGTGGATGCTCTGCATGATCCAGTGAAGCTTGTCGTCAACCTCCTGTGCGGACCAGCTGAGGTGGGCGGCGTTCTGGGTCATCTCAAGACCTGATGTGGCCACGCCACCGGCGTTCACCGCCTTACCAGGAGCGAAGAGGACTCCGTTGTTCTGGAAGAAGTGGATGGCACCCGGCTGGCAACCCATATTGGAAACCTCGCAGCAGCACCAGCAACCGTTGGCCTTAAGCTCCTTGGCGTCATCCTCGCTGAGCTCGTTCTGGAAAGCGCAAGGGAGGGCGATGTCGCAAGGGATGCTCCAAGCCTTCTTGCCGGCTGTGAACTGAACCTTTCCAGGGAACTTGGTGGCGAGATCCTCGACCATATTCCTGTTGGAGGCACGCATATCAAGCATATATTCATTCATCTCAGGAGTCATTCCCTCAGGAATATGGCATACTCCGTCCGGGCCGGAGATGGCGACAACCTTGGCACCGAGCTGGGTAGCCTTCTTCACAGCGCCCCAAGCCACGTTACCGAAGCCGGAGATGCAGACCTTCTGGCCGGCGATGTCCTTGCCAGCCTTGTGGAGAAGGTGCTGGGTGAAATAGAGGGCACCGAAACCGGTGGCCTCAGGACGAAGGATGGATCCTCCCCATGTGGCACCCTTTCCGGTAAGGACCCCGGTGTGGTACTGACGGGCGAGTTTCTGGTACATTCCGTTCAGGTAGCCGATCTCACGTCCGCCTACACCCACGTCACCGGCAGGGATGTCCTGGTCAGGACCGATGCAGCGCCAGAGCTCAAGCATGAACGCCTGGCAGAAACGCATGATCTCAGCGTTTGACTTGCCGACCGGGTCGAAGTCGGAACCACCCTTCGCACCACCCATAGGAAGGGTTGTGAGGGCGTTCTTGAATGTCTGCTCGAAACCGAGGAACTTAAGCATTGAAGGGGTCACGGCCTTGTGGAAGCGAAGTCCTCCCTTGTAAGGTCCGATGGCGCTGTTGAACTGCACGCGGTAGCCGATGTTCGTCTGAACCTCGCCGTTGTCGTCAATCCAGGTCACGCGGAAGGTGAAGATCCTGTCAGGCTCGACGAGTCTCTCGACAATCTTAGCCTTCTCGAACTCAGGATGCTGGTTGTAGACTTCCTCGATTGATTCGAGAACCTCCTGTACGGCCTGGAGATATTCTTTCTCAATAGGGTACTTGGCCTGGAGACGGGCCATGATTTCTGTTGTTTTCATAACTTGACTGTGTTATTAATTAAGTTAAAAAATGTGTTGCTATTCAAGTTCCCAGGTGGAGCCGCTGTGAAGCAGTTCGTCAACGCTGTGGATCCTGGCCTTGGATGTCACCTGCTCGACCTGCTTGGCGACCTCCTCGTCGTAGGTGATGTCGGACACCTCCCTGATCACGCCAAGAGCCACCGGGAACTCCGGCCACTTCATGTCGGCGATCATCATCTGGAGGCCGAGGTTGTCGGAATGGCTGTCGTGCGTGAGAACGTCGTCCTCCGTCACACCGTCCTCTCCGATGGTGACCACCTTCAGCTTCCAACCGTCAAGGGCGATACCCTTGTCGCGGTTCTTGCCGAAGATCATCTTCTCGCCGTCGCGAAGGATCAGCGTCCTGTCCGCCTTGTGTTCCCTGTCGGAGATCTCGGCGTGGGATCCGTTGTTGAAGATGACGCAGTTCGTCAGGAACTCCATGACAGAGGTTCCCTTATGCCTTGAGGCGGCAAGCATGATCTCCTGGTTGAGCGCAAGCTCGGTGTCCATTCCCCGGGCAAAGAATGTTCCCTTGGCTCCAAGCACGAGGCTGCCCGGATTGAACGGATGCTCGACAGTGCCGTAAGGAGAGGTCTTGGTGACAGTGCCCAGCTTCGATGTCGGCGAGTACTGTCCCTTGGTCATTCCGTAGATCCTGTTGTTGAAAAGCATCAGGTTGATGTCGATGTTCCTTCTGATGGCGTGGATGAAATGATTTCCACCGATGGCCAGGGCATCACCGTCGCCGCTGACCTGCCAGATGCATAACTCCGGATTGGCGACCTTCATGCCGGTGGCGATGGCGGTGGCACGTCCGTGGATGCTATGGAATCCGTAGGTGTCAACGTAGTACGGAAGCCTTGACGAGCATCCGATACCTGAGACCACCACGATCTTTTCCTTATCTATTCCCTTCTCCTCACAAACCAATGGAAGAGTCCTCTGCAGAGCCGCGAGCACTGAATAGTCCCCGCATCCCGGACACCATCTGATCTCCTGGTCGCTCTTGAAATCTTTCAATGTGTATTTTGGCATTGCGCTGTCCTCCTATAATTCGCTTAAAGCGGCGTCAACAATCTCCTTAACAAGGAAAGTCTGTCCCTGGACCTTATTGCAGCTCAAATAGTTGAACTGCGGAAATATGGTCTTGAGGTACCCGGCGAACTGTCCGAGATTAAGCTCGCAGACGATTATCTTACGGAAATCCGACAGCACCTTCTCCGTGTTCTTAGGCAGCGGGTCGATGAAATCGAAATGCACACGGCTTACAGTCTTACCGGCGGCGCGGAGTTCCTCCGTGGCCGAAAGAATATGTCCGTAAGTGCCACCCCATCCCACCAGCAGGACATCACCGCTCTCCGGACCGTCGATGACAAGATCCGGGATGTCAGCGGCCACACGGGCGACTTTCTCCGCACGCTCCTTTACCATCAGCTCATGATTGGCGGCATTTGTGGAAAGTACTCCGCTGTGTGTCTTCTCAAGACCGCCCACACGATGCTCAAGGCCTGGAGTTCCGGCCGGAGCCCATTTTCTGGCAAGGGTCTCGGCATCCCTCTCGAACGGATGGAACCTACCTCCGTCCGCAACGGCGAGGCGAGGCTTGATGTCAGGATATTCACTCATGGAAGGGATCTTCCACGGCTCCGAACCGTTGCCGAGGAAACCTTCCGAGAGGAGCAGGACAGGTGTCATGTGCTCCATAGCGATCTTGGCCGCCGTGAACGCCGCGTCAAAGCAATGCGCCGGCGAGTGTGAGGCCATCACGACCATAGGGCTTTCGCCGTTGCGTCCGTAAAGAGCCTCGTTGAGGTCAGCCTGCTCGGTCTTGGTAGGAAGGCCGGTGCAAGGGCCGCCACGCTGCACATCCACAACAACGAGCGGAAGCTCGGTCATCACCGCGAGGCCAAGCGCCTCGGACTTGAGCGAGAGACCCGGGCCGGATGTCGTCGTCACGGCCAGATTACCGGCAAACGACGCACCGATGGCGCAGCAGATACCCGCGATCTCGTCCTCAGTCTGCATAGTCTTGACACCAAGGTTCTTGTGTATGGCGAGTTCCTCAAGGATGGCTGTCGCCGGCGTGATCGGGTAGGATCCGCAGAAAAGAGGCCGTCCGGATTTCTCCGAAGCGGCGATGAGACCCCAGGCCAAAGCCTGGTTACCGGTTATATTCCTGTATATTCCTTTTTCCTGAATGTCCGGGACGACGGTGTAGGTGTCGGCGACCGCCTGGATGTTGGCGGCATAGTTGAATCCGTCATTGACGACCTTGCGGTTAGGCTCGATCATCTCAGGATGCTTCTTGGCGAAGCGTCCCTCAAGATAGGTATAGACATAGTCCAGCGGACGGCTGTAGATAAAGCAGGCCATTCCGAGGGTGAACATATTCCTACATTTGTGGATGGAGACCATGTCAAGCCCGCTGTCCTTGAGGCTTTCCTCTGTCAGCTTTGTGATAGGGGCGATGATGATGTTCCTGTCCTCGATGCGAAGCTCTTCGAAAGGATTGCCCGTGAAGCCGGCCTTCTTCAGGCCGAAGTCATCGAAGGCATCCTCGTTGACGAGCACAGTGGCGTTTCTCTTAAGCCATTTCGCATTCGCTTTGAGAGCCGCCGGATTCATGGCTACAAGCATGTCACAGAAATCACCCGGGGTGTTCACCTTGTGACTGCCGATGTGAACTTGGAATCCGGAGACACCGGCGACCGTCCCCTTAGGGGCTCTGATCTCAGCCGGATAGTCCGGAAATGTTGAAAGGCCGTTACCATAGACTGCCGAAAGGTTCGCGAACAATGTGCCCGTTAGCTGCATGCCGTCTCCGGAATCACCGGCGAACCTGATTACAACATCCTTAGCATCAATAACCTTATGTTGCATTTCTATTTTAAGAATATTAGTGTTATCTAAAAATATGTTACAAATTAAAGCATAAAAAGCAGAATAACCAACCTTTTCCCCTAAAAAAGATATTAACACCACAAACAGCCACGCACAAAGCCATAAAATCATAAATAACACTCCACAAAAAAACACGTCACCTCGGAGCGAAGCGACGCAAGGGGTTTGGGGAATACGGTCCCCAATGCCCCACCGGGGCTGTCGCGAAGCGACTGGGGGTGAAAAAAGGGCCAGCAGTTATTGCCGACCCTCATTTATTGACTATCAGACTATTACTGCTGTTGCGCCTGCTGGGTCTGAAGCTCTTTCTGGAGATCCTCAAGAGTCCTGCCCTCAGGAATGTTCATCGCCTTTCTTGCCTCAGGAGTAAGATCCTTGCACTGAGCCTTGTCTACATAGAGGTACTGTGATGTCTCAAAGACGAACAGGTAGCCGCCAGCCTTGGCGAGTTTCTCCACAGCCTCCTGGGCCTTCTTGTAGATAGGATCCATAAGCTGCTGTTGCTGCTGCTGGAGCTCAGCCTGGATGGACTGCTGGAATTCCTGAATCCTGTTCTGGATCTCACCGAGTTCCTTTTCCTTGCTGGACTTGATGGCTGGAGTCCATGTGGACTGCTTCTGCTGGTACTCGTTATACTTGGTCTGAGCCTCTTCCATCATGCTCTGAAGGGTTTCCTGAGCCTCTTTCTGAGCGGCCTGCATCTGTGATCTGGCAGCGTCAGCCTCAGGGGCGAGCATCACCAGTTCATTGAAGTCAACATAGGCGAACTTCGCCTGTGCCGAAGCTGTCAGAGTAAACAATGCCATAGCGGCAATCAAAAGAATCTTTTTCATTTTTATAGAATTTTATCAGTTTTCGTGTACTATTCCGGTGCAAATGTAAGAATATTATTTAGAATTGTTGTCCTATCAGGAAGTGGAACTGGCTCCTGTTCTTCTTTTCAGGAGTGTCGAAGCCGTAGCCCCAGTCAATACCGAGCAGACCGATCATCGGGAGGAACACCCTCACGCCGACACCTGCCGAACGCTTGATCTGGAACGGATTGAACTTCTTGATGTCAGACCAGCAGTTACCTCCCTCAAGGAAGCCCAGCACGAAGATCGTGGACTGAGGCTGGAGGATGACAGGGTAACGGAACTCCATCGTGAACTTGTCATAGACATTGCCGGCATAGTAGCCGTTGGAGTTGTACGGTGTCACGTCCCAAGGCGTAAGGGAGTAGTTCTCGTAGCCACGGAGGGCGATGACATCGGCTCCGTAGGTGTCGTAGCCCGACATGCCGTCTCCGCCGACCCTGAAGCCCTCGAACGGAGAGTAACCCCATCTGCGGTTGTAGTAGCCAAGGTAGCCGAACTGCGCGCGGGTCATGATCACGAAGTCACCGATGACCTTGGTGTAGAGTTCACCGCTGACCTTCCACTTGTGGTACTCGATCCACTTGTAACGGTCGGCCGAGGCCCATTTGTCGTAGTTGATGTCCTTGTAGCTCGACACCCTGACAGGATTGCCACCGGCGTCAAGGTTGCCTAGATCCTTCTTTCTGAACAATGAATATGGCGGTGTCAGCTGAAGGCTGGCGCTGAAGTTGGATCCCATACGAGGATAGATCATCTGGTCGGTGGAGTTCCTGCTCAGGCTGACGGTGTAGCTCAGGTTGTGGGATCTTCCGTCATTGAACATGAAGTAGCCGCTGATCCAGTTCTTCAGGTCGTAGATCTGCCAGTTGAGGCCGTTATACAGCACGAAGTAGTTGTCAGGCCACTTGAGCCGGGTGCCGATGCCGGCGGAGAAGCCGTACACCTGCATGACCTTGTCATTGGAGAGGAGTCCGATGGCCAGATAGGAGTCGGTCTGCCTCGTGTAGTATGCCTGGAGATTCAGCGAGGTCGGTTTCTTTCCGAAGAGCCAAGGCTCGGAGAATCCGAACACGAGGGACGTGTAGTAGGTTCCGTTGGTCTGGAAACGCAGGGACAGGTTCTGCGCGTCGCCGAGAGGAACCGGCCTCCATGCGTTCTTGTCAAAGAGACGCTTGGTGGAGAAGTTGTTGAAGTTCACACCGACAGTGGCCACGAATGTGTTGGCTCCCCAACCTCCGGAAAGTTCCAGCTGGCTGGAAGGCTTCTCCGTCACGTTGTAGACAAGATCCACCGTGTTGTTCAACTGGTTAGGGATGATTGAATATCCTTTCGAAGCATCCGCGATGGCCTCCGGATCAAACTGTCCCAACGATGCGATCTCCCTGATGGAGCGCTCGAAGTCCGTCTGGCTGAAAAGATAGCCAGGCCTGGTGGCGACCTGCCTGCGGACAACCCTCTCGTTGGTCAGGGTATTGCCGTTGATGATGATGTTGTTGAGCGTGGCCTGCTTTCCTTCCGAGATCCTCATCTCCACATCCACGGAATCCCCCTGGATGTTCAGTTCCACAGGCGTGACGGAGAAGAAGAGATAGCCGTTGTCACGGTAGACCTTGGAGACATCCTGGTCTCCCTGCTTTCCGCCTCCGTTAAGCCTCTTCTGCATGGTGACCACGTCATAAGGCTCGCCCTTGCGGATCTTGAGGATCTCATTGAGCTGGTCGGTGGAGTAGACGGAATTACCCGTCCAGGTTATGTTCCTGAAATAGTATTTCTTGCCCTGGTCGATCTTGAAATCGATGCCGAGCCTGTCAGGTGTCACATAATAGATGGAGTCCTTCAGGATCCTGGCGTCACGGTAGCCGGCCTCGTTCAGCTTGCTGATCAGGCCGATCTTGTCATTAGGATATTCCTTCTGATTGAATTTCTTGGAATTGAAGAAGTTATACCATTTCTTCGCCTTGGTCTTCTTCATCGAGCGGGAGAGCTTGTAGTCGGTAAACCCTTCCGTGCCTATGAAATGGATGTCCTTGATCTTCACCTTGGATCCGCGGTCAACCGCGAAATTCACCTTGATGGCGTTCCTGATGATCGAGTCCTTCCTTGTCTGGACATCAACCTTGCAGTTGAGAAAGCCCTTGTCGGCGTAGTAGCGCTTGATGATGTCCGTGGAGGTCTTTGCGACATATTCGGAGAACTCCCCTCCCCTGCGGAGGTTCAGCCTCTCATTCAGATCCTTCTGCTCGCCCTTCCTCACGCCGGAGAACAGCCACGAGGACACCCTTGGGCGCTCCTGGATCCGTATCTTGAAATACGCCGAGTCCTTGTTCTCACTCAGATGATCGATCTCAAGACCGACATCCTCGAAATACCTCTGCATCCACAGCCTGGAGACTATCGACGAAATGTCATCGCTCGGGACAGTCACACGCATGCCCTTCTGCAATCCGGTCAGGGAGATGATCTGCTGGCTGGAGAACTGATGGTTCCCCTCCACGGTAATGCCTCCGACATAGTAAGTCTTCGGATGGTCGAAATCGACCTCTACAGACTCAACAGATTTCCCCGCTTCCTGTCCGAAAACCGGCACCGCGGCGACGGACAAAGCGAGAAGGCAAAAAAAGCGATATACTTTCATCGAATCAGATTTCATTTAATCAAGCTACAAATATACGCAAGTTATTTAACTTTTCCATACCTACGGTTCCTATGGGAATATTCTTCCAGAGCCGCAAGGAACTCCTCACGCCTGAAATCAGGCCACAGGGTGTCCACAAAGACAAATTCGGAATAGGCCGCCTGCCACAGAAGGTAGTTGCTGAGGCGTTTCTCCCCCGATGTACGGATAATGAGATCAGGATCAGGAATCCCGGCGGTCGCAAGATAAGGGTCAAAGTCCTTGATGTCAAGAGATTCCAGCGCAGCTAAGTTGCCGGAAAAGTCTTCCGCCATCCGCTTCGCGGCCTGCAGGATGTCCCATTTGCCGCTATAGCTCATGAAGACTATGAGCGTCAGTGCCGGTTCCTTGCCCGGAGCCGGCGCGGTCCTGGCCTCGGACTGCCTGATCGCCTCCTGAAGCTCGGACCCCAGGCGGGAAATGTTACCTATGACCTTAAAGGACACCCCCTGGGCGGCCAGAGAGGAGATCTCGTTGACCATCGACCTCATCATAAGCTCCATGAGCGTCCGTACCTCGCCTTCAGGCCGTCCCCAGTTCTCTTCGGAGAACGCGAAGACGGAAAGGTACCTCACTCCGACCTCGACTGCGGTCTCGACGCAGACCCGGACACTCTCCACGCCCTCGAAATGGCCTGCCACCCTCTCCTTCCCATGCAATCCGGCCCATCTGCCGTTGCCGTCCATGATGATGGACACATGAGTCGGTATGTTCTTGTTATCGTTCATGTTCAAAACAAGTTATTCGCCGCTGTTACGGATGTCCTCGCCCCAGAACAGCTTCGTCGTCAACGCTTTTATAAAACTGGTGTTTTTAAGACGAACCCTCTTAAGCGAAAACTGTGCCACCTTGACGGCAAGAGTGGCCGAAGGCTGGATCAGATGGTTCCGGTTGTCCATTGACAGCATGACGCTCTCGTCACGGGATCTCATCGAAATGCTTACCTTTGTCGTGTCCGGCACCACCAACGGCCTGGCGTTCAGGTTGTGCGGCGCGATCGGCGCGATGATCAAGACCTTGGCCTCCGGAGCGCAGATCGGCCCGCCGACGCTCAATGAATAGGCCGTCGAACCAGAACTGGTCGCCACAAGCAGCCCGTCAGCCCAATAGGTCGGAAGAGGATGCCCGTCAATCGTCACGTCAACCCCCAGAAGAGCCGCGCCGGAACGGTGGACCGAGACCTCGTTGAGGGTGAAAGGGCAGAAAGACTCGGCGGAGGCTGACAACGCCGGGTTCTCCGACAGGGAACCATCCACTTCCGTCTCAAGCAACTCCCTGTCCTCCAGGTACCAGGCTCCTGACAAAAGAGCTCCGCAAGCCTCTTCGGGGCTATATTCAGAAAGGAATCCCAAGCGTCCGAGATTGACTCCGAGGATCGGGACACCCGACGCGCCCACGCATCGGGCCGCGGAAAGGAAGGTTCCGTCCCCGCCGACACTCATGACAAGATCAGTCCCCGGCAGAAGATCCTCTCCGCCGCTGGTCTCGTAGATCATAAATGACTCTTTTTCAAGCTTGTCCAACATCGAGGAAAGCCTCGGATCGGTCATGGCTCCACCGTCCCTGGAGTACAATGCTATCTTCATCAGCTATTGCCTTCAATCTGTTTGCAACTCAAAAATAGTACAATTCTGCATAAAACTGAACATAATTCATTATTTTTGTAATATTATGGTCTCGCCGGCTGGACAGACGCCAGCGAGGATTTACAATCTGACATGACTAGACTTAGTGTAAACATCAACAAGATCGCCACCCTCCGCAACGCACGCGGCGGGAACATGCCTGACGTGGAGAAGGCTGCGGTTGACTGCGAGAGATTCGGTGCGGAGGGCATCACCGTCCATCCAAGGCCGGACGAGAGACACATCAGGTACTCCGACGTAAGGGCCATCCGCCCCGGAGTCAAGACAGAGTTCAACATCGAGGGTAACCCCATACCGAGCTTCGTGGACCTTGTGTTGGAAGTAGTTCCGGATCAGGTCACGCTGGTACCGGACGCCCACGACGCGATCACCTCGAACGCCGGATGGGACACCATCGCCAACAAGGCCTTCCTGACGGACATCTGCGCCGTATTCAAAGAGAAAGGGATCCGCACCTCCATATTCATCGACCCCTCTCCGGCGATGGCGGAAGGAGCGAAAGCCTGCGGGGTAGACCGTGTGGAACTCTACACGGCGGACTATGCCCTCAACTACCCTTCCGACCGCGAGAAGGCGATAGCCCCCTACCTTGAGACGGCCAAGGCGGTCAGGGAACTGGGACTGGGACTGAACGCGGGGCATGACCTGAGCCTTGAGAACCTTGAGTATTTCATCAGGACGATCCCGTGGACGGACGAGGTCTCCATCGGACACGCCATCATCTGCGACGCTCTCTACATGGGACTTGAGAAAACAATCCAGGCGTATCTGTCAAAGATTAAGTTTTTTTAACTACATTTGTAAGCTTGAATATTATTAATTACCAATAAAATGAAACAAACACCACTGATTTTCAGCATCATAGCCCTCGTAGCTGTGGCTGCTCTCGGGATTATCCAACTCACCTCCAACGACAACGGCAAGAAGAAGGCCACCTCAGGAGAGGCTGTCCAGACCACGGCCCAGGCCGGATCCATCGTATGGTTCGACCTTGACAGGGTCCTTGACGAGTATGACATGGCCAACGACCTCAGGACAGTCGTCGAGACAAAGGTGCAGAGCATCCAGGAGGAGATCAACAGGAGAGGCAACAAGCTTCAGAGCGACGCCAACAAATTCCAGTCCGATCTCAACAAAGGTCTTCTCGTGCGTTCCGTGGCCGAGCAGAGGAACATCAAGCTTCAGGAGCAGCAGAACAATTTCAACAGCTACGCCGCCCAGAAGCAGCAGGAGATCGCCGAGGAGCAGCAGGTCATGATGAACCAGATCGGTGACGCGATCAAGACCTTCCTCGACAAGTTCAACGAGGAGCATCAGTATGCGATGATCATCGCCACGCAGGGCAGTGTCCTCCCGGCCCCTGTAGCCACAGGTGATCCTGACCTTGACGTGACTGACGCCATCATTTCCGGCCTCAACGACGAGTACGTCCAGAGCAAGGGCAAGGGAAGCAAGCCAGCCGCCTCCGACGGGTCTAAAGCCGAGTAAGTTTTGAGGATCGCTCTCCTATCCTGCTTCTACCCTTTCAGAGGAGGGATCTCTCAGTTCAACGCAAGTCTCTACTTGGAACTGGGCAAAAGCCACACTGTCAAGGCTTTCAATTTCACAAGACAGTATCCGGAATTCCTTTTTCCGGGGAAGACGCAATACGTCACAAAGGATGATGATGCCGTACCCATCGAGAGCGATGCTCTGTTGGATACGGCTAATCCTTTCACCTACGGACGGACCTACAGGGCGATAAGGGACTGGGAGCCTGATCTGGTGATCATCAGCTACTGGATGTCCTACTTCGCGCCTTCACTTGGCTACATAGCCAGAAGGCTCAGGAAGAGATGCAAGGTAATCTCCATCCTTCACAACGTGGTTCCGCATGAGCCGAGATTCTTCGACGCGCCTTTGACAAGGTACTTCCTGTCGGGCTGCACCGGCAACGTCACTCTGTGCGACGAGGTCGCCGAAGATCTCAAAAGACTATCACCCAAGGCGCCGAACATCACTTTGTTCCACCCTATCTACGGCCATTTCGGCGAGAAGATGCCTCGGGAGGAGGCGGAGAAGGCCCTCGGCCTGAAGCCGGGCATGAGGAACCTCCTGTTCTTCGGACTGATCAGGGACTACAAGGGTCTGGACATCCTGCTGGACGCATTCGGGAAGCTTGACAGCGGCTACCAGCTCATAGTGGCCGGAGAGCCTTACGGTTCGTTCGTGAAGTACCGGAACATCATTGACAGGTCGCCGGCCAAGGACAGGATCAGGCTATTCACTCGCTACATCAAGGACTCGGAAGTCAAGGTCTTCTTCTCGGCCTCCGACCTGGCGGTCCTTCCTTACAGATCCGCCACGCAAAGCGGCATCAGCGCGATAGCCTACCACTTCGAAGTGCCGATGGTCGTCACTGACGTGGGAGGACTCCGCCAGTCCATCGGAGACTGTGGCACGGGACTTGTCGCGCCAAAGGCCGACGCGGACTGTGTTGTCAGGGAAATCCGGACCTATTTCTCTGACGCCAACCTTAAGACCCTCTGTGTAAATTCGATCAGAGCCGAAAAAGACAGGCTTTCCTGGAGGACATTCAGCAAGCGGCTGCTTGAGTTCTCCGACAATTTGTACAAGAAGATATGAACAGATACTTGACTACATTCGTGGCCTCGCTTTGTCTGGCGGCCACCCTTGGCTCCGGAGCGGCCGCTCAGGACTATGTCACGCCTCAGGTCGTGGTCTCCAATGACAAGGTACGCAGCAACGGGAAGATCTACTACTCACACGTGGTCCAGGAGCGCCAGACCCTGTACTCGATCAGCAAGGCCTACAACGTGACCCTACAGGAGATCTACGATGCCAACCCCACGCTGAATCTTGAGACGGAAGGTCTTAAGAAAGACCAGATCCTCCTTATCCCCATAAAGGAGGGCACCGCGCGGAATGTGGTCAAGGATTCCAGTGAAGAACAGCCGCAGGCCTCGGAGCAGGCCACTGTCAGTCCCGATGTGGACGACAAGCCGACCGACAAGGACTATTTCATACATCGTGTGAGATGGTTCGAGGATCTGGGGTCCATCTCAAGGAAGTACGGTGTCTCCAAGGCGGCGATCATGGGAATCAACGGGATGACATCGGAGAAAGTAAGGAGAAGGGATCAGATAAAGATCCCTATCCATCCTGAAAGATGGGAGAACGTCCCGACCGGCACGACCCCGCAGACCACCCAGCCTAAGGACACGGCGGACAAGGCCGACAAGCCTGCAGACAGGCTTCTCAACAAGATCTTCTCGAAAGGCAAGAGCGAGACGAGCGTATCCCTTCTTCTGCCGTTCAACGCGGCGAAGAAGCCCGACGCCCAGATGATGGATTTCTACAGCGGTGTGCTTCTCGCGGCGAAAGACCGTGGGGATGACGGTAGCGGCATCGACCTTAATGTCTACGACGTGGCCGGCGGCACAATGCCGGTTACCGAGGAAAGATTCGCCGCGAGCGACTTCGTCATCGGCCCTGTCACCAACGCCGACCTGGCCAGAACCGTAAACGCGAGCAGAGGCAAGGCATGGATCGTCTCACCTCTGGATCCTAAGGCGGAGGCATTGGCGGACACCATCCCGAACGTCATACAGGCGCCGACACCGACGAAAGCCCAGATCAAGGACATGGCCGAGTGGATCCGCTCCGACATGAAGGCCTCCGACAAGGTCATCCTCATCTCTCAGAAAGGGGCTGCTGCCAGCAGTTACTCCGCCAGCGTGGCCGGCGAGGTGAGGAATCACGGTCTGAGCCCGGAGAACATCTCCTTCAACATACTCGAAGGCAGACAGATGATGGGAAGGATCGACGGCGCGATGACCGGCAACGGCACCAACAGGGTTGTCATCGCGTCCGACAGCAAGGCGTTCGTCATCGAGGTGACAAGGCTGCTGTACCTGATCGCAAGCCAGAAAAAGAACATCGTACTCTACGGAACATCCAAGATCAGGACATTCGACGAGATCGATGTGGATCAGCTTCACAGCCTGAACCTTCACTGCAGCGTGTCCTACTATGTGGACTACGACTCGAAGAGTGTCCAGAACTTCCTGATGGAATACAGGGCCCTGTTCAACACCGAGCCAAGCAGATCGGCGTTCCAAGGCTACGACCTGATGACATTCTTCACGAACCTGAATTCTGAATATGGCGGAAGATGGGATGGGGAGAATAACCTGAAAGGGAAAGGCCTTCAGTCCGACTTCCACCTCATCCGGACTGCCCGGGGCGGCTTCGTGAACGAGGCTGTCCGCAGAATAGTCTATAAATCAGATTACACAGTCAGCCTTGTCAGATAGAAAGCAATGACTTGGCGTTTTCGATGGCGGCGGCGGTGATACTGCTGCCGCTAAGCATTCTCGCGATCTCCATCACCCTGTCCTGGCCGGACAGAGGACGGACAGATGTCGTGGCCTTCCCCAGGACATCATATTCCTTTTCAACAACATAGTGGGCGCTGCCTTTAGCGGCCACCTGAGGGAGATGGGTTATGGCGAAGACCTGCATGTCTTTCCCCATGTCACAGATCATGCGTCCCATCTTGTCGGCGGCGCTGCCGGAGACACCAGTGTCGATCTCGTCGAAGATCAGCGTCGGCATGTTCACAAACTTGGCCATCATTGCCTTAAGGCAGAGCATAAGCCTGGACATCTCACCACCTGAGGCGCATCTGGACACCTCCACAAGTTTGGCTCCCGACGAGGAGAACAGGAACAGTACCGAGTCTGAGCCGGAGACGGACAGCGGGGTGTCCTTGAGTTCCACCTGGAATCCGGCGTGTTCCATCTCCAGGGAACGGACAGCATCCGTGATGGCCTTGGAGAACGGTGCCAGCGCCTTTTTTCTGGACTCGTGGAGACGCTTGCATATTCCTTCAAGCGACCGCCTCCGCTCCTCAATCATTGATTCGAGTTCGGACTTGCGCTCCTGCAAGGCGGAAGAGTCGGAAAGGGATCCGGACAATGCGTCCCGCTTGGAGATCAGCTCGGAGACCGAGGACGCGGAGTAGCTCTTCAAAAGGTCGTACAGAAGGGAAAGCCGCTCATCCACGGCACTCAGGCGCTCCTGAGAAAGCTCCGTGCGCGAATTGACCGACGATACCTCGTCCAGAATGTCATCCAGCTCGGCGCGGGCGGATTCGATGCGCTCGGCCAATGAATATGCCTGCGGAACGAATCCGCCGACCCTCTCCAGCATCCTTTTCGCCTCCTTTAGCGCGGAGGACATGGACATGGCGTCGGAGTTGGGATCGGAAGGGTTGAAGAGTTCCTCCACGCCGGAAAGACATTCCTTGATCTCCTCGGCGTTGGCGAGCCGCTTCTGCTCCGCCTCCAGAGACTCGATCTCACCTTCCTGCAGACGCGCGTCCTCAAGCCGCTGATAACGAGACCGGATGTAGTCCTGCTCCTCGCTCAGCCCGGTAAGCCTTTCCGTGACAGACGCCAGTTCCTTCTCCAATGACTTGAAAGACTTGAAGGCATCGGAACACTCCTCCAAAAGTTCCTCATTGCCGGCATAGTGGTCAAGCATCGACAGTTGAAAGACCTTGTCCGACAACAGAAGCGTCTGATGCTGAGAGTGAATGTCCACCAGGCGGACGGATATTCCCTGAAGTACCTGGACGCTCACCGGAGCGTCATTGATGAAAGAACGGGAGCGACCTGAACGGTTGACCACCCGGCGGATGATCAGTTCGTCCTCATCAGCCTCCACATCATTCTCCCGCAGGATGTCCCTCAAAAGCGAATCTGACTTCGGAACACCGAAAACGGCCTCGACGACACAACTGTCAGCATCGTTCCCTATCACTGAGGAGTCCGCCTTGGATCCCAGAACCAGAGACAGGGCTCCCAGAAGGATCGACTTTCCAGCTCCGGTCTGGCCGGATATAATGATCAAACCCTCTGGAAAGTCAACATCCAGAGAGTCTATCAAAACATAATTCTTTATTTGAAGGGACTTGAGCATAGCCCCGGAGATTACTCAGCGTCAGCGTCAGAATAATCCTTCCTGGCGGGTTCCACGGAGAATCCGTCCTCGCCGGAGGTGCCGGCCATTCTGTAGTAAAGCTCACCATCCTCAAACTCGGAAATGGCGATCAGATCAGGCTTCGGAAGCTTCTCATAGTACTTGGAGATCTCAATCTGCTCCCTGTTCTCGAACACCTCGTCCATGGTGTCGCGGTCGGTGCGGAAATCCTCCAGCTTCTTGGCAAGCTCCTTCTTCTCGGCGAGGGCTATCTGATTGGCTCTCTTGTAGAGAAGCACAACTGATTCGTAGATGTTGCCTGTCGGCTCCGCAAGATTCTTGATGTCCCTTGTAATGGTGTTTGAAGGGACCTTCTTTTTAATGTCCATATTCTTAAAAAAAATCTATTCTAAATATTGTACGTGGCCTATCGATCGGATTGTTTCAATAATTTCTTTCTGTCACGCTCGAAGTCCTTTTCCTTAGCGTCAAGATCCTCATCCGAACCCGTGTAGCGGCCCAGAACCTTCTGCGCCCTACGGTAAAGCACGTCCAGCTCCTTCCTGTAAGGAGAGTCCGGCAACTCACCGATGAAGTTATAGTAGTCATCCACGAACGTCAGGTAACGCTCCTTCTGCTTGCCCTCCACACTCATGAAGGCATACTTGTAGGAGGACTTGGCGATGTAGAAGAGGATCTCCTCGCGGTAGATGTTCTCCGCGTCATCCTTCAGGATGTTCTTGAACGCCACCCTTGACGCCTTGTAGTCCTCCATCCTGTAGTAGAGTTTGGCGTTCTCATAGGCCTTGCGGTCCAGTCTGTCGTTCAACTCCTTCAGCATCCGGTGGCAGATCGCGCTGTGGGTGTTGCCCGGATTCTCGACCAGGTACTGGCTGATCGCGTTGATGGCGTTGTACGTCGGAACCTGATCCAGCTCATAGCGGAGAGTCGAACGGTAAAGGCAGTCGATCCTCAGGAAAGAGGCCTCTTCCGTGAACGGGCTGGACGGGAAATTATTGATGAACTTCGTGAAATTCGTCTCCGCCGTGTAGTAATCCTTATAGCGATAGTTGCTGAGTCCCCAGTAGTACTGCACGGTGTCGTCCCTGTCCGTACCGCTGGTCAGGACAGACAACGACTCGAAAAGCTGCGAAGCCTTGGTGTACTTACCGTTGTTGAAATAGTCAAACGCGGCCGCGTACTTGGCATCGACATCGTTACCGTTCAGAAGCGCCTCATACTCAGACTTGCACGACTGGAGGGACATGGCCACCGCAATGGCGACGGAAAGGAATCTCAAAGTAGTCTTAAACATGTTCATTCTGTAGATAAATCATCAATGCGTCAAAAGGAATTTCTCAACCTCAAGCGCGGCGCGGCATCCGGACGCGGCGGCGGTAATCGCCTGCCTGAACCTTGGATCCTGAACATCACCCGCCGCGAACACTCCCTCGACATTCGTCTCCGAAGTCTTGCCTCCGGTGATGATGTACCCGTCCTCGTCGGTCTCGACATATTTCTTGAATATGTCCGAGTTCGGATGGTGCCCGATGGCCAGAAAAAATCCGTCGACCTTGACATCAAAAACCTTACCATCCTTGTCCTTGAGGCGAACTCCGTTCACACCGGACTCATCTCCAAGCACTTCCTGAGTGTTGCAGTTCCAGAGGATCTCGATGTTAGGGGTGTTTCTCACCCTTTCCTGCATGGCTACGGAGGCCCTCAGCACATCCCTGCGGACAACCATGTAAACCTTCCTGCAGAGATTCGCGAGATAGGTGGCCTCCTCACAGGCGGTGTCCCCTCCTCCGACCACGGCGACATCCTTCTTCCTGTAGAAGAATCCGTCACATGTGGCGCAGGCACTCACACCCATGCCTCTGAACTTCTGTTCCGACGGCAGGCCGAGGTACCTGGCCGTGGCTCCTGTCGCGATGATAAGGGTGTCGGCCTCCAGTACGGTCTCGCCGTCGATAGTGACACGGAACGGACGCGACGAGAGATCGGCGTCGGTCACAACGCCTCTTCTGATGTCCGCTCCAAGACGCTGTGCCTGGGCACGCATCCCGTCCATCAGCTGATTGGCGTCAACCCCCTCAGGAAAACCAGGGAAATTCTCGACAACGGTGGTGGTGGTCAACTGTCCCCCCGGCTCCATTCCCTCATAGAGGACAGGATTCAGAGCCGCTCTGGAAGCATAGATGGCCGCGGTGTAGCCGGCAGGGCCGCCTCCTATGATCAAGCATCTTATCTTTTCCATATTCTTGCATTTACTAAAACTTACAAATTTAATCAAATTTCGTGACTATTAGGCACTTTTCTCCATTAGATTTGGAATATTCCTTGTTTTTGTCCTCCGCCGATGTTCTTTAGCAAGCGTTAAAAGTTATTTTTACAAGGATTACTTTATTGGAATTTTTATAAATTTGCAATTTAAATGGAAACTTGCGCCTTGAGAAAAGGCAAGACGCTTACTTGAAAACTGACAAATGGACAAAATCAACAAAGCTCCCTCGATAGAGGAATTCAAATCTCTGCTGAAAGGCAACGGACTGAAAGTCACCCCGCAACGCCTGGCCGTTCATGAGGCCATGCTTAGACTGGGCCATGCCTGCGCGGACATGGTTACCGCGGAGATTCTGGCGTCCGGGCAGGCAAAGGTCACCGTCGCATCCGTCTACAACATCCTCACCCAGCTTTCCCTTCTGGGAATCTACCATCACAGGATGAGCGACAACAACAAGATGTACTTCGACGTCAACACATTCAAGCACTTCCATCTGTACGACGCCGTCAATCACAAGTTTCAGGATGTGATAGATGACGAGCTCTACACCCTGATAGAGGAAAAACTGCTGTCACGGCGCTTCAAGGGGTACAAGATCAGCGGCATTGACGTACAGATACTCGCGCGGCCGTCCCTTAAAGCCAGGAAGCAGCCATAGATTCGTTTCAAATGAAGCCGGGAATGAATTTTCTCCTGCGGGCGGCGGTCACGACCGTCGCCGTCTTCGTCACAGGCCTGTCCGTCTGCCAGGCGAAAGACCGCGAAGGCGGCTGGTATGCCGAGATGACCGGCTTAGGCTCCACTGGCAGAGGACTTCCATTCTGGAGCCACACGAACAAGGGAGGGATATATCCGGAGACGGTGGGCGGCCTTGTACGAGGAGGCGCGGACGGTTCCGGCACCGTTTCGAACGGGATACGGTTCAGCTGGGGTGTCGGTCTTGCCGGCTATGCGGCGGCAAGGGGGAACGCCCAAGTTCACAACAGCGACGGGAAAAGCGTCAGAGGCATGGTGCAGAACCTTTACTTCGGTGCGGGCTGGAAGAAACTTGCCCTGGAAGTCGGGATCAAGGAGAGAGAGCAGGATTTCCAAGGCCTCTCCGTCACGGGAGGCAACATGACGCTCACAGGCAATTCGATGAGTTTTCCCGGCTACCGCCTCCACTCGGACTGGATCGAGGCTCCCTTCGCCCGTGACATCCTGTCTTTCAGATTCGGTTTCGGAGACTACGGGCTTTGGGACAACAGGTACGTCAAACACACCCTGCTCCACAACCAGGCTCTGTACTTCAAAGTGAACATCACCCGGGGGCTGGTCTTCACCGGCGGACTGGAACTCTGGTCACAGTGGGGAGGAACTTCCCCGGTCTACGGCAGGCAGCCACAGAGTTTTGTGGACTACCTAAGGGTCATGGTCGCCGGCAGCGGAGGTGAAGGAGCCACCAAAAGCGATCAGATCAACGCCCTCGGGAACCATCTCGGAAGGGAACTGCTGAGACTGGACTGGGAGCAGGACAGATGGAGGCTTACATTCCAGCACGACATACCGTTCGAGGACGGATCCGGCGTGGGCTTCCAGAATTTTCCCGACGGGGTCAACACCCTGCATTTCTCATTCAAGGACAAAGACCGATGGGTCAGCGACTTGCTCCTGGAATTCATCTACACGAAATGGCAGTCAGGAACGCGCCACGACAGACCCGCGACGGAGGAGGAACTCAAAAAGAATCCTGACAAGGAGATCTACATCGTCGGCGGATGCGACAACTATTTCAACAATGGTGAATATAAATCCGGCTGGACCTACAATGGCCGCACGATAGGTCTGCCGTTGTTCGTCCCGGCGGCGAAGGACGCCGACGGCATCACCAGTGGTGTAGCCAACAACAGGATCGTCGCATGGAACGCAGGCGTGGCCGGAAAGATGTTCAGAAAAATCCCGTACACTGTCAAGGTCACGTACAGCAAGAATTTCGGCAAGTACCGTCAGACGGACAGTTTCTACGATTCCGTCCCGAGGCAAGTCTCGGGAGCATTCGAATTGACTCTTCCTAAACGCATCGCCGGCAACACCACACTCGTCAGCCTTGGCCTGTACGCCGACAAAGGGTCAATCTACCCCGACACCGCGGGGGTCACCATCAGACTTGGCTGGGGCGACTGTTTCCGGAATTGATCAGAGAAGCATCATCACCTGGCCGGAGATCACCCGGAGGAACATCTCCATAGGATAGACGGTGGCGTAGGCGACGGATGGCTCATCGTCGTCTACGGTGGTCAGCGCATAGTTCAAGGCGATGGGATTGGCCATTGAGGCGCAGAGCATCCCGACATTCTCCGAATAGCTCGTCTTGCAGAATTTCGAGGCGACCACGCCGACCAGAAGCACCGGCACGACCGCCAGCAGGACGCTGACACCGATCCACATCAAGCCTTCCGGCCTGAAGACCGTTGCGAAAAAGTCAGGACCCGCGCCGAGTCCAAGGCCGGCCAGGTAGATCGTCAGACCGAACTGCCTGAGCATCAGATTAGCGCTGTGTGTCGTGTAGGTGGTCAGATGGACCCTCGGCCCGAAGGCTCCCATAAGGATGCCAATGAGTATCGGGCCGCCAGCGATCCCAAGCCTGACCGGAACGCTCATCCCTGGGATGGCGATAGGAAGGCTTCCAAGGATCAAGCCGAGCATCAAGCCGATGAATATGAAGAGAAGATTCGGGTTACGAAGCTCTTTCTCCTGATTGCCAAGAACTTCCGCCACTCTGTCAATCGCCTTCTGCTCCCCCACTATCGTCAGTTTGTCACCGATCTGAAGTCTGAGGTCGCGCGACGGAAGCAGGTCGATACCAGCCCTGTTCACCCTCGTGATGTTGATCCGGAAGGCGTTGCGAAGATGCAGGTCGCCGAGTTTGGCTCCATTGAGACTTGATTTGGTGACGAATATGTGGCGTGACACAAGCGAGCCGTCCAGATGGTTCCAGTCAATGTCCTTCTTGTTCCAGTCCTTCACGACCTTCTCGCCGAACAACTGTTCCGCCGCTCCGGCATCCATCTCACGGGTCAGTACAAGCACATGCTCGCCCTCCTCCAGAACAGTGTCGCCGTCAGGGATCAAGACCTGCCCTTGACCGTTGTCGCCGGCATATTTCCAAACCCTTGAGACAACAAGCTTTATGTGTGCGTCCCTCATGATGTCACGGATGTTCTTCCCGAACACGGCAGGATTGCTCACACGGAACTCGGTGATGAAAGTCTGGTTGTCATGCGGAGCCTTGCGGGTTCTGCTCTTACGGAACAGGAGGGAAAGGATGACGATGCTGAGTATCACGCCGATGACGCCAAAAGGATAGCCCACAGCGCAGGCGGTGGCCATCTGATTGGACACGTCGGTAGCCGAAGGATCCATCTGGAGCAAGGTCTGCTGGGCGGCTCCAAGCATCGGCGTGTTGGTCGCGGCCCCTGTCAGAAGTCCGGTGGCCACAGGAAGGGAGATACCCGCCAACTTACTGATGCCCAACGCCATCAGGGTGCCTGTCATCAGCACGGCGAAGGCAAGGATATTCAGTTTGATACCACCTTTCTTCAACGAAGGAAAGAAGCTCGGGCCCACCTGAAGGCCAAGGGTGAAGACAAACAGGACGAGGCCGAAATTCTGCGCCAGCGCGAGCATCCTCGGATCAACGCTCAGTCCGAAATGCCCGGCGACGATCCCCGCGAAAAAGACAAACGTCACCCCGAGACTGACCCCCTTGAATTTTATCTTGTTGCACAGAAGTCCTGCCACACAAATCAACGACAGCACCAGAATTGCCTGAATATAAGTCTGTTCAGTGAATATATCGATGAACCAGTTCATATCTTTCCAATATCAAACTGCAAAGATAGTGAGAAATATTCATTAATTTTGCGTAGCGGTGGCTGTCACCGTGATTCTAATGCCCATGAATATGCCCCAGGCGAAGAGTGGCCACAACATAAACGGACAATCCGGAAAAGCCCAAGGCGGAAGCCGGCCTCGGAAGAGTGCCGCCGGCAAGACAGGGAAAAGCGCCGTGAGACGTACCGTAAGGAAGAAAAGGAAACCCCGCAAGGTGACTCTCGGGGTCTGGACCGCCGTCGGGATCTCCCTTGCGTTAGTCCTGGCGCTCACGTTCATATTCATAAAAAACAACAGCGCCGCGAACTACGAGACCGGGACAAAGGTTCCTCCGGGAGACTGGCGCTTCGGGATCGACATCTCCCATCACAACGGCGGAGAGATCGTCTGGGACTCGCTGTTCGTGATGACCGACCGGCGCGGGAGAACGATCCGGGACCATCATCTTGCCAAGGACATCCGGCCTGTCAGCTTCGTGTTCGTCAAGGCTACGGAAGGAGCCTCGATGGTGGACAGGGACTTCAGGAAGAATTGGAGGAACGCAGGGAAGTCCGGACTCAGGCGCGGAGCCTATCATTTTTTCCGGAGCTCAAAGGACGGGAAGATCCAGGCCGAACTGTTCATCAAGACTGTCGGCGACCTGAGGTTCAAGGATCTGCCTCCTGTTCTGGACATCGAGACCATCCACCGGGGAGGGTCGATGAAGAAACTGAACGAAGAGGCCCTCAAATGGCTGGAAACCATTGAGGGTCACTACGGTAAAAAGCCTATTGTCTACACGGGGTCTTCCTTTGCCCGTGACTGGCTCAGCAAGAGGATCACGGACAACTATCCTGTTTGGATAGCCCACTACGAGAAGGACAGGCCGGACTTCAACGGCTGGACCTTCTGGCAGTTCACCGACAAGGCCGTCGTGAAAGGCGTTCCGGGGCCTGTGGATCTAAGCGTCATGAAACGCTGATCCCCGTCACTCCGACAGGCCTTGTCGCCGACGGCTCCGAGGTTGACCGCAGTGGCGGCATCATCCTCTTTGCTCAGAATCTGCTTGCTGTCTGTGGAATTGTACTTGGTGTAGTTCCCATCCTTGTACCATTTGTAGTTGTCCAGTGAATACGTGGCCTTCGGTGTCGTCTCGCCCCAGGCGAAAAGCGTCCCGAGTTCCTCAGGCTTGTCCGCGCCCACGTTACAGGTGGCCCATTTCAGGCCGTCGCCCATCTCGACATACACATGACCGTTGATCATGTCCGGCTCCAAAGCGCCATCCACGGTTTTAAGAGGAATGATGTCGAAGTTGTTTATTCATCAAAGTGTTGCTCTCAACCGCTCATTCAGCCATCCTCAAAGGAATATATTCAGACGACAGATTCCAGCCCATCGTCACGTTCTCGATGTGGACTCTGACGAAGGCTGCCATCTCGCCACGCACAAACGAATCAGAGATGTAGGTGGCGTTCACCTTGATGACAATATAACCGCCATACACCTTAAAGTCATTGTCATTATTTATGTAAAGATCCTTCTGTTCATTATTCGGATAATGCGCCGTTATCTTAATGTTATCCTTTTTCAGATAGTACAGCGCGGAGGAAGGCCGTACCTCGAATTCCAACGTCACGAATTTCACAATGGAACCCGAGCCATATCTTGTCACTACAGCTACTCCATCCTCGGTATAAGGGACATAAACCAAAGACTGTATTCTGTACAGCACCTTGTTGACAGCATTCTGAGCCTGTGTTATCTTATTCTCCATCTTCCGGATTTCCGAACTCATTCGATCAATCTCGCCCTGAACCTTACTGTCCGCATCATTGATCGCGGCCGTGATGTCCGCAGACAACTCATTTCGCAGGGAGGCTATCGCATCTCTGATGGCTCTCTCATACGCCTCTTTGACCTCTGCCTTGACCTCATCCAAATCCGACTTCAAGCCTTCGACCTCCTTCGCGTTGTCCTCAATCGCCTTATTGGTCACGGCCAAGGCCGCCTTCAGATCCTCGATGTCTTTCGAATTTGCCTTGATCATTTCCTCCAAAGCGGTTTTCTGCACAAGCAATTGACCTTCAAGAGCCTTTTTCTGAGTCTCAAGGGCCGCCTTCGTTTCCTCAATCGTCCAGTAAGCCTTAATTTTATCATTCACCCAAGACTCAAGGGATGACTTCAAATCATTCACCGAATCCTTAAGGTTCTTTTCCCAGGCTGCCTCAGTCTCGTTCCGGGCTTTTAAGAGGGCTTCGGTGAAAGCGTTTGTCAGATCAGCTACCTCTTTTGAGATTCTGTCATTCAACCCGGCGACCTCGTCAGCGACAGCTGATTCCAGATCGCTGACAGTCTTGTTCAACGACTCTGTGAAGTTCTTTGTCAGACGCTCCTCAAGATCAGTCATTGAGGTCTTCAATCCGGCGATTTCGATATCAATGCCAGCGATTTGCTCCACGATGTCATTGTACTGTTCCAAAGTCGCGAAAGTGGCCTTGACCCAATCTTCAGTGCCTTTCAATTCTTTTCCGGCATACGATTTCAAATCCGAGATCTTGCCTTCCAAATCCGCATCTTTCTTTTTCAGGTCGGAGATCGCGCCGCCTATGTCTGACAATTTCACGTTCATCTCAGACTTCATTGTCTCAAGAGTCACAAGAACCTCTTTTTCGGCTTGTTCTATTGCCCTGATAAGTTCTTCCTTGTTGGCATTGTCGCTTTTCCTCAATTCTTCCACCGCTTTCTCAAGATCGGACTTCACTGCTGAAATCCGTTTCCCATTCTCCGTGATAGCTTTCCTGAGATCGCCGGCGGTCTCCTCCAGGGAACCGATCATGTCCTTCATGTCCTTGTCGGTCTGCTCCAACTTCGGAATGGAAGCGTTGATCTTCTCGATCTGCTGGTTTATGGATGTGACCCACGCATCCTTTCCGTCCAGATTCTCGTGGATCTCATCAAGATCCGGAGAATAGTCCGCACAGCCGAAAGCTGCGGCAAGACCCGCGCACATCAAGGCAACTTTAATTTTTCCAATATATTCTTTCATTTCTTTCAAATGTTAACAGTCAAACATATTCATCTTTCTCTTAAGGGTTTGTCACCACAACAGGGACAATAGGAATAAATCCGGAAATCATATCCCACCCTTTGGAAGCATCTCTTATTGACACCAGAACGTTGAACTTACTAGAACCATTTGTAAAGATGAGAGGAAGGCCGGAAGCATCTATGTCCATCAGAACGATGCCGTTCCCGGTGCTTGTGATTCCGCTCAACTTAAGAGGAATAACATAGTTTTTTGGCTCCACGTTTTGAGTGAGGATCGACACATTGTCTACATTAAGAGCCTCGGCGGCTGAGAACGGACGGACCTCGAATTTCAATGTCAGAGACTTCTTGTCACCTTCACAGAAGACCTCAACCGATCCATCTGAATATGTCGGGAAATATACAAACGATGATATCACGTTTCTTATCTTATCACGCGCGTCCTCTACAGCCTCGATTATCGAAGCCAAGTCATCCTTGCATTTCTCAATCCTTGACTCCAACGCCTCGACTCTCTCGGCAAAACTGTTGTTGAGGCTGTCTATCCTGTCGGCAAGTTCTTTGTCCATAACACCTTTCAACGAAGCTATGGCATCATTGATCGCGGCCTCATAAGCAACCTTGATGTCCTTTTTTGACTGCTCAAGCTCCGCGAACAAGTCCTCCAGACTCTTGGTGTTGTCCGCAAGAGCGTTCCCGGTCTCTGTCAGAGCCTCTTTCAGGTCCTTGATCTCTCCCGCATTAGCATCGATCAATCCTCTCAGATAGGCTTCCTGAGCCTTCAACTGGTTTTCGAGATCCTTTTTCTGAGCCTCAAGAGCCGCCTTGGTCTCCTCTATCGTCCAGTAGGCTGTAAGTTTCTCGTTCACCCAAAGTTTAAGGGATTTCTCCAACTCCTCAAGAGAGGTCTTGACCTTTTCTGTCCATGCGCTTTCAAGCTCAGCGCGAGTCTTGGCGATGGCCGATGTGTAAGCCTGTGTAAGATCTGACACCTCTTTGTCTATCCTGCCATTAAGACCGGAAACTTCCTCACCTATCTTGGATTCAAGGTCACTGACCGCCTTTTTCAAATCCTCGTCGAACTTGTTTGTCAGGCGGGTCTCAAGGTCAGACAAAGACTTCTTCAGTTCAGACATCTCCGTGTTGATCCCTCCAATCCGTTCCACAATACCATTATACTGCTCCAACGTCGCGAATGTGGCTGTGGCCCAGTCCCTGATGCCTTTCAATTCATCATCAACATAGGTCTTGAGAACAGAAATCTGTTTCTCCAATTCTTGATCCTTATCTTTCAGATCAGAGATCATCTCATCTATGTCGGACAGTTTGCCCTGCATTTCCGTCCTCATCGCCTCAAGGTTGGCCAAGACGGTAGCCTTGGATTCATTGATGGCAGTGATCAGTTCCTCCTTGTTGGTCTTGTCACTGTCCTGGAGTTCCTTCACAGCCTTTTCGAGTTCAGAGCGAACCTCGGAAACGCGGTTCTCGTTCTCACCGATGTCTTTGCGAAGATCATCGGCGGTCTTGTCCAAGGACTCGATCATCTTCTTGATTTCCAAATCTGTCCGCTCCAACTCCGGGAGTGAAGCGTTTATCTTTTCAAGCTGCTTGTCGATGGACGGGATGCGGTTGTTCTCGATTTCATCGATGCGGTCATCCACACGCTTGAACTCAGCATCGTAGTCAGCGCATCCGGAGGACACCAGCAGAATCAGGCTCAGAAGAGCCGGTAATATTCTTATTATATTCATTGATTCTTCCATTTTAGGGTTATCGGGTCACGATTGTAGGGTTTATGCCGGCCACACCAAGATCACGCTTGACCAGATTCATAGTGGCGTTGCTGCAGCCTACCATTCTGATGGTCTTCAATTTCTTACAACCATAGAACATACACCTCACCGTCTTTCCATAATTATCACTGACATCGTGCCAGTTTGCTTTATCCAAATTCCAACCTGACAAATCCAACGTCTCAAGCGACGAACATCCATTGAACATTCCAGGCACGCTAGTCACCTTATCCATTTTCCATTTGGACAAATCCAAGGAAGTCAACCCTGAGCATCCATAGAATGTAAAGTTGGTATAATCAAGGTTCTGAGGCCTCCAAGAGGAGATTTTCAACGATTTTGTAGTCAGCTTACTACAATTATAAAATGACTGTTGAAAATTAGTGACTGCCGACACGTCCAATAACTCAAGATCCACCTCTTCAAGAAGATTGCAGTCTCGAAAATATATCTCGTAATCAGGCTTTGCTTTCTTGAGGAGCTTGATTGTCTTTAAGTCAGCAGATTTATACCAATTAAGATTCACTTTGTCTGCATCACCGTCAAAGCCGATTTCACCATACTTGGTGTGCACGATGTTCAAAGTTTTATTATTCGCGTCTTTGGCATATAAAGATGAAGAAATGTCAACCATACTTCCGGACGCGGTAGTATATTGGATCAAAGGCGGTCTGATTTTCGCGACTTTCAAAGGAGTGAACCGTGTGGAAACGTCACGGACAACGACCCTGAAACCGGCGGAGACTCGTCCTGCAATAACGTCATCCAACAGTACCCCGGGCTCAATCCTGACATTCAGGACTCCGTTCTTTGCCTTGGTGATTCTCTGAACTTTCAGAGCGACCTCATCCCCGACCGAAGCCCTTGTCTTTGTGAGCAACGCATACGCCGACACATCAGCGGCTCCTATTGAGGACAGCAGCCGCTCAGGGCGGATCTCCAGAGAGACATCGATGGTCTTTTCCAAAGACTCGACGTTGTAGGAGAGAATCACACTCCCGTCATCGCTCGTCGGGACAAACGACAGAGACTGCATCACGGAGTCAAAGGAGGAAATAAGGCCAGCGAAATCAAGGGAAGCGAGATCGCTATTGATAGAAGCCATCACCCTCCTCATTTCAGCCTCTTTTGTCGAAAAAGCTTTCGTGAAACTGTCATACGCGGCATCAACACGAGCTTTGATCGTAGCCTCAAAAACACCCTTGAAATCAGTGATGGCATCCTCGATTGCTTTCTTGTAGGCAATGGTAAGATCCTCCTTCGCCTTGTTCAAGTCAGACGTGAAGACCGGGAAACGATCCGCCAACGCCTTAAGGTCATCATTGACTTTCTTCAACCTGTCCTCAAGAGCAGTAATATCCCCCGCGTTTTCACTGATCAAATCATTCAACAGTTTTTTCTGCGCCTCAAGCTGATTCTCAATGTCATCATTAAGCGCCTTGAGGGAATCCTTGGTCCGGGCGATCGTCCAGTAGCCGTCCAAAGTGCTGTTCACCCACGATTTCATAGAGGCCTCGCTGTCATCGATGGCTTTCTTCAGGCTTTCGTTCCACCATTTTTCCATTTCCTCACGGAAAGTGGCGATGGCGTCGGTGTAGGCCTTGGTGATGTCAGAGACCACCTTGTCGATCCTGTCATTCAGACCATCGACCTCCTCGCCAAGCCTTGACTTCACTTCATCCGACGCTGTCTTCAGATCCTTTGAATATTTCTCCGTCAGACGGGTCTCAAGGTTAGTCATAGAGGTTTTGAGGCCAGCTATCTCGCCTTCGATCCCGCCGAGCTGGTCCACAATGGCGTTATACTGGTCCAAAGTCATGAATGTCGCATTAGCCCAGTCCTTGGTCTCCTTCAGTTCCTTATCGATGTAGATTCTCAAATCCGTAATTTTCTTCTCAAGATCGGCATCCTTTTTCTGAAGATACGAGATGGTGTTGTTGATTGAAGTCAGTTTGCCATTCAACTCGGTCTTCTCCGACTCCAGCAACGCAAGCAGCATGGCCTTGGCCTTGCCGAGGGAGTCAAGGACATATTCCTTGTCCGCCCTGTCGCTGTTTTTAAGATCCTCGACCGCTTTCTCAAGGCCGGTCTTCAATGCGGAGATGCTTTCCCCGTTCTCCGAGATTGTTTTCTCAAACTTCCCCGCTGTCTTCTGAAGGTTCGCGATCATTTCCTTCAGATCCGCATCGGCCTTCTCAAAATTGGAAATCGAGGAGTTGACCGAGACGATCTGACTCTCGATGGTGGCGATTTGGTTGTCCTCCATGGCGTCAAGCCTCTTGTGGATGTTGTCGATGTCCGGGGAGTAGTCCGCACATCCGAAGGACATCAACAGACACAGGGGCAGAACAATCCCGACACCGACCCTTTCTAAAAAACTTGTCATAAGGTGTTGTGTTAAAATTCAATCGTAAATTTAGACAACACCTTCCAAAGGACAATAAAAGCAGGGTAGTAGATTTCGTCAGACACACGAAATTTACTACCCTGCGATGAAATTTACCAACAAATTTACCGGATCAGCACTTAGATGTTTTGTGGCTTAGGCAGCACTACAATCTCTCAAACGGGGTGTCCGGATCACCGGTCCAGCGGTAAAGTCGGGTCCTGGAGTACTGGTTGCCGGTGACGGAACTCTTTCCCGGTTCCGCGAAATAGTACAGCCCGTCGCCCACTGGACAAATACCGGTGGAACCGTACTTGAAGTAAAAGCCGGAAACAGGATTCTCCCGCGAACCGATCACCTTATGCTTCGTCCTGTCGTAGAGGACACCGGCCAACGACTTCTTGACAGGCTTTTCAGCCACGTCAAACACGAACAAGTCATAATTCTTGAATATGCTCTTGCGCCCCTTGTACACAGCCATGAACATCTTCCCCGTCTCCGCGTCGTAAGCCAGGTTCTGCACACCCCAGTTCGTGTTGCCGGTGTAGGCGAAATACTTGTCCAAAGGCTTGGCGGGGCCCTCGCCGTAGAAGTCCCCGAACCTGACCTTGCCGGCATATTCATTCAGACTCCCGATGTCATAGCGGAGCAGCACCTGATGGTTGTTGTCGTTGCGGCCAAGGTCGCCGTAGATGCCGTAAGCCACATAGAGATAGTTCTTTCCGCCTTTCTTGCCGAGTTTCGGGGCGATCGTCACGCCGTCGATTCCGGAGCAGCCATAGAAATGCTCATATTCCTTGTCGGCAAAACCGGTCATGTGGTAGTCCCTCGTGGCATCCTTCACGCAGACGATCCTGAATGCGTCATTGTCCTCCGAGTCCATGCCGACCTCCGTGACCTTGTCAACGTCAATGATCGCGATGTAGAACATCGACCTGCCTTTGGCGAAAGAGGAAAGTCCGGCTCCGATGACATCGTCCTTACATTCGAGAGAGGCGTAAACCTTTCTGTCCGAAGGATTGAATGTCATCGCTCCAAGATGTCCCTGGATCCTGTCTATTGAACCCACAACCTTTCCTTCCATGTCCGTCTTGATGAAGCTGGTCGTGAAAGAAAAGTACATGTTGCCGGCGGAGCTGTCGTAGGCGATTCCCTGGACATGGTTCTTCGCGCCTTCAACGTAAATTTCAGTCGGCAGCTGTTGCTCTGTCTGCGAATACGCAGCCACGGTTCCGGCCACAATCATCAATGCGATCAATGCTATTCTTTTCATATTCAATGTGTTAATATCCTGTTCTTTGGTCACTTTCTTAATTCTTCAATCATCGCTCTTGCCACAGCAGCCGAAGCGCCCTCTCCACCGAGAGCGTCACGGATCTCCTGATAGCCGGACAGCATCGTGGAACGATACTCCTCATCCTCGATCATCCTCCGGACCTCGTTCAGCACGTTCTCCGGCGTGAAATAGTACTGGAGAAGCTCCCGGAAACAAATCCGGTCAAGAATCAGATTGCCGAGACTGATGTAACGTATCTTGATGATGGACTTGGCAATCAAGAAGTTGATCTCCGCCCCCTTGTAGGCCACGACCTGCGGGGTCCCGATCAGGGCGCACTCCAGCGAGGCCGTGCCGGAATTCACGACAGCGGCCTTGGCGTGACGCATCACGGCGTAACTCTGGCCGAAGACGACGCTGACATATTCCCTGTCCCCAACGTACCTGGCATAGTCCTCCTCCGACCGTGCCGGCGCGGCGGCGACCACAAAGCGGTAGTCTGAATATTCAGGGATGGCGTGAAGCCTGTCGGCGAATTCCATGAAGGTCGGCATCATCGAGCTGATCTCGCCGTTCCTGGAGCCGGCCAGCAGGGCGATCATCGGCCTGTCAGGAAGCCCGGTCTTGGCAAGGAACTCCTCCCGCGTCTCCCTGAACGCCGCCGAATTGTCAATCGCGTCGATCAACGGATTGCCTTTGTAGACGAAGCCGACACCTTTTTTCGTGAAGTACGGAATCTCGAACGGGAAGACAATGAAGAGCTTGTCCACATAGGCCTTGAGTTTCTTGACACGGCTCTCCCTGGAGGCCCAGACCTTCGGGGCGATGTAGTAGAAGACCTTGAACCCGGCCTTGTGGGCGAACTCGGCAACCCTGAAATTGAAGCCCGGATAGTCAATCAGAATCACCACGTCGGGCTTCCAGGCCAGGATGTCGGACGTGCAGTCCGTAAACCTTTTAGCGAAGGCCCTCGCATGGATCAGTATCTGGGTGAACCCGATGACGGCTCCGTCCTTATAGTCCTTGACAAGACCCGTTCCGTCCTGGTGTCCGTGGTACACCTCGTCCATCAGCCCTCCTCCCCAGAAACGGATGTCCGCCTGAGGATCCTCGGCATAGAGCCCCCTCATGAGATTGGATCCGTGCAGATCCCCTGACGCCTCGCCTGCTATGATGTAATAACGCATAATCTATCCCGTAACGCGGACCGTGCCGTCCGCAGACATATTCATAAGACGCTCCCGGCGCCTACGCAATCCTTAAAAATTCTTGTTGAACCCAAGTCCGTCCAGGCGGGCGATCTCCTCCCTGTCGGTATTGTCGATGTTGTGGGCGACTACCGAGATGTAGCCCTCCGAAATGATGTGGTGGTCAGCCAGCCTGTCGTCCGCAGGCGAGTCATCCTTGAAGTCCCCCACCATCATGTAGAGTCTCTCCCCTTTCTCCGCAACCGGAGACGAAGTATGCCCCAGATCCTCCGGGCGGAGGCCTCTCGCGGCAAAGGAATCAGCGTTCCAAGGCTTGAACTCCTTTTCCCAATGACCCATTCCCTGATGGCCGACCCGTACGCCCTTGACCGCCGATGCGGGAATATTCGGGAAATTGACATTATAGAATATTCCTCCTCGCGACGGCCGGTTCGCAAGGATGGTCCTGAATATTTCAGGGAAAAATTCCTTGACCACGGAAAAGTCCGCGTCGGGACTCATGGTGTCGAGAGAGACACCGACGCTCAATATTCCGTTAAGCGCCGCCTCTTCCGCCGCGCCGAGGGTTCCCGAATAGTTCGCCGCGGTGGCCGCGTTCGAGCCGTGGTTGATCCCGCATACCACCACGTCAGGCTTGCCGGGCCAGAAAACCTCGTCCAGTCCGTACTTGACGCAGCTTGCCGGGGTCGCGTCAAGGTAAGACCACCGCGCCCCGTCCTCTGACGGTAATTCCTTGTAGGCGATTGCCTTGCCGCCCATCGACACCGCCATCGACATCCCCGACTGGTGAAATTTTGGCGCGACCGCCGTCACACTGCCAAATTGGCACATTATCTCTGCCAGAACATGTATGCCCGCAGCACGATAGCCATCATCATTTGTCAGCAGTATATTCAGTACTTCAGACATTCTATTAATATTTTAGTCTACAAATATATTAAATTCCGCATTTTTTTAATAATTTTGCACCACTTTTGCAGTGGAAGACTGCGGTTTAGTTTAGTAGTAGATTGTATTAACAATTCATTTAATATCTATTTAAAATGGTAAAACTTGGTATTAACGGATTTGGCCGTATCGGCCGTATGGTATTCCGTGCCGCTGTTGAGAACTTCTCAAACGACATCGAGGTTGTAGGAATCAACGACCTTCTCGATCCAGAGTATCTCGCCTACATGCTCAAATATGACTCTGTTCACGGAGCGTTCAAAGGCGATGTGAAGGTTGAGGACGGACACCTCGTGGTAAACGGCAAGAAGATCCGTGTCACCGCCGAGATGGATCCGGCAAACCTCAAGTGGAACGAGGTTGAGGCTGACGTTGTTGTCGAGTCAACAGGTTTCTTCCTCACAGACGAGACCGCACGCAAGCACATCCAGGCCGGCGCTAAGAAAGTCATCATGTCCGCTCCTTCAAAGGACGCTACCCCTATGTTCGTCTATGGTGTGAACCACAAGACCTACGCAGGCCAGGACATCATCTCCAACGCTTCCTGCACCACCAACTGCCTTGCCCCTATCACCAAGGTGCTCAACGACAAGTTCGGTGTCAAGAGAGGCCTCATGACAACCGTTCACGCCGCTACCGCCACCCAGAAGACCGTTGACGGACCTTCAAAGAAGGACTGGAGAGGTGGTCGTGGAATCCTCGAGAACATCATTCCTTCCTCAACAGGTGCAGCCAAGGCTGTAGGTAAGGTTCTTCCTGAACTCAACGGCAAACTTACCGGTATGTCTCTCCGTGTTCCTACATCAGACGTTTCTTTCGTAGACCTTACCTGCGAGCTCAACACTCCAGCCACCTACGATGAGATCTGCGCCGCCATGAAGGCTGCTTCAGAAGGCGAGCTCAAGGGCGTTCTCGGCTACACCGACGAGGCTCTTGTATCCACCGACTTCCGCAACGACGCCCGCACCTCTATCTTCGACGTGAAGGCCGGTATCCAGCTCGATCCTACATTCGTGAAGGTTTGCGCTTGGTACGACAACGAGTGGGGCTACTCCAACAAGGTGCTTGAGATGGCACGTGTTATCGCAAAATAATTCTTATATTTGCAGATAAGAAAGGCCGGGCCTTTGGGCCTGGCTTTTTTTATCAGCCATTTTACAAGAACATCACAACCCTTGAAGGTGGCCTCCAGGGCTAGATAAACAGCATTATTTATTAAACAAAATGCGCTGATTCAGGCTTATTGGTCCTGACCGCGCGAAAAGGTACCACATCATGAAAAAAGTCGTTTTATCATTCATGTGCGCCGCAATGGTCTTCTCCGGATGCGGCACAATGTCAAAGACAGGACAGGGTACGCTCCTCGGCTCCGGAGCAGGAGCCATCATCGGAGCCGGAATCGGCGCCGCCATCGGTGACGGCAAGGGTGCCGCCATCGGTGCCGCCATCGGCACGGCTGTAGGCGCGGGCACAGGCGCTGTCATCGGCAAGAAGATGGACAAGAAGGCAGCTGAGCTTGAGGCACTTGAGAACGCCAAGGTCGAGACTGTACAGGATCAGAACGGACTCCAGGCCATCAAGGTCACCTTCAACAGCGGCATTCTCTTCCCGACAAACGGCTCGACCCTGTCACAGACCTCCAAGAACGAGCTCTCACAGTTCGCCACCAAGATGAGTGACATGCAGGACACCGACATCACCATCTACGGCCACACCGACAACACCGGTTCAGACGCTGTCAACGAGCGCCTCTCCAACGAAAGGGCTCAGTCGGTAGCCACTTATCTGAAGAACTGCGGCATCGCCTCGTCACGCATGACGACCGAGGGCAAGTCCTACTCCATGCCTGTAGCCGACAACTCCACCAAGGAGGGCCGCGCCCAGAACCGCCGTGTGGAGATCTACATCACCGCCAACAAGACAATGATCGAGAAGGCCGAGAACGGCACACTATAGGGAATGAATATTCTTTATGAATATAACAGACGCGATGTCTGATGCCAATTGAATATTACCGTATTCTATGGCAATCAGCCATTACACGTTACTGAATATTCATAAAGACAATACTGAATGCCGCGGAGCACAGAATCCGCAAAGCGAGTTAGGTTATATCGCACCTGACTCGCTTTTTTGTTTCTCGTTACCCCGTATTGACATTATGACAGCTGTATTTGCCGTAAACCAATAACCACATAGCGCATTTATCGTGACTCACCAGGCACAATATCAAGCTTTCTGAGGTATGAAAACCACTTCCATCTCAATTTGGTACAGGAGAAAGGCTTCTGGGGTACGAACCGCACTCCGAAACGTATTCGGTACTGGGAGAAGGGTCTCTGGGGTACGAACCGCACTCCGAAACGTGTCAGGTACAGGAGAAGGGTCTCTGGGGTACGAACCGCACTCCGAAACGTGTTCGGTACAGGAGATGGGCCTCTGGGGTACGAACCGCACTCCGAAACGTATTCGGTACATGAGAAGGGCCTCTGGGGTACAAACCGCACTCCGAAACGTGTTCGGTACAGGAGATGGGCCTCTGGGGTACGAACCGCACTCCGAAACGTGTTCGGTACAGGAGAAGAGCCTCTGGGGTACGAACCGCACTCCGAAACGTATTCGGTACAGGAGAAGGGTCTCTGGGGTACGAACCGCACTCCGAAACGTGTTCGGTACAGGAGATGGGCCTCTGGGGTACGAACCGCACTCCGAAACGTATTCGGTACATGAGAAGGGCCTCTGGGGTACAGAACGAATCCAAAGAGAATGCCGGTACAAGGGAGACGTAATTATAAGATTAATGATTACAATATTAACTGAGATATTCGACAACTATGAAGAATTACAATGAAAAGGAAAGAAGTTGCGAGGCAACGTTCTTTAGTGCCAGGCCTTATTGGCACGCTTACACATCAGGGAAAGAGACCCCGATTCTCTTTACAGGCTCTGATGACTTAAGATTTGCGATGAACGTAATAGCTCAGGCTGCGGACAAGTTCCCGGAATTAAGGATTGTCGCTTTTGAAGTGATGAACAATCATTTTCATTTCGTGATTTCCGGTAGCGAGTCAGTCATCCAAGCATTCTTTGAGTTTATCCGGAGACGGATTTCCAGATCTATTTCTGGAATCAAGAAAGCAAAACTGGCGATAAAACCGATCAAAGATCTTCAATCTCTGAGAAACAACATCATCTACACAAACAGAAACGGCTACGTGGCGGATCCCAATTACACTCCGTTCAGCTATCCGTGGGGAACAGGAGGTTATTACTTCACACAATTTCCACTGGAAAAAACATATTCAGAGCTCTACACCGGACCAAGACGAAAGATGTTCAGAGGACGTGCACCTAAACTTCCAGGAGACTGGAAAATGATTGATGGCTATATCGCCCCAAAATCCTATTGTACGATCATATTTGGAATGGCGATATTCAGAGATGCGCATCATTATTTTTCTATGGTCAGCAAGAACGTAGAGGCCTACTGCGAATTGGCCGCCGAGATTGACGATGGAGAGTTTCTTACAGACACTGAACTATTTACACAGGTAACCAAGATTGTAAAGTCCGGCTACGGGCTAAATGCCTTGAAAGATTTAAGCAAGGCTCAGAAGTTGGATCTGGCACGAAAACTCCACTACGACTACCGTTCATCCAACGGGCAAATCCGTCGCACGCTTGGCTTGACACAGTACGAAGTGGACTCATTGTTTCCCTTAAGCGCAGACAAAAACAAATGACTGCCATTCGCCTAATATTGTGAGCAGAGTTCGGTTCAAAGGTTGATTCTCGGCACAAAACGAGGTGAGGGCATAGTTGGTACACAGAAGGCGATCCTGAGGTACGGAACGGGAAGGGGCATAGTTGGTACACGGGAGGGGCTTCTGCGGTACGGAACGGGATGGAGGACACGGTTGGTACACGGGAGGGGCTTCTGAGGTACGGAACGGGATGGAGGACACGGTTGGTACACAGGAGGGGCTTCTGAGGTACGGAAAGGGATGGAGGACACGGTTGGTACACGGGAGGGGCTTCTGCGGTACGGAAAGGGGTGAGGGGCACGGTTGGTACACAGGAGGGGCTTCTGAGGCACGGAACGGGGTGAGGGGCACGGTTGGTACACAGGAGGGGCTTCTGAGGTACGGAAAGGGGTGAGGGGCACGGTTGGTACACGGGAGGGGCTTCTGCGGTACGGAACGGGATCAGGGGCATAGTTGGTACACAGAAGGGGCTTCTGCGGTACGGAACGGGATCAGGGGCATAGTTGGTACACGGGAGGGGCTTCCGAGGTACGGAACGGGGCGAAGGAAGCGGTTGGTACACCACAATGCATTCAGGTGTACGAAATGTGTGGAATGAAGGATTTGTACACAAGATGAAACCAAAGCGAACCCCGCATGCGGTAGGTGAGACCGGCGTGTGGAGAAAAGGCGAAGAGGAAAGGGCTGAGGAGGAAAGGGCTGAGGAGGAAAGGGCTGAGGGATCAGTACTGTCTCGGGCCGAAGATGGAGGTGCCGATGCGGACTATGGTGGCGCCGTGACGGACGGCCAGGGGCCAGTCGTGGGACATGCCGATGGAAAGTTCCGTGAAGTCGGTCAGCTGAGGATAACGGGCATCCAAACGCTGCTTGAAGGACTGGATGCGGGCGAAATCCGACTCCACGACGGTTGTGTCGTCGGTGTTGGTGGCCACGCCCATGAGGCCGTGTATGCGGACATGGGTGTAGGAACGTCCGGCGGCATATTCATCAAGGATGGACTCTATCTCCTGCTCGGAGAGGCCGCCCTTGGTGAGTTCGGCACCCAGATGGAGCTCAAGCAGCACATTGACCACACGGGAGTTGACCGAAGCCCAGTTGTCGATCAGATCCATGAGGTGACGGGAATCCACGGACTCCACCAGCGAGGCGTACGGAAGGACCAGCTTCAGCTTATTGGTCTGAAGATGGCCGATGAAATGCCATTCGATGTCCTGCGGCAGCTGGAGAGCCTTCTGGGCGAACTCCTGCGGACGGTTCTCACCGAAACGGCGCTGTCCGGCCTGGTAGGCTGTCAGTATGTCCTCGAAAGGATGGAATTTGGAAACTGCCACCAGCTTGACTCCTGATGGCAGTTCCTTTTGGATAGTCCTTAGATTCTCTTCTATCATATTCGTAAAAAACTAGCGGCGACCCTTCTTCTGCTGCTCCCTCTGCATCTGCGCCTGCATCCTCTGAGCCTCCTCAAGACGCTGCTGCCACTTGCTCTTCGGCATCTTCTTGCCCTCGGTGGCCTTCAGTTTCGCGCGGATCTCATCAGCATTGACGAACCACTTCCTGATCACCCAGGTCTCAAGCATGGTGATGAGGTTGGACAGCAGGTAGTAGTAACTCAAGCCTGAGGACAGGCTGTTACAGATGAAGAACATCATGATCGGCATCATCCACACGCTCATGAAGCGCATCGAGGCCATCTGAGGATCGTTGGCTCCCGGCTGCGACGCTGTCGTGATCTTCGAATAGAAGAACATGGACACAGCCATCAGCAAGGCGAACAACGAGAGGTGGTCACCGATCAGAGGAATCCTCGTCCCGAAGCTGACGATCGAATCGTAGGCGCTCAGGTCGTCGGCCCAAAGGAAGGACTGCTGGCGCAACTCGATGGATGCCGGGAAGAAACGGAACATAGCCCACAGGATCGGGAACTGGAGGAGCATCGGCAGACAGCCGCCCATCGGGCTGATACCGGCCCTCTTGTAAAGATCCATCTGAGCCTGCTGCTTCTTGAGCGCGTCCTCCTGCTTAGGGTACTTCTGGCTCAGCTTGTCGATCTCAGGCTTGATGGCCTGCATCTTGGCGGATGAGGAGTACGACTTGTAGGCGAACGGAAGCACGACAATCTTGATGAATATGGTCATCAACAGGATGATGATTCCGAAGTTGGAGATGAACCTGTGCAGGAAGTCGAACAGCGGGATGATCACGAATCTGGTGAACCAGCCCACGAGCCAACCACCCAATGGAATGATCTTCTCGTACTTCTGGCCATAGGACTTCAAGGTCTTGAAATGGTTCGGGCCGAAGTAGAACTCGAAAGGAACCACGGTCTCGCTATGGCCAGGTTCGAAATCCATCCTCATCCTGGCCTCACCGGTCATCAGGTTGTGGCTCTCGTCATCCTCAGGGAAATAGTTGAGTGCGAAATCCGCCGAGGCGAACTCCTGAGGAGCCCTCATGATGGCCGAGAAGAACTGCTGCTGGAAGGCGAACCAAGACACCTTGGCGTCGACACGTTTCTGCGCGCCGCGACCCTTGGCGATGGCCTCAGGCTTCTTCTCACCGTTGAAATAGTAGTCGAGCTTGGAGTACTGGACCTCGTTCTTGTAGCCCTTCTCCATCCTCGGCATGGTCACGAAATAGTCCACATCGAACGAGAAGACATTCTTGGGAATGACATTCTCCATACCGACAAACGAGAGATAGTTCTTAACTGAATATGATCCCTCCTCGATCGTGTACCTCTGCTCGATGTAGCCGCCGCCGGCGAACGGCAGACGCATGGAAAGCGACGTGTCCGTCTTCTCGGCGACAGTGAAGATGAAATCGTCCGTGCTGATGCTCTCCCCCGCGTAGATCTGGACATCGTAGCGGCTCATTCCCGGCTTGAAAAGGTAAAGTTCCTCCCCGCCGTAGGCGCTATAGTCCTTCAATCTTGCCGAATATGGCTGCGCACCCTTCGTGGTGAAGGCCACCTCGAACTTGTCGTTCGACAAAGTCACGATCTGCTCCTCACCCGAATGGGCAACCTCAAGGAGAGAGTCCTTGTAGATGCTCACTGGAGCGGCGACCTGGGCGACCGAGGCCGTGTCTGACTTCATCCGGGCCGCTTCCACAGCGGCGATCGGGTCTGCCTGGATCTGCTTTACAAGCGCTATCGAATCCAACTGCGCCTGATAGGCCGCCTGTTTCTGATACTGTTTGTTCTGATAGAAGGTAAAGCCAAACAGGAGCAAGCCCATCAGGACGATACCAGTGATAGTGTTCTTATCCATTCTTGATTACTTCTCTTCTTCGCTCTCCTCTGCCTTGCGGATCTTTGCCTCAAGATCCTTCAGTTCCTGCTTCGCCGCATCGATCCTCTCCTGCATCTTCTGGATCAGAGGAGCGGAATTCTTCGATGTCGAGAAGAAACCGATGTTGTTCTCGTAGGTGTCAATGTCCTGCTGGAGCTTATTGTACTGCTGCACAAGACGATCCTTCTCGCTGAGCGGCTTTCTTGAGCCACCGCCTCTGCCGGCGTTGCCGCCGCCCTGACGCGGACCCCTCGGCGAGAAATCCGGGAACTTGGCCTTCATGGCCTCGGTGTAGGAAGCCTGTATGGCATCCTTCTCCTTGAACGGCACGAAACCTATGCCCTGCCATCTGTCGGCAAAGGCGCGGGCAGCCTCACGGTCAGCCGCGGCGTCACCTGAGAGAGCATATTCATTGATCTCCTCGACAAGGGCCTTCTTGGCCTTGAGGTTGCCGTAGAAGTCGTTCTCCGGCTTGGCGTTCTTGTCGCGTTCATTGAAGAACTCGTCGCACGCGGCGCGGAATCTCTTCCAAAGCTGCTCCGACTTCTTGCGAGGGACGGCGCCGATCTCCTTCCACTGCTTCTGCAGGGCGATCAGAGCCTCGGTGGTCTTCTTCCACTCCTTGCTGTCCTTAAGCGCCTCGGCCTGCTCGATCAGGGAGAGTTTCTTCTCCATGTTCTCATTCATGGAGTCCTTGAACTGAGAGTAGTACTCCCTCTTGCGGGTGAAGAAGTTGTCGCACGCGGCGCGGAAGCGGTCGTAGATCTTCTGGTTCTCCTTTCTCGTGGCGAAACCGATCGTCCTCCAGGTCTTCTGGATCTCCTCGATCTCGGTAGAAAGCGTGTTCCACTCGTTAGATGACTTGACCTCCTTCCCGGCAATGGCCTCGACCTGCTCGCAGAGTTTGGTCTTCTCGGCAAGGTTCTCCTGCTGCTTCTCCTTCTGACCCTCGAAGTAAGCCTGATACTTCTTGTTTATGACAGCCGTGGCCGCCTTGAAGCGATCCCAGATGGAATCGCGGAATTCCTTGGCCACAGGCCCGAACTCCTTCCACTGCTCGTGCAGTTTCTGAAGCTCGCGGAAAGCCTCGACGACATTCTCGTTCTCCGAGAGTTTCTCGGCAGCCTGGCAGAACGCCTCCTTGGCCTCAAGATTCTTCTTGAAATCAAGATCGCGCAGATCCCTGTTGATCTTGACCATGTCGTAGAACTTCTCCACATAGAACTGATAGGTGTCGTTCAGATCACGGAACTTCGTGGCGGGAACCGGCCCGATCTCCCTCCAGCGGTTCTGGAGCTCACGGAAGGCAGGGAAGGTGGAATTCACATCCTCCTGCTTCTCGACCAGATTCTTCAGATCCTCGATGACAGCCTGCTTCTTCGCGAAGTTATCCTCCCTCTGGGCGTCCTGCTGACGGTTGTACTCGGCACGCTCCTTCTTATAGTTGGCATAGACACCCTTGAAAGCGGTCTCCATAGCCTCGAACGGGTTGTCCTTGACCTCTAAGGTCTGGGTCACAGGAGCTACCTCCTCGACAACATCCTCGCGTGAGGACGGCTCATCGACCTTCGCTCCCAGGCCGGCCTCAGCCTTCTCCTTTGAAAGCCTCTTGTAGAATGCGGACTTGATGGCCTCAGCCTCCTTGTACCTCTTCATCCTGTCGTCAGCCTGCGAGAGCTTGTCGAACAAGTCTGACAGCTCGGCAAGGGAAAGATTGCCAAGATCAGCCGGAACCTCTGCCTCCGCAGGAGCCTCGACACCGGATTCAGCCTCGGTCGGAGCCTCGGAACCAGTCTCTGTCCCGGTCGGAGCCTCGGCTGGAGCCTCAACGCCGGATTCAGCCTCGGCCTCGGCAGGAGCCTCAACGCCGGATTCAGCCTCGGCCTCGGCAGGAGCCTCGACCGACGCAGCCTCTTCGGCAACCTCCGTCACCTCCGCCTGCGGGTTTTCCGCCGCGGCATCAACGGCTTCCGCCGCCACTTCCTGCACTTCAGGACTTTCCACATTCTTATTGAGAGCCTTTGGAGCTTCCTCTACATCTGAGGTCTTGTTAACCTCAGGAATATTACCTTCACTCATAAAGCAGTTTAATTAAGAGTTCTACTTATCCGCAAAGATACCTAAAAAAACAATTAAAAAGTCTATTTTTGCAAAAAGCAAACTAATATTCTATGCGTATTGACATTCTTACAGTTGTTCCTGAATTGCTGGAGAGTCCTTTGAGCCACTCCATTGTGGGAAGGGCCATCAAGAAGGGGCTGGTTGAAATACACGTCCAGAACATCAGAAAATACGGTCTGGGACCGCGTGCGACCGTGGATGACTACTGCTACGGCGGCGACGCCGGCATGGTCATGATGATCGAGCCGGTGGAGAGAATGATCGAGGAACTAAAGGCTGAAAGGGAATATGACGAAGTCATCTACATGTCTCCCGACGGCGAGCGTCTGGATCAAGGAATATCCAACGAGCTCTCCCTGAAAAAGAACCTCATCCTGCTGTGCGGTCATTATAAAGGAATAGACCACCGGATCCGGGAACATCTTGTCACCCGTGAGATCTCGGTCGGGGACTATGTGGTCAGCGGCGGCGAGATCCCGGCGGCACTTCTGGCGGACTCGATCGTCAGGCTGATCCCCGGGGCGCTGACGGACGAGACCTCGGCCCTAAGCGACAGCTTCCAGGACGGTCTCCTCTCCCCTCCCGTCTACACCCGCCCCGCCGACTACAAAGGCTGGAAAGTCCCGGAAGTCCTTCTGAGCGGCAACCCGAAGCTGATCCAGGAATGGCAGGACGAGCAAGCCCTGCAACGCACAAAAGCACTGCGCCCGGAGCTGTTGGAAAAAGCTGAAAATCAGCGCTAAAGACCGTTATCGACGTAAAACGTTTAAAACTTTTCCCGAAAAAGTCTTGTTTTAAACGTTTTTTTGTCTACATTTGCATCAGAAAAAATGTGAGAGTTTTTCACACTCTAACGACTAAGACCTTCTTTCAAAATAAGGTAATACACTACTAACTAACCGAAAAAAGTCCGCAGCGATGTGGGCTTTTTTGCTTTCTCCCCCCCTAATACAGAAATACAGACCGCCCGCAGGGTCACCGACGTGACCACGGAAGCGTCTCTTGGCACGATTCGCGCCCGCAGAGTCACCGACGTGACCACGAAAGCGTCTCTCGACACGATTCGCGCCCGCAGGGTCACCGACGCGACCACGGAAGCGTCTCTCGACACGATTCGCGCCCGCAGGGTCACCGACGTGACCACGGAAGCGTATCTTGGCACGATTTGCGCCCGCAGGGTTACCGACGTGACCACGGAAGCGTCCCTCGACACGATTCGCGCCCGCAGGGTCACCGACGCGACCACGGAAGCGTCTCTCG